>Ga0187769_10000038_pt1 | contig 62000 bp, 61 predicted proteins | sample 0116_SJ02_MP02_1_FD_133140 | JGI IMG/M metagenome (GOLD analysis project Ga0187769, IMG submission 133140) | Tropical peat soil microbial communities from peatlands in Department of Meta, Colombia - 0116_SJ02_MP02_10_MG | ecosystem: Environmental > Terrestrial > Soil > Wetlands > Peat | place...
AACGCCCGCCTCCGTCGCCATGCGGCTCAGTGTTGGCGACGTCGCAATGTCCATCGAGGCGGCGTCTCCTTCCAGCGCTTTCGCGAGACCGAAGTCCAGAACCTTGACAGTGTCGTCGGCGGCCACCTTGATGTTCGCGGGCTTCAGATCGCGGTGAACAATCCCGTGCTCGTGCGCGTACTCCAGAGCCTCGGCAATCTGCTTCGCGATGCGCAGGGCTTCCTCGATGGGGATCGGACCTTGCCGAATGCGATCCGCCAGCGTCGGCCCTTCGACCAGCTCCATTACCAGCGCGCGCGTGCCGCCGGAATCCTCAAGGCCGTAGATGGAAGCGATGTTGGGGTGATTCAGAGAGGCGAGGACTTTCGCTTCGCGCCCGAACCGCTCCATACGGTCCGCTTCGCGTGCGAACTTGTCGGGTAGGACTTTCAGGGCGACGTTGCGGTTCAGCTTCGAGTCGCGGGCACGGTACACCTCTCCCCTGCCGCCAGCTCCAATAGCCGACAGAACTTCGTAGGAGCCCACCCGCGATCCGGTAGCGAGAGGCATGTATTTGGGCAGGATTCTACATCAGCCGCGTTCTCAATTCCTTACAGAAGAATGAAGAGACCCGAAATCGAAGCCCGAGTCCGCCTGTGATACCCTACACCGCCAGGCCTCGGAATTCTCTGCTGGGTGGGAAGCTAGTCATGATGGAAGATTCGCTGCGCCAGTCCATCCTGGACGATGAGCATCTCAAGCTGCTGTCGATCGGCTACATGATCTCGTCCGCCATGAGCGCCTTCTTTTCCCTGCTCGGCCTGTTCTATTTGTTCATAGGAGTCACGGTGGGTTGGGTGATCGCCCACGCCCCGCACCCAAATGTTGGATCAGGCCAGGAACCTCCTCCGCAACTCTTCGTATGGTTTTTCGGCGGCATTGGCCTGGTTGTCTTTGTTTTTTCGATCGCCCTCGCGGCGGTGAAGCTCCGTACGGCGTTCTGCCTCCGCGAACGGCGGTCGCGCATCTTCTGCATGGTCGTGGCCGGAATCTGTTGCCTTGGAGTCCCCTACGGCACGCTTCTCGGGGTCTTCACGTTCATCGTCCTCGGGCGCCCGCCCGTGATGCAGACGTTCGATCGAGGTCTCGCTCCCCCACCTGCTGCATAAGCCTCGCCTCTCGGGAAGAAATATCCCCTGCGACGCTTCAACAGGAGCGATGAAAAAGAGGCCGAAGCCGCCGTCCGCCCGGTAGAATAGTTTGTTGAATCCACACAATTACAAGGCCCCATGAAACATACGATCACACTGATTTCGGGCGATGGCATCGGTCCCGAGGTGTCCAGCGCAGTTAGAAAGATTATCGCGGCTGCCGGTGTTGACATCGTGTGGGAAGAGATGCCTGCCCGCGGCGACACCGATCAGCGCGGCTCCGACGCGGTGAATTCCGCCCTCATCCAATCCATCCAGAAAAACAAGGTCGCACTGAAGGGCCCGCTCGCAACCGCCGTCGCCACGGGCGCACCGAGTATCAACGTGGGGTTGCGCAAAGCCCTCGATCTGTATGCCAACGTCCGCCCGGTGAAAAACCTCGAGGGCGTCCAGGCCCGCTACGACAACGTTGACATGGTACTCATCCGCGAAAATACGGAGGATCTCTACGCAGGCCTCGAGCACACCGTCGTGCCCGGCGTTGTCGAAAGCTTGAAGATCATCACCGAACGCGCGTCCACCCGCATCGCCCGCTGCGCATTCGAATACGCGCGCAAGAATGGCCGCAAGAGAATTCACGCCATCCACAAAGCAAACATTATGAAACTCTCTGACGGCCTTTTTCTCACATCCGTCCGCAAGGTCGCAGCGGAGTATCCGGAAATCCTCTATAAAGAGTTGATCATAGACAACGCCTGCATGCAGATGGTCCTCAATCCACAGCAGTTCGATATGCTCCTGCTCACGAACCTTTACGGCGATATCATGAGCGACCTGGCAGCGGGGCTTGTCGGCGGCCTCGGCGTCGTTCCCAGCGGAAACATTGGCGAGAAGATGGCAATCTTCGAGGCCGTGCACGGCACGGCTCCGGACATCGCCGGAAAAGGAATCTCCAACCCCACCGCGCTCCTCATGAGCGCCATCATGATGCTCGATCACATCGGCGAGTCGCGGGCCGCGCGCAAGATCGAAACCGCGCTTCACGCTGTCTACCGCGCGCGGAAATCCCTCACGCGCGACGTCGGGGGCACGGCGACGACGGCAGAATTCACAGACGCCGTGATCGCATCCTTCGCGTGAGCTAAGTGGAGTGACTACTCCAGCCGTTCAATCTTGTGGATCGTGATCGTATTCGTCTTGCTGTCAAGCACGCCCGTCAGCTTTACTTTTTGCCCGGCGTATCGGTCGGCCAGATCCTGGTCATCCAGTTTGTAGACCTTGTCCTTCACCTCGATGACGAAGACCCCGCCCAGGTTCTTTACGCAATATCGCGTGCAGTCGGCTTCCGTAGACCCGACTCCCGGCTTCTTCAGCATCTCCGCGTGCGACCGGCTCAGCGAATGTACGTTCAGCGCGCACTGTGAATCCCCGATCTCCCCGCGAAACACCTGCTCTTTCCCCGTGGCGGCCAGCGCGACGACACCGGCCCCAACCAGCAGAGCTGCAGCAACAGCCACTAGCACCCGTCCCCTCATGTTCGTTCTCCCCGTAATGTGTAATCCTTTGGCGCCGCCTCTTATTCCCTGTCTGCTCGGAATTTGCGGATCTAGCTTCCCTCCGCGGGCAGCACCACAAACCGCATGTGCATCCCTTCGTGGTCGTCGCTGCAGATCACCGTGCATACGACCACGTACTCGCCCGGCTCCGTTGGAGCCGTCAGCATGAACTCCTGCACGCCGGGCTTTAACAGCAGGTCCCACCCCGGCACCCGTTTCCGATCCTTCGCGTGTAGCAATGCGAACCCATGTATTGATCCATCGCGATTCCGGTTCTTCGCTTTCACCGCCGTGATTCGCAGAGTCACCATCTCGCCCGCGTGAACCGTGATCATCGGCTCCTTGAGCCCCGCCATTTTGAAGCGGCTGTCATGGTCCGCCAGGATTTCGATCACCTGCGGCGATTGTGAGCCCGTGACATGCGGGAACAGCGCGAGCGATACGATCGCCGCAACCACACCACCCCAGCGCCCTATACGCAACCCGCAAAGACCTGCCAGCGATCGCATCCGCCATTCCCTACTGCGTCATGTACTTCAGAATGAGACGCATGTCCTCGTCGGTAATCGTGGCCCGAACACGCATATGCCGGACAATCGTTGCCATCATGCGTGGAGGGAATTTGTGCGGTGTCTGATGGCACCGGCCGCAATTCGCGTGAAATCTCCTCTCCCCTTCGACGCGGTCGGAATCTTCGTCATGTTGAATCGAGGTCTTCGCGGAAGCAGCCGAGTCGTTCACGGCCTTTGTGTCGTGCTCCTGGCCGGCCGCGAGCCCCACGAGCAGCGAGGCGCCCGAACCCAGGAGCAGTGCAACGGGAAGGATGAAGCGGCGCACTATTGTTTTCCTCCTCCGGGCCACAGCGGAATCGTCGGGCGATACGTAAGCCCGAGTGTCCAGACGTTCTCGTTCCCCCCTCCCGCGGGTGCGGCAAACTGCCGTCCATAGCTACTGACGAATCGGAAATGGTCGCGGAAGTAGTAATTGATGCCGAATTCAAACATGTTGGTGTTGGCGCCAGGCAAGACAGGGTCCACCACCGTGCCGGTCAAGAACTGCTGCATGCGGCCCACAACCTGCACGCGGCGCAGCGCGTGCTGCCACACGGGCGACTGGCTCAGCCGGTACGCCGCTTCGACCCAGTAGCCGCTCCCGTTGTGCGAACGCGCGTATTCGGCGCGGATGTCGAGCGGAATGGGCGGCGGCTGCCACGCAAAATGGAAGCCGAATGCGTTCGAGTGATCATCCTGCAAGAGATGCTGGAACGATCCGCCGAATTCCACGCGCGGGCCGGGCAGGTAAATGCCCGCACGCGCCCCGGCTGCGCGATCCGAATCGAGTGGGGTGTCCGTGCTCAGCGTTGAAAAATATGTGGCGTAGTTGATTTCGACTGAGGGCGCCACATTGAAGCCGCCCCGGAGCATCGCTCCTGTGCCTGCGCCGCTCGGGCCCGTCGAAATCGGCAGGATCAGCGGGTCGCTCTGTAGATCGCGGACCCAGACTGGATAGAGCCGCTCGTTGAAGATTCCGAACGGCGTCAGAAACCTGCCGACTGTCACGGTCAGGTAAGGGTTGGCAATGTAATCCAACTGAAGGTAGTCGACTTCCTTTTGCAGGTAGCCTTTGTACGCACCATCGCTACCCGGTTCAGGCGCGAGATCGATTTCAAACGTGTCGCGCGATTCGATTAGCCAGTTATCCCCAAGCGGTATCAGGACCACCGGCGAAACTAACGGGTGGAGGTGCGCCGTCCCGCCCTCGAAGAACGTGTTGTCGGCCAGGCCGACCGAGAGGATCGGTACGGGGCCGCCGGACGTCGCGGCTGAGTCGGAGGTCTGAGGACCGGGGTCTGCCGCTTGCGAGGAATCCTGCGACTGCGCGTAGCAGGAAGGAACGAGCAGCGCTACTGCAAGCGCTCCCAAGGCCGCCAAGCTTTTCCACTGCGCCATCCGTACGCCCTGCATGGGGACAGTTCCCTTGCCGAAGATTTCGTTGGGCCTTGGGCCGAACTGCTAACCGGGGGACGGTACTGGTACCTTCTGAGTTTCAATGTGGCGCACTCAGGTGTCAATCCACGTTCCTTTTGACCGTTGCTTCCATCGCAACACTGGGACGCCTGTTCGGCCGGCCATTGGACGATTAGTGACGGGCAGAGAGACGTCGGTCCCCCCGTCGCGACCAGCGCCTGTAGAATTGAGCTGGAGGGCGAAACCATGGCCAATTCAGGCCTCGCCAAGATTCTCTACCGAATCCTAAGCTGGTCCACGCTCGCCGGCCTTGTCTTGACGCTCGCGCTCGTCCTGCGCAAGTCCCCTCCTCCGGACGTCCCCAGCGACCCGGCGGCTGCCGCCCGCGCCGAGCAGAAGTTCGCTGCCGCTGACCAGGCTAAGGCTGCGGGCCAGCCCGCGCAGGTGCAGCTTGATCGCACCGAGCTGAACTCCTACCTCCAGCAGAACCTTGAACTCGCAGGGTCGCAGGCAGCCAACGCCGCTACAGCTGCTCCGGCTCCCGCCCCCGTGCCCGTCCCTGTCGGAACGACCGCAGCGCCTGCTCCGACCGACCCGAACGCAATCCCCGGCGCCGACGGCGCGACGCTCGAAGAGGTTCAGTCCTCGGTCAAGGACGTCAAGGTGGACATGGTGGGCGACTTAGTGAAGGCCTATGTGATCTTCGATTTCCACGGGAAGGACCTGTCGCTTGAGCTCGACGGCCACCTGAGCTCGCAGAACGGCTATCTGAAGTTCGAGCCGGTCTCCGGCAAGATCGGCTCGATGCCACTACCGCAGTCCACGCTCGAAGCGGCCGTTGAGAAGATGATGGCCTCGCCGGAAAACCGCGAAAAGCTCAAGCTCCCCGACGACATCCGTGACATCGCCATCCAAAATGGCCAAGCCGTCGTTTCGTACAAGTGACAATCCGACTAGGATTGTCATCCCGAGGGAACGTAGTGACCGAGGGATCTCTCTTATGCTCGCTGAAGGACCTCTCTCATCCCGGCCATATCGGCGTGTATGCCACGTACAGCAGCCAATAGACAACCACCCCCGTCACCGACACATATAGCCACAGCGGCAGCGTCCACCGCGCAATCGCGCGATGCTTGTCGAACCGCTCCCGAAGCGCGCGCACGAGCGTTATCAGCACGAGCGGAACAATCACGATCGCCAAAACCGTGTGCGAAATCAGCAGAGTGAAATATACGGGGCGAATCCAGCCCTGCCCACTGAACCGGATCACCCCTGCATGTGCATGGAAGTAGAGATACAGCGCCAGAAAAACCGCGGAGCACGCCACGGCCGATATCATGCATGCGCGATGGAACCGGATTTTCTTCGCGCGTATGAATGAATACCCTGCGACCAGCAGCACCGTGCACGCCGCGTTTAACGACGCATTCACCGCTGGCAATGCAGACACATAGGAAGGCTTCATCGGCAGGGGCACAGCATGCTGCGCCCGGCACCCTTACTTGGCGGGATAGACTTCATGCGCTCGGGGCCATGGGTGGAAGGGTAGGGCTTCCTTGCCCTGAGCGGAGTCGAAGGGAACCCCGCCACAATAGACGGCGCACAACTCCTTCCTTTGCGCTGATTCTCTCGCAGCATGTATTCAGGTTTCCGCTGGCCGCAAGTCGCTCATCGCGTCATCAGGCGATCAAGCACAAGCCACGCGAGCAGCAGCGGAATGTGCATCACCGTCGCGTGCATGAGCCACTTCGCGCGAACATTCGTCCGCGACCGGTTCGCCCACAATCCCACCTGCAGCAGGATCATCCCCAGCGCCAGCGCTCCGAAGAAATACCGCACGCCTGCCATCCCGATCACCGAGGGCAGCGCGCTCACCCACACGAGGATCGCTGACGCCATCACGATCTGGCGGAACGTCGCATCGCCCTTCGTGTCCACAGTCGGCAACATGCGAATTCCCGCGCGCGCGTAATCCTCGCGATACATCCAAGCAATCGCCATGAAGTGTGGGAACTGCCAGAAGAAAAGAATCGCGAACAGCACCCATCCGCCCAGCGACAGCGATCCGTGCGCCGCCGCCCATCCGATCAGCGGAGGCAGCGCGCCCGGCACCGCGCCGACGGCGGTTGAAAGCGTTGTCCGCGTCTTGAGCGGCGTGTACAAGCCGAGATATAGCACCGAAGTGGCGAGCGCCACCAGCGCTGCAAGCCAATTCGCTGCAAGCCCCAGCCAAACCGCGCCCACGACGACCGCGGCCACTCCGAAAATCAGCGCCTCGTGCGGATGCAGCTGCCCCGACGGCAGCGGCCGCGACGCCGTCCGACGCATCACCGCATCCATTTCCCTTTCGACGTACTGATTGAGCGCGGCTGTCCCCGCTGCGACGAGCATCGTCGAAAGGACGGTGTGGACCATCAGCATCCAGTCGAGCGGACCCTTCGAGCCAAGATAAAATCCCGCGAGCGTCGTGATGGTGACGAGAAAAGTGACGTCCGGCTTCGTCAGGACGATGTACGCCCACGGCTTCTCCGCCGTGGACAGCGTCCCCGTCGCTCGTACCTCACTCATCGCATTTCCCCGCGGCCATCCTCAGAATCCCGTAGGGGCACCCGCCGCGGCGGGCTGTGCCCGGCGTTCGTGCTTGGCTACGTCGTCAGTCACACCCTTGCCTTAGCAGAAAAACCCGCCGGTACGTAAGGCGCCGGGGCCAGCCTGTAGCACACCATCGTCAACAGCATGGACGCCGCGAGCGTCAGCGCGCCCCCCAGCACGTGCGCAACGGTCAGGGTCACGAACGCAACCGTTGGCTGCGGAGATTCCGGCGCAATCACTCGGACGGCATACCACGCGGCAAATCCGAGCAGAATCTGCAGCCCAAAGCATGAGTGCAGAAGGATCGTGCAGCGCCGCAGATAGATATTCTCCCGAAATCGCTTCTTCGCCGCGCGCCCCGCCCACACGACCATGATAGTCACCACACCCGCGCCAATTAGATGGGGTTCGATACCGAACGCGCCGTGGCGGAAAGCCGCGCCCAAAATCAGCTGTGCGAGAATCGCGACCGTCGTCAACGCCGTTAGCGTGAGCAGGCTCGGCGATTTTGAATCCTGAATGCTTTCGCCGGTTTCCCACCACGGACTTAGATAGAGAGCGAGTCCCACCACGGTGATGAAAAACACTTGGGCGAGTGTTGCGTGCGCGGTCGCGGAAAGCATGGGGTGAACTTCGTAGACCCGCAACGCGCCGAGCCCCGCTTGCGCGAGCACCAGCGCCAGCGCGGTCCAGCCGAATAGCGTCGCCGTTGGGCGCCGCTGCAGTTTGGCGAATGTCAGCCAAATCGCAAGGACCAGTGTCAGGATCGCCACGATCCCTGCAATCACCCGATGCGTGTATTCGAACCTGATTCCGCCGATTAGCGGCGGGATCAGCCTGCCGTATGCCAGCGGCCAATCAGGGACCGAATCTCCAGCGTCGTTGTTGGTGACGAGCGCCCCTGCCATCAGCAGCAGCACGGTGCAGACGGACGTCGCGAGCGCAAGCCTGTACGGCCCGGAATTTGTCTCGATTAGTGGTCGTGCCATGCGCGCTCAGGCGTCCTTGAAGAAGCTCAATTGTAAGTACGCCCCCGCGAAAACGCAAAGCCGTTCTCCACATGAGCACGGGCCCAGTGCGGCTCCGCTCTGCATGCCGAAGTTTTCGGTACCACGCGAGGTCTGGATCTGCTTTTCGCGCCCTGCCTTTTGTGTTTTCATGTGTCCACGTTTGCCGGCAACATTCGCTGATCGGTACCCCTGTGAGTGAATTGTGAATGACTACAAGCCATCTCCTTGGGTCTACCTACTCGCGCTTGCCCTTCTCCAGGCGCTTCTTGCTGTTGGTCTCACAGCTGATCTCTTCCGTAACTCCGGACACTTCGGAGGGGCAACTCAGCTTTGGTCTCTCATATTGGCAATCATTCTCGTGGCCTGGGTTCGAGCTGACAGACGCGCTCGTCAATTCAGCGTGCCCTTCGAGTTCGATGTCTTCGTTCTCTTTTTCTGGCCCGTCGCTGTTCCCTTCTATCTATGCTGGACTCGCCGCTGGAGGGGGCTTCTCTTCGCCTTTGCCTTGCTTGGCGCTCTCATCGCGCCGGCACTCGTTGCCGCCACCGTCTATGTCATCTCGACAGCGCCGCGCTAGCGCTTTTGGGAGAGCAGCGCCTCTAACCGAACCACAAGCTCGAATTCATCGGGATGCATTTTTTCGCGGGCGGCTTCTGGGGTGAAAAACTCCGCGCGGTCCACCTCCGGAAACTCCTGCTCCTTTCCTGAGCGCGGCGGCCATTCGAGCGTGAATGTGTTGCTCTTGATCGCGGCGGGATCGCAATCCCCCTCGAAGGCCCATGCCGCGACGCTCTTGCCGCTCTTGTGCTTCACGTTTCCCAGCGCAAGGAATGGCCCTACCGGCTTGATGCCAGTCTCTTCTTCAAATTCGCGCCGCGAAGCCGAAAGCTCGTCCTCGCCCGCATCCACTTCTCCCTTGGGCAGAAACCACGCGCCTTCGTCTTTCTTCTTCCAGAACGGTCCGCCGGGATGAACCAGCAGCACCTCCAGGCCGCGACGTCTCCTGTACATCAGCAGCCCCGCGCTTTTCTTGGCCATGGTCGCACTATAGCAAACGCAGCGGCCGTCCCGGCGGGCCCCCGGCCCTACTCGTTCTCGTCCACCAGCGTTATGTCGCGGATGAATTTCACGGCGTCGCCGTCAGCCAATTTCTCGCACAGGCGCGCCAGCAATTTCTGCTCGCGGGCGTCGAGCACTGTCATCTGCGCGCGAATCAACCGGGCCTGCCTTGGAGCAATCCGCATCGCCAGCTTCTTCCCCTCGGCCGTGAGCTGAACTATGGTCTCCCGGCGGTTCCGTTCGTTCGGCCGCCGCTCGACGAGCTTGTCCTCTTCCAGAATTTCGATTGCGGCGGCCACGCTGCTCTTCGGACACACGATTTCGTCGCCCAGCGCTACCTGGCTCATCGGGCCGTGAGCGAGCAACGCCGCAAGCGCCCGAAATTGGTTCGTCGTCACCCCAAATGAGCAGAGCTGCTGGTCCAGCATCTTATCCATCTCCGCAGTCGCCCGCGCCAGGTTCGAGTAGGCCGTTACCGCTCGTTCCGTTCTCTCTCCGTCGCTCGATTGCATCTCACTACTCCTCCTCCCGCACAGGTTAGCCCACAAATCCACGCAATGGGTGAAGCACAGTGTGTTAACTTTTGGCGGGAGCCTGCCCGGGATCAACTTAAGCTCGAAAAGCGGCAGTTAAGCTGCGTTTACGCGCACTTTTGCGCCAAAAAATGGGGCCAACTTGGACGGTCCTGAGCGCCGAATGTGCGCTCATCCGAGTACGAATCGTACTCAAAACTAGGAAGGATAAATCGGCCGCGTCGGTCAGCTAATGCGGTGCGGGCGCCGGCGGCGGAGCTTGGAGAGTCGTGTCCTGATCGAGCAGAAGCCGCCATCCTGCTGCGCTCTTCACCCACACGGACGATCCGCGCATATGAATCACCACCGGAGGTGTTGTCGCTCCCTGGCGCGGCCTGAACGTAATGTCCACCAGACCGGAGACAATCGCGCCGCCATCGAAGAAGACGACTTTGGGATCCTTCAATTCGTAACCGGAAAAAGGAGCATTGGCAATCGCTGCCAGAAATTCCGCTTTACCCTGCATCGCGCCATTGCCGTGAATGAAGAAAGACTCGTCCGCCATCATCGCGCCAACTGTCTTCACATCGCCCGCGACGACGCTGTCTTGAAACTTCTTTTGCAGGCTCAGCACTTCGTCCGGATTCGCCGATTGCCCCGCAGCGCGCATCGCTACGCCCGCCATCACCAGCGTTGCAATCACAGCGGCCGCAACCCCCATCGAAATGCGTCCGTTCCTCGAAACGATCACGAGACCTCCTCCGAGTCTGCTTGTCCGATCAACGCCGCGGGACTCTATATCACGTTTGAGGGAGGCACGCCACGGAGATAGCGTCATGAAAAACGCGGCAGGCCGATTTGCAGAAGCTCGGTCAGCTCGCTCGCCACAAATGTCGCCTCGTCGCCGGGATCGAGATGAATCGTGGTGTGCTTCTCCACGCGTCGCGGGCCCACCGCGCCAGATCCTCTGGTCACGAAGTAGATGGAGTGCTCGGCCAGTGGCAGCGACCCGCCCGACACAACCTTGAAAAACGCGATTCGTGTGTGAAGTTCCGAAAATTCTCCCAGAGATTTCCAGCCTGCGCCCGGCTGGTCTTCAACGGGAAGCCACTCGAAATTTTCCGGGTCCATGAAAATCGGCCGCTGATACCGCTCGCGCGGATAGACCAACGGCCGCCCGTTCACCTGCTCCCACACCGCTTCATACGCATCCTTGTTGATTTTTCCGCCGTCCGGCTTGACGCGCGTGTATACGCCCTTGGCAAACGTGCCCGCCTTGGCAAGCTCAGCCGCGGCCTGCTCGTACTGTTCGGCGGAGATATAACCGCTGCCGCTCGCGCCGCCGAATTGCAGGACGAGCGTCGAATTGCTTGCCTTGCTCTCCTGCGGGCCGTAGTAAGTGCCTTCGGGAAAGTACGCGATCGAGCCGGCCTTCATCGCTCCGTCCGCGCCGAAGTTGAAATCGCCTTCGATCTGGTAGCGTACCTGATCGAAGTTGTGGCGATGGCGCGGAGAGTAATAGTTGGGAGTGACGCCGATCTGGAGCGAGAAATTTCCGGGCTTCCCCGGCGTCCCGTTGAGGATGCGCCGCGAATAGAACGCGCCCTCGCGCACATGCGCTCGCTGGACCAGCGGTGCGTCTTCGAGAGGGATAACGCGCACGATCAGAAAAGAAAGTACACGCAACGAGGGAGGAAAGCGAGAGAGAAGATCGTCTTATCGGGGTGGTTCTACTTTGAATACGAAAGTAACGGATTTCGATTCTCTAGAGCCAAGCGTGACCGTTTGATCGAGCGTGCCGAAGCGCTCGTGCCAGGCTTCGATGGTGTACGTGCCCGGCGGAAGGTTCTTCAGCTCGAATGCGCCCGTTTTCGGCGTGACAGCGAAATAGGGATTGTCGAACACAAATAGAAACGCTCGCATCCACGGATGGATGTTGCAGGCGATGGGGATCGCGAGCTCAGGCTTCGAAAAGCTCGTCTCGATGGGAGGCTCGCCCACCGGCTCCGACTTGTTCCACGGATGATTCACGTGCGGGATCGGGCGGACGTTGTGAGTAATCGGGTCGTTGTTGCGGATCAACAGCTTCTGATTGACCATGACCGCAAGGACTCTGGGGTCGTACATGCAGTTCTTCTGGTCGAGATCTGCGGGCTCCTGCGGAAGATCGTAGCGATAACGGCCCAGACCAGACTTCACGTAGATGACCACATTCGCGAGCGCGCCCTTTTCTCCGGTGATGACGACCGGCGGGATCACAGGCTTGGAGTTGGCCTCAAGGCAGGCGGGCTCAGCGCTCATATCAATGGGCTTGAACTTCGGGAGCGTTCCGTCGAGCGTTACCTTGCCTGTGATTGTCCCGGCAGTAGATGTGTCAACTACTGCGGTGGGCGCCGGCTCTTCGGCCGGTTCGTTCGATTCTTTCTTGCTGCAGCACGTGATGAAAAGCGCGACGGCGATGAAGACCGGTAGAAGAACTGCCCGAGCTATCAAGTCAGAGGATCCCTTCCATCAGAATAACGATTCTAGCAGGCGGGTAAAAACGGAGAAAGCAAAACACAGAGGACACAGAGAAGGTACGGAGGACGAGCGCAACGCAGCCAGATGGCAGCGGCAGCGCCAAGAAAGTGGGCCGGGCACAGCATGCTGTGCCCCTACGAAGACTTGGCGCGCGACAAAGCGGACAGGAACAGTTGCCTCACCCGCCGCAGGCGATAGTGCTTATGCCACGAAGACCCTCAACTAATTCCAACCGACGTTGTGGCCCTTGTTCTGTTCGTCGAGCCACTGTTTGAGCGGCGCGAAGTAGTCGAGGATCGCAGTGGCGTCGATGTCCCTCTCGCCGGTCATTACCTCGAGGGCTTCTGGCCATGGACGGCTCTCGCCCATTTCCAGCATCTGCGCGAGTTTTGCACCCGCGGCCTTGTTGCCATAGATCGAGCAGCGATGAAGCGGGCCGGTGTAGCCCGCCGCCTTGCAAAGCGCGCGATGAAATTGGAACTGAAGAACGAACGATAGGAAATATCGCGCGTAGGGAACGTTGCCGGGGATGTGATATTTCGCCCCGGGATCGAAGTCCGCCTCCGTGCGTTCCACGGGAGGCGCAACGCCCTGATACTCACGGTGCAGGTCCCACCAAGCCTTGTCGTATTCCGAGGGCGGAATCTTTCCGGAGAATACGCCCCAGCGCCACTTGTCAATCATGATTCCGAAGGGCAGAAAGGCGACCTTCTCCAGCGCGCGATTCAGCAGCAGGCCGGTATCAGCCGAAGCAGGGGGCACCGTATTCAGAAAGCCGATCTGCTTGAGATATTCGGGCGTGACAGAAAGGGCGATTGTATCGCCGATGGCTTCGTGGAAACCGTCGTTCGCGCTGTTGCGGAACAGCGGCGGCTGCTTGTCGTAGGCGCGCTGATAGAAATTGTGGCCCAGCTCGTGGTGGATGGTCTGGAAGTCCTCGGCCGTCGGTTCAAGGCAAACCTTCACGCGCAGGTCGTCCACGAAATCGATGTCCCAGGCGCTCGCGTGGCAGACAACGTCGCGGTCGCGCGGCTTGTTAAAGAGCGAACGCTGCCAGAAAGTTTGCGGCAGGGGCGGAAAGCCCAGCGATATGAAAAACCGCTCGGCATAGTGGGCCATGTCCTCCGAGCTGAGATTTCTCGATTTGAGGATTTCGGTTAGGTCATAGCCCGGATCGGAGTTTGGCGGTGCGACCAGAGGATAGATATTGGTCCAGTCCTGTGCCCAGATGTTGCCGAGAAGGTGCGCAGGAATCGGCGCGTCTTCCCGCACGACGGACGTGCCGTATTTTTCCGCGAGTTTCCATCGGACGTAGGCCTGAAGCGAAACGTAGAGCGGGCGAACCTGCTGCCACAGGCGGTCCACTTCGGCGGCGAACTGCTCGGGCGTCATATCGTAATTCGAGCGCCACATCGCGCCGGTATCGGCGAAGCCCATTTCCCTCGAGCCCTGATTGGCGAGCACGACCATGCGCGAATAGCGCTCGCGCATCGGAGCGCCGACCGCATTCCACCCTTTCCACGCCGCGAGAAGTTCGTTCGGGTCGCGGCTCGTGGCGAAGATTTTGGTGATGTCGTTGATGTCGAGGCATTTCGCAGACGGCCCGTTCGGGCACCACTGGCCCTTGCCGTAATCGCCGTCAAGAGAGGCGTTGATCCTGGTGAGCTCGGCGGCAAGCTTCGGATCGTGCGGAACAGGGATGGAAACGGACAGTTTCAACAGCTTGAACTTGCGCGCAACGTCGGGCGGCAGCTTCAAACCTTCGAAGCGGCGAGCCTGCGTGGCAAGCTGGGCGGTGACGGAAGCGACTTCCTGGTCGGCATCCGCGGCCATCTGCTCGGTATCGTCCGTGATGAAGTTTTCATGCACCCATTCCGCCCGGCCATCCTTGATCCAGAGATCCAGCAGACGGGCTTCGGCGGCCTCTATGAAGTGGCGGGCCTCCTCGACCGTCGGCGGCTTCGTGGCTGTGCCGGCGCCTTGCGCGGCGGAGCTTCTACCGGATGCGGACAGGATCAGGACAGCGGCAAGCAGGCTGCGGAAAGCAACGCGTGCGCAAACAGGCCGGGAAAGAATCTTCATGGCATCTCCCTCACACGCCCCGGGGGATTATACAGGAGGCAGGGAGCCAAGGAAGCGGCGGATTGTGCGATGTCCTCAGCTACGACGCGGCTCTTTCGCTGCGCAGGCGGTTGAGTTTGGCGCGCAAGCGGCCTGCGTCCATGCCGGCCGACTGGCATACCATGGGAAAATCCTTCTCGTCCTGGAAAAGAAACTCTTCGGCGATTCGCCGGGCACGGAGCGGACCCGAAATCCATTCCTGAATCGCCGTCACGATAACTGCCTTCCAAAGACGCTGTTCGATGCCCGCGGGTAGTTCCGGTAGCACGACCGCATTTGTAGCCATCGCTCCCCCTCTGGAATGAAAAAGAAGTGTGGGCAACGATTTCGCCAAAGAGCCGATTCATTTTGTGGTTTTTCGAGGTGATGTGTTGAGTTGGTGAAGAGCGGACTCTATGCGTGTGCAAGAGTTAGCTTCGATGATCGAAATGAGACGAATGACGCCGCCTCGATGCGGCCTGCTGAGCGAGCCGCGCAAGGAAGAATTTCCCTTGGGGAGCGTAATTTCTTCCCGCTGGGAACCAAAGGACGGCAACAGTCAGTCCCGCGCCGAGGCAGAACCGCGCGCGGAGACAACCTCGGCGAATGCAGCGATGGCGCGGTCGATCCCCGCGCGGTCAACGTCGCAGTGAGTGACCATGCGAATCGTAAACTTGCCCATTGCGCCGGCCAGGACGCTCCGCTTCGCGAGTTCGAACGAGATTTCGTCCGCGGTGTGCCGGGTGCCTGCGACGTCGCAGAAGACGATGTTCGTAGCCACTTTCTTCGCATCGAGCGCGACGCCGGGAAGCTGCGCAAGTCCCTCCGCAAGGCGGCGCGCGTTTTCATGGTCGCGCGGGAGATTCTTCGGCCCCTCTTCGAGCGCAATCAAGCCCGCAGCGGCGAGAATCCCCGCCTGGCGCATCCCGCCTCCCATCAGCTTGCGGAAGACGCGGGCGCGGTCGATGAAATCACGCGAGCCAACGAGCATCGAGCCGACCGGTGCGCCGAGGCCTTTCGAGAGCGCGAACATCACCGAATCGCACTTGCGCGTAATTTCCGTGACGCTCCGGCCCAGCGCGACAGCCGCATTGAAAATGCGCGCGCCGTCGAGATGCACGGGGATACCGGCCTCGCGAGCGTGGTCGCAGATCGTGTCGGTGACATCCTGCGGATAGATCGTTCCACCATGCATGTTGTGCGTGTTTTCGAGCTCGATCAGCCCGGTCTGCGCGTAGATGTACATCTTCGGCCGGATCAACGGCTCAATCAGCTCCCACGTAAGGACGCCGTCGGGCGCAGGCATGGTACGCGGCATGCAGCCCGCAATCGCCGACATGGCAGCGAGCTCGTAGTTGCATATGTGCGCGCGCGCATCGCAGATGACCTCCATGCCCGGCTGCGTCCAGCTCTTGACCGCGACGAGATTGGCCATCGAGCCAGAGGGGAAAAAGAGCGCGGCATCGCGTCCGAACATTTCAGCGGCGCGGGCCTGGAGCCGGTTTACCGTAGGATCTTCGGCGTAAACGTCGTCGCCGACTTCAGCCTCGGCCATCGCGCGCCGCATCGCGGGCGTGGGGCGCGTAACCGTGTCGCTGCGAAGGTCAACCACTGAACATGGGGCTACGTCGTGCATGGTGGGAGCATGATACCTGAGTTGGGTGCTAAGGGTTGAGGCTCAAGACCGGCGGGCGGAATGGAGGAGCACGCTGCCGAAGTTCCAGGACGCGACGCGGACATTGGAGAAACCAGTTCGCTCCATGAGAGCTACAAGTTCCGCGGCCGAAGGAAATTTCGAAACCGAGCTGGGAAGATAGGTGTAGGCCTCGCGGTTGCCGGAAATGATCCCGCCGATCAACGGGAGAACCCTTCGGAAGTAGAAGCGAAAGACACCCGCGAGCGGGCCCGAGCCGGGCTCCGAAAACTCCAGAACGCCCACTTCCCCTCCCCGCTTGAGAACCCGCGCAATTTCACGCAGGCCCTGCTCATAATTCGCGAGATTGCGAAAGCCGAAGGCCGTCGTGACGAGGTCGAACGTAGCGTCGGCAAACGGCAGGTGCAGCGCGTCGGCAGCGGCGAAGACGGTGGCGCGCCTCCCTACTTGAGATTTCTCGCGAGCGCGGGTGAGCATCGGAACGACGAAATCGCTCCCGATGATTGCCTGCCGCACACGTGACGAACCCACAACGCGTGCGCGGGCGCGATCGAGGGCAAAGGCGAGATCGCCGGTACCGCAGCAGATGTCGAGGACGCGCCCGTCCGGACGGCGAAGGATCTCGATAAAACGATTGGCCGTACGCCGGCGCCATACGCGGTCGAGCGAAAACGAGAGCAAATGGTTGAGGAAGTCGTACCGCGGCGTGATCCGCGTGAACATTTCGCGGACCCGCGCGGCGGATTCGCGCTCGTCGCGCGAGCCTTCCGGGCGTGTACCCGGAAGAGAGGCCTGCTTCTGTGCGGCAACCATTTACAGCCCGGCCTCGGCGGCGACAGCGGGGAGAGCGTCGAACACGCGCGTGACCTGGGGCCACGGGATCTCGACGCCCCACTCCGTTTTGCCGATGCGGCGCGGGAGGACCCACAACACCTTCCCTCCGCGAGCCTTTTTATCGCTTGCGAGAATCGGCCGCAGCTTCTCGGCGGGAATCCTGCCAATGGCGGGCAGGGGCCCAACGCTTGCGATGACGCGGACGACTCGGCGGGCCGTGGAATCGTCCAAGCGGCCTGTGGGGACGGCGAGCAGCGTGGCGGCGATCATGCCCCAGCCGATGGCTTCGCCGTGCAGGAAACGGCGGTAATTGGTAGCCGTCTCGAGCGCGTGCCCGAGCGTGTGTCCGAAATTCAAGATCTGCCGCAAACCACTTTCGCGCTCGTCGGCGCTGACGACGCGCGCCTTGATGGCAATCGAGCGCGGGATAATCCAGTCGAGCGCCTTTGGATCGCGGCGGAGGACGGCGGGCATGTTGCGCTCGAGATAGTCGAAGAGCTTCTCATCCGCGATCACGCCATACTTGATGACTTCATAGAGTCCGGACCGATACGCGCGATGCGGGAGCGTGCGGAGCAGATCCGGGTCCGCGAGGACGAGTTTCGGCGGATAGAACGCCCCAACCAGGTTTTTTCCTTCCGGCAGATCGACGGCTGTCTTGCCACCAATGGCGCTGTCCACCTGCGCGACAACTGTCGTCGGAATATGAACCAAGCGGACGCCGCGAAGATAGGTGGCCGCTGCAAACCCGGCGACGTCACCTACAACGCCTCCGCCGACAGCGACCAGAATCGCGCGGCGATCCGCACCCGCGCGCACGAGCCGCCGAGCAATCTCCTCGATGGTTGCAAGGCGTTTTGCGGATTCGCGATCGTCGAAGAGGATAGGTGCGGGGGCGCGTGGAAACTGCCGCGCCACGGTGCGGCCGCAGTTCTTCCAAACCCGCGGAGACGAAAGGAGAAACGCACCGGTCGAATCGCCAAGGCGGGAGATCAGCGAACCAGCGCGAGCAAGCGCGCCGCGTCCGCAGACGATGGAGTACGGCCCGGCGGAACTTTTCACGCGAATCGTTTGCATGATGAGACGAAGAACTCTAGCAGAAGACCGGGAATCATAGGAAGCGAAGGAGATATGGCTACGCTATGAGCTTCGTGATCCGCCCGGGGGCGGCGGCCTCTTCCCGCGCTTCGGCGTTGTAAGCGGCGCCCAGCAGCACGATCATCGCAGTGAAAAACATCCAGATGAGCAAGCCGATCGCGGAGGCGAGACCGCGATAAACGACGTCATACGGCATGCGGTGCACATAGATGCCAAACCCGCCGTCGGCTGCCCACCAAAGGATCGTCGCGACAAGGGCGCCGGGAAGCACGGCACGAAATCCGGGGCAGTCCGGCCGGCCGATTCGGTAGATGAGAACCAGCACCCCCATGGCCAAGACGAACACAAACGCGACATATCCCACGATGTCCAACTCGTGCGTCAGAAACGCCGATCTCGTGTGAAGCAACAGCCAGCCGCGCGTCTGCTTGCCGAACACGGTGAGCATGGTCACGATGAGCATCGGCACGATTGTCAGGCAGAGCAGCAGCAGGGCGCGAAGCTGGCGGCGTATGTATCCCAATTGCACTACGTCGCCTTCGATTACGCGAAAGGCTTCCATGTAGCCGACCATCACCTGAGTGCCCGCCAGAAGCGTTCCACCCAATCCGAGGGCGAACCACCGCCAGGGATGCACCGTCTTGCGAACAAAGTATTCCGAAACCACCTGGGAGCTGCTGGGAGGGAGAATCTGGCTCAGGCGATAGGGAATCTCGCGCAGCGCGTCGTTGAAATGAGAGGTCGCGCCCAATAGCGCAAGCCCCAGCAGAAGAATCGGGAAAAATGCCAGAAACATGTTGAAGGCAATAGCCTGCCCGAGGGTGACACAATCGGGGAAAATCCGGCCCAGCGCGCGAAGCAGCCTTCGAAGGACGGTTGCCATCGTTGCCCGGCGGGATTATACGGGAATAACCATAAATCCAGCGCGGCCTTTCTGATCGCGGCGCCCCTCGCAACCTTGCCGGGGCCGCAGGCGCGGGGTACACTGCGACGAGAAGGCGCTCATAGCCCATCCATGGCTCAAACGAAACAGACGACGACCCGCAGCGAAGAAGTGGTCCGCAAGCACCGGGAATACTTGTGGCCGGCGGTCGCGAACTACTATCAGGAACCGCTCGTCGCCGACCATGCCTCGATGCAGTACCTCTGGGACATCGAGGGCAACCGGTACTTGGATTTCTTCGGCGGGATCGTGACCATCGGCGTGGGCCACTGCAACCCCAAGGTCACGTCGAAGATCAAGGCGCAGATAGACAAGCTCCAGCACACCTCGACGCTATTCCCGAATGAAGCCATCGTCGCGCTCGCGGAGAAGCTCGCGCAGATCACTCCGGGCAAATTGCAGAAAAGCTTCTTCACGAACTCCGGCACGGAGGCCAATGAAGCGGCGATCCTGCTCGCGAGAATGGCCGGGCCGAGCTACGACGTAGTCGCCCTCCGCCATGGGTACGCGGGTGCGTCCTCGCTGACCAAGGGCCTGACGGCGCAGGCGGGTTGGCGCAAGGGCGGTGTCGTCAGCGTCGGAGTCACGCACGCCGTCAACCCGTACTGCTATCGGTGCCCGCTGCACCTAAAATATCCAGACTGCGGAGTGGCGTGCGCGAGCGACGTCGAAAGTCTGATCCAGACCGGCACGAGCGGGACGATTGCCGCGTTCCTCGCCGAGCCGATTCAAGGCGTCGGCGGATTCATCACGCCCCCGCCGGAGTACTTCAAGATCGTGTACCGGATCGTGAAGAACTACGGGGGGCTTTTCATTTCGGACGAGGTGCAAACCGGCTTCGGGCGCACGGGACGAAAGTGGTTCGGCATCGAACAGTGGGAAGTGACGCCGGACATCATCACGTGCGCGAAGAGCCTTGGGAATGGCGTCCCGGTTGGGGCGACGATCACCACGTCAGAGCTTGCGGAAAAGTTCCAGGGCCTAACAATTTCGACTTTCGGCGGAAATCCGGTCACCTGTGTTGCGGCACGGGCCGTGATCGACGTGATTGAGGAAGAGAATCTTCTTGAGAACACGCATGTGGTCGGCGGGTATTTCAGGAAGCGGCTGGAGGAATTGCAGGCGAAGTATCCGCTCATCGGCGACGTCCGCGGAATGGGCATGATGCAGGGGCTCGAATTAGTGCGCGACCGCGCGACGAAGGAGCCTGCTCCTGCCGAGACGACGCAACTGATGGAGCGAGCCCGCGCGAATGGTCTGCTAATCGGCAAGGGAGGCCTCTACAACAACGTGATCCGCATGGCCCCTCCGATGAACATTTCGAAGGCGGATGTGGACGAAGGCATTCGACTCCTGGACAAATCGTTCAGCGAGGTTGCATCGCGGTAGTTGTTTCTGCGCATTTCAGGGGGATCGCACGGCCGGTTTATTCGATCGAGAAATCTATCTGGACATCGAGACGCTGCGGCTGTCGCACGAAGTCCCCGGCGGCTGGGGGAACATCTCCGGCTTCGGCCTCGCCGTGGCCGTGACGTGGGATAGGGAGAACAGTTTCCGGCGATGGTTCGAGCCGGACGCGGGAAAGCTCGTCGCAGAGCTTGAAGACTTCACGCAGGTCGTCACATTCAACGGCAACCGCTTCGATTTTGAGGTTCTCCGCGCGTACGCGCCGGTTGAACGACTCCGGAAGCTTTCCTTCGACATTCACGAAGTGCTGTACAAGCAGCTTGGATATCGCCTGAAGCTCGATCAGCTGGCGAAGGAAACGCTCGGGAGCGCGAAGAGCGGAAACGGCCTGCAGGCAGTCAATTGGTGGCGCGCCGGCGAAAAAGAGCGCGTGGCGCTGTACTGCGAGCAGGACGTCGCCATTTTGAGGGACCTGGTCGAGCACGGCCGCGCGAAGGGCTACGTCGTGGTTTCGTCGAAGCAGGTGCCGGTGGCCTGGGGGTAGGCTTCCAGCCAGTCGGTGAACGGCTCCTCCTGATGTATTCTCTCTAGTGATGGAAGGCCGGCCGCGACAATTCTACTGTCTGTCCATCCTCTGCGCTTGCGCGGCCCTCGCGTTAATCGCGGCGTTCATCCTCGCAGCCGCGGCTGCCCCGGCTGGTGAAAGCGACCGCGTCCACTGGAAGCCCATGGACGGGGCGCAACTGAAGCTCGACGGCAAGACGCCGATTGCTTGGAACGTCTACGAGCCTGAGAGGAAGGACAAGAAGAAAGATCCGCCGCGAGTGCTCGTATTGCTTGGGAGGCGGTATCTCCTCATCGACGTCAAGGAGCACTTGGTCTATTCCGTGCTGCCCGCGGACCTTGAGGCGCAGGGAACCGACTTCGAGAGCGGCGATTTGGGCCAGGAATCGCGGCTGATTCCTTCAACCGAATGGAGCACGCGCGACGTAGGGCCGATGGAGCTAGTCGAACTCAAGCTGGGAGATTACGGCAGGGTCTTGCAAATCCAATTACCGCACATGCCGGACATGCGGCCTTTCTACTGATTTACGACAACTCTCTTCTTCGGCCAGCTGCGCCAGATCATCCACGCGACCGTCGCCAGCATCCCAATCCAGCCTACGATTCGCACGGCATGCGCGATTTGGACGTCGTGCTCGAGCACGCCGAGCTTCCCAAATAGGTATTCCCAGTCATGGATGACGTAATCCGCGTCGCCGACGGTGATAAGCGGCAGTTGTTGCGCGCGCGCGTCGGCCATGTACGTCGAGATCGGAAGCAACTGCTCGAAGAAAAAGAACGTGCAGAACGCTGTCCCTTGCACGTGGCGATCGAAAATGAAAAATGTGGCGAGCGCGGCAGGCACGGCGAGCTGAAGTATTGTCCCTCCGGCAACCGAGAGGAATTCGCCGAAGAACCGAAACAGCAGGTGCCCGCCCTCGTGGATCGGGACAAAGACCAGATCCATCATCAGGAGCACGCCCGCGCCGCGGGCCGCATCCCACAGGAACCAGAAATAGAACAGACACGCGACGATCAGCGCCGCCTTCGGAACGGGGCGCCAGTCCTCTTCGAGGCGTTCGAGGAATGGGAAACGCTGCGTCCAGGATTCCGGCAAATGCATCGGCCTAACGAACTGCTCGCATTGCGGGTTTGAAGGTGTCAAAAAAAGTCATTGTGAGAAGAGCTGTCGTCTTCGAGCAAATCCAGTCTAGCACTTACGGCGCAACGCGACAGGGCGAGACGAACCAAATGCTTCTTGGAATGCACCGCGGCGCGCGCCGACCGCAGGATCAGTGAAGCGAAACTCCGGCGATCCAGGGAATTCCGACCAGGCCGCCCTGGACTCTCACTTCGACGATGTCGCCGGTGCTGAAGCGCTCAAAATCGTTGCTGTCGGCAGGGATGCGCTCGAAGCGATGGCCCTCTCGCCAGGAAGTGACGACCAGGCGCCGGCTAGGAACGGGTCCGCGCATGGCAAACTTCCCGACCACGCGTGCGACTTCGACCCGCGGTGGTGCGTGATCGAAAACCCCATTGATGATGAGCAGCCCGGAAAGCAGCCAGGGTAGCGGGATCAACCCGTAGTAAACGCGCTTCAGCGCTTCCACTTCGGCATGACGCTGCGCGCGCCGCTCGACCAGAATGGCGAGGCCGAGGCCAAGGAAGAAGAGCACGCCGATGAAAATCAGGATGGAGTCAAGCTCCAGCGCGGGATATCGCCCGCACGCAACGACAAACGCAAGCGAGCCGAGCACAAAAATACCCGTCCGGTTGAGCAGCTTTCGCCGCAGAGTGAATTCCGCGGCCGACGCGCCGAGGCCGCACGCCGCGCAGATATCCGCGCTGAGTTCCGCACCGCAATTCAGGCAGTGTGTCATCGTTCCCGCAAACGGGGGCCGCGCACAATCCCTTCATATTGGACACCAATCCGAATGCGAAGGATCCCTGCGCCCCCAAACCTGCCCTGCAACTCCTACTTTACCACGCGAACGCTTGTGGGCTGGCTTGCGAGGCAGACCATATTCTCGTCACGGCCATTCGCCAGGAGTTCGCAATCAATCTCCATGGCGCTGCGAACGGCCTGATCGGAATTCGATCCCGATGCGGTAGCGCAATGTGTCGCGCCCTTGAAAGTGACGCAGACTTCATAGCGCTCGCGCGTCTGCTGGTAGGAAGAGTAGACGAGCACGCCCAAAAAGACGACAACCACGAGAGCGATAATCCAGCGAACCTGATTCGATTTCTTCGGCATATCTCTCCGTAGCGGCGCGATCCGCTAATCTCTTGATTCCTCTTTCAGCTCCGCGCGCCGGTCGAGCTCCTTTCGAATATACCTCTTCACGTGCGGCGCAAGGCCTTCGAGTCCAGAAATGTCCTTCAGGTCGCGCAAGGTCAGGTTCGGAAGGAACGCGTGCACGGAGGGCGGAGGCGTGTGCGGATTGCGAACCAGCGCGGCCCGCACATTGTACTGGCAGGACCACTTCGGGTGGTGCGCGATGGCCGCGACCACCCGCTCCGGCACGCCGGCTTTCGCCAATACCTTGAGCACCTGGCTCTCCGTCAGGAAGGCGTTCCCCAAAGCGAGCTTGATAGCCTGCGGATGCCCTTCGGCAAGGATCGCTCCGGCGACGCGCGCCGGGCCGCGCCGCGCGAGAGTCAGCTTCTCGCCGATCGGCAGGTGCGGAATGCGCGTCAGCATGACCTCTTCGGCGACGCGCCGTATGTCTGCCGGGGCCGACGGAAGCAGGCTGAGACGCACAAGATCGAATAGAAATAGCTGCCTCACCGCAGCGAGCGCAATGCGTTTCGGCGTACGCGGGTGCCGCGCAAGGCGCAGGCGCACCGCTTCGCTCGACGTCCACTTCCCTTGCCCCGCGACTGCGCTCAATACGTTGGCTGAAAGATCGAGCCGGTCAAGAAGCACCGTGACGTGGGGCTCTTCCAAATTCGGGTTTTCGAGAAGCGCGATCAGAACTTCTTCCCCAGCCTCGTGCACCAGGGACTTCAATTCCTCGGATGAAGCTATGCGGGCCTTTTCGACGCGTAGGTCGGCTTCAGGCGGCATTTCCCTTGGCATTGGCGACTCGCACCGCCGAGCGCGCGGCAGCCTCCGCGGGAGAACACTCCACCGGCACCCAGCGCACCTTGGGAACCACCTTCCCCACCTCGGCGTCGATTGCCGCGTCGAGGAACTTCGAGCGGCCGTGTACCCCACCCACCTTCGCCATCGGAATATCAACGCCGCCCCAGGCAAGGCGCGCCGCGACAACACTCACAAGCTGCGCTAGATCCTTCGCGGCAATCGAAAGAATCTCGCGCGAAACGGCGTCGTCTTTATCGGCGAGCTGGGCAACGAGCGGAAAAGTCCTGGGGAAAACATCATCGGGATTCTTGGCGATGTGCTCGAGCAGCAGATCCCAGCCGGTGACCTGGTGCCACGGGAAAATTCTCTCGGTCAGGCGGGTCGCAGGCCCGCGATTCTCCTCAGCCGAGGCAACCGCACGAAAGGCCTTGCGGCCGATGTCGAAGGCGCTGCCGTCGTCGCTGAACCACGGGCCGCGGCCTCCTGCTCGCGCCGTCTTGCCGCTTGAGTCGCGCCCAAACGCAGCCGAGCCGGTGCCGGCAAGGAGAATAATCCCCTCGCCCGCGCCGAACGCCGCCTCGAGGGCGATCTCGATATCGCTCGCCACGCGCACGCGCGCGTTCGGATAGGCGCCCTCGAAAAACGCAGTCACGCGACGCGCCACTCCCGAGCGTCCCGCACCACCAAGTCCGGCGTAAATCCCTCGGATGTCGGTCGCCCGGATCTTCTGGCGGCTCAAAACCGTGTCCGCGGCGTCGCTAAGCGCGAACCATGCGCGGGCGTATCCGGCACGCAGGGGATTCGAAGGACCCGCGAACGCGCGGGTAAGGAGCCTGCCCTCTCCGTCCGCTAGGACGCATTCCGTCTTCGAGCCGCCGCCATCGAACCCAAGGAAATAGGAAACTCGGGAAGCGGCTTCTTTGGGCGGCGTCGGTTCTTTGGTTTTGCGTGGCATGCGGCTTGACACCGTCAGACGCGGACAACTAGCATCGCACGGCTTTCAGCGCGCGCCATGCGAATCAGCCCCGTCGATCTTGCGATCATACTCATCTACCTGGTCGGGATCACCGCGTTCGGCGCCCGCTTCCGCCGCAACCAGCAAACCCTGCGCGACTACTTCCTCGGCGGCCGGACCGCGCCGTGGTGGGCGCTGGCATGCTCCATCGTGGCGACGGAGACTTCGACGCTCACGATTATCAGCACCCCCGGAATCGCCTTCGGAGGAAACCTCGGTTTTCTGCAACTGGTGCTGGGCTACCTGGTCGCTCGAGTGATTCTGTGCGTGGTCCTTATCCCGCAGTATTTCCAGGGGGAATTCTACACGGCCTACCAGCTTCTCGAAAAGCGGTTTGGCGGCCGGATGAAGCGCGCGGCATCTGTGGTCTTCCTCGGGACGCGCGCGCTGGCGGAAGGCGTGCGGATTTCGGCCATCGGGAAGGTCGTGAGCGTGGCTTTCGGAACAGGAGACAAACTCTCGATCCTGATTGTCGCCGCGCTCACCATTTTCTACACGTTTGAGGGCGGAATGCGGGCGGTGATCTGGACGGATGTGGTGCAGTTCGCGCTCTATTTGACGGGGTCGGTGGCCGCCTTCTTCCTATTGCTGCACAAGATTCCGGGCGGCTGGCCTGCCGTCACGCTGGCGGCGAGCGCGGCAGGCGGAAAGCTGACGATGTTCGATTTCACGTTCAGCCTCACGCGAAGCTACACCTTCTGGTCGGGCCTGATCGGCGGAACGTTCCTGACAATGGCTAGCCACGGCACGGATCAGACGATGGTCCAGCGGCTGCTCGCGGCCCGGAACGAGCGCGACAGCAAGAAGGCCTTGCTCGCAAGCGGGGTGGTGATCTTCGCGCAGTTTGCGCTCTTCCTGGTAATCGGCGTGATGCTTTTCGTCTACGCCCAGCATGCCACGCTGCCCGTGCCGGGTGGCGACCCCGACCGCATCTATCCCGAGTTCATCGTGCGCGCAATGCCGGCGGGGCTCGCAGGCCTGCTGCTTGCGTCCATTTTCGCTGTGGCCATGTCGAACGCGAGCGGCTCGCTCAATTCGTTGGCTTCCTCCAGCGTGATTGACCTGGGCGCATCTCGAAGCGGCAACAGCGGAACGCCGTCTGTTGGGCGGTCGCGCGCAATCACTCTCGTATGGGGCGCGGTTCTCGGCGCGCTGGGGTTGATCCACTGGGGGCCGGTTCTGGAAGCGGGGCTGACAATTGCTTCGATCACTTACGGCGGACTGCTCGGAGTGTTCCTCCTGGGAACATGGAACAGGAAAGCGAATGAGACGGGCGCTCTCGTCGGGCTATTTTCCGGGATTGCCGCAATGGTTGCGATCCGCTTTCTGACGCCGCTCGCATTCACATGGTACGTCCTCGCAGGAACCATCGTGACGTACACCGTCGGTTCGCTCGCTAGCGCGCTCTCTCAACCCGACAAGTGGCAATAGCACCCCTTCTGTCATCCCGAACCAGCCGAGCTCTTTGCGGCTGTGTGAGGGATCTGCTGTTCGACTATGCGTATCGGCGCTCCGCGATAGCCGTAGTGCGGAGTGCGGCTGCTTGCCGCCACTCTAGATTCCGGCGCTGTCAAATTTCTCGCGCCATTTGCGAATGGCAGAAACTTGCTGCCGATTCTCCCCTGATGCTATCTTGCCCGCACGGTGCTTCTTGGCGCAGTCACCCTAATTATCTGGCTGGTCATCTATGCGCTAATGGGTGTCGTCGTTCTTGCCGTTATACCCGCCTTTCGCATAACGCTGCTGAATCTCGTCACTTTTGTCGTCGGGGCCTTTGCAGGGAGCACGGCTCTCCTGTATGCATCCGGTAGCCGCCCGCTGCGTTTTGTCGAAATCAATCCCATCGAGTTCGTCATTCTCGGAGCCGCAGTTGGTGGAACGCTTGTAGTGTGGCTGAAAATACGCTTCATCAAGACGCCGCCCGATACGCGGCTCCTGTGAGCTGGATTCTGCGCGCAGATTTTCTTAGATGCTTAGCAGTGCATTCGCGCACGGTGCATCCGGAAACACATCCGGATGAAAGGCATGCGCGAGGAGTGCCACGCCATCAGCAAGGCGCGGGCCGGGCCGCGAAAAGTAGCTGTTCGCGTCCACGGCAAAGACGCGGTGCTCGCAGACCACAGGAAGTTCCGCGAATCCCGCTGGCAGCGAAGCCGCATTGAATTCTTCCGCGGCCCGAGCGACACCATAGCCGCACTGCATGAGAACAATCACCTCCGGACGGGCGATTACGATCTGCTCCGGTGTCACTTTGTAGGACGGCTGGTGAACGCGGCCCAGAACATCTTCCCCGCCGGCCATCGACACCATCTCCGGAATCCAGTGGCCGCCAACATAGAAGGGGTCGAGCCATTCGAGGCACAGAACGCGAGGGCGCGCAGGGGCATGCGCGGCCGTCGCGGCAATGCGCGCGACTTTGTCCGCGCATCTCTCAGCGAGCTCATCGGCTTCCCGCATGTGCCCGGTCGCGCGGCCCACGCGGCGAATGTCCTCCCACACATCGGCAAGCGAGCGCGGAGTCAGCGAGAGAACCTGCGGCTGCTTTTCAAAGCGTGTCAACGCCGCAGCGAGATCGTCCGGTGAGGCGGCGCAAACGTGGCACAGGTCCTGCGTAACGATCAGGTCGGGCGAGAGATTGCTCAGCATCTCAGCGTCCACGACATATATGCTTTCGCCGCGCGCGATGATCTCGCTGACGCGCCGGTCAACCTCCGCGGGAGAGTCCTGTGGGTCCACACGAGGACGTATCAGCGCCGGCTTGCCCGCAGCCTCGGGCGGGAAATCGCATTCGTGCGTTACGCCGAGCACAGAATCGCCCAGGCCGATGGCGTAAAGAATTTCGGTTGCCGAAGGGAGCAGCGAACAGATGCGCATGCGCGATCACCTGTACAGCAGATACTTGTCGCGCACTTTGTGGAAATTGTCGAGGTCGGCCGCCCAGCCGAAGACGATGTCCGCGGGCGCATCGCCTCGCTTGAGACGGTCGAGCGTTGCCTGCGACCCGAGCAGCGGGATGATCTTGTCGAGCTCGAAATGAGTCGGATACAGGCTGCGCAGCGCGTCGGCGATTTCAAGGCCCGTACGCATCGAACGGAACACGCGGCGGTCCGTGATGCGGATTGTCACCCCATGGCAGGCATGGCCGCTGTAAAGCCCGTCGTGCGGAGTGAAGTCAGCCGGCGCAAAGCTCACGCCTGGGACCTTGCGTTTCTCGAGCTCCTTCGTGAACGTGCCGGCGCGAATCCACGGCGCACCCATGATTTCAAATGGCGTCGGCGTGCCGCGCCCGACGGAAACGCCTCCGTCTTGCAAGATTTCGATCCCCGGATAGAGGAATGCGGCGTTCACCGTGCGCAGATTCGGCGAGGGCGGAATCCATTTCAGGCCTGTCTGCTCGTAAGCCTCGCGGCGGTGCCACCCGCGCATCGCGAACACCTTCAGGTGGGCGCCGATGTTTTTTTCGGCGTTGAACATCTCCGCGAGCTCGCCCATCGTCATTCCATAGCGCGCGGGCATTGGGAAATAGCCGGTGAACGACGTGCGGTTGGCGTCGAGCATCGGCCCTTCGATCACCTCCCCGCCGAGCGGATCGGGGCGGTCGAAGACGACGAACTGAATATGATGCTTCGCAGCTTCCTCCATGCAGTAGGCCATCGTGGTGACGTAGGTGTAGAAGCGCACACCCGCATCCTGGATGTCGAAGACGAGGACGTCGATTCCCTTCAGCATCGCAGCGGTTGGGCGGCGTGTGCTGCCGTAGAGGCTGTAGATCGGCAGCCCCGTCGTGGCATCGGTCGCGTTCGAAACGGCGGCATCTGCGTCCCCGTTGATCCCATGCTCAGGGCTGAAAATCGCGACAAGTTTCACCTGCTTGCGGCCAGCAAACATGTCGATCGTGCGGTAGCCGTCGGAAGCCACTCCCGTCTGGTTCGTGATGAGGCCGACCCTCTTGCCAGCAAACGGTTCCGTATCCAACGACTCGTACACATCTGCACCCGTCATCACATGGGTACCAATGCTATCCGTAGGGGCTGCTCTTGCTTCTGAGGTGTGAAGGACTGTTGCGCCCCAACAAAACGCGGCAGCAGAGAGGCCTGCGAAAACGATTTGAGAACGGAAACGAAACATGCGCGGAGACGCTTGATTGTGCCGCATGAAACCGCGTGCTATATACAGCTACGGGATGCAGGCGTCAATAAACAAGCCCCGCGACGGAAACATCGCACGGCGCGGGCTTTCAGTGCTGACGCTGCTTCTCCTCGCGACATTGTCTCTCATGGCTCCCTCCACACGCGCACAGAAAAATTCCGACAAAGGCGCATCACCCGCCGCGCAGTCAGCCTGGGTCGAGCAGACCCTCAAAAAGATGACATTGCGCGAAAAGCTGGGCCAGATGCTGATGGTCACCTTCTTCGGCGTCTTCAGCTCCGCAGAAAGCCCGGAATACAAGGAATTGCTGCATCAGGTCGAGGACAATCACGCCGGCGGCCTGATCATTGTCACGGACCGCGGGCCGCTGGGCATCGTCCGCAGTCAGGTTTATCCGACCGCCGTGCTCACAAATGATTTGCAGCGCCGCGCGAAAATTCCTCTGCTCGTCGGCGCGGACTTCGAGTCCGGCACGGGCATGCGACTCGACGAGGGCACTTCGTTTCCCTCCGCGATGGCCATCGCCGCGACGGGCGACCCGAAGCTCGCATACGCGGCAGGCAAATTCACGGCGCTTGAGGCGCACGCGGCGGGTGTTCAATGGATATTCGCGCCCGACGCGGATGTGAACAACAACCCCGACAATCCGATCATCAACATCCGCTCATTCGGCGAAGACCCTGCGAGCGTGGCGGCCTACGTGAAGGAATTCGTGCGCGGCGTGGAGGAAAACGGCGCGCTCGCGACCGCGAAACATTTCCCCGGCCACGGGAATGTCGGAGTGGATTCGCACATCGCGCTGGCGACCGTTCCAGGCGATCGCCAAGAACTCGAAAACACGGAGCTGGTTCCCTTTCGCGCGGCTATATCCGCGGACGTCAGCTCGATCATGCCGGGACATCTTGCTGTGCCCGCGCTCGAACCCGATCCGGAGCTTCCGGCCACTCTTTCGCAGAAAATCCTGACGGGCCTGCTCCGGGGCGACATGAAATATCGCGGCCTGATCGTAAGCGACGCTCTCGACATGGGTGGCGTCACTTCGATCTACCCGCCGGGGGAGGCGGCCGTGCGGTCTGTGGAAGCCGGCACGGACGTGCTGCTGATGTCTCCTTCGCCGGACGCCGCGATCGAAGCGCTCGAGCAAGCTGTCCGCTCGGGCCGCATCAGCGAAAAGCGGATTGATGCCTCCGTGCGCCGCATTCTTGCGGCCAAGGCGCGGCTCGGCCTCAACAAGAACAGCTACGTGGATGTCGCGCGCCTGAACGAGGATTTTGCCCGGCCCGAATACGACAACCAGGCACTCGCCATCGCTGACCGCGGTGTAACGTTGCTGCGCGATTCGCCGAATCTCCTTCCCCTCGATTCCACTCGCCCCTTGCGCGTTCTGCTCGTCACACTCTCCGGCGATCCCGATCCCGTCCCGGGCGAAACCATCGAGCCGGAAATCCGCCCGCGCGTGGACTCGCTCCAAGTCTTGCGCGCGGATACACAATTCGCGCAGGTCGCATCGCTCAAGCTGCCGTCTCCCAATAGCTACGACGTCGCCATTGCCGCGCTCTTCGCGCGCGTCACAGATCGCAAGGGCAACGTGGGTCTGACAGAGGATCAGTGCGCCTTCGTGAACCAGTTGCTTGCCGTGGGAAAACCTACTGTTGTTGCCTCGTTCGGCAGCCCGTACCTGATCGAGCAGTTCCCCAACGCGAAGACATGGGTCGCCGAATTCTCGACGAACGACGTCTCGCAGCGCGCGGTCGCGCGCGCGCTGTTCGGCCAGATCGCCATCGGCGGCAAGATTCCTGTCACCGTCCCCGGCACGGCGAAGCGCGGCGACGGACTGCGCGTCGCGCCCAATCCCATGAACCTCCAGCCGGCACCGGCCGCAATCGTTAACAAACTAAAGCCCGCGTACGCCCTTCTTGATCGCGCTGCTGTCGACGGCGCGTTCCCGGGCGGCGTGCTCGCGGTGGGATGGAACAGCCAGCTTGCCTTGCACGCTTTCGGCAAGCTCGAGCTCGAAGGCGAGGCCTACGACACCGACGAAGACTCGATGTACGACGTCGCCTCGCTCACCAAGCCGATCGTCACCACAACCGCGGCAATGCTGCTCGTGCAGCGGGATCGCCTCGATTTGAACCTGCCGGTCGCGTCCTATTTGCCCGCTTTCGCCGCTGCCGCAAAGGACGATCCGAACCCGGCGTGGCGCGCGCGCGTGACGGTCCGCATGTTGCTGCTTCACGATTCCGGCCTCCCCGCGCACGTGGACTTCTACAAGGAGGCGAAGGGTTACGACGCGATTCTCGCGCGCGTTCTCGCCGAGCCGCTCATTCGCGAGCCCGGCACGCAGATCGAGTATTCCGACCTCGGATTTATTCTGCTCGGCGAAATCATTCAGCGCCTCACCGGCGAGCACCTCGACGAATTCGCCAAGCGCGAAATCTTCACTACGCTCGGGATGGACAAGTCCATGTTCAACCCGCCGCGCAAGCTCCGCGAAGATATCGCTCCCACGGAGATGGACTCCGACTTTCGCAAGCGCATGGTCTGGGGCGAAGTGCACGACGAAAACGCGTGGGCCATGGGCGGCGTCGCAGGACACGCCGGGCTTTTTTCGACCGCCGGCGACATCGCCGTCCTCGCGCAGATGATTCTGAACGGCGGCATCTACGAGCACGAGCGCTTGCTCGCCCGCTCGACGATCCAGCAATTCACCGCGCGCCAGAAGGTCGGCGACTCCGCGCACGCGCTCGGCTGGGACGTGCTAAGCGAGAATTCCTCCTCCGGGCATTACTTCTCGGCCAAAAGCTTCGGCCACACCGGGTTCACCGGCACGTCGCTGTGGATCGACCCGGAGCGAAACCTCTTCGTCGTGCTTCTCACCAACCGGGTCCACCCCACGCGCGCAAACGAGAAGATCCGCCAGGTCCGGCCCGCCCTCCACGACGCCGTCATGCAAGGCCTGGGCCTAGCCGGGACGCAAGCCGCCGCACGATAACTCCCTCGGCACAAAATCTTACGGAATCGCGACTCCGCAGGAATCCCGCGCTGCCCTCCCGCTATAATCATTCGGGCACTGGGGAGCTCCTTGAAACCAGCGAGGACCGAGCAGCGGAATCCGCGTTCGCGCGGGCTCGACCGGAAATCCACGCTCGAAATCGTACGCGTCCTCAACCGCGAGGATGCGGGCGTGGCGCCCGCCGTCCGGCGCGAGCTCCCAAAGATCGCCCGCGCCGTGAATGCGATTGCTAAGTCCTTCCGCACCGGCGGAAGATTGATCTACGTGGGCGCCGGGACGAGCGGGCGGCTCGCCGTGCTCGATGCGGCGGAATGCCCTCCGACGTTCGGCACGTTGCCACGGATGGTGCAGGCCGTCATCGCGGGCGGCGCGCGAGCTTTGCAGCACGCGGTTGAGGGAGCCGAAGATTCCGCCGCCAATGGCGCGCGCGATCTGCGCCGCGCGGGAATTACGAAGCGCGACGTGGTCGTCGGGCTTTCCGCGAGCGGGACGACGCAGTACGTCCTGGGCGCGCTCGAATTCGCGCGACGGAGAGGCGCAGTGACAGTAGGAGTGACGTCGAATCCGAATTCTCCGCTGGCACGGCGGGCGCGCATCGCCATCGCCCCGAATACAGGCCCGGAAGCGATTTCCGGCTCGACCCGCTTGAAAGCGGGCACGGCGCAGAAGATGGTCCTGAACCTGCTTTCTACCGCGGCGATGGTGCGCAGCGGCAGGGTCTACGAGAACTGGATGATCTACGTGGCGCTGACAAATCAGAAGTTGCGTCGGCGGGGAGCGCGAATCCTCGAGGAAGCCGCCGGTGTCAATCTGCGTGCGGCGGAACACGCCTTGCGTCAGGCGGAACACAACCTGCCAGCCGCGCTTGTAATGCTCAAAACGGGGGCGAGCGCGCAGGCTGCGCGTAGGTCGCTTGCCGCATCGCGCGGAAACGTCCGCGAGGCGCTTGCCAGCATCGCCAAGTTTCGAAGGAATCTGAAAGGGCGGAGATAGCCGGTGGACCGATTCAAGATCGAAGGCGGCCGAAGGCTCGAGGGCGCCGTCTCCATCAGCGGCGCGAAGAACGCGGCTCTGCCCGCAATGGCCGCGGCCCTTCTGACCCCCGAGGAAGTGCGCCTCGAAAACATTCCGCACGTGCGCGACATCATCACGATGGCGAAGCTCCTCGCGCACATGCGCTGCCGCGTCGAAAGCCCGGACATTCCCCCAAGCGAATTCGTTATCCAGGCCGAGACGGTCTCGCACGCCGAAGCGCCCTACGAGCTCGTGAAGACCATGCGCGCATCGGTGCTGACGCTCGGGCCGCTCGTCGCGCGGTTCGGCTACGCACGCGTTTCCCTTCCCGGCGGCTGCGCCATCGGCGCGCGGCCCATTGACCTGCACATTCAGGCGCTCGAGAAACTCGGCGCGCAGATGACCGTCGAGCACGGGTACGTCGAAGCGCGGGCGAAGCGCCTGCGCGGGGCGACCTTCCGGTTCCCCAAGATCACGGTAACGGGCACGGAAAACGTTCTCACCGCCGCGGTGCTCGCAGAAGGCGAAACCGTTCTCGAAAACTGCGCGCTCGAGCCCGAGGTGCCCGATCTCGCCGAATTGCTGACCAAAATGGGCGCGAAGATCGAAGGCGCAGGCACTCCGACAATCCGCATTCAAGGCGTGGAGAAGCTGCACGGCACGACGCACGCCGTGATTCCCGACCGCATCGAGACAGGCACGTTCCTCGTGGCAGGCGCGATTACGGGCGGCGAGTTGCTGGTTACAGACTGCGAACCGAAGCATCTTGGCGCGGTCATTGACAAGCTCAAGGAATGCGGTGTGGACATCCGCTGCGAGGGATCGGGCAAAGTACGCGTGCGCGCCGCGAAAAAGCTCGTCGCCGCCGACGTGTGCACGGAAGAGTATCCCGGCTTCGCGACTGACATGCAGGCTCAGTTCATGGCGCTTGCGACGCAGGCGAAGGGCGTCTCACATATCCGCGAAAATATATTCGAGAATCGCATGCTCCATGCGAGCGAAATGATGCGCATGGGCGCGAACATTGTAATTGACGGGAACACAGCGACCGTGACGGGCCCGACCCCGCTAAGCGGCGCGCCCGTCACGGCATCGGATTTGCGTGCGAGCGCGGGCCTCGTCCTCGCCGGACTCATCGCCGACAACACGACCTGGATCGACCGCGTGTACCACATCGACCGCGGCTACGAGCGCATCGAGGAAAAACTCCGCTCCGTTGGCGCGCGCATCGAGCGCGTCTCCTCCCGCGACGAATAGTCGCGCCACTCATGTAGACTGCAGAGATCTGCGAGGTTTTATCAGTAGGGGCACAGCATGCTGTGCCCGGTACACATGCTTGGCGCGTTCGAGCCACCGCCCTGGAGTCGAAGGGCGGGGTTTAGGCCCCGCCAAAAAAACAGCGCGAAGCGCGGTACCTATGCGCTGCCTTATCCGCAGCACGTACTCTTCCCCCAAAAAGAAAACGGGACTGGCTTTCGCCAGCCCCGTTGTTGACTCGTATCCAGCGTACGGCGGTTACCCCGCCGCTTCGCTCCTCGACTTATCCCGCTGGTCGCGCAGGACAGCCTTGCGGCTGAGGCGAATCTTGTTGCCCTCGATCGCGAGAACCTTCACGAGAATCTGATCGCCTTCCTTCAGCTCGTCGCGAACCGCGCGGATGCGCTGCTCGGCGATTTCGCTGATGTGCAGCAGGCCGTCAGTTCCCGGGAAAATCTCGACGAAGGCTCCGAAATCCGCGATGCGCACGACAGTGCCCAGATACGTCTTGCCGATCTCGGCCGTGGCCGTGACGTCGCGGACCATCTTGAGGGCCGCCTCGGCGGACTTACCGTCGTTCGCGAAGATGTGGACTTTCCCGTCGTCATGCACGTCAATCTTCACGCCCGTCGCTTCGATGATGGAGCGAATTTTCTTCCCGCCCGGCCCGATCAGGTCGCGAATCTTGTCGGTCGGAATCGTCAGCATGTGGAGTCGCGGTGCGTAGGTGGACATCTCCGCGCGATGGCTCGCGAGCGTCTGGTCCATCGTGTCCAGAATCTCGAGCCGCGCCTTGCGCGCCTGCGCAAGGGCTTCCCGCATCATCGCGATACTCACGCCGCTTACCTTGATATCCATCTGCAGCGCGGTGATTCCCTGCCGCGTCCCGGCAACCTTGAAATCCATGTCGCCGTAGTGGTCTTCCGCGCCAGCGATGTCGGTGAGGATCGCATACTTGTCTTCTTCGACGACCAACCCCATGGCGATGCCCGCGCACGGCGCCTTCAGCGGCACGCCGCCATCCATCAGCGCGAGAGATGCGCCGCAGACGGTAGCCATGGATGAGGAGCCGTTCGATTCCAAAATGTCGGAAACCACCCGCACTGCGTACGGGAAATCGGCCTCTGGCGGCAGAAGATTCGCGATAGCGCGCTCTGCCAGCGCTCCGTGGCCGATTTCGCGGCGGCCGGGGCCGCGAACCATCTTCACTTCTCCGACTGAAAACGGCGGGAAGTTGTAGTGCAGCATGAAGCGCTTGAACGTATCCGACTCGAAGAGCAGGTCGAGCCGTTGCATATCTTCCTTCGTGCCGAGTGTGGCAGTGGCCAGCGCCTGCGTTTCGCCGCGCGTGAAAAGCGCTGAGCCGTGGACGCGAGGTAGCACCGTCACATCGCAGGTGATCTGCCGGATCTTGTCGAAGGCACGTGCATCGGGGCGGCGGCGGCGAACCAGCATGTCGTCGCGGAAGATCCGCTCGCGCAGCCGCTCGAACGCGCGATAGGCCAGCTTGCGCTTGTCTTCGTCCTCTTCCGGAATGGCGGCTAGGATTTCGTTCTTAATCGCGTCAACCAAACCGTAGCTTTCCAGCTTCGGATGCTTCGCCGTATCGAGCGCGTCGCGCAGGCGGTCGCCATACTGCTGCGTGATTTCCTTGTAGAGGGCTTCGTCGAATGCAGGCGGCGTGACCTTCACCTTTTGCGGATTGACTCGCCTGCCCAGCTCGCGGATTTCTCCCACAACCTTGCGGATTTCCGCGTGGCCGAACTCGAGCGCGTCGGCAACAGTGTCCTCAGACACCTCCATCGCACCCGCCTCAACCATCACAATCGCGTCCGCCGAGCCTGCGACCACGATATTCAGCAGGCTCGTCTTCTGCTCCGCGACAGTCGGATTCACGACCAGCTTGCCGTCCACCAGTCCCACGCGAACGCACGCGATCGGGTTGTCGAACGGAATCTTGGAGATGTAAAGCGCCGCGGACGCGGCGGTAACGGCGATAACGTCGGGGTCGTTTTCGCTGTCTGCCGACAGCACCATCGCGAGGATCTGCGTCTCCGTCGCCCATCCTTCCGGAAACAAAGGCCTGAGCGGGCGATCTGTCAGGCGCGACGTAAGGATTTCTCGCTCCGAAGGACGCCCCTCGCGCTTGAAAAATCCGCCCGGAATCTTGCCCGCGGAGTAGGTGTACTCGCGGTAGTCAACCGTCAGCGGAAGAAAATCCTTCTCTGTGGCCTTGTTGTCCATGCAGGCGGTGGCGAGCACGACCGTGTCGCCATAGCGGGCCACCACAGCGCCATGCGCTTGCCGGGCCATCTTTCCTGTTTCCAGCGTCAGGCTGCGTCCACCCAGATCCAAACTCACATGTTCGAACATCAAATCACTTCCTTCTCTCCCGGTTCACCGGGACCAATCGTCAGATACGAGAGAATTCTCTCGATGCGTTTCTCGAAGAGGAGAATGGCGAGATAGACGGGAAAATCGCAGGCAATGGATTAGCGGCCACATGCGCTCGCACACACAGATCTCCGTAAACTTCCAACCGGACGATAGTTCAGGTTTGTGCGGTGGAGAAAATTGCGGCCGGAGCGGCCGCTCGGGAGTTCCGCGCTACTTGCGCAAGCTAAGTCGTTCCACAATCTCGCGATACCGATCCGGGTCGCGGCGGTTCAGATAATCCAGCAGACGCCGGCGCTTGTTGACCATCATGATCAACCCGCGCCGTGAAGCGTGATCTTTTACATGCGACTGAAGGTGTGTCGTGAGGTAGTTGATGCGCTCGCTCAATAATGCGATCTGCACTTCCGGCGATCCTGTGTCCTTCGTGTGAACCCGGAATTGCTCGATTACGGCGATCTTTGCTTCCATCAACTCCCCCCTCTGAAACGTCGTGCCCCTGCTCTACGATATTGGTTTCTTCTTCGACACGAAAATGCTAGCACACACTTTCGGGGCAAGCTACAAACTTTTTAATTCACTCGGATCCGCCGGGCTGAACGCGTTTGAGTCTTCGGGTGCCCCACCCTCGGTTCTTGAGGGTGGGATCTTGGTTTGACTCTTTCCGCAAGCGGCTCAACCGCACAAGCGGGCTCCGTATATACTGTTTCAAGAATCGCTTTATCGCCGAGAGTCTTTGTGGATTGCCCCTTCAGGGGCGACAGAGAGCGCCGAAAGCGAGTGGGGCTTCAGCCCCTGAAGCTCCATCCAAGACATGACTCGACAACTCATCTTCAACAGATCCCGCGTCGCAGTGGTTTGCGCGCTAGCTGCTGTACTGGTCGCTGCGAAGCCTGTGAATGCGGCTCCGCAGAAGGCTCCGACTGCGGTTTTGTACCCGCAAGAAATCAGCCGTGTGACCTTTGCGGTTGCAGGCGACGTGATTCCGCATCAGGCTGTGACGCAAGCCGCGGCTGCCGCCGCGAAGCCGGGCGATACAGGGAATCACAGCGGCTGGGACGCGCTTCTTGCCGACGTCTCGGACGTCTTCCAGCAAGCCGACTTTGGATTCGTGAACCTTGAGACGCCCGTCGCGCCGAAGCACTCCATCGGATCGAAGGCGTTTCAATTCGACGCTCCCATCGCTCTGCTCGATTCGCTGAAAGCGAACGGCGTGAAGGTCGTTTCCTTCGCCAACAATCACGTCCTCGACCAGAACTATGCGGGATTCAACGAGAGCCTCAGCCACCTGCGCGAGGAGGGGCTTCTTTTCGTCGGGTCGGGCGACACGACGGACGATGCGTGGAAGCCGGTGATCCTCGAAAAGAACGGCATCAAGATCGGCTGGCTCGGGATGACGCGCTGGCTGAATGGCCATCGCAACCCTGAGAAACCTAGCGAGCCGCACGTCGCCTTCGTTCCCTATCCGGGTGAATCGGATGGCGCGCCCGGGCTCGATGAAGCAGGCGTTCTCGCGGCAGTCAAAGCCGCTCGCGCGCAGTGCGATCTGCTGCTGATTTCGATTCACTGGGGCATCGAATACGCGCCCGCGCCACGTCCCGAGGATGTCGAGTTCGCTCACAAGATGCTCGAAGCCGGCGCCGACGCCGTGATTGGTCATCATCCGCACGTGCTCCAGCCGATCGAAACCTATCTGACGCAGGACCACAGGAAAACGGTGATCTTCTACTCGCTCGGGAATTTCCTGTCGAATCAGTCGGCCACCTACACGGGTGGCCTGATGCCGGACAAGACCGGCGAGCCGCGCGATTCCATCGTCGTCCAATTTTCCGTGGTGAAGAAAGATTACGGCCCGGCTGGAATTCACATAGAGCTTGGCGACGTCGGAATTATGCCCGTGTGGGGCGAGAACAACCGCCTGCAAGTCAGGAGCGGCCAGGCGAAGGCGATTTCGATTCACCCTGTATTCATCGACCGCGAGATTCCACAGGTGCAAGCACAGCTGGATCAGCTGAATACAGGCGGGGCTCAGCTATCCGACGAGCAAAAGCGCGAGTTCATGGAACTGACCAATCAGCTCACATTGCTGAAGCATCGCCGCGAGCTGCTCCTCGCCCGCACGGGGGATGAATTCCTGGTCGCGCCGCCGGCACAAAGTCCAAGCCACTGATTTTCGTCACTCCCGGGAGACCGGCCTCCCACGCGGTGCAAATCGTCCAGTTAAGCCCTCTTTAGGCGTGCTAAGCGTGCACTTTCGTGCCAAAAAATGACACCACCTCGAAGGATTCCGCGCGCCGGATGCGTGCACGAAATCCTTCAAACTGTACGGTGAATTCGATACAGCACGTGTCTTCTCAGCGGGTGGCCTTCGGGCAGTTTCGGATGGTCAAAATCGTCTTCCGGGAGATGCGTCATGCCGATCTTTTCCATCACGCGCCGTGAGGCAAGGTTGGCAGGAACGGTGAACGACACCAGCTCTTCGATTCCGAGATTCTCGAATGCGTACTTGAGGACGGCGCGCGCGCCCTCGGTCGCAAGCCCCTGATTCCAGTATCCGGCAGCGAGCCTATATCCGATTTCAACGCATGGCGTGAAGTGCGCCTCAAAATCCGGCACCGACAGGCCTACGAAACCGATGAACGAACCCGTTCCGCGCAGCTCGACGGCGAACAATCCGAACCCGTGTCTTTGGAAGTGGGCTTCGATGCGGTCGGCGAGGTGATTGCTTTCTTGCAGGGATAGGCATCGAGGGAAAAACTGCATGACGCGGGGGTCGGCGTTCAAGCGGGCGAACGGCTCGCGATCTGCTGCGCGCCATGGGCGCAGAATGAGGCGCTCAGTTTCCAGCCTTTCGAATGCAGTCATCGCTGTGGGGTGCGCGCCTAAGGCTAGGCGAGGCCCTTACCGTTGAGTCTTGCAAACACGGCTTTCACAACCCGATCGCACCGGTTGGCATGGAACAGGAACGCTTCCCGAGATTGTGCACCCGTGCGCTGCAGCAGTCTCTTGCGGAGAAGAGCATGCGCACGATGAAGGCGCATTTTCGCATTTTCAGGAGCGATCCTTAGAATCTCCGCTACCTCCGATAACTCGATCTCCTCGATATCACGGAGCATGCAGACGACTCTGTAATTGTCGGGCAGCGCCTCTATCTCTTTCTCCAGGAGGCTCCGGAACTCCGAATTCGAGGCTTCATGTTCAGGGTTTGGAACCGGACTCTGTAAGCTTTGCATGGCGTCCTTCTCACCCTCAGGAATTGCCTCAAGTTCCAGGAAACGCTTCCGCTTGCGGAGGCGGGCGAGAGATTCATACAGAGCGATGCGCGTCAGCCATGTCGCGAAGCTTGAGCGACCTGCAAATTGCCGCAGCTTTTCATAAGCCTTGACGTAGGTGTCCTGCATTACGTCTTCCGCCTCCGCATCATCGCGCAAGACGGCGCGGGCGGTCCGATAGAGCCGCTGGTTGAACCGGCGCATGATGATCTCGAAGAGCGCGATCTCGCCTCCCAAAACGCGGTGCACGACGCGTTCGTCGCTCAGATCCCCAAGCCCGGCAATCTCCGCCGCCGAGGCCACCGATCCTCCTACCTAATAGAGCTCCCAAACCTGCAAAAGTAACGCGCCTAATGAAGGCTGGCCCAACGAAAAATGAACTGCAAACGTCCGCGTTACGAAAAGCCGCGTGCCGACTCTGAGACGATGGGCACCTATTTCGCCAAGACTTCAGGAGGCATCACATGGCTACCGCGGCGGCAGTTCAAACACGAGTCGGAAGCAACCCGACGTACCAAGCGTACCAGATTCTCCACATCGGTTTCGCCGTGCTCCCGATTCTCGCGGGACTCGACAAGTTCCTGCACGTTCTCGTGAACTGGGATCTCTATCTTGCCCCATTCATCGCGAAGCTGTCTCCGATATCAGGTCACAAACTGATGATGATTATCGGCGTCGTCGAGATCGCAGCCGGCGTGATCGTAGCCGCGAAACCACGCCTCGGGGCGTACGTGGTGGCGGCGTGGCTGTGGGGGATCATCATTGATCTGCTCCTGCTGTCCGGCTACTACGACGTTGCTTTGCGGGACTTTGGGCTGTCGTTGGGCGCGTTGGCCTTGGCGCGCTTGAGCATTGAGTTCGACAAGTAAAGCAACCCTCGCGTGAGCCGCAAGCCAGGGTCTTAGGACTTGCTGCCGCGAATGAGGGAGAGGAATTCGTCGCGGGTCTGCTTGTTCTCGCGGAAGACGCCCAGCATAGCGGAGGTCATCGCGGAGGAATGCTGCTTTTCCACGCCGCGCATAACCATGCACAGGTGGCGCGCCTCGATGATCACGCCGACGCCCTGCGGGCTGAGGCTCTCTTCGAGAGTCTCCGCGATCTGGCTGGTGAGGCGCTCCTGAATCTGGAGGCGCCGCGCAAACATGTTCACGAGGCGCGCGACCTTGCTCAGGCCCACGACCTTCTTGTTCGGGATGTAGGCGACGTGGCATTTGCCGAAGAACGGGAGCAGGTGGTGCTCGCAGATGCTATACAGCTCAATATCCTTGACCACTACCATCTCGTCGTAGGCGACGCTGAACATCGCGCCGTTCAGGACTTTCTCAGGGTCCTGGCGGTAGCCGCTCGTGAGATAGCGCAGCGCCTTCTCAAAGCGCTCCGGCGTACGGCGCAGGCCTTCGCGATTGGGATCTTCGCCGAGCAGCACAATCATCCGCCGGACGAGGTCCGCGATGCTTTCCGTGCCGGCTGTCTTGGCTAGCGTGATTTCCGTTGTCTTGCTCATGATTGGGCTACTCCGCGCCGACAGGTTCGCCGGCAAGTTCAACGCTGTTTTTGCTCGTCTCTTCGATTCGAATGCGTTCTACGCGCGCTTTGGGAAATTCTTTCAGGCGCCGATAGACCTCGCAGCACAGATTCTCCGTCGTGGGCACGGCTTTCTGAAACTCAGGGATTTCTTTGTTCAAGTACTTGTGATCGAACGCCTCCACGACTTCACGTTCGACGAAGGGATCGAGGTCGCCAAGATTCGCAACCATGCCCGTCGCTGGATCCACGGGGCCGCTGAGCGTGACTTCGAGCACGTAGTTGTGCCCGTGGCCGTGCACGTTCGCGCACTTGCCATAAAGCCGTTGGTTTTCGGCGTCGCTGAATTGCGGGCTGTGCAGCCGGTGCGACGCAGAGAAGCAGTAGCGGCGCGTGAGCGATATTTTCAGAGGCTGCGTCACCTGCGGCCTCCCGTCGCGTGCGGACCGGAGCCATTCAAGGCGGCCGTGCAATCGGCGTAGAGATCGGCCGATTCATACAGGCGCACGCGGTCGAGCTTGCCCTGGGTGATCTTCGGCTCCAGCAGGTTCCAGATCACCGCGGCGATGTTTTCGCAGGTCGGGATCTTCCCGGCGAGCTCCGGCACCTCGTAGTTCAAGTGGCGATGATCCATTCTGTCCACGATTTCCCGCTGCAAGATTTCCTTGAGCTCCTTGAGATCAAGCACCATCCCCGTGGCCGGATCCGGCTCTCCCGCGACGGTCACTTCGAGCGTGTAGTTGTGCCCGTGGCCATGCGGATTACTGCACTTGCCGAAGACGCGGCGGTTCTCCTCCGGAGAGAAATCCGGATTGTGGTAGTAGTGCGCCGCGGAGAATTCGATTTTGCGCGTCACGCGAATCATAGGGTTTTCGCCGGGTACGTCCTTCCCTTCCAGACGACCGCGCCGTAGCTATTCTTCCACCAGGACGCGATGAGCGCCGCGCCGTACAGGCACATCGCGGGAACATAGTATTGGACGCACGAAAGCGGGTAGAGATTCCGGTAAAGCGCCGCGGCGTAGCGAATGTGGCCGTAGCAGAGAACGCCGAAAGCCAGCCCAAGGAAGGCCGGCCAAATGCTCACTCTCACGCCCCCGAGAAACAAGAGCGCAAGGGAGAGCACGGACATCTCCATGAACGGAAGCGCTTCGGCGAATTCGAATGACAGGGACTTGAGATTGCCGCCCATGAGCGGAAACAGGTTCTTTGTCCATCCCTGCCACATCGCACCGAAGGAGCGATACATCCGCGTGCGGACAATCCCAATTGGCGCCGTGAAGTGGAGTCCGAACCCGCTCTGCTTGATTCGCCGAGCCAACGCAACATCTTCCAAGATCTCGCCGGAGACGCTCGCGTGGCCGCCGACCGATTCATATGCGTCGCGGAGCACGAGCAAGAACTGGCCGTTGGCAGCAGCGTCCGGGTGGTTCGGATCGTTCACGCGCGTGAAGGAAAATCGCGCGGCGAGGCGACAGTAAACGAACGGAATCAGCGCGCGCTCCCAGAAGGAGTCCATCTCCTGCTCAGGCGAATAGGAGACGAGCACGGCATTGTGATCCACGGCGTCGGTGAGGGCGCGGCGCGTCGAGCCGAGCGAGTGGTACGTGTCCGCGTCGGTGAAAAGCAGCCAGTCGCCGGTGGCGGCGGCAGCACCGATCGAAGCTGCATAATTCTTTCCTACCCAGCCTTTCGGAAGGTTGCGGGTCGCGAGGACGCGCAGTTTCGGCATGCGCGCGGCAAGGTCCTGCAGAACTTCCGCTGTGCGATCGGTGGATTGGTCGTTGACGACGATCACTTCCCCCACTTCCGGCTGCGCGGCCACAGATTCGACCACGCGCGCGATGGACGCCTCTTCGTTTCTCGCGGGGATAATGGCGGAGACCATGCCCTTGCGGTTCCTTTCCACGGGGCGCAAAACTGCTCGCTATGCGTTTGGGATTGCTTTTATTATAGGTTGTTTGGGTGAAGGATTGAAACGCAAACTGAAAACCGGGCTTGTCCTCGCATTTGTCACCGGCCTGATCGTCCTTTTCGTGCACCCCGACTACCGCAACGGGGAGGCGAGCCTGCGCGGGAAGCCGGCGCCGGATTTTCAGATCACGCTGGATGGGAAGCCGACGAAGCTTTCCGACTATCGCGGCAAAGTCGTGCTGGTGAATTTCTGGGCCAGCTGGTGTCCGCCGTGTATTGACGAAGCGCCTGCGCTCAACCGGTTGCAGGAGCACATCGCTCCGCTCGGAGGAATTATCCTGGGCATCAGCGAGGACACCGACCAAGCCGCCTTCGATAATTTCTTGAAGACCTACAACGTCAACTTTCCCACCTATCGCGACCCGACGGCGCGGATCAAGGCCAATTACGGCACGCAGATGATTCCGGAGAGCTACGTCGTTGATCGGAGCGGCCGAATTGATCGGAAGCTCGTCGGAGCGCAGGATTGGACCAGCCCGGAAATGCTGACGTATTTGGACTCCGTGTTGAAGGCCGATTGAGGCAACAGCGAGCCACTCTTCGTTCAGCTGGGACATAATGGGGCCATGGAACGCGACCCAGTCTGCGGGATGACGGTTGACCCGGCCCGCGCTGCCGCGAAGGTCGAGCACGGCGGAAAGACCTACTACTTCTGCGCCACGGGGTGCGCTGCGAGATTTCGCGGCGACCCTGAACGGTATCTAAAGCCTGCGCCACCGATAGGAAGCCACAGCCCGCTGATCCAGCTGGGCGGCCCTAAACGCGTTGCAGCGTCAGCCTCCAAGGCGCCATCCAAAGGAAGCGCCTACGTCTGCCCGATGGATCCTGAGGTGCGCCAGGACCACCCCGGGCCGTGCCCGAAGTGCGGCATGGCTCTCGAGCCCGAAACGCCCACCGCGCCCGCGACGAAGACCGAATACACGTGCCCGATGCACACGGAAATTGTGAGGCCGGGGCCGGGGAGCTGTCCCATCTGTGGGATGGCGCTAGAGCCTCGGACCGTCTCGACGGCGGAAGAAGACAACCCTGAGCTTCGGGATATGCGGCGCAGGTTCTGGGTCAGCACAGCATTCGCTGTCCCCGTTTTTGTGGCTGCCATGGGCGACCTTATTCCGGGCCAGCCGCTGGACAGGATTGGCTCACCTCGCGCGTGGAGTTGGTTCGAGATGATTCTCGCAACGCCGGTGGTTCTGTGGGGCGGCTGGCCATTCCTGGTGCGCGGCTGGAATTCGATTGTGAACCGCAGTCTGAATATGTTCACGCTGATCGGGCTGGGCGTGAGCGTCGCGTATGTGTACAGCCTCGTCGCGACGCTATTGCCCGGCGTCTTCCCGGATTCCTTCCGCAACGGAAGCGACATTGTCGCGCCTTACTTCGAGGCTGCGGCCGTCATCACCGCTCTTGTGCTGCTGGGGCAAGTGCTTGAACTGAGGGCGCGGAGCGAAACGGGAGCAGCGATAAAGAAGCTTTTGGGCCTCGCACCGAAGATGGCACGGCTGGTTCGGCAGGACGGCACGGAACTGGACGTTCCGCTCGAGGAAATTGCGCCGGGCGACCGGCTGCGTGTGCGCCCCGGCGAGAAAATCCCGGTTGACGGCGTTGTGCTCGACGGCGCGAGCAGCGTGGATGAGTCCATGATTACAGGTGAGCCGATTCCCGTCGAGAAGGCAGCCGGGGCTCGTGTCACCGGCGCGACGGTAAACGGCACGGGCACGCTGGTGATCCGCGCGGAACGAGTCGGCTCAGAAACTTTGCTGGCGCAGATCGTTCGTATGGTCAGCGAGGCGCAGCGCAGCCGAGCGCCCATTCAGAGGCTTGCGGATGTGGTGGCCGGATATTTCGTTCCGACCGTTGTCGGCGTTGCCGTGGTCACATTCGTCGTATGGGCGCTCTGGGGACCAAATCCGCGGATGGCGCATGCGCTGGTCAATGCGGTGGCGGTGCTCATCATTGCGTGCCCTTGCGCACTGGGGCTCGCAACGCCGATGTCCATCATGGTAGCGATGGGCAAGGGCGCGACGCTTGGCGTGCTCTTCAAGAACGCGGAGGCAATCGAGCTGCTTCGCAAGGTCGATACGCTCGTCGTGGACAAGACGGGCACTCTGACTGAGGGAAAACCAAGACTGGTTTCGGTCGAGGTGCTCAACGGATTCCATGAGAGCACGGTGTTGCGCATGGCGGCGTCACTCGAACGAGGGAGCGAGCATCCGCTCGCGGCGGCAATCACCAAAGGGGCTGAGGAGCGTCGAGTCGAGATCGCAACGGTCGAGAAGTTCGAATCGCTCACGGGACGCGGTGTTCGAGGAGATCTCGATAGCGTTTCCGTTGCGCTCGGCAATGAAAAGCTGCTCGAGGAACTCCGCGTTGACTCAAGCGGAGCATCGGAAAAAGTAGAAACCCTGCGCGCCGGGGGGCAAACGGTCGTGTTCGTGGTAGCCGGCAATCGCGTGGCCGGTTTGCTTGGCGTAGCCGACCCCGTGAAGCGAACTACGGCGGAGGCAATTCGCAAGCTGCACGGAGACGGCATTCGGATCGTGATGCTGACAGGCGACAGCCGAACGACGGCTGAAGCTGTGGCGAAGCAACTTCAAATCGACGGTGTGGTTGCCGAAGTGCTGCCGCAGGACAAAGCGGGCGTCGTCAAGAAACTGCAAAGCGAAGGCCGCTTCGTTGCCATGGCCGGCGACGGCATTAATGACGCTCCGGCGTTGGCGCAAGCACAAGTGGGAATTGCGATGGGCACGGGCACGGACGTGGCCATGGAAAGCGCGGGCGTCACGCTCGTGAAAGGCGATCTCCGCGGAATCGTGCGCGCACGCGCCCTTAGCAAAGCTGCGATGGGAAATATCCGGCAAAATCTTTTCTTCGCCTTCGTGTACAACTCGATTGGCGTGCCAATGGCAGCAGGGATCCTCTATCCGTTCTTCGGGCTGCTGTTGAGCCCGATGATCGCGGCGGCAGCGATGAGCTTCAGTTCCGTGTCCGTGATTGGAAATGCATTGCGTCTTCGGTACGCGAGGCTGTGAGCGCGCGTCTCGCCGGATGCTATACTGACAACCATGACATTCATGACCGTGACCTACGAACTGCAAGACAAGCTGAGGCCGGACCAGTTTCGCGCACTGGGGCAATTCGCGAACACGTACGGATTGCAGCGGTTCCGTTTGGACGAAAAGACGAACCGGCTGCACTTCGACTACGACGCGTCGCGGCTGCGCGAAACAGTGGTCGAGCATGTCTTGCGCGAGGCGCGAATACCTGTCCTGCGCCGGGTCGCGGAAGCCTGATTCGTCTCTTGGAAGATTAGGGGGTTCCGGCATTGCCGCTCTACGAATACAAGTGCGTGAAGTGCGGGCACCGCTTCGAGAAAATCGAGAGCGTTTCCGCCTCGACGACGAAGAAGTGTCCTCAGTGCGGCGGCAAGGCCGAGCGGCAACTGGCCGCTCCGGCAATCCAGTTCAAGGGGTCGGGCTGGTACGTGACGGACTACGCGAGCAAGGGTTCGAGCAGCACGGCCAACGAAAAGCCCGCCGAAGGCGCGCCGACGAAAACTGGGGACAAAGCCGCAGAACCAAAGCCCGCAGCTACGCAGAAGGTTGACAAAGTTTCCGACCGCAAGAAGAAGTGACGCTGGAAGCGACCCGAGGTTGAATCCCTACAATTTGAGGCTGCGCAGGTAGGCGCGAAATTCGGGGCCGAGCTTGGCGTTCTTCAACCCGATTTCGACCGTGGCCTGAAGGAAACCGAGCTTGTCGCCCGCGTCGTAGGTCTTCCCTTCCCAAATGCAAGCGTGCAGCCTGTTGTCCGCTGCCAGGCGACGGAGCGCGTCGGTCAGCTGAATTTCGCCGCCGGCCCCGGGTTTTGTCTCGCGGAGATAGGCGAAGATTTCCGGCGGAAGAACGTAGCGGCCGGTGACGCCCAGGTTCGACGGCGCCTTTTCCGCGCTTGGCTTTTCGACGAGGTCCTTCGCGCGCAGGAGGCGGCCACCCCAGTGATTGTCCTTCTTTGCCGCGGGAGCGGCATCCACGATGCCGTAGAGGTGGACGCGCTCGCGCGGGACTCTTTCGACGTGAATTGCGCCGGTACCGGTTTTTTCGTAGATGTCCGCGAGCTCGCGCGTCGCGGGAACCGGGCCTGTCATGATGACGTCGCCCAGCAGCACGGCGAAGGGCTCGTTGCCGACGAGTTCCGCCGCGCAAAGCACAGCGTGGCCGAGGCCGAGCGCTTCGCTCTGGCGCGTGTAGCTGATCTTCAAGCCGCCGCTGATTTCGCGGACCATCCGGGCGTGTTCGGGCTTGCCGCGCTCCTCCAGGAGCTTTTCGAGATCGGGTGCGAGATCGAAATGATCCTCGATGGCGCTCTTGCGCCGGCCCGTGACGAAAATGACGTGCTCGATTCCGGACTCGATGCATTCTTCGACCGCGTACTGGATCAGCGGCTTGTCCACGACGGTCAGCATCTCTTTGGGGATAGCCTTTGTCGCGGGCAGGAAACGAGTGCCGAGTCCCGCTACGGGCAGGACGGCCTTGCGGACTTTCTTGGCTTTTGCGGTCATATCGCCGAAGGGCGGCCCGCGGAGCGGGCTCTACTCTGTATGCTAACATAGCCATTTTGAGTCACCTGCAAGATTGAGGAACGCTGTGGGCGCGCACGAACAACTCATCCTCGGGATTGAATCCTCCTGCGAGGAGACGGCTGCGGCTGTTGTCGCCGGGGGGCGGCGCATACTCTCGAGCGTGGTTGCGTCGCAGACCGAGATTCACCGTAAGTACGGCGGCGTTGTGCCGGAGCTTGCTTCGCGCGAGCACCTGCGAAGGATCGTGCCTATCGTGCGCGAGGCGACGGAGCAGGCTGGCATCGCTCTCAAGGACGTGGACGCGATTGCCGTGACGCAGGGGCCCGGGCTGGTTGGCGCGCTGCTCGTCGGAGTCACGTACGGGAAAGTATTGGCGCTCGCTCTTGGGAAACCCCTCATCGGCGTGAACCACCTCGAAGGGCACGTCCATGCCGTTCTTCTCGAGGCGCGTGTTGCAGGCCGCGAGCCACGATTGCCGGCCGTTTGCCTGATCGTGTCAGGCGGACACACGATTCTCTACGATGTGAAGTCCGAGGCATCGAACGGAGCGCAGCATTTCACTTATGCCCGAATCGGAGGCACGCGAGACGATGCCGCGGGCGAGGCCTACGACAAAGTCGGGCGCATGCTGGCACTGGGCTATCCGGGCGGACCGATCATTGACCGTCTGGCGCAACACGGCAACGCGCACGCGATCCGGTTTCACGAAGCAAAGATGAGCGGAAACCCGCACGACTTCAGCTTTAGCGGGATCAAGACGGCCGTGCTCTATCACCTGAGGCGCAATCCGCAATTGCAGCAGGAAATCGAAGCGCGAAAACAGGCGCTTTCGCGCGGCGAGCGCAGCGCGGACGCATTGCGGGCGCTTTCCAGCCCCGCGACGCTCGACCTGATCGCAAGCTTCCAACGAGCTGTCGTCAACAACCTCGTATCGCAGACGATCGCGGCGGCCCAACAACATGCCGTGCGGACTGTGTTGGTCTCAGGCGGGGTGGCAGCAAACAGCGAACTCCGGAGTACGTTTGAAACGGAGGCCGCGCAACATGGACTTGAGGTCTATTTCCCCAGCCGGGCACTCTCAACGGACAACGCGGCGATGATCGCCGCGGCCGGCTACGCGCGGTTGCTCTCCGGTGAGCGCGCTGACGCCGAATTAAACGCCGAGGCCAATCTTCCCCTCGCCTGAGGCGCTGAAAATGTCCCAACAAGTGAACATGAGCGGAAAGACATGCATCGTGACCGGCGCGAATAGTGGCATCGGGAAAGAGACGGCCCTGGGCCTGGCGCGGATGGGCGCACACGTTGTAATGGTCTGCCGCAATGCCGACAAGGGGAAGGCTGCGCTGGAAGAGATTCGACACAAATCAGGGTCATCGCAGGTCGATCTGCTGATCGCGGATATGTCGTCGCGGGCTTCGGTTCGCGCGCTGGCGCAGCAAATTCGCGAGAAGTATCCACGGCTGAACGTGTTGATCAATAACGCAGGTGGAGGCTCGGACCCGACGGCGGTGTCCGTTGATGGCATCCAACTGACGCTTGCCACCAACCATCTGGGCGCCGCATTGCTGACCTTGCTCCTGCTCGATCTGCTCAAGGCCGGTGCGCCATCGCGCATCATCAATGTGTCATCGGAGGCGCATCGGTCAACACGCGAGATTGACCTGAACAATCTCCAGCCGGGGGAAAGGACGTTTAGGGGAGGGTTTGAGACTTACGGCCGCTCGAAGCTGCTAATGAATGCATTTACATTCGAACTGGCGCGGAGGCTCGAAGGAACCGGCGTAACCTGCAACTGCCTGCACCCGGGCGTGGTCGCGACAAACATCTTCAACAAAGTGCCTGTAGGCGTCAAAGTGATCCTGGCGCTCATGAGACCCTTTATGCTGAACTCAAAGCAGGGCGCCCAGGTTTCGCTATATCTCGCAAGTTCACCGGACGTCGCCCAGGTTTCCGGAAAGTATTTCGTCAAGTCGAAGCCCGTTGAGTCGAGTCCACTGTCGCGCGATCCGAAGGTGATGGCCGATGTCTGGAATTGGACCACGAAGATGACCGGCGCTAGCTTGGATGAGGCGACTTACAGCAGGGGCGGCTCGTAGATGTAGGCAAGGCCGTCGGCGGTGACGGCATAGGCTTTCGAGCCGTCGAGGCTCCAGCGCAGATTCACGACCCCGTCGGCCGCGTACTCGTCGAAAACCGCGAGGCGGTTGAGGTCCACAAGAAACAGGCGGCCTTTGGCTGAGTTCTTCAGCCACGAACTGAAACACAGGCCAAGAGGAAGGTGCGGGTGGCACGCACAAAGCTCCGCGCCAAACGGCAAAAGCTCCGGCTCGGCTGATCCCATCGCTAGGCGAAAAGCCTGCCCCGCGGAGCAGAAGATGATCTGCCGGCTGTCCGTTGTCCATGAGAGATCCGTGATGTGCCCCTGAGCTTGAAAAGCGTTCTGGCGGCGGAGCGTGGGAACTTCAAGGAACACGATCGAGTCGTCCGCCCACTCTCCGGCGATCTCGACGACGCTTGCAAGCGTGCCTTCGTCCGGACTGAAAGCCGTGCGGCCAAAGCCTGAAAGCTTTCCCTCGTGCTCCTCGTCCGCGACCAACGATTGATGCTGGAGCCACTCGGGCCACTCAGCCCATTCCGGCGCGCCAACCTCTCCCCTGGCAGGCCCCTGAAACGGAAGCTTTGCGGCGGCATCCTGCGCCGCTTCCCAGATGCGCAGCCTTGCCGCACTGCCACCCCCGGAGGCGATCGCGAAATGGCGGCCCATGTCGGACCACGCCAGACACTTTGGGAACTTTGAGAAGTCACCGAACGGCCCGACGAACATCTTTGCCTGGAGGTCGAAGACGTGCAGCTCGGGCAGCCAGCCTCCCCATGCGGCGATCAGATAGCGAGCCGTGGGTGACCAGGCCACGACCGCGGGCAGCCCCGGCGGACACGATGGCGGCTCGCCGGGGACCGAGAGCGCCATTGTCGGAACGCCGCGCTCGATGTCATAGAGCGTAAGGCGCTCGGTTCCCTGGCGGACGAGCGGCGACAGAGCGCAGATGTCGCCGGTCGACGAGGCTACAATGTACGGCGAGTGGCCGGAGAAAACTTTTTTGACGAGCCAGTTCGAATCGCGGGCGAGGTCGCGCAATCCGCGTGCGACGATCGCTGCGGAGCGCACGGCCAGTCCTTGCGAAGGCGCATGAACGATCTGCTTTGTCACAGCGGTTTCGCGCGTGTCCATTATGAACGGGCCGCCGGGGACGGTTCCTCGAGGCGCTGCTTCGCAATGGCAATCTGCTCGTCAACCTTGCGGATCATTTCCTTCAGGATGTCGCGCCCGCCCTTTTCGGCTTCATCCACGCGGCTTTTCAGCTGGTGGAGATCGGAGCGCAGCAATTCCTGCATCTCGGCTTCAATCTCGGCGAGCCGGCTGCGGGCCTGGCTGACACGCCGGATCACGCGCACGAGTTCCGCGCCGGGGCCTTCCCCTTCGACAGCCTCGGGGCTGCATTCGTATTCCGTAAGAATTTTTTCAAGGCGAGATTCATCGCCACGTTCGTAGGCCTTGTTCGCCTCGGCCATCAGCAGCTGGCGCTTCGCGCGGTCTTCGCGGTCGGACGTAAGGTCGGGATGGATGCGCTTGGCCACGTCCCGGTAGAGGCGCTTCATTTCCGGCGAGGATTTGAAAGCGCGCGGGGCCTCAGCCGCTTTTTCACCGGCAACAGACTTCGTTTCGCTCGCGCGGGCGCGTGCTTCGCGGGCCGCCTGTTGCGCGCGTTCGTTGTCAGGCTGCTCGCGCGCGAGACGCTCGGCAATTTGCGCCTTCCATTCGTCGAGTTCGGCATAGCGCGAACCCACAAAGTGAAGGTACTGCCGCTCGAACGCGGCAAGCTCCGCCCGGAGGTTCTGCGAGCGCAATTCGCGCTCCGCAAGGTCGGCTTCGAGCGCCTTCTGTTCCTCAAGCTTCTGCGCGAGCTCCAGATCCTCGGGCTTGACCGGCGTCCTGCCGGGAGGCTTTGATTGTGAGCCGGCGGGAGAAATGGCCTGCGGGTCCGCCGGACGCGCGTCCGCCGATTTGAGCGCCATGCGATTCGCCTCTGAAAGTGAATGCGCGGAGCGCGCGTGGTCCGCCGTATTGCCAGCAGAGGTACGCACCGCTCCTTCTAAATTGTAAGGTGCACGTCCCAGGAGCCTCCGCCTTTGGCGGGTTTAGTTTCCAGAACCGAAAAACCCGAGTTGTTCCGGGCGGCAAGCCAAATTGTCTTCGGCCAAAGGGCGCGAGCAGTGCCATTTTCATCATTACCGGTGCCTAATCACATAGAATCTGCGGAGTTCGCGGACGTCACACGGGAGGAGAGAACCCATGCCGGAAACAGCAGAGCAGTATCGTCAGCGGATGTACGGCTATGTCGGAGGCAGCGAGCCGCTCAAGCTGCAGGCCGCGGCCCCGGCCAAGCTCGCCAAGCTTTTGAAGGGTGTGAGCGCGGCGAAAGCGAGGAAGCGCCCCGCGCCGGAGAAATGGTCCATCGCCGAGATCGTGGCGCACATTGCCGACACGGAACTGGTCGGCGGCTACCGCATCCGCGCGATTCTCGGCAACCCCGGCGGGCCAGTTATCGGTTTCGATCAGGACGTTTGGGTGACAGCGCTGCACTACGACAAGCGCGACCTGCGCAAATCATTCGAGCAGTATCGTGCTCTGCGCGAGGCGAATCTTGCGCTGCTCAAGACACTGACGGCGGAGCAATGGAAGCTGCATGGCGTGCATAGCGAGCGCGGGCCGGAGAGTGTCGAGACAATCGTCCGGATGTTCGCAGGACACGACCTGAATCATTTTCAGCAGATCGAGCGGATTCTGGCGATGAAGAACTAGCGGCGCGCACGAAAAACGAAGGCAAGAGCAAATTCCTTGCCGCGTCGCGGGCCTGCCTGCCCGACAGGCCCGCTAAAAACGCGGGTCTCCCTTCAGCGAAATCGCCGCCTCAGGGCAAGCAGGATGACGATCCTGATCGGATCGTCACCAAATCCGGCACCGCTGATCAGCCGGACGAACCATCTTTGAGTTCGCGCCGCAACCCCATGCCTTCGCGAATGCGGGCGTGTTCTGAAGCGGGCCTATAACGCGGAACTGATCTACTGGATGCTCGTTGGTCTTGGCGATCAGCCGGGCCCACTCAGGCCGCATGTTTCCCGCCCAAATCTGCGCCCAGCCAAGGAAGAAGCGCTGGTCAGCGGTAAAGCCGCCGATCGGCGCCGGCGTTGGCTTTCCGGCGAGCGTCTTCTGAAAAGCGGCAAAGGAGATGGTCATGCCGCCGAGGTCGGCGATGCTTTCACCCTCCACGAGTTTGCCATTCTCGTGCAAGCCCGGCTCAACCTCCATCGCCCCGAACTGGTTGGCGATGCACTCGCCGCGCGCCTCGAAATTCTTTTCATCTTCGGGAGTCCACCAGTTGCTCAAATTGCCGTTGCCGTCGAACTTGGAGCCTTCATCGTCGAACCCATGGGTCATCTCATGTCCGATTACGGAACCGATGCCGCCGTAGTTGATGGCGTCGTCGGCTTTCGGATCGAAGAACGGCGGCTGCAAAATGCCTGCAGGAAAAACGATTTCGTTCATCGAGGGGTTGTAGTAGGCGTTGACCGTCGGCGGCGTCATTCCCCATTCGGTGCGGTCCACCGGCTTTCCGATCTTCGCGAGGTCGCGCGCAGTCTCGAACGCATTGCCGCGTATCACGTTTTGCACGTAAGGCCCGCGGTCAACGCTGTAGTTTGTGTAGTCGCGCCATTTATCGGGATATCCGATTTTCAGCTGAATCGCTTCAAGCTTCTTAATTGCTTGCGCGCGCGTGGGGGGGCTCATCCAATCCAAAGTCGAAAGATCGTCGTGGAGGGCGGCAATCAGGTTCTTGACCATCGCGAGCGCGCTGGCCTTGGCCTCGGGCGGGAAATTGCGCTGGACGTAATACTGGCCCAGCGCCTCGCCCAGTTCGCGGTCTGCAGCCTGCGTGCAGCGCTGCCAGCGGGGGAGGAGCTGCTTCACTCCGGTCAGCGTGCGGCCGTAGAAATTGAAATTCTCATCCACGAACTTCGCGGGAAGCGCGGATGCCGTGGAATGAATGAGATGCCAGCGCAGATAAGTCTTCCAGTCGTCGAGCGGCACCGAGAGGAACGCAGCGTCCACCTGCTTGAAGAAATCGAGCTGGCCGATATCGGCAGAAAGAATATCGGGCCTGCCGACCCGCTTGAAGTAGTTGGCCCAAGTGATGTGCGGGGTCAGCTCGCTGAGCTGGGGGAGATCCATGCGGTGGTAATTCTTTTCGGGGTCGCGAAGATCTTCGCGCTTTGTGGACGCTTTGGCGAGAATGGTTTCGACGTTCAAAACGGTCTTGGCTTCTGCGGCGGCGGTCGCGTCGTCATCGCCCATCAGCTTGAACATATTGGCGACGTGTTGGACGTATGCGTTGCGAAGGTCCTTGGACTTCTCGTCGTCATCCACGTAATACTGGCGGTCCGGCAAGCCGAGCCCGCCCTGCCCTGCTCCGGCGATCACCTGCGTGCTGTCCTTCAAATCCTGCTCCGAGCCAAAGGCAAAGACGGCATTCACTCCTGCGCTCTGTAAATCCGCAATCTCGGCCTGCAATGCGCCGACATCTTTGATCGCACCGATGCGATCCAGCTCTGCGGACAGCGGCTTCAGCCCCGCCGATTCGATCAGGCTTTCGTCCATGCAACTGGCATAGAAGTCGCCGATCTTCTGCCAGTTTGACCCGGGCGCGGCGTTCTTGTCGTTCGCGGCATCCTCCAGAATTTGGTGCAGCACGGCTTCGTTCTGATCGCGAAGCTTATTGAAGGTCGCCCAGTCAGCGCGGTCGGGCGGGATGGGGTTGTTCTTCTTCCAGCCGCCAATCGCGAACATGTAGAAATCGTCGCAAGGCAAAACGGAACGATCGAGGTTTGCCGTGTCAAAGCCGTGGACGGCTGCTCCGGAGGATGAAGAGGCCTGGTCGCCACCGGCGGCGTCGCCAAAGAAGCTCGCACACCCACCGGAAGCGGGCCCTGCGGAAGCCTTTGTTTCACGGGCATCGAAGGACTGCGACGCGAGCGATAGCGGGAACGCGAGGAGCAGTGCAGCCAACGTAATGATTTCAAAGCGTCGGATCATGAGAAAAGCCCTCCCTCACAACTGATTCGAAGACGCGCGCCCTGCGTCCGAACTGCATTTCAATCCAGAATGCTCCGGGCAGCAAGCACTATTCGCCAGCCACACCAGCGCCGGCGCCCGTCTACGGTAGCAGACTCTCCGTCGGCCGAAAAGTAAGCAGAAATTTTCGTGTCTATTCGTTCTGTGGCAAGAGCGCCGCCCGGTTGCCAACTTTATCAAGGCCTGACGCAAGGCGCGCTCCAGCCGCCGCCAACGGATGTACCCTAGCCGAGTAGAGGCGTTTCCAGTGAAGAAATTCAGATACGCGCTCTCGGTTCCCGGCGACACGATGTACCTTCGCGCGCAAACCGCCGCGGCGAAGGGCGTCGCAGAGCGCCTCGGAGTGGGGCTGGAAGTCATGACCGCGGAAATGGACGCGGTCGCTCAGGGCCAGCAGTTGCTGAATCTGGTGCAATCCCGGGCCGAGCCTCGCCTCGACGGCATACTCGTCGAGCCTGTGAATGCCGCCGGATTGCCGCGCGTCGCGGAAGCGGCGGTCGCTGCTGGAATCGCGTGGGTGGTCAGCAACGCGCAGGTGGAATATGTCGGCGCACTGCGCAGGACCGCGAAGGCTCCCGTGTTTCAGGTCTCGCAAGACCATTTGGAAGTAGGAGGGCTTCAAGGGAAGCAGATTGGCGCGATATTGCCGAACGGCGGATCGGTTCTCTACCTTCGCGGACCGGCCATGAGCTGGTGGGCAACGAAGCGGCTGGACGGACTGGAGAGCACCAAGCCAAGAAATGTGGAAGTGAAAACTCTGAAGGTGGTGGGTTCCAGCGCCGAAAACGCCTACAACGCCGTGTGTTCCTGGCTGAGTTTGTCGAACGCGCGGGCTGATGGCACACAGTTGATCATGGCGCAGAATGCCGACTTCATTTCCGGCGCCAAAAAGGCATTCGAAACCAACACGTCTGCGTCCGATCGGATGAAGTGGCTGGCACTGCAGCGCGCAGGCGTGGGTGTCGCGGAACGCAGCCGGCCGTTCGTGGACCACGGCGACTGGTGCGCCGCGGTAGTGACTTCCCTGACGATGGACAGGGCGCTCGAAATGCTTGTCCGAGCGATGACGGACGGTCTGCAGCCGCCGGAGCAGACATTGGTGGAAGCGTACTCCTACCCTAGTGTCGAAGACCTGGCAAAGAAGTGGAAATGCGCGAAGCCGTAGCAGGAACGATGCGTTGACTCGACGCGCAGCGCAACCTAAGATGGCTCTCCAATGCCCGGCACCGATCCATTCCTCGGGCGCAGCGTATCCCACTACCGCATCGTTGAACGTCTGGGCGGCGGCGGGATGGGCGTCGTCTACAAGGCCGAAGACACAACCCTTGGCCGAGCCGTTGCGCTGAAGTTTCTCCCTGTTGATGTTTCCCAAGACAAACAGGCTCTCGACCGCTTCTTGCGTGAAGCGAGGGCGGCGGCCGCGCTCAATCATCCCAATATCTGCACGATTCATGAGATCGGCGAGCATGAAGGGCAGCGTTTCATCGCCATGGAATTACTCCAGGGGCATACTCTCCGCCAGCGCATCAATGGAAAGCCGCTACCGCTGGATCTATTGCTCGACCTGGGAGCGCAGATCGCGGACGCGCTCGACGCGGCGCACACAAGAGGAATCATTCATCGGGATTTAAAGCCCGCGAATATCTTCGTCACCAGCCGGGGTCAGGCGAAGATCCTCGACTTCGGCCTGGCGAAGCAGATGCCGGAGAGCCGGGCGTTCGCGGCATCGGCGGAAGGAACTACGGAAGACGATGATCCTCACCTGACAAGCCCCGGCGTCGCGCTGGGCACGATTGCTTACATGTCGCCTGAGCAGGTGCGCGGAGAGCCGTTGGACGCACGCACAGACCTTTTCAGCCTGGGCGTGGTGTTATACGAGATGGCTACCGGCAGAGAGGCGTTTTCCGGAACGACCTCCGGGATCATCTTCGATGCGATTCTGAACAGAGCGCCCGTGTCGCCCGTGCGACTGAATCCAGCTCTGCCGCACAAGCTCGAAGAGATAATTAACAAGGCCCTGGAAAAAGATCGCTCGTTGCGCTGCCAATCGGCGGCAGAGCTTCGCGCCGATCTGCAGCGCTTGAAACGAGACGTCGGTTCTGACCGACTCGCTGCTGTCGCCACGGAACAACCGGCAGCTGTGCGTCCGGCAAAGGCAACCGACGAACCTTCCTCCGGTAAGCAAACTCGGGCGATTGATTCGCTTGCGGTGCTGCCGCTGGAAAACGCGAGCAATGATCCGGAAACGGAATACTTAAGCGACGGGATTGCGGAAACATTGATGAACGCTTTATCGGAATTACGAAAGATTCGCATCGTTCCGTGGGCGGTGGCTGCACGGCTTCGCGGACCGGGCGTAGATCCTCTCAAGGCAGGACGAGAATTGGGAGTGAGGAGCGTCCTCTCGGGACGGTTGGTGCAGAGAGGCGAAGACGTGATCGTGTCGGTGGAATTGGTAGATGTGGACCGTCAAGCGCGTCTGTGGGGCGGGCGTTACAACCGCAAGATGAGCGATCTGATCGCATTGCAGGAAGAGTTGACAACGGAGATATCGGAAAAACTCCGGCTGCAACTGACCGGCGAAGACAAGAAGAAACTTCGGAAGCGTCCCACACACAACAACGAAGCTTACAAGCTGCTGCTGAAAGCGCGGCATGCATACACAAAATTGTCGCCCGGGGGACTTCGTGATGCGATTGCGCTTTTCGAGCAAGCCATTCAAATTGATCCCACATTCGCGGCGGCCTACGCTTTGCTTTCAGTTTCCTACAACGCTTCCGTGGCGTTTGGGTACGCGGCGGCAGCGGAGGTCTACCCTCGAGCCAGGGCGGCAGCAAAGAAAGCTCTCGAGCTGGATGAAACGCTCGCTGAAGCGCATCTCAGCAACAGCATGGTTCTGCTTCGCCATCGTTGGGACTTCGTAGGCGCCGAGCGGGAAATCCGGCGCTGCTTGGAGTTAAACCCGGAGTTTTACGGTGGATATCAAGGTCTGGCCAACCTGCATAGAATGTGCGGACGCTTTGACGATGCGATCGCGGCGTTGAATCAAATGGTGAAACTGGAACCTCTCCTAGTAGGCGGCCAGGCACTTAGTCTAGGCCTGGCCTATTTCTGCGCCAGGCGTTTCGAGGATGCAATCGAGCAGCTTCGCATAGCTCTTGGGGTCGAGCCTGACAATCCCAGAGCTCGTATGCTGCTCGCCGACGCGTACGCCTACACCGGCCAGCGCGTGAAGACCGCCGAAGAATGCGAGCGGGCACTGGCGCAGACCCGAGGCCTGGCCATCGTCCGTCTGCATGCCGCCGTCATATACGCCCGCATGGGCAGGACCGAGGAGGCGCGCAGGATTCTCGAGGAAGCCGAATCGGCTTGGAGGCCGGGCGGTCCTGGCGTCTTTATCGCCGGCGTTCATGCAACCCTGGGAGAGAAGGATGCGGCCTTCGAATGGCTGGAAAAGGCATTTCAAGAGCACGACAGTTTCCTGCTGGAACTGAAGGTCACACTGATGTTTGATCCTCTGCACGGCGATCCGCGATTCGACGAGCTCGTCAAACGTATCGGTATCCCGGACTGATCGACTGGCTGTGGTAGAATCCGCCCCGCTGAAATTCCCCCTGAGGATCCCATGATCACTTCGACCGAAACAAATGGCCTGCGCTTTGACATGTTCACGGGCGAGGAGCGCTTCCTCGCCCCCAATGCCGTGTTGATTTCCGCGCGCAACGACGCGGTCCTGATTGATTGCGGGTTCGTGAAAAGCGATGTCGAGAAGCTTCTCGCCCTCGTGAAGGACAGCGGCAAGCGGCTGCGCGCCATTTTCATCACGCATGCGCATCCCGATCACTACGGCGGCATCAACGACTTTGCCGCCGCTTTTCCCGGCGCAGTGATTCTCGCGCGGCAGGGCGTGATTGACGGCATGCTCGAATGGCCCGCCAAGAGGCTCCACTGGCAGGACATGTTCGGCAGCCTGCTTCCGGCCGGCGATATTGTTTATCCAAGGCCGCTTTTCGGGAAGGCTGCGTATCTCGAGGACCGCGAGATCATTTTCATAGACTTGCCGGTTGCCGAGACCGTCCATTCCACCGCGTTCTATGTCCCGTTGGCGCGCGCCCTGGTTGCTGGCGATCTCATCTTCCACCGCTATCACCCCTATATGGGGGATACGAACAATCCTACGTCGTGGATGGCCGCGATCGAGCAGGCGCGCGGCATCGGGCCGATTGACACGGTCTTTCCCGGACACGGGAAGTTCGGCGGAGTGGAGATCTTTGCGGAGATGACCACCTGGTTGAAGGACTATCGCGAAGTCGCGAAGCCCGGCGTGCACTTCACCGCCATCGCGCGGGAGATGATGCGGCGGTACCCCAAGCACGGGCTGGCGCTGCTCCTCTGGGTCACGCGCGGCCCCGGCTTCGGTACCGGCGGAGCGAAGGATATCGGGGTCCCCGCCGAACTGTTGGGCGGCTAGAACAGCGCCAGAATTGCTATCGAGCCTCGCCCGCAGGGGGAGCCTGGCCTGATTCTCCAGCGGAGGGCGGCGGAGGCACAGGGACGTTCCCGTCGAGCGCGAACGTATAAAGACGGCCCTTGGCGCGCCCGGAGAGAACGGAAACGTACTGCTTCCCATCGAGCATGTAGGAAACCGGATTCGCGAATCCCTGCATCAGCTTCACGCCCCAGAGCTTTTTGCCCTTATCCGCGCTGAACGCTTCGAACTCTCCGCTGTTGGAGGCCGCGAACACGAGATTGCCGGCGGTCGTCATCGTGCCGCCGCCACCGGTGGCCGGAACTTCCCAGCGTTTGGTTTCCGTCGCAGGATCCCAGGCAAAAAGAAAATTTCCCGCGGGCGGCGTTCGAGGTTGGGGTGGCGGAGGCGGCGCGCCATTGGCACCGGTTGCGACCGGGCCTGTGCCTCTGCCTGCGGCATCCCTGAAAATGATTCCCCAGTTGTACGCGCCAAGCTCGGGCTTGAATTCCGCCGCTTGCACGTAATTGAAGCTGCTGGCCATCCCCGGCGTGACGTACACAAGCTGGGTCTGCGGGTTGTAGGACATCCCCTGCCATACGTGTCCGCCGCCCGGTCCGGGCCAGACAATGGTACCGCTCGTGCCATAGTGCGCATCAGGATTGATGATCGGCCGCCCGGTCTTGGGATCGAGGCCCTTGGCCCATGTGATTTTCTGGAGCGGCGCGCCGGAGATGAATTTTCCGGTCTTGCGATCGAGGACGTAGAAGTAGCCGTTCTTCGGCGCCTGCATGATCACATGGCGAAATTTCCCATCAATCGTCAAATCCGCTTGCACCAGATCCGCGATCGAGTCGAAGTCCCATTCGTCGCCCGGCGTCGTCTGGAAATACCAGACGAACTTGCCCGTCTCCGGCTTCACGGCGATAATCGAGCAGATGTAGAGATTGTCCTGGCCCATTCCGCTGCGATATTTCTGCACCCATGGGCCGGCCTGCCCGGTTCCGAAGTAGAGCAGGTCAAGCTGCGGATCGTACGAAATCGAATTCCATGGATTTCCGCCGCCGCCTAATTTCCACCAGTCGCCGTCGCCCGTCCAGGTTTTCGCCGCTGCCTTCATGGCATCGTTCTCGAACGGCTTGGATGGATCGCCCGGCACGGTGTAAAAGCGCCAGTCCAACTTGCCGGTTTCCGCGTCGTATGCGGAGATATAGCCGCGAACGGCAAACTCCCCGCCGCCGTTTCCGATGATTACTCTGCCTTTAACGACGAGCGGGGCGCCCGTGATGCTGTAATCTGCGTTTTTGTCTGCGGTCTGGACATCCCAGACGACTTTGCCCGTTTCCGCATCGAGCGCGACAAGCCTTGCGTCAAGAGTGCCGACGTATACCTTGCCGTCATACACCGCGACGCCGCGATTCCCTGGGCCGCAGCAGAGGCTCGGTCCGGTGCGAACCTTGTTGGGATTCCCGGTCGATCCTGGCGGGAAGTTCTGATGGCCAACTTGCGGATCCCAGCGCCACTTCTCTTTTCCCGTGCGGGCGTCAATTGCAAACACCGCGCCCCAGGTCACCGTGGCGTACAGAACCCCGTCCGAAATCACAGGAGATGCTTCGAGCGTGCCGGGGAGAGAGCCAGTGTCGTAATACCAGGCGAGGCCGAGCCGATTGACGTTCGAGGAGTCAATCTGTTTGAGCGGGCTGTACCGCGTCTGCGCATAATTGCCAGCGGCCATTAGCCATTCGTCGCCGGTTTTTCCGGCGTTCAGCAGAGCCTTGTCGTCCACGCGATACGCTTGCTGCGCCGAAGCGGCTCCAGCTGCAAGAGCGACCAGCAACGCAAGCGACCTCCACTTTCTTCCATTTCGTATATTCATGGCTCGCCATTCCCCCCGGCTGTAATCCTGTTCCAAAGCCCCCGCCAGTCGTATGCGCAGACATACTAATCCCGGCGCTCTTTTTTTGCACGGTCGCAATCGGAAAAAAGCAACTACGTTCGTCTAGGGATTCTTCGCCGCGAGCGCATCGAGCGCAGTGGCCGCTTTTGTCAAATCGTCAACGCCGAAGACCAGAAGAACCTGAGATGATCCCGGCTCCAAGCCGCAGTAGGAGTAGTCGATATTGACGCGATTTTCGCCCAGGCACGC
>Ga0187769_10000039_pt1 | contig 61784 bp, 61 predicted proteins | sample 0116_SJ02_MP02_1_FD_133140 | JGI IMG/M metagenome (GOLD analysis project Ga0187769, IMG submission 133140) | Tropical peat soil microbial communities from peatlands in Department of Meta, Colombia - 0116_SJ02_MP02_10_MG | ecosystem: Environmental > Terrestrial > Soil > Wetlands > Peat | place...
CCAGTGAGGCACGTTGGGTCGAGGGGCGCACGTTGACGTCCGGGCGGGCGCTCACCTGCTGGCCGAGCGGCCGGTCATCGGATGGTGGTCGCGATCAGGTAGAGCGCGAGCAGGCGTGCCAGTCCGTCGGCGAGTTCGCCGGGGACGAGCAGCGGCTCGGCGGTGGTGGCCGCGATCGCGCGCGTGAGCGCGATCGCGCATCGCCGCGCCTGGTCAACCAGCGGCCGCTCCCGGCTCTCCAGGTCGCCGCACAGTCGCTCGTGGGCGCGCTCCAAGGCCCGCTGGACCCATGCGTTCGTCTGGTAGCCGAGTTCGTGCGCGTGGGTCTCGAGCGCGCGGTGCGCCAGCCGCAACGCGCCGGCGGTGAGCTCGGCAAGCTGTGCGGTGACGAGCGGCGGGACCGGCTCGATCGTGGCGTGCTCGTCGAGCGTCTCGAGCAGATGCGCGTACAGGTGGAGGTCCGGTAGCCGCAGCATCGCGAGCGTCAGCAACCGCAACGTCCCGCACGCGCGCTCCTCCTCGGGTGTGCACAGGGTGTTGGCAGCGCCGTGCGAGACTGCCTGCCCGTACAGCGACCCCAGCTCGTTCTGATCGGCCGCGGCGGCGATCGCGACCGCCCGATTCACGCTCATGTTCATCTCCACGCGCCTTTGCTCATCGCTCACAGACCAGGTACCGAGCCCGCGCAGCAATGGCCGCCACCGCCCGAGCGCCCCGTCCGTCCGAGCCCGCCCCAATGACGGCTGTGATCACACCGCTCGTGGCGCCCGGCCGAATCGCGTCGGCGGTGGCGCCCCGCGGGCCTCCGCCACGCCGTGATCACCCCGGACACCGTCTACCGCCAGCTCGCCCGCCCGTGGCCGGCCGGCGAACTCGCCGAGCACTACCGGGCCGCTTATGAGCGCGGCGCGGGCGACCTACCCGCGGGCGAGGAGCCTCCCGACCGCCCGATCACGCTGCTGGCGACCGCGATCCCACGCCTGATCAGTGTCGCCGTCGCGGCAAATGTCCTGCACCTTCTACCAACCAGCACCGAAGACGGCGCCGTCGTTGCCGGCGAGCTGATCGCGACGATCGACACCACCGCCACCGGCAGCCTTCACCGCTGCCACCTCGCCCTCCAATCCGACGGCCGGTCCCGCGGCTACCAACCCGATGAGTGGCTGCCACCCGCCTACGAGCAGGCCGCCGACTGGCTCCAGCACGCCTCACCGGCAGCCGACCCGCCACCCCTGATCGAGCGCGCCCAGCAGGCCGGCCGGTTCGCCGCGCTCGCGATCGGCTCCCTCGACGGCGACGCCCCCACCGTGCCCGAGGCGATCACCGACTGCCTCGCTCACCTCCTGTTCTCCTGCGTGTTCGCCGACGCCGCGATGCGCTCTCGACCCGGCGGCCAGCAGCCGGCTAGCAACCCCCCGGAGCGCTCCGGGGGGGTGGGCGGGCTACGAGGCCAGGAACCCGGGCCGGGATGAGGTTCCAGCGCCGGACCTGAGCGCCGAAACCAGGCGATCGAGCGACACCACGAGAACCTCGTCCTCGACCCCCTCCAACCCGCGGGCACGCACCACGCACAGCACCGGTAGCGCACCGCGCCGGCACCAGCGCCGCCGATGCCGGTGAAGCCACGCGGCCGTGTGCCGGGCGGGGGCCAGGTGGCGTTCGTCGAACCTGCGCGTCTTGGTCTCGATAACGAACCCGGCCCCGTTCGGGGCGATTGCCACGCTGTCGATATCCCCGCGCCGGCCACACGGGAGCGAGTGCCGCAGTCGCCATCCCTCCGCCCCCAGCCCGCCGAGCGCTCGACGGACCGCGTCTTCGGACCGCGCGCCGACGCGGCTGCGGGCGGCCAGCCGCACCCAGCGACGAGCGTCGAGCACCAGCGCGGCCATCACAAGCGCCAGCACCCCGGCCAGGGCGGTCGCGCCAATGTCCGCGGTGGTCGCCGCCAGCGCGCCGGCGACGATCGCCGCCGCGCCGCTCGCGGCGGCCCGGCGCAGTCGCCGGGCCTGCTGACCGCGAGGAAAGCTCACCCCGAACACCGGCACAAGCTTGCACGCGACTCGGACACACCCGTTGCGTCCCCTCGTGGTTGCCGCGGAGGGCTCGACGGTCGCTGGGGGCAGCGAGGCTCAGAGCAAAACTCGGCAGTTATCGGGGCGTCTATTGCAGCAGTTTGCTAGAGGCCGTCGGGAAGGTTTGTTAGAGAACTCCAGGAAGTGCCTGCTAAGAGGCACTTCTTCCGACGGCCGAGAGCAGTTTATGATTCCGCTCCTCTAACCGACTGAGCTACTCCGGCGCGGCCAGCGAGTGTAGTGGACTCGACCCCGTGTCCCGCGGCATTCGAGCGCCCCGTGGCGGGGGTTTCGGCGGGCAGGCGGGAGCAGGGGGCCGGCCTAGCGCGCATAAGATGCACCGTGATGAGCGACCTCGGACCTGCCGTCGCCACCGTGGTGAGACGCTGCCTGGCGGTGGCGCCGGGTGAGGACGCGCTCGTGATCGTCGATCCCGGCACGCGGTTGATCGGCGAGGCGCTGCGCAACGAGTGCGCCGGCGCGGGCGCGGACGCCGTGCTCGCGGTGATGGACGAGCGCGCCACCGACGGCACCGAGCCGCCGCCCACGATTGCCGCGGCGCTCGAAGCGTGCGACGTGTTCATCGCGCCGACCAGCAGGTCGCTCAGCCATACCGCGGCGCGCAAGCGCGCGAGCGACGCCGGCGCGCGCGGCGCCACCATGCCGGGCGTGACCGAGGACATGCTTGCCCGGGTCATGGCGGTTGATTTCGACACGATGGCGGCGCGGTCGAAGGTGGTAGCAGCGGTGCTCGACGAAGGCTCGCGCGCACACGTGACCTGCCCTCGCGGCACCGACCTGCGGCTGGCGCTCGACGGCCGCGCCGGCATCTCCGACGACGGCGAGCTCACGGCGAAGGGCGCGTTCGGAAACCTGCCGTGCGGCGAGGGGTTCATCGCGCCGGCGTTCGGAGAGGGCACGATCGTTGCCGCGAGCCTGGCGTCGCTCGGCCTGAGCATCGACCCGGCCCGGCTGACGGTGGCGGAGGGCCGCATCGTGGCCGCCGACGGCGGCCTCGGCCCGCGGTTCATCGAGCTCCTGCTCCAGCACGGCGAGCTCGGCACCAACCTGGCGGAGCTGGGGGTCGGCACGAACGACCGGGCGCGGCTCACCGGCAACGTGCTCGAGGACGAGAAGATCCTGGGCACGGTGCACGTGGCGTTCGGGGCGAGTGCGGGGATCGGTGGAACGGTGTCGGTACCGATCCATCTCGACGTGGTCGTCGTCGATGCGAGTCTCGAAGTCGACGGGCGCCAGGTGCTCGACGCCGGCCGGTACGTGCTCGGGTAGCCACCCGTGCCGTCCACGCTGCTCGCGATCCCGAACGTCTCGGAGGGCCGCGACCACGAAGCGGTCGAAGCGATCGGCGCGGCGTTCGACGCACTTCTGCTCGACGTCCACTCGGATCCCGACCACCACCGCAGCGTGTTCACGCTCGCCGGCGAACCCGGACGCTTGGCCGGCGCGGTGCTGAGCGGCGCCGGCGAGGCGGTTCGCCGGATCGACGTCGTAAACCGGCACGAAGGCATTCATCCGAGGGTCGGCGCCATCGACGTGGCCCCAATCGTCTATCTCGATCGAGGCGATCGGGGCGCCGCCTGCGCGGAGGCGCTCGTCCTGGGCGATCTCCTCGGAACCGAGCTCGAGCTGCCGGTGTTCCTGTACGGCGAGCTTGCCCAGGGAAGGACGCGGGCCGAGCTGCGGCGCGGCGGACCGGCAAACCTCGCGCACCGGATCGACGTCGGCGAGCTGCGCCCGGACTTCGGGCCGCGCCGGATGCACCCGACGGCCGGCGCGGTCCTGGTGGCGGCGCGTCCTCCGCTCGTCGCCTTCAACGTCGAGCTGGCCCCGCCGGCGACGGTCGAGGACGCCCGGGAGATCGCGGCGCTGATCCGCGACGGCGGCTCTGAGGGTCTGCCGGGCGTGCGCGCCATCGGGCTGTGGCTGGACGCGCGCGGGGTGGCACAGGTCTCGACGAACGTCGAGGACCATCGGGCGGTGCCGCTGGCCCGGCTGGTCGAGGGGATCGCAGGCCACGCCACGCCGCTGCGCGCGGAGCTCGTCGGGCTGGCGCCGGCGGCCGCCTTCGAGGGCTTTCCGGACGGGCTGCCGGTGGCGAACCGGCGCACAGTCGAGGACGTCCTGGCGGGATGACTTAGAGCCCGCGCGCCCGCGTCGGTGGCGCAGCCACCGTCCCTCCTACTAAGCTCCATTACACCATGGCCCAGACTAAGCGCAAGCGCCGCACCAAACACCGGGGGACGGCAGCCGGCACGATCCAGGCGCGGGGTCGAACCGGCCGGCCGCCGACGGCAGATGAGAAGAAAAAGCAGAGCCGGCTGGACGCCCGCGAGCGGCGGCTGAACACGCCGCCCACTTGGAAGTCCGCCGCCACCCGCGCCGCGCTGGCGGCAGTCCTGATGTTCATTTTCCTCGCGTTGGTGGGGCCGAAGCACGACCGAATCGAGAGCGCGCTGCTGTTCGCGCTGTTCGCGCTCGCGCTCTACATCCCCGGCGGCTACTACATGGAGTTGTGGATGTACCGCCGGCGCCAGAAGCGAAAGCAACAGGCCGTCAAGTGAGCCTGCTCGACGTCCGCATGTTCACGGTCGGACCGGTGCAGGAGAACTGCTACATCGTGCGCCGGAAGGATGCGGGCAGTGCGCTGATCGTCGATCCCGGCGACGAGGCGCCGCGGCTGCTCGCCGCGCTGGAGAGCCTCGGCATCGACAAGGTCGAGGCGATCCTGATCACGCATACGCACTTCGACCACATCGGCGCGGTGGCGCCGGTGGCGAGGGAGACGGGTGCGCCGGTGTACTGCCCCGAGCTCGAGACGGAAGTCCTGGCCAACATCATGGACTACGTCCCCTGGCCCGGATTCGGGCCGTTCGAGAGCTACCAGGCCGATCACACGGTGGCGGGTGGCGACTCGCTCGAGCTCGCCGGTCTCTCCCTCGACGTGATCTTCACTCCCGGCCACAGCCCGGGGCACGTCACCTACGCCGTCCGGGGCGAGGATGCCCTTTTCTCCGGTGACGTGCTGTTCCAGGGGTCGGTCGGACGGGTGGATCTGCCCGGCGGCGACTGGCCGACGCTGCTCGGCTCGATCGAGACGCTCACGAACACCTTCTCGCCGGAGACGACCGTCTATCCGGGCCATATGGGCGTCACCACGCTCGGGCGCGAGCGCGCCACCAACCCGTTCCTGCGCGAGCTCGCGGAGCGGTGAGCCTTCTGTGATTCAGGCCCCTCGCGGCACATTCGACATCCTCCCGGGGTCGGCTGCGCGGCGCAAAGCGCTGGAGGTCGAGGCAGAGAAGATCCTCGGCGCGGCCGGTTACCGGCGGATCGAGACGCCGGCCTTCGAGGCCACCGAGCTGTTCACGCGCGGGGTGGGGGAGTCGACCGACATCGTCCAAAAGGAGATGTACACGTTTGACGACGGTGGCGGCCGGTCCCTGACGCTGCGACCCGAGGGCACCGCGCCCGTGTGCCGCGCCTACCTCGAGCACGGGATGCACAAGCTCGCCCAGCCAGTAAAGCTCTGGTACCTCTCGAGCTTCTTTCGGGCCGAGGCGCCCCAGCGCGGCCGCTACCGCGAGTTCTGGCAGGTCGGGGCCGAGGCGATCGGTTCACCCGCAGCGGAGACCGACGCCGAGCTGATCGTCCTGCTCTCGGACCTGCTCGAGGCGACGGGGGTCAGGGGCACGCGCCTGCATCTATCCAGCCTGGGGACGCCGGCGACCCGCGCCGAATACCGAGACGAGCTACGGGCATACCTCCACGCGCATGAGGACCAGCTGTCCGCGGAGGTCCGCAACCGGATCGACCTGAACCCGATGCGGGCGTTCGATTCCTCGGACTCGGGTACCCAGGCGATCATGCGCGACGCCCCCAAGCTGCTGGACCGCCTGGATCCCGACGACGCCGAGCACTTCGGGCAGGTCCGTGCGCTGCTCGACGATGCCGGCATCCACTATCACCTCGACGCGACCCTGGTCCGAGGCATGGACTACTACACGCGCACGGTGTTCGAGTTCACGAGCGACGAACTAGGCGCCCAGTCCGGCGTCGCCGGTGGCGGCCGCTACGACGGTCTGATCGAGCTGCTCGACGGACCCCCCACGCCGGCTTCGGGTTGGGCGGCCGGAATCGAAAGAATGCTGCTGGCCTCGCGTGAGCCGACGGCGGGCATCGAGCTTGTCGACCTGTTCGTCGCGCTGGCCAAGCCCGAGGGCGCCCGGGCCGGATTCGAGCTCGCGCGCGAGGCGCGCCGGGCGGGGCTGCAGGCCCAGCTCGAGCTCGCCGGCCGCTCGCTCAAGGGCCAGCTCCGGCACGCCGACCGAATCGGCGCCCGCTACGTGGCGATCGTCGGCGAGAACGGGTCGGCCCGGCTGAAGAACATGGCGTCGGGCGATGAGCACGACATGGCGCTCGGGAACGTGATTCCGGAGATTCTCCGCGAGTGGCGGCTGCTGTGAGACACGCGCCCCGCCCGAACCACTATCGGGACGCCTGGTGCGGCCAGCTGACCGCGGACCGGGCCGACACCGAGGCCCGCGTCGCCGGCTGGGTTCACCGTCGCCGCGACCACGGCGGTCTGATCTTCATCGATCTGCGCGACCGCTCGGGGATCGTCCAGCTCGTGTTCCATCCCGAGAATGCGCCCGAGGCGCACGAGCGCGCCCACGCCCTGCGCTCGGAGGACGTGATCAGCGTCGCCGGGCGGGTCGCCCGGCGCGATCCGCAGAACGTCAACCCGAACTTGGCTACGGGCGAGATCGAGCTCGCCGTGGCCGAGCTCGAGATCCTGGCCGACGCCGAGACGCCGCCGTTCCCGCTCGACGAAGCGGCGGGGGTGGACGAGATCCTGCGCCTGCGCCACCGCTCGCTCGACCTGCGCCGACCCCCGCTCCAGCGGACGATCGCGCTCCGCCACCGCGTGATCTCGACCATGCGCGAGGTCCTCAGCGGGCGCGACTTCCTGGAGATCGAGACGCCCTACCTGACGCGGTCGACGCCGGAGGGCGCGCGCGACTACCTCGTACCCGCGCGCGTCCAGCCGGGCTCGTTCTACGCGCTGCCGCAGTCGCCCCAGCTGTTCAAGCAGCTCCTGATGATCGGCGGAATGGAGCGCTACTACCAGATCGCGCGCTGCTTCCGGGACGAGGACACCCGCGCCGATCGCCAGCCGGAGTTCACCCAGCTCGATGTCGAGATGTCGTTCGTCGACGAGGACGACGTGATCGAGACCATGGAAGCGGTGATGGGGGCCGTGTTCGAACGGGAAGGGTTCAACGTCCCGTCCCCACCCTGGCCGCGGATGACCTTCGCCGAGGCCGTGTCGCGCTACGGGATCGACAGGCCCGACACGCGCTTTGGGCTCGAGCTGCACGACCTCGGGGAGGTGCTGTCGGGCACCGAGTTCAAGGTGTTCGCCGACGTACTCCGCTCCGGCGGCGTCGTGCGCGGGATCAACGCCGGGGCGCGCGAGCTGCCGCGCTCTGACCTCGACGCACTGACCGAGCTGGCCAAGCAGCACGGGGCAAAGGGCCTCGTGTGGGCGTTCGTCCAGGAGCGGGGATGGCGCTCGCCGATCGCGAAGTTCCTGTCCGAGGCGGAAATCGAGGCGGTCAGCAAGCGTCTGGACGCGTCGCCCCGCGATCTCCTTCTGATCGTCGCCGACGAGGTAACGACCGTGGGCCAGACGCTGAGCGCGCTGCGCATGGAGCTCGGCCGGCGGTTCGGACTGATCCCGGAGGGCCGCCACGACATCCTCTGGGTGGTCGAGTTCCCCGCCTTCTTCTGGGACGCCGAGGCGCAGCGATGGGACGCCGCGCACCACCCGTTCACCGCGCCGCAGGGCGATCTGAACGATCCGGCGAACCTGAGCTCCCGCGCCTACGACCTGGTGCTCGACGGCTCGGAGATCGGCGGCGGGTCGATCCGTATCAACCGGCTCGACGTGCAGGAGCGCGTGTTCGAGCTTCTGGGGATCGGCCCCGCGGAGGCGAGTGCGCGGTTCGGCTTCTTCCTGGACGCGCTCCGCTACGGAGCGCCCCCGCACGGAGGCATCGCGATGGGCATTGACCGGATCGTCGGCTTGCTGGCCGGCGCCGAGTCGATCCGCGACACGATCGCGTTCCCGAAGGCCGCCAGCGGCGCTGATCCGCTGACGGGCGCGCCGGCGCCGGTCGACCCGGCGCAGCTGCGCGAGCTCGGCTTGCGGCTCATCTGACCGCCCGAGCGTCCGTTCTCGAGCCTGCGGACTTAAAGGCTGGCACCTAGCTGCCGAACACATGGATTGATGAGGAGCATGCCCAAACCGCTGATCGGCCTCTTGCTGGCCACCGTGGTGTTCTTCGCCCTATGGATCGTCGCGCTCAAGCCAGGCTCGTCGACGTCCGGCAGCTCGCCGGACGGACTGGGTCAGTACCAGTCGGCCATCAACAAGGCCCATCAGGCGGTCGCTACCTCGAACGCCGCCAACGCCAGGCTGGGAGCGCCGGTCTCCACGGTGTACTCGCCGGCCCCGAGCACGGACAAATCCGCCCCCGCCACCACGGCGGCGGTGAGCAAGCCAGCGGTGAAGGCCCCGGCGTCGAAGGTAACGCCGGCCAAACCAGCGGCGAACGCTCCGGTCGCTGAGGTCGCGGCCAACCCCGTGTCCCCGTCGGCCGCCGCCGAGGTCAAGGCCCTCGACAACGCGGTCGCCGGGCACAAGGTCGTCGTCGTGCTCTTCTACAACCCCGCCGCGGCCGACGATCAGGCGATGAGGCAGGAGGTGGCCGCAGTGCCGACGCATGGTGGCCGGGTCGCCAAGTTCACGGTTCCGGTCTCAGAGCTCACCCAGTTCCAGGCCATCACCGCCCAGGTCCCCGTGGTCACCGCCCCGACGCTCGTGGTGATCGACCCGACGGATCAGGCCGCGATGCTGACCGGGTTCGCGTCCCAGCTGGAGATCAACCAGCGGGTCGCCGACGCTCTCGCGGTCAAATAGTCGAGTCGTAGGCGCCTCGTTGGCCGCGCTCTATCCTCGCCGGCGATGGACACCATCGCCTTCGAGCATCACCTGACCTCGCCGCAGGGCCGCCGCCGTCACCCCGCCGGTGCGTTCACCGCGAGCGCCGGTGGCGGGTCCTGCTGCGACCAGGTCGAGCTCTCGCTCGCGATCGACGGCGACCGCGTGATCGACGCGGGATTCGAAGCGGACGGCTGTGGCGCCGCGATCGCCGCGGGCAGCGCCGCGGTGGCCCTCGTTCGCGGAGGCTCGATCCTCGACGCCGCGAGAGTCGGACCGCGCGACATCGCCGACGAGCTCGGCGGACTGAGCCCCGGCAAGCTGCACGCGGCCGACATCGCCGCTGACGCACTCGCCTGTGCCCTCGGCGCCGCCGTTCGGGACCGCGGTGCCCTCGCCCCGCCTGTGGGCGGCCGCACGCTGGTGGCGATGAGCGGCGGCGTCGACAGTGCGGTCGCGGCGCTGCTGTGCGCGCGCGAGGGGGAGACCGCGGCGGTCACGCTCGAGCTCTGGTCGGATCCCGAGAACGACGCCGAGCGCAGCTGCTGCTCGGCCTCCGCGGTCGCGCAGGCCCGCGCGCTCGCACACGCGATCGGCCTCCCACACTTCACGATCGACCTGCGGGAGGAGTTCCGCGCCGGCGTGGTCGAGCCGTTCGTCGCCGGCTTCGCCGCCGGTGAGACCCCGAACCCCTGCGTCGGCTGCAACGGACACGTGCGCCTCGACGCGATGCTCGAGCTGGCCGACCGGCTCGGCTGCGAGGAGCTGGCCACCGGCCACTATGCGCGGACGGCCGAGTCCGATCATCCCGAAGGGCCGCTGCTGCGCGTCGCCGCCGACCCCGCCAAGGACCAGACGTACATGCTGGCGGCGCTCGCGCCGGCGTCACTCGGGCGGATGCGCTTTCCGCTCGGCGGCCTGACCAAGCCCGAGGTCCGGCGGATCGCCGCCGGCGCCGGGCTGCCCGTGGCGGGCAAGGCGGACTCGCAGGACCTGTGCTTCCTCGCCGGCACCGACCGGGCCCGCTTCCTGGCTCGTCACGCTGGCCTCGACGACGCGCCCGGGCCCATCGTCGACCTCGACGGCACGGTCGTCGGCCGCCACTCCGGCCAGCACCGCTTCACCGTGGGCCAGCGGCGCGGGCTCGGCGTGGCCTTCCCCGGCGAGCCGCTGTACGTGCTCGACAAGGACGCCGACACGAACCGGGTGGTCGTGGGTCCGCGCGCGGCGCTGCGCACCAAGCACGTGCCCGTTCGCGGCGTCCGCCTCCGTCGCGAAGGCGACCGCGTGAACCGTGTCAAGCTGCGCTATCGCTCCCGGCCGCTGCCGTGCCGGATCGCCGGCGACCCAGGTCCCGGCCGGCACACGGGACTCCGACTCGAGCTGTCAGAGCCGGTGGACGGCGCGGCGCCGGGCCAGCTGGCCTGCCTGATGGACGGCGACCTAGTGGTCGGTTGGGCGACGATCGCACGCGCCGAAGCTGATGGATGACTCTGCGGCGCCTGACGGCGGCGCCTTAGCGGACCTTGAAGTTCGCGTTCTGCACGAGCATCTTCGCGTACGCCGGCCAGTAGACGCCGGTGGGCGGGGCGCCGGCGGCACAGCTGCCGCCGGACTCGCCGGGATTGCTCGTCCACGCGAACATGTCGACGTTGCGGTACCCGGTGTCGGCGGTGGGCAGCGGGCCGAGGCCACGGCCGGGCGGATTGCACAGCACCTCGAGTCCCTGGTGGACGATGTCGCGCGGACGCAGCGGCCCCCGGCCGTTCTCGCCGGTGTTGACGACGAAGTGCTTGCCGCCTGTCATCCGGGAGATCCGCTCGCCGTAGCGGATCTCGTGCGAGGTCCAGTCGAAGTGGGTGGCGTTGAGGAAGAAGCCCTGGATCTTGGCCACGCCCGAGGCCCGCAGGAAGCGGGCCGCGTCACGTGCCGACAGCGCGTCGGCGGCGCCGGCGTCGAGGTAGATGACCAGCCGGGGGTTGTTCGCCGTCAACGTGTTGATCGCGTAGCGAAGCTCCGCCTCCCGCACGGCTTGCCCGTGCTTGGACAGGCACGGCATCGTGATGATCGAGTCCATCTCGAGGAACAGGACCGCCCGGTAGGAGCCGATCCCGGCGGAGAAGGCGTTGATGAAGTCCTGGTAGGAGGCCACGGCGGAGCGCGGGTCGGCCCAGTGGCCGCAGTGCCCGTCCACCAGGCGGTAGGTGGCCAGCAGTGGCACCGAGCCCGGCTGTTCCACCTGCGCGCGAGCGAGATAGGTGGAGACCGCCGTCTGGATGTTCGGCACGCCGTTGGAGCCGAAGCTGAAGGACCCGAATCGCGCCGTGCCCGGCTCGCGGGCGATCACGTCGAGCGTGGGATCGGACTGGGCGGCCTTCGCGGCCTCGCTCTCGGGGTCGACGAAGAAGGTCGCGCCCGCCAGCGGGTTGCTCCCGACCGGCGAGGCGGCCAGGCCGAGCGGGTTGTTCACAGCGTGGAGGGGCGCGGGATCATCGTTCAGGATGGTGAGCACGGCCGTGCTCGGCGACGCCATGCCGATCGGGGAGGGCCCGAACAGCGACACCTGGAATGTCTTCGGAACGGTCTGCACGCCGTGGTCGACGATCGGCACGGTGAAGGTCTCGCTGGCCACGCCGACCGGGAAGTCGAGCATCCCCTTGACCGAGGTGAAGTCATACGGCGAGACCGCGGTGCACTCGCTGCTTCCGCAGGGCACTCCCCACCCGAGCGTGATGTAGCGGATCTGCGCGTCCTCGCTGGTGTCGCTGCGCTCGATCGTGATCACGGCCTGACCCGAGTCCTCGTTCACATACAGCTGCGAGGACTGCAGGTGGAAGCCGCTCGGGTCGGTCGGGGCATCCGCGTGGGCCGCGGCCGGTGCGAGCAGCGCGCACAGCAAGGCGACGGGCAGGAACATGAGACGGCGCAGGCGGTCCATCACCCCATGCCTCGGCTCGCCTGCGGCGAAGCTTTACGTCAGCGCCCGGACCTCGACTGCCGTCCGCCTACACTGCCTTACCCGAGCCATGACCATAACCTCCGACGAGATCCGCCGCACCTACCTCGAGTTCTTCGAGCAGCGCGACCACCTGTGGCTGCCCTCGGCCTCGCTGATCCCCGCCGAGCACGATCCGTCGGCGCTGTTCACCGTCGCCGGGATGCACCCGCTCAAGCCCTACTTCCAGGGCCGCGAGCGGCCGCCTCACCCGCGCGTGACCACGTGCCAGAAGACGTTCCGCACGGTCGACATCGACATCATCGGCACGACCTCGAGGCATCTGACGTTCTTCGAGATGCTGGGGAACTTCTCGTTCGGGGATTACTTCAAGCGCGAGGCGACGCGCTACGCGTGGGAGCTCTCGACCGAGGGCTTCGGGTTCCGCCCCGATGACATCTGGATCACGGTGTTCGCGGGCGACGACGAGCTCGGGATCGGGGCGGACGAGGAGGCGATCGAAGCGTGGCTCCAGATCGGCGTGCCTCGCGAGCGAATCGTCGAGTGCCCGCGCTCGGAGAACTTCTGGCAGGCCGGCCCGACCGGGCCGTGCGGGCCATGCTCCGAGCTCTACCTGGACCGCGGTCTCGGGTTCGGCAAGCCCGATGACCTCCCGGGCGGCGACAACGAGCGGTTCCTCGAGTACTGGAACCTCGTGTTCATGCAGTTCGACCAGAACCCGGAGAACGTGCTCGCGCCGCTCCCGGCCAAGAACATCGACACCGGCCTGGGCCTGAACCGGCTCGCCGCGATCCTCCAGGACAAGCCCTCGGTTTTCGAGACCGACCAGTTCGCGCCGCTGATCGAGCTGGGCGAGGAGCTGTCCGGCCGGCGCTACGGGCGGGAGTACCCGACCGACCGTGCCCTGCGCATCCTCGCCGACCACAGTCGCGCGATGACCTTCCTGATCGCCGACGGGCTCGTCCCCTCCAACGAGGATCGCGGCTATGTCCTGCGGAGGATCATGCGTCGCGCGATTCTGCAGGGGCGGATGCTCGAGCTCCGCCCGGGCTTCCTCGACGTGTTCGCCGACCGCGTCACCGAGATCATGGGCGGCGAGTACCCCGAGCTCCACGCGCAACGCGACACGATCCAGAAGTGGCTCGAGTCCGAGGAAGAGGGATTCGGGCGCACGCTCGAGCACGGACTCAAGCGGCTCGACGAGCTGATCGAGCGCGCCCGCCAGACCGGCGCCGAGGGGATTGCCGCGGCCGACGCGTTTCTCCTGCACGACACGTACGGCTTTCCCATCGACCTGACGCTGGAGCTCGTCGCCGAGCAGGACCTGGGCGTCGACGAGGAGGGCTTCGAGGGGCTCATGGAAGGTCAGCGCCAGCGGGCGCGGGCCAGCGCGGGTCGCTTCGGGAGCGGCGCGGAGGAGTTGCGTGAGCGCGCGCAGGCCCTGGTCGACGGGGCCGGGTTCGCCACCGACTTCGTCGGCTACGAGACGACCGACAGCGAGACCACGATCGGCGCGGCGGCGGCCGAGGACGGCAAGGTGCTGGTCAAGCTGGTGGAGTCACCCTTCTATGCCACCGGCGGCGGGCAGGTGGCCGACGCCGGCTACGTGGAGTGCCTGCACGGCGATTGCCGAGCCCGCGTTGAGGACGTCCTGCGCCTCGGCGATGACCAGGTTCTCGCGGTGGTGCCCGAGCGGGGAACGATCGAGCCGGGCGAGCGCGTGCGCGCGCACGTCGACCGGGCCGCGCGCCACGCCACCGAGTGCAACCACACCGCGACCCACCTGCTCCACGCCGCGTTGCGTCAGCGGCTGGGCACGCACGTGCGGCAGGCCGGCTCGTACGTCGGCCCGGACAAGCTTCGCTTCGACTTCACGCACGGCAAGGCGCTCGCACCCGAGGAGCTGCACGACGTCGAGGAGCAGGTGAACCGGTGGATCCTTGAGAGCCAGCCCGTGCGGGCGCTCACCACCACGCTCGACGAGGCCCGCCGGCTCGGCGCGATGGCGTTGTTCGGCGAGAAGTACGGAGACGTGGTGCGGATGGTCGAGGTCGGCGACGGCTCGTTCTCGCGCGAGCTGTGCGGCGGTACCCATGTGCACAACACGGCCGAGATCGCGCTCTTCAAGGTCCTCAGCGAGATCTCGAGTGCGGCCAACATGCGCCGCATCGAGGCGATCACCGGTCCCGAGGCGGTCGAGTTGATGCGCCGCCGCGACCACGAGCTGGGTGAGACCGCGAGGGTCCTCCGGGTGCCGCCGGAGCGCGTGCCCGGCGAGGTGGCGGAGCTCCGTTCGCGCGTGCGCGAGCTCGAGCGCGCCGCCCGACGGGGCGCGAGCGAGGAGGGCGTGGACGTGGAGCAGCTGGCCGCTTCCGCGGTCGAGATGGACGGCGCGCGCGTGCTGGTGACGGCGGTCGACTCACTCGACGGCAAGGCGCTCCTGGACATCGCCGACCGGCTGAAGAACAAGCTGGGCGCGGCCGCGATCGTGCTCGGCAGCACGGGCGAGAACCGGGTGGACCTCGTCGCCAGCGTCGCGCCGGAACTGGTCGAGCGCGGCGTCCGCGCCGGCGAGATCGTCAAGCTGGCCGCGGCCGAGGTCGGCGGCGGGGGCGGCGGACGCGACACGCTGGCACGCGCCGGCGGCCGCGATCCGGCCGGCCTGGACCGGGCGTTCGAAGTGGCGCGGGCCGCGATCGAGTCCGCGTTAAGCGAGTGACACGTATCCGTTCGCATAGGTAGGGTCATGCGCGTGCTTGCGCTCGATTACGGCCGGGCGCGGTGCGGTTGTGCGGTTTCCGACCCCACCGGTGTGCTTGCGTCTCCGATCGAAGCTGTCCGTGCCCCGATGACGCGGCGCGGGCTCGGACGTCTGCGCACCCTGGTGCGCGAGCTTGGGGTGGATACGGTCGTGGTCGGGCTGCCCGTGTCCCTATCGGGCCGCGACTCGGCCCAGACCGCGGAGACACGGGCCTTCGCCGAGCGGCTGGCCGGCGAGCTGACGATTCCGGTTGAGCTCTACGACGAGCGCTTTACCACGCGCCTGGCCGAGCGGATGGGGGGGAAGGCGGACGAGGACTCCCGCGCCGCGGCTCATCTCCTCGAAAGCTGGCTGGCCAGCCAGCCAGGCCCGACGACGGGTGGGGTCTCCGATCCGACACCAGGTGGGGGCTCCGATGCCTGACGGCTTCGAGCGCACCGCCGAGGAGCGCGAGCAGGCCAGGCTCGAGCGCGAGCGCAATCGCGATGGTGTCCCGCCCTCCCCGCCCTCCCCGCCGCCCCGGCGTCCACCACGCGCTCCCCGAGGCGGCAGGACCGCCGCGGCGCCGCGCCGGCGGCCCACGCCACCACCGCGCCGGCACTCTTGGGCCGGGCGCATCCTCGCGCTGCTGGCTCTCGCTGCCGCGGCCGCGGTGGTCTGGTTCCTGGTCGAGCTGTTCCAGCCCTTCCACGGCTCGCCGCACGGCCAGGTCACGGTCACGATCCCCGCGCACTCGAGGGCCAGCCAGGTGGGCGACGAGCTGGCCCGTGCCGGCGTAATCCCCTCGGGGTTCTTCTTCGAGTTGCGCGCCACGCTGGACGGCGAGCGCGGCGATTTGCGGGCCGGGACGTACCGCCTCCAGCTGGGGATGACCTACGGGGCGGTCCTCAAGATCCTCACGACGCCGCCGCCCGCGGCCAAGGTGACGAACATCACGATCATCGAGGGTCGGACCCGCGCGCAGATCGATGCCCTGCTCCGCGCCCAGGGAGTCGCGGGCAGCTACTTCGTCGCCACCCGTCGCTCGCCGCTAGTCAACTTCGCCGCCTACGGTGCGCCGCGTCACACCCCGGATCTCGAAGGCCTCCTCTTCCCGGACACGTATCAGCTGGTCGAGCCGATCAGCATCCAGAAACTGGTCAACGACCAGCTCACCACGTTCCGCCAGCAATTCACCACCGTGAACCTTGGCTACGCGCGCAGCAAGCACCTGACGCCCTACGACGTGCTGATCATCGCCTCGATGGTCCAGGCCGAGGCGGCGACGGCTCACGACGCGCCGCTGATCGCCTCGGTCATCTACAACCGCCTGGCGCTCGGGATGCCACTCCAGATCGACGCCACCACCCGGTACATCACGGGCAACTACACCGGGCCGCTTACTCAGGCGCAGCTGAATTCGCCCTCGCCCTACAACACGCGGATCCACAAGGGACTGCCTCCGACGCCGATCGGCAATCCCGGCCTGGCCGCCATCGACGCCGCGGCACATCCTGCGCACACCAACTACCTGTACTACGTGGTCAAGCCGTGCGGCAACGGCGAGCAGGTGTTCACGTCGAACTACAACCAATTCCTGCGCGACGTGCAGCAGTACCAGCAGGCCCGTGCCGCCCGCGGCGGCCGCTCGCCTGAGCGCTGCCCGTGACCCGCCTGGGGGTGGTCGGCTGGCCGGTGGCTCATAGCCGGTCGCCGGCGATGCAGAACGCCGCGCTGCAGGCGGTGGGGCTCACCGACTGGCGATACCAGCTGTTGCCGATCCCCTCGGAGTTGTTAGACGAGACCGTCGCAGCGCTCCCGGGATCGGGGTTTCGCGGCGTCAACGTCACCATCCCCCACAAGCTGGCAGCGCTCGCCCTCGCCACCGACCCGACGCCCCGGGCGCAAGCCATCGGCGCCGCCAACACGCTCGTCTTCGAGCCGGACGGCAGGATCGCCGCCGACAACACGGACGCGCCCGGCTTGATCGCCGCGCTCCCGTTCCCGGCTGCCGACCGGACCGCGCTCGTGCTCGGCGCCGGCGGGAGCGGGCGCGCTGCGGTGTGGGCGCTACTCGAGGCCGGCGCACGCGAGGTTCGCCTCTGGAATCGCACCCCGGAACGAGGCGAAGCCCTCGCCGCCGACCTTGGCGCGGTGGCGGTGACCGGGGCCGAACCGGCCGACCTCCTGGTCAACTGCACCGCCAGCGGGCTCGATTCGCGTGAGGATCCGTTCAAGCACCTGCCGATCGATGCCGATGACCTGGCGAGGTACGAATGCGTGGTTGATCTCGTGTACACGGAGTCTGAGACCTCGCTCGTGCGAGCGGCGCGAGCACGCGGCGCCCGGGTTGTCGACGGGCGCGAATTGCTCGTGCGCCAAGGAGCCCTGAGCTTCGAGCTGTTCACCGGGCGCGCCGCGCCCATTGAGCTGATGCGCCGGGCGGTGGTGCTGCGATGAGCGTCAGCGAAGCGCAACAGCCCGAGACGTTCACCGGCATCACCGCCCCGACGCGGCGCGGCGGTTCGAGCCGACACCTCACCGACGTCGTCGTCGAGCTCGGGTTCGCCGACCGAGCGACCGTAGACCGCGCCGTCGAGGACGCCCGTTCGGCCGGCGTTCCGCCTGAGCGCACGCTGCTCGACCAGCAGGCCATCACCTCCGAACAGCTCTCCCGGGCGATCGCCGAGCGCTACGGGCTCGATCACCTCGACCTGGGCATCTTCAAGGTCGACATGGCGGCCACGAACCTGCTGAGCGCCGCCGCGGCCAAGCGCTACAACGCCGTCCCGGTCTGCTACATCGACGAGCACACGCTGCTCCTGGCGATGTCCGACCCGGCCAACGTGCTGGCGATCGACGACGTCGCGCTGCTGACGCACCTTGACGTCAGGCCGGCGGTGGCCTCCGCCGAGGACATCAATGCGCTGATCATGCGCATGAACCGCTTCGAGGACGCCGTCGCCGAGGCGGTCGAGGAAGGCGAGGCGGGGACCTCGTACGAGGAGGTCGTGGACCTGCGCGAGACGGCCGACGACGCGCCGGTCATCAAGCTCGTGCACTCGATCATCGCGCAGGCCACCGAGCGCGGCGCCTCGGACATCCACTACGAGCCGCAGCCCGACTCCACCGGCCGGGCGGCCCGTGAGATGCGCGTCCGGATGCGGGTCGACGGCGTGCTCACCGAGGCGACCACGGTGCCCAAGAAGATGGTCCCCGGCGTCGTCTCGCGCATCAAGATCATGGCCGACCTCGACATCGCCGAGCGCCGCATCCCCCAGGACGGGCGGGTCGGCATGACGATCGACGGCCGTCACGTCGACGTGCGCGTCGTCACCATCCCGAGCGTCCACGGCGAGGGCGTCGTCATGCGCATCCTCGACAAGGAGAACATTCGCCTGGAGCTCGACAGGCTCGGCTTCCAGGAGCAGGAGCTCGATCGCTTCCGCCGAGCGTTCAGCAATGCGTACGGGTGCGTGCTCACCACCGGCCCGACCGGGTCCGGTAAGTCGACGTCGCTGTATGGGGCGCTTCAGGAACTCAACACGCCCGAGAAGAACATCATCACGATCGAGGATCCGGTCGAGTACCAGATCCCCGGCATCACGCAGGTCCAGGTCAACAACAAGGCGGGCCTGACCTTCGCCGCCGGGCTGCGCTCGATGATGCGCGCCGACCCGGACATCCTGATGGTGGGCGAGATCCGCGACCCGGAGACGGCGCAGATCGCCATCGAGGGCGCCCTCACCGGCCACATGGTGCTCTCCACCCTGCACACCAACGACGCGCCGTCGGCGATCACCCGACTGGTGGAGATGGGCATCGAGCCGTTCCTCGTCGCCTCGGCGATCGACTGCGTGGTCGCCCAGCGGCTGGCGCGCACGTTGTGCGCTCACTGCAAGAAGCGGACGCTGATCCCGGCCGAAGTGCTGCGCGACCACGGCTTTCCGGCCGATTTCCCGATCGAGGCGTACGAGCCGGGTGGCTGCGTGCGCTGCGGCGGGATGGGGTACCGGGGCCGGATCGGGCTCTACGAGGTGATGGTGATGAACGAGGAGATCCGCTCGCTCGCATTGCAGCGCTCCTCGGCCGACCAGCTGGGCGCCGCCGCGGTGCGCGCGGGAATGCGCCGGCTGCGCGAGGACGGACTGGACAAGGTCAAGCACGGGCTGACCTCGGTGGCGGAGATCGCCCGCGTCACCGGGACCGGAGCCGCCTGAGCGTCCAGCACCGCAATCGGGCGTAAACGGAATCGGCCCGTCTGCCGATACATCCACGAACTTTTCGAACCCAAGGACGGATACGAATGCAGCTCGATTTCGCCGACGTGTTGCTCGAGGTCATCGACCGCCGGGCCTCGGACCTGCACATCACGGCAGGCGCTCCTCCGACCGTCCGGCTGCGCGGGCGCCTGGTGCCGATGGACGGCTTCCCGGTGCTGACCCCGAACGACACCCGCGAGATTGTCTACTCGATCCTGTCCGAGGGTCAGCGGCAGAAGTTCGAGAACAACTGGCAGCTCGACTTCGCCTACCAGATCCCGGGCCGCGCCCGCTTCCGCGTCAATGCCTACATGCAGCGCTCCGCAGTGGGCGCGGCGTTTCGCCTGATCCCGTTCGACGTAGTCCCGTTCGAGAATCTGGGTCTGCCGAAGGTCGTGTCCGATTTCGCCAACAGGCCACGCGGGCTCGTGCTTGTCACCGGGCCGACCGGTTCGGGGAAGTCGACGACGCTGGCCTCGCTGATCGACCTGATCAACGCCAGTCGCGAAGAGCACATCATGACGGTCGAGGACCCGATCGAGTTCCTCCACGGCCACAAGAAGTGCATCGTCAACCAGCGCGAGCTCGGCTCCGACGCGACCAGCTTCGCCGACGCCCTCAAGGCCGCGCTCCGTCAGGACCCCGACGTGATCCTGGTCGGCGAAATGCGCGACCTCGAGACGATCGGCACCGCGATCACCGCGGCGGAGACCGGGCACCTCGTGTTCGCCACGCTGCACACGCAGGACACGCCGCAGACGATCGACCGCATCATCGACGTGTTCCCGCACGAGCAGCAGGCCCAGGTCCGCGCCCAGCTGTCGGTGGCGCTCCAGGGGATCATGACCCAGATGCTGCTGCCGACCGCCGACGGCGCCGGCCGCTGCGTCGCGGCCGAGATCCTCGTTCCCACGCCCGCGGTGCGCAACCTGATCCGTGAGGCCAAGACGCACCAGGTCTACTCCGTGCTCCAGACCGGCGCGTCGCACGGTATGCAGACCATGGACGCCGCGCTGGCGCAACTGGTTCGCGCCGGCAAGGTCAACCGCCAGATCGCGGAATCCCGCGCCCACGCGGTCGAGGAGTTTCGCCGCCTGACGGGCGGTGCAGGCGGCGGCAACTACCAGATGGCGGCATAAGCCATGGCCACGTATGTCTTCAAGGCGATGGACCTCGCCGGCGTTCAGGCCAAGGGCGAGGTCGAGGCTGAGTCCAAGCAGGCGGTCGCCGAGCAGCTCAAGGAGCGCGGGCTCGTGGTCGTCGACATCGCGACCAAGTACCGCTCCAAGGAGCTCAACGTCGAGCTTTTCGCTCGCGTCAACGCCAAGGACCTGGCGGTCGCGTCGCGACAGCTGGCGACGATGGTCACCTCCGGCATGTCGATCATGCGTGCGCTCCAGGTGCTCGAGTCACAGACCGGATCGAAGATGCTGCGCGAGACGGTTGCCTCCGTGCGGCGCGACGTCGAGGCCGGCCTTCTGCTCTCGGACGCGATGGCGCGCCACCCCCGAGTGTTCGGTGATCTGTACGTCGCGATGGTTCGGGCGGGAGAGACGGGCGGTGTGCTCGAGGAGTGTCTGATGCGGACCGCGGACCAGCTCGAGAAGGACGCCGCGCTGCGCCGCCAGGTGCGCGCGGCGATGATTTACCCCGCGCTGGTGATCACTTTCGCCGTCGGCGTGCTGCTCGCGCTCGTGGCGTTCCTGATCCCCGTGTTCGTCGGCGTGTTCAAGCAGTTCCCGGGCAAGTTGCCGGCGCTGACGCAGTTCATGGTGAACTTTTCCCACCTGGTCACTCACCAGTGGTACCTCATCATCGGCTTCGTGGTCGCCGCCGTCGGCGGGTTCATCGCGATGCGGCGAAGCGAGCGGGGTCGCGACGCTTGGGACGGCGTCAAACTCCGAATCCCGATGAAGATCGGCGAGGTCGTGCAGAAGGTCGCGATCGCAAGGTGGTCTCGCACGTTGTCGTCCCTGACCTCGGCCGGCGTGCCAATCATGCAGGCGATCGAGATCACCGGCAAGACGGCAGGCAACGCGGTGATCGAGCGCTCCATGGGCGACGTGATCACCTCGATCAAGGGCGGCGGCACGATTTCGGCGCCCCTACGGGACTGCCCCGTGTTCCCGCCGATGGTCTCGCAGATGGTCGGCGTGGGCGAGGAGACCGGCGCGCTGGACGCGATGCTGGCCAAGATCGCCGACTTCTACGACGACGAAGTCGAGGCGGCGGTCAAGGCGCTGACGTCGATCCTCGAGCCGGTGATGATCATCTTCGTCGGCGGCATCGTCGGGGTGATTGTGATCTCGATGTACCTGCCGCTGTTCTCGGTGTACAACAGCATCAAATAGTCGGCCGCACGTCCGTTCAGCGTCCCGTGCGCCGTTCGGACTTTGCTGTCGGGCGACGATGACCGGGCGCGAGGGACGCTGAAGGGACTGCGCGGCCTCCGTTCGAGCCTGCCGGCCGCCGATACGAGCGCCTCGTCCTCGCTATCGTCGCCGACGATGAGCGCGACGCCAGACGAAGGTAGAAGCGTTTGCACCCCGTGCCGTGGCACGGGAAGGCTGATCTCCGGGCTCGGTGGCGCTCCGCACGAAGTCACGTGTCCGTGGTGTGGCGGCAGCGGCGAATTTCAGGCTGGGCGTGACGCGCAAGAGGCAGGACCTGCCGACGCTTCTAAACCTGGATAAACGTCCAAACGCGTAAGCCCGCACCGACGGCGTGTCGATACACCCGGTGCCAGAGTCACTCAGGTGCCAAGGGCAAACCGCCCGCGAGGGTGGGACGCAAAGCCACGGACCTCCGAACGGATATCGAGAGGAAGCCGGGCTACCACCAAGAGGTGTAGTCATGGACGACCGATTGGGGCCCCTGGATCTGGCGCACAGACCCCAATCAAAACCCCAGGAGGGCTCCATGCTTCACAAGCTGCGCCGTCGCGCCGAGGAAGAGAAGGGTTTCACCCTGATCGAGCTCCTCGTCGTGATCCTGATCATCGGCATTCTTGCCGCGATCGCCATCCCGACGTTCCTCAACCAGAAGAGCAAGGCCAACGATTCGGCGGCCGAGTCCCTGGCGCGGAACGCGGCCACCGCGATGGAGACGTACGCGACCACCAACAACGGTGGTTACACCGGCGCGAGTGTTGGCGCTCTGAACTCGATCGAGCCGAACCTCAACACCAGCGCGACCAACGGTCAGGCTTACCTGTCGACCGTCGCCGGCAACAACACCAGCTACCAGGTGGTGGCTGTGTCGCCGTCTGACAACGAGGCGTTCACGCTCTCGAACAACAGCGGATCCGAGTCGTTCACCTGCGCGGCCGGCACCGGCTCGGGCGGCGGGCCGAACAGCGGGTCCTGCTCCGGCGGCACCTGGTAATTCACGCGCCAAACGGCACTGTCTGCGAGGCGGCCTCCGGGCCGCCTCGCGGCATTTAAGTGACGCGGCGTTGCGAGGCCGCCGACCATTGCGAGCGCGGGTAAAGCGAACCGGGGGTGAGGCCGATTACTAAGGACATGCGGCGACTGCTGGCGGTGATCGTGTCCCTCGTCGCGATCGCGTGCGCGGTCGCGCCGGCTACGGCGAGTGCCGCTGCGGGCGGCCCGCCGCCCGACGTCGCGGCCCCGTTCTTCTCGCTTGGGAATGTGGACCAGATTCCGCCCGGGTTCTCAATCACGCCCGAGCGCGCGATCAAGATCGCCGAGAGCACGCCCAGGATGCAGGCGATCCACCGCGCTCATCACCCGCTCCGGATCGACCCCGTGTTGTGGGTCCGCAATCACTACGAGATCGAGTTCTTCTTTAACGGTAAGGCGATCGCCGATCAGACCGTCGGTCCCACCGGCAAGATAGGACCGTTCTACAGTGGGCCACTGATCGGGGCGCTCTACGCCCGCGGCCATTACGGTGACATCTTCGACTCGCCCTGGGTGCTCGCGTCCTTCACATTCATGTTCCTGCTTCCGCTGGCGCTGCTGCGCGGTCGCGCTTGGATGGACCGCGTCGACTTGGCGATGCTGCTGTCGTTCGGCGTCTCATACGCGCTGTTCGACACCGCGCACCTCGAACCAGCCGTCTGGCTGTTCTACCCCTCGCTCATCTACCTGCTGGTGAGAATGCTGATGCGCGGCATGCGGGCGCGGCGGCCGGCGTCGCGACTCGATTGCCGCCTGCCCACGGCGGTGCTCGTGGTCGGCCTCGGTCTACTCGTGGCGGCGCGCATCGTGATCAACCTCCACCCGCTCAGCGTGCTCGATGTGGCTACAGCGTCGGTGCTAGGCGCCTACAAGATCCTGCATGGGCACAGCATCTACTACTTCTCGCTAGGTCACGGCGACACCTACGGCCCGCTCAACTACCTGGCCTATGTCCCATTCGAGGCGATCTGGCCGGGCAACTGGTTCTACTTGCCGGCAGCGCGGGCGGCCGCAATCACGTTCGACGTTCTGACCATCGCCGGGCTGATCGTGCTCGGCGTGCGCCTGCGCGTCGGACGCGATGGTTTCCGGCTCGGCCTGCTGCTCGCGTGGCTGTGGGCGGCCTGCCCGTTCAGCCTGCTCGGCATCGAGAAGAGCACCAACGACGGACTCACGGCACTGATCGTCGTGCTGATCATGCTGGTGCTCTCAAGCCCGATCAAACGGGGCGTCCTGGTCGGCGTGGGCGCCGCATCGAAGTTCTTCCCGGTGGTTCTCCTCCCGCTGGTCGCTGTGGGCCACGGCGATGCCGATCAGCAGACGATCCGCAAGGTCCTCGCCGGATTTGTGATCACGGTCGGGGCGACGATCGCGGTGTTCATGCCCTCGGGCGGGCTCGTCGAGATGTGGGACCACACGATTGGCTTCCAGCTCACGCGCACCGACGTGTTCTCGATCTGGGCTCTGCATCCGACGCTCGCGCCGCTCAAGGACGCGGTCGAGGCGTTCGCGGTGATTCTCGCCGTCGTGGTCGCTTTCCGCCCGCGGGGGCGGCGTACCACCGCCCAGGTGGCCGCGCTCGGCGCCACGGTCGTGATCGCGGTCCAGCTCACGGCGATCCACTGGTTCTACCTGTACATCGTGTGGTTCCTGCCGCTGGTGCTGGTCGCCGTCCTCGGCGACGCCCCCGACCGGGCGGTGCTGGACGCCGTCGAGCGGGATGCCGACAGCCTCGAGGCGGGCGATCCGCCGCCCGTCCTGGCTGGAGCCGCGTGAGGGCAGGGCGGTGCCGATCGCATTCGCAGCCGCGTTCGCGGGCGTGCTCGGCGCCACCGTCGGGTCGTTCCTGAACGTCGTCGCCTACCGGCTTCCGCGCCGGCAGTCGCTCGTACATCCCCGGTCACAATGCCCCGGCTGCGGGACGGCGATCAAGGCCTACGACAACGTGCCCGTGCTCGGCTGGCTGGCCCTGCGCGGCCGCTCTCGTTGCTGCAAGACGGCGATCTCGCCGCGCTATCCGATCATCGAGGCGCTTACCGCGGCTCTGGCGGTCGCGGTGGTTCTCACTAGACACTCCGCGGCCGAGGTCGTGCTCGGGCTGGTGCTGATCGGGGTGCTCGTCCCGGTGGCACTGATCGATCTCGAGCACCGCATCATCCCGAACAAGATCACACTTCCGGCCGCCGTGGCGGCGGTGGCGATCGGTTGCGCGCTGGACCTGCGGGGCGTGCCCGAGCAGCTGATCGCCGGCGTCGGCGCGGGCGGCTTCCTGCTGTTCTTCGCGCTCGCCTATCCGCGCGGCATGGGCATGGGTGACGTCAAGCTGGCCGCGGTCCTCGGGCTGTTCCTGGGACGGTCTGTCGCGGTCGCGATTCTCGTCGCGGTCCTGCTTGGGACCGTGGTGGGCGGTCTGCTGATGGCGCGCGTCGGCGTCGAAAAGGGGCGCAAGACCGCGGTTCCCTTCGGACCCTTCCTAGCCCTCGGCGGCGTCATCGCCCTGCTGGTCGGTCCGGCGCTCATCCACTGGTACTTGCAAGCCGGGATCTGATGTCCGTGCCGCACCGTGGCGGGAACCGCATATCGCGCTCAGCGCCGCTCCTGGCCGGCGCGGCGGTTGCGCTGATCGCCGCCGCCGCCCTCCTCGCGATTCACCACGGCCCGCGGCCTGCGGTCCCCCGCGCGCTCGCGATCCACACCGCATTGAACGCCCCCGCGGCCAGACAGGCGCTCTCCGGCCGGCACTGGACGAGCGTGCGCGCCGAACCTCTCGACTCCACGATCGAGCGGGTCAGCTTCTTCACCGGGCCGCGGATCGCGGCCGATGTCCTGGTCCAGCGTGCTGCACGACCCGGCGCCGTCGTCGGCGCGCAGGTCATCCAGGCGGTCGACGTTCGGGCCCTGCGCACCCCGTACGGCAACTGGCTCGCCTACCAGCCCGCTCTGCTGATCACGCTCAGCTTCATGTTCGTGCTGACCACAGGCGTCACACCATGGCGGCGGTTGCGCAATCTCGACGTCGCTGTAGCCCTGTCCTTGCTCAGTTCGGTCGTGCTGTTCCAGTACCGCTACATCGACGCCAGCATCGTCCTCGCGGCAGGCGCGCTGGCGTACCTAGGACTGCGTTGCGCACACCGTGCGCTTGGGCCGCCGTCAGCGAGTTTGCCCTCAACACCCTTGTTGACCGCGATGACCCCGGGCTGGGACCCGGGCTTGCGGGTGCGGTGGATGCGCATCGCGCTCGTCGTGTTGGCGCTGGTAATCGTCATGGTTGGCGTCGGCTCGCCGTCCGCGGTCGACGTGCTCTACGCGGCGATGGAGGGCGCCACCAGGCTGATCCACGGCTGGCTTCCGTACGGCCATATGCCACCGGGCATCGTCCATGGGGACACCTACCCGATCCTCACCTATGCGCTCTACGCGCCGCTAGCGGCGCTCGCGCCCGTGAACTCGACCTGGGACTCCGTCGACGCAGGCCTTGCGGTTGCGGCAATGGCGGCGCTGGCCGGAGGCTGGGCGGTATTCAGGACGGATGCCGGACCGCGCCGCCGTGGAGGTCAATCACGATCGATCGTCCAGGAAGAGGCCGGCCTGCGGGCCGCCCTCGCCTGGCTGACCTTCCCGCCGCTGCTCGCTGTCATCTCGACGGGCACCACCGACGTCGTTCTCGCTGCGATGGTCGCCGGCGCCCTCCTCCTGTGGCGCAGGCCGACCGCGTGCTCGGCGATGTTGGCCGCCGCCGGGTGGTTCAAGCTCGCGCCGTTCGCGCTGCTGCCTGTGTGCCTGGCGCCGCTGCGCGGCCGGCGGCTCGCTGCGGCTGTCACAGCGATCGGCGCCGTCTCGGCGCCCCTAGTCGGTCTGCTGCTGGTCCTTGGCGGCACTCACGGACTCGAAGCGATGCTCCACGCGATGTCGTACCAGTTCTCGCGCGGCGCCGAGCAATCGATCTGGGGCGCGCTCAGAATCGAGGCCCTGCAGCCGATTGGCCAGGCATGTGTCCTCGGTCTGATCACGGCGGCGGTGGTGAGGCTCCAGCAGGCTCGGGAGCTGACTCGCGACCGCGCCCGGATGGCGGCGCTGGCCACGGCGATCCTGATCGGCCTGCAGCTCGCCGCCGATTACTGGGCGTTTCTGTACCTGGTCTGGATCGCGCCGGCGCTGTGCGCGTCGCTGCTGGCCGACCAGCAAACCCGCGAGTTGGGAACCGAGCCGGTCGTCGAGGCGAGCGCACTGAGCTCGAGGCCGACTCTGGTTGGCGCTGTGCAGGGGTGAGCACGTGAGCGTCGAGCAAGCAATCGAGCCTCCGGTCCTCTCGGCCGACGTCCTGGCCCCTCCGGAACGCGAGCCGGTCGATCGTCCTCGGTCGACGCCGCGAGACACCCTGCGCGTGCTGTTGAGCTCCCGGCTGTTGATCTGGATCGTCGGCTGCCTTGCTGTCCTGCTGCTGGGAACATCAGGCGCCAAGCAGCAGCGCTTCGACCCGGGTGGGATTTCGCGCTCGCTGGGCAGCTTGGGCAACGTATTGGCTGCCCCGGCCGTCCGGTGGGACGCGATCTGGTATCTGCAGATCGCGAATCACGGTTATCAGACGCTGACCGCGACCCGTTTCTTTCCGGTCTTTCCGGCCCTGGTTGCAGCTGCTTCCGGGGTAGTCGGATCCACATGGGTAGCCGGTGTATTGATCTCGGTGCTCGCCTCGATCGTCGCGTTCGAGCTCGTGCGTCGCCTCACCGAGCTCGAGCTTGGCGCAAAGGCGGCCAACAGCGCGATCGCGCTGTTGGCGTTCACCCCGATGGCTCTGTATTTCTCCGCCGTCTACAGCGAGTCGGTGTTTCTCGCCTTGTCGGCCGGTACGTTGTATGCCGCACGGAGGCGCAGGTGGGCAAGCGCGGGCGGACTCGGCACGATCGCTGCCGCGACTCGCGTCACCGGCGTTCTCCTGGTGGTGCCGGTGTTGTTGTTCTTTCTGTACGGCCCGGAGGACGCCGGACCAACCCTCGAACGGAGCCCCCGCTGGCGGCCGCGGCGTTCGGTCAGAACCCAGATCGTGTGGGCGGTCCTGATCCCGATCGGGCTCGCGGCGTTCGCCGCCTATCTCGCGCTTCGCGGCTACGGCCCGCTCGCGTTCGTTCATTCCCAACAGCGGTTCGCCAAACACAGGCTGACTATGCCCGTGGTGACGATCTGGTACGGAGTGTTGGCGGCGTGGCATCAGGTCCAACCGACCCTCGATGGCGCTGCGGACAGCGTGCAAAGCTCGCAGGCCATCTTCCAGTGTGCGGCGCTGCTCGTGGCCGGATCTGCGCTTCTCGGGACGATCCGCCGTCTCCCGATCGCCTACGGGGCGTATGCGCTGCTGAGCTTCATCTTTGTGTTGTCGAGCCCCACCGTCGGAGATCCGCTTGTCGGGTTCGCGCGGTATGCGACGGTTCTGTTCCCGCTCTACATGTACGCCGGAGCCTGGGTCGCTGAGCGCCGTGCGCTGCGCCCGATGTTGATCGGATCCGCTGTCCTGCTCACGGTCTGCACCATCCAGTTCGCCACCTGGCACGTCGTCGGCACGCTGGCGATCTGACACTTCTTCGCGCCGCCAGCCCGATGACCGTAGGCAACCGGACGGGGCGGAAGAGCCTCACACTCGAGGGGTTCGACGGAATCCGCGCCCTGGCGGCTTGCTCCGTGCTGACGTATCACGTGGCGCTGTGGAGCAAGTTCAAACCGGCTGGAGCTCTCGCCCCGCTGTTCTGGGAGTTGAAGGGCGGCGTCACGGTGTTCTTTGTCATCTCCGGGGCGCTGCTCTACCTGCCATATGCGCGCGCGATTCGCGACCGCCAGGCCACGCCGGACTGGCGCGGTTACGCCCGTCGGCGCGTGCTGCGGATCCTGCCTGCCTACTGGGTGGCGCTCACTGTGTTCGTAGTTGGACCGTTCGGCACCGGCGTCGTCGGTCTGGACCTCTGGAGGTACTACGGCCTGTCGCAGATCTACCAGCCGAAGACGGTGTTCACCGGCCTGGGCGTCGCTTGGAGTCTGTGCGTAGAGGTGAGCTTCTACGCCATCCTGCCGATGTTCGCGGCGTTAGCCGCGAGGCTTGTGCGCTCCCGCAGTGAAAGGGGCGCGGCTCGCGTCCAGTTCGGCTTGATCGCCGCCATGGCGATCGTGTCGCTCGGGCTGCGCGGCATTGTGGCGGGCTCGCTCACGGCTCCGACCATCCACGGCGGCACGACCATGATGGTGTCGCTGCCCGGCCTGTTCGACTGGTTCGCCATCGGAATGGCGCTCGCCGTCCTGAGGGCGGAGCTCGAGGCGGGCCGCGCCGCGGACCGAGCCATCGCCAGGTTGGGGCGCCGGCCGGTGCGGTGCGCTGTTCTGTGCTGCTCGCTGTTCCTGGCCGCGATGCCCTTCCAGCACGGGGATATCTTCCTGCCGTGGTATGGCCTCGTGACTCACGTCGCGATGGGTCTCGGTTCCGGGGCGCTGGTGCTCGCCGCGATCGTTCCCGCGCAAGAAGCCGGCAAGAGCTTGATCCTCCGCGTTCTGCGCCACCCGCGCGTGGTGTGGGTGGGCGTGATCTCGTACGGCATCTACCTCTGGCACCTCCCCGTGCTCCTTCTGATTGGCCCCCATCTGTCCACGGACCCTGGATCCGCGCCACTGGGTGACGTGATGTTGGCCTGGCTGCTCGTCCTCGCCGGCGGCATCCTCATGGGCGCCGCCAGCTGGTACCTGGTGGAGCGCCCTTTCCAGCGCGTTTTCGGTCGTCGTCACCGCACGGCGAAGGGGGCTGGCGCAACTGAACAGTCGGCCGAAATCGACGCAGCCGTCCAGGCGTACGTGGATCCGCTAAACCCGACGGGGGTAGCGGTCGATCACTTGGCCTGAGCCCCATGGGATACGCCAAGTCGAAATCCGTCGTCGGTCTCGACATCGAGCCCGGATACGTCGCCGCCGTGGAGACGCGCCCCGGCCAGGTGACGGTCGACCGCGCCGCCAGCGCGCAGCTGCCGGCCGGCATCGTACGCGATGGCGAGGTGGTCGACGTCGAGACGCTGGCCGCGTCGCTGTCCGATCTGTTCGCCACGCACAAGCTCAGCCGGCGCGTCCGGATTGGTGTTGCCAACCAGCGCATCGTCATGCGCACGCTCGATCTGCCGCCGCTCAAGGGCACCAAGGAGATCGAGTCGGCGGTGCGCTTCCAGGCCCCGGATCACATCCCGATGCCGCTCGAGCAGGCCGTGCTCGAGCACCACTCGCTCGGCGTCGTCGAGACGCCCGACGGCGCGCGTACGCGGGTCGTCGTCGTGGCCGCGCGCCGCGACATGATCGAACGCCTGCTCGACGCCACCCGCAGGGCGGGTCTTCGGCCGGTCGGGATCGACCTTTCCGCCTTCGCGATGATCCGCGCGCTGTACCGCCGTGAGCTGACCGGCGCCACCCTCTACACCAGCGTTGGCGGCCTCACCAACCTGGCAGTCGCCAACGGCTCGACCTGCATCTTCACCCGTGTCGCGGGCCAAGGCATCGAGTCGATCGCCGGCGAGCTCGCCGAGCGTCGCGCGCTGACCCTCGAGCACGCACACGGATGGCTCCGGCACGTCGGTCTGCTGACGCCGGCGGACGCGATCGAGGGCGATGCCGACATCGTTCTCGAGGCCCGCGAGGTTCTCAACGACGGCGTCCGGCGGATTGCCGACGAGGTGCGCAACTCCCTCGACTTCCTCGCCATGCAGGACGCCTCGGCCGTGGTCGAGCGTGTGGTCCTCACGGGTCCGGCGGTGTCGATCCCCGGGTTCCCGGAGCAGCTCGGCGAGCAGGTCGGTCTTCCGCTGGAGGTGGGGGTCGTGCAGGAGAGCCAGCCCGGCGGCTTCGGCGGCATCGACGCCGGCCGTCTCGCCGTGGCCGCCGGTCTGACCCTCGAGGAGCTCCCGGCATGAGAGCTGTCAACCTCGTTCCTGCGGATTCGCGGGGCCGCGGCAGCCGTGGCTCCTCCAGCGGCGCGCGGGTGCCCGTGTATGTCCTGCTCGGCTTCCTGGCCGCGGCGGTGGCGCTGGTCACCGTGTACGTGCTGACCAACAACACGATCGGCGACCGGACCGCCAAGCTGGCCAACCTCAAGGCGCAAGTCGCGGAGGACCAGGCCGAGGCCGCGCGCCTGGGCGAATTCACCAAGTTCTCGCAGCTTGCCCAGACCCGCATCGAGACCGTGCGCTCAATCGCCGCCGCGCGCTTCGACTGGCACGGCGCGTTGTCCGATCTCTCGAAGGTGGTTCCCGCCAACACCACGCTTGAGTCGTTGAGCGGCACGGTGGTGCCGGGGGCCAACACGGGCGGGTCCGGTGGAAGCAGCGGGGGTCTCCGCGGCGCGCTCCCGGGTCCGGCGTTCGAAGTGCAGGGCTGCACCGCCAACCAGGACGACGTCGCGCGATTGATGTCAGAACTTCGCCTGGTCAACGGTGTCACCCGCGTCACCCTGAGCGACTCGCAGGTGTCGACCAGCCCGGCGGGTTCGAGCGCCTCGAGCTCCTCGAACAACACGCAGACTTGCGCGAAGAACGCGGCCACCTTCGACCTGGTCGTCTTCTTCCAGCCGGTGGCCAACGCCGGCGCGTCCGGGGTCACTTCGGTCACCGGGGTGTCCACGTCCACCTCGACATCTGGCACCGGAGGAGCGCAGTGACCGCTCGCGACCGCACCGTGATCCTCGTAGTCGTAGCCGTCGCTGCGATCGTGGCCGGCTGGTTCTTCATGGTCTCGCCCAAGCGCAACCAGGCCTCCAGCCTGAGCTCGCAGATCTCGAGCGAGCAGTCCCAGTTGGACACGGTCTCGAGCCAGGTGGCCGCCGGGAAGGCCGCCCAGACAGCCTTCGCCGGCCAATACGCGCAGCTCGCCAGGCTGGGCGAGGCGGTTCCGCCGGACGATGACGTCCCCTCGCTGATCTACCAGGTCCAGAGCGCCGCGCAGGTTGCCGGCGTGACGTTCACCGGCCTGCAGCTGAACCCTAACTCGAGCACGCCGAGCAGCTCCAGCAGCTCCGGCTCCAGCGGCAGCTCGTCCACCAACGGCGTGTCCACCTCGTCGCTCCCGCCCGGCGCGGGCGTCGGCGCCGCCGGCCTGCCCACGGAGAACTTCACGTTCACGCTCGAGGGCAACTTCTTCCACCTCGCCAACTTCTTCAACCGCCTGGAGAACTTCGTGATCAGTCGCGACAACCAACTTGTCATAAGCGGTCGCCTGATGAGCCTCAACGCGATCAGCCTCGCGCCGGGCGGAAACGGCTTCCCGCAGATCAACGCGACGATCTCGGCGACCACGTACATCGTCCCCGCGACGGAGGGCCCGTTCGACGGCGCCACCCCCGCCGGCCCGTCGCCGACGCCTCAGACCCAGGCCTCCACTTCCGGATCCTCGACCTCGACCGCCGCGCCCGCGGCCGCCATCACCTCGGTGGTCCGATGAGCTTCCTGACCAGCATCATCACGGAGCTGCGCGAGCGCAAGCTCTGGCCGATCGCCGTTGTCCTGATCGTCGCGCTGGTCGCGGTGCCCGTGCTGCTTTCCAAGAAGGCGCCGACCAACCTGATCACGCCTGAGGCGGGCGCCGGCGTGCCGTACTCGACCGGCTCCACGCTGCCGGCCATCTCGGTCAAGACGGTCCCGGGCAACTCGAAGCTGCCAGGTAACGGCCGTAACCCGTTCACCCCGTACCACATCGGGAACACCACCACGACCGCCACCACCGCGAGCGCCTCGACCGCGACTACGGGTACGAGCACCACCGGCTCGACGAGCACTGGATCGACCAGCGGCGGAAGCTCGACAACGAGCACGCCTGCCACCACGTCCACGCCGGCGCCGACCACCCCCGCACCGGCACCCGCCACGCCGCCGAAGCCGGCGCCGGCCGGCCTGACGGCGACGCAGTCCTACGAGGTCTCGCTCGCGATCACGACCCCCAGCGGCGGCCTCAACACGCTCGATCCGCTGCAGCGGCTGAGCATCATCCCGAACCAGAAGCAGCCCCTGCTGCTCGAGCTCGGCGTGCTCCAGGGTGGCAAGCAGGTGGTGTTCGCGGTCGAGCCCGGCGCCGTGGTCAGCGGACCCGGCGCCTGCACTCCCGGACCCATCGACTGCGAGATCCTGACGCTTTCGCCCGGTCAGACGGAGGGCGTCTCGCAGCAGACGTCAACCGGCTCGACCCCGGTCGCTCTGTTCGCGGTGAACTCGATCAGCGCGGCCGATCACCCGTCCGTAGCCGCGGCCAACCAGGCTCGCCACGACGCCTCCCAGGCCGGGCGCGAGCTGCTCGCCAACTCGCCGCTCGGCGCGGTCTCCCTGTTCCAGTACGACCCAAGCGTCGGCGCCGTCGTCGACCTGCGCAACCTGACAGTTGGAGGTAGTTGATGATGCGCCGTGTCCCGCTCACCGCTCGACGCGTGATCCTCGTGATCGCGTCGACCTTGATCGCCTCGCTGGGCGTGGCGGCCAGCGCGTCGGCCATCGTGCTCAACGACTCCGGCACACAGGCCGGCGTCGCGCTCGTGCCGAGCGCCCGCGGCGGCGGAAATCTGCATAACGTCTCGCTGCCTTCCGGCGTCACGGCCGACTCCACGACGGGATCGTGCACCGACCCGTGGCTCTCTTCCGATCTGGGTGGGCCGACCCTGCCGCAGGATGCCCTCTGCTATCGGGGCGGCGCGGTGATCCACAAGAACGAAACGTTTGCCGTGACTTGGGACGCGCCTCTGCCGAGCGGCTCCGAGCGCAACTATTGGGAGCAGACGAGGGGCTATGTGGAGCAGTTCCTCCGCGATGTGGCCGACTCGAGCGGGTCACTCAACTCGCCGTTCGCCGTCGCCACTCAGTACCAGGACGGAGGCGGACGGGCCCAGAACGCCTCGGTGTTCGGCGGAGGCTGCATCGACTACGGCGTCGCCGGTAGTTCGTCGTGCGAGTACGGCAATCCGACCGGAACCGGCCACGACTTCCCGACCGGCGGATGTAACCCGGCCCTTGGTGACTCCTTCGTGGCGCCCGATACCGCCGTGGGCAACTCGCTTTGCTTGACCGACACGCAGATTCAGAGCGAAGTGTCGACGATGGTCACTCAGACGGGGATCCTCGGGCGGACGCAGCCGGGTTACACGCCGCTGGTCACGCTGCTCCTGCCGCCCGGTGTCGAGACCTGCCTGGATAGCAGCCACAATCTCTGCTCGGCCAACGCCAGCCTGACCGCGCCCCAGCCGACGGTCACCACCAACACGACCGGTGGAGCGTTCGTCGCGGGCACGTACCAGGTCGAAGTCACCTATGTCACGAGCGGTGGCGAGCAGCTGCCGAGCGCCCCAACCGCGGTTACCACCACCGCCACGGGTTCGACGATCACGATCGATTCGCCTCCGGCGGCGACCGGGGTGACGGGCTGGTACGCGTACGTCACTCAGCCGGGCGGCTACACCTACACGCAACAGGGAGGCGAGCAAACGATCGGCGCCGCCCTCACTCTGAACGGCCTGGGAGGCGGATCCGCCCCGCCGAGCAACGCTGCCTTCTGCTCGTACCACTCGGAGGTCAACGTGGGCGGCACCGAGGTCGCGTATGTCGTGCAGCCGTGGACGCCGCTGACCGGCTGCGACGAGCCCGACGCTCCGGTCTTCCAGCAGGACCCGACTCCTGCGCAGGCCTCGGTCGACGTCGGCGCGCGGCTGGTGAGCCCGCTCAGCCAGTCGGAGCTCGCCGCGATCACCAATCCCGGCCTCAACGGTTGGATGGGGCTCGATGGTTGGGAGATCGACGACAACGCCGGCTGCGCCCCTGAGCCTGATCAGAACGACTCGGAGACGCTCGGCAGCAGCTCGCAGAATCCGTACCTCCTGCAGCCCGAGTTCAACAACGCGGGAGCACTTGAGTTCGACCCGTGGACGTACTACGGCTGCGCGCCGGGCGTGGATCTCATCCCGGCGTTCGTCGTGCCCAGCGCGATCGATCAGGGAGACGAGGTCGAGCTCGACGGCTCGGCCACTCAGTCGACGCTGATCGTCCCGAACGCGGGGTACTCGTGGAGCTTCGGCGACGGCAGCACCGCCACCGGGCCGAGCGTCGTGCACACCTACACCAAGGCCGGCACGTTCAACGTGACCCTCACGACGACCGACCGCGGCGGTAACGTCGCCACGCTCACCCAGACGATCCAGGTGCTCGGCTCAAGCGGCCAGCCGGCGCCGCCGGCGCCCAGCGCGGCCGGAGCTGGCGGCGGGGGCGGCTCCGCAGCCGGCAGCGCGCTCAGCGTGCATCTGCAGCTCATGCCGCAGAGCCTCAAGGGCGTGCTCCGCTCCGGCATCGCGGTCCAGGTGACCTCGAACAAGTCGGCCAACGGAATCGCCACCGTGTCGATCACACGCGCCGCGGCTCGGCGGGCCCACATCAAGGTGGGGAAGGGACCGACGGTCCGGATCGGTATCGGCACGCTCTCGTCGGTCACGAACGGGACAGTCACCCTGCACTTGCACCTGTCGCGGAACATCGCGACGAAGCTGGCTCACCTCGGCCACGTGGACCTCACGGTGCGCCTGGCCCTCGTCGCCTCGGGCAACCAGCAGGTGGCGATCGACGCCGCCGGCAAGTACTAAGTCCTAGATCGAGCGCTCCACTCGTCTGCCATCCGGGCGTCACCCGCGCGTTTGCGCGGTGGCGCCCGGTGGCGTCTTGGCCATCGTGTCCGGTGGTGGGTCATAACCCCGCACTCGCCCATCGACGGGCGGTGAACGCGAATTCAGTGCCAACTGTGGGTCACAACGGCGCACTCGGGCGGGCGTCCGAGGCGAGTGCGGCTTTGTGACCCACCGCCGCGCCCCGCGTCGGCGGGCCACAACCGCGGGGCGGTGACGGACTACGGCTCACTCGACGTTCGCCAAGCGCCGAGTGAGCCGTTGACCGCGGTAGGCGCGGCTCACGGCCGCTTCGGTGACAGGATCTCGCCGAGTAAGCCGTGATCCGCCACCCCACGGTCGGGTGGGGGCGGGGGGAGGGCGGCGCGGGGAGGGCGGCGCGGGGAGGGCGGCGCGGGAAGGGCGCCGCAGGGAGGGCATCGCGGGAAGAGCGCGCGGAGGCCCGGCAACTACACGGCGGGCGCCGCGGTGGCGCGGGCGGCGCGCAGCCGGCGCTCGAACGCCGTGGGCGGCGAGAGCCGCTTGGGGGCGCCGAAGTGGAAGCCCTGGGCGTAGTCGGCACCGATCGCCTTGAGCACGCCGAGCGTGTCGGCGTCCTGGACGCCCTCCGCGATGGTGCGCTTGTCCAGGCAGCGAGCGATGCCGACGATCGACTTGACGACCTGGTGGTCGAGCTTGCTCGAGGCCAGCTCGCGGACGAAGCCCATGTCGATCTTCAGGTAGCGGGCCGGTATGTGCTTCAAGAACGTGAACGAGGAGAAGCCGGTGCCGAAGTCGTCGAGGGCGAGACTGCAGCCCAGCCCATAGAGGAGGCCGGCGAACTGGCGGGTGGCCTCGAGCTTCGTCATCGCGGAGGCCTCGGTGACGTCGAAGATGACCTTGCCGGGGTCCACGCCGTCGGCGATGGCGCTGCGGATCTCGCTCACGATCGACGGATCGCCGATCGAGTAGCCCGAAAGGTTCACGGCCACGCCTTCGCCGTCGATGGCCAGGCGCAGGCCGGCGCTGGTGACCCACCGGTCGATCTCGCCGATGACGCCGAATCGCTCGGCCATCGGCAGGAAGGCCGCCGGCGGGATGATGTCGCCGTCCTCGGAGAGCATCCGCACGAGCAACTCGTGATGGGTGATCCGGCCGGTGCGAAGATCGGCGATCGGCTGGCCGTAGAGGACGAAGCGATCTTCGGCCAGCGCGGTGCGGATCCGCTGGACCCAGGTGAGCGCCCCGCTGATCTGGCCGCTGTAGACGCGGGCCTGGTCGCCGCCCTGCTCCTTGGCGTCGTAGAGCGCGATCTGCGCCCGAGTCAGGATGTCGTCGGCGCCGACCTCCTCGTCGCCGGTCAGGAGCGCGATCCCGATGCTGACCATGATCGGCGGGCCGAGCTGGCGCTCGCAGAGAACGGCGCGGATGTCGCGGGCCACGACCAGCGCCTCGTCCTCGCTCGCCTCGGGCAGGATCACGGCGAACTCGTCGCCACCGAGTCGTGCCACCACGTCAGTGGCGCGGGCCCGGGCCCGCAGGATCTCGGAGACGGCCTTGATCATCACGTCGCCGGCGGCGCGGCCGAAGGTGTCGTTGGCCAGCTTGAAGTTGTCGATGTCGAGCGTGAGCAGCGCGCCGGCGCGGGAATAACGCGCCGAATAGGAGAGCTGGCGATCGAGCTCCGCAAGGAGCCGGGACCGGTTGAAGACGCCGGTCAAGAGGTCGTGCTCTGCAAGATGCTCGAGGGGAGACGCCATCGGGATCGTGTCACGGGGGGCGCAGCGTGCTCATCCACACCACATACGAGGAATCGACCGCTGGGGTCTCCGCCTGCATCCGTAGAAAGTACGGATTGGTCCGTAACGACCGGGGACCAGGGCTCGAGCGCGGGTCCTCCGTAACCTACATCGGCGATGTCGCTGCGCCTGATCACCGCGGGGGAGTCCCATGGACCCGGTTTGACCTGCATCCTGGAGGGATTGCCGGCGGGTCTGCGCCTGGAGCGTGACCTGATCAACCGCGATCTCGCGCGGCGCCAGCTCGGCCATGGCCGCGGGGGGAGGATGAAGATCGAGCGCGACCAGGTCGAGGTCACGGGCGGCGTCCGGCACGGGCGGACGCTCGGCGGCCCGATCGCGCTCCAGGTGACCAACCGCGACTACGCCAACTGGGAGGAACGGATGAACCCGTGGCCGGTCGACAGCGCGACGCCCGAGGTTCACCTGCCGCGCCCCGGCCATGCCGATCTCGTCGGCACCCAGAAGTACGGGCTCAGCGACGTCCGGAACATCCTCGAGCGCGCCAGCGCCCGAGAGACCGCCGCGCGGGTCGCCGGTGGCGCGGTGGCCAAGGCGTTCCTGCGCGAGCTCGGCGTTCAAGTCTTCTCGCACGTGATCCAGATCACCAGCGTCCAGGCGCCACGCCGGGACGACCTGACGCCAGAGGACTTCGCGGGCGTCGACGAGTCGCCGGTGAGATGCCTCGACGCTGAGGCGACGACGGCGATGGTGGCCGAGATCGACCGGCTGCGGAAGGCCAACGAGTCGCTGGGCGGGGTGTTCGAGGTAAGGACGTTCGGGCTCGTGCCCGGGCTGGGCTCCCACGTCTCGTGGGAGGAGCGACTCGACGGCCGCCTGGGGCAGGCGCTGCTCTCGATCCAGGCCATCAAGGCGGTGTCGATCGGCGACGGGATCGAGGTGGCGGGCCTGCCCGGGTCGCAGGCCCACGACGAGATCTTCTACGACGACGAGCGCGGGTATTACCGCCACACCAACCGCGCCGGCGGGCTCGAAGGCGGGATGACGACCGGGGCGCCGCTTGTGGCGCGCGCCTCGATGAAGCCGCTGCCGACGCTGACCAAGCCGCTGCGCTCGGTGGACATCGCCACGCATGAGCCGGCGGAGGCGCTCCGGGAGCGGACCGACTCGTGCACGGTGCCCGCCGCCGGCGTGGTGGGGGAGGCGATGGTGGCGTTCGTGCTGGCCGACGCCTACCGGACCAAGTTCGGCGGGGACCACATCGACGACGTCCGCGCCGCCCTGCAGGCGTACGAGGAGCGCATCGAGTGGCGACGCCGGTGACGAAGCCCGCGGGCCTGGCCCACCGCGGCGTGGTGTGCATCGGGTTCATGGGGGCGGGCAAGTCGACCGCCGCCCGGAGCGCCGCCGAGGAGCTGGGCGCGCGGGCGATCGACGTCGACGCGGTGATCGAAGAACGGCTGGGCAAGCCGATCGAGCGCGTCTTCGCGGAGGACGGCGAGGCGGCGTTCAGGGCCGCCGAGGAGCAGATCACGCTCGAGCTGCTCGCGGAAAACACGAGCTCGCACCCCGACGTGCTGGCTCTCGGCGGCGGGGCGATCGGGCACGAGCGAGTGCGGGCGGCGCTGGACCAGGACGTCGTCGTCTGGCTCGACGTCGGTCTCGAGGTGGCGTGGACGCGCTGCCGTGACAGCGGCCGCCCGCTGGCCCGCGAGCGCGCCCAATTCGAGCAGCTGTACCGGCGGCGCGAGCCGATCTATGCGGCGCTGGCCGACGCGATCGTGCCGGCAGAGCGCTCGCACCGCATGGGGCCGGTGCTCGCGGCGCTTGCGTCGGTGCCCGATGAGACGAAGCTCCTGTGGGCGGCGATCCCGGGCCGTCCCGAGGCCGACTATCCGGTGTACATCGGAAGGGGCCCGCTCGAGAATCACCGCTTCTGGCCGCCCGGGGTGCCCGGCCGCCGGTTCATGGTCACCGACGGCAACGCCGGCCGGCTGTACGGAGATCTGCTCGAGCCGCTCGCCGGCTGCGTCCGGATCATGCCCGGCGAGCAGTCCAAAACCGTGGCCCATGCGGAGATCGTGTGGACCGAGCTCGCCCGGGCGGGGATGACGCGCGACGATGTCGTGGCCGCGCTCGGCGGTGGCGTCGTGGGGGATCTGGCCGGGTTCTGCGCGGCCACCTACCAGCGTGGGGTCCGGTTCGTACAGGTCCCGACCACCCTTGTCGCACAGGTCGACTCGGCGTACGGCGGCAAAACCGGCGTCGACCTCGCCGAGGCCAAGAACTACGTCGGCGCGTTCCATCAGCCAAGCGCCGTGATCGCCGACACCCAGACGCTGAGCAGCCTGCCGCAGGCGGAGATCGCGGCCGGGTACGCCGAGGTCGTGAAGACGGCGCTGATTGCCGGAGGCGAGCTGTGGGAGCGCGTTCGCGCCGGGGCCGTCCCGGCCGACCCTGATCTGATCGCCGCGTGCGCGTTGACCAAGCTCCGGATCGTCGCCCGCGACGAGCGCGACTCCGGGCTGCGTCAGGTGCTCAACCTCGGCCACACGGTCGGGCACGCGATCGAGGCGGCCACCGGGTACGCGGCGTACCGCCACGGCGAGGCGGTCGCGCTCGGGCTGCTCGCCGCGTTGCGGCTGTCGAACCAGGACGATCTGCGCGCCGAGGTGGCGGAACTGCTCGCCGCTCGGGGCCTGCCGACCCGGCTCGAGCACGCCGACCCTGACACGGTGGTGATCGCCACCGCGCGCGACAAGAAGCGGCGCGGGGACGGCGAGGTGCCGTTTGTCCTGCTCGAGGCGCCGGGCGAGCCGCGGACCGGCTGCGCCGTGCCTTCGCGGGAGCTCGTCGCCGCCGTCCGCGAGCTGGCGGCCTGATGGCGATGCGCAGCCGGGTCGAGGTGATGCACGGGGTCAACCTCGACCAGCTCGGCCGCCGCGATCCCACCCACTACGGCACCCTTACGCTCGACGAGCTCGAGTCGCGCATCACCGAAGCCGCGCGGGAGCTCGAGCTCGAAGTCGGTTTCTTCCACACCAATCACGAGGGAGAGTTCGTCGAGCACCTGCACCGGCTGGCCGACATGGCCGACGCAATCGTCCTCAACCCGGGTGCCTGGACGCATTACTCGTATGCGATCCGCGACGCGCTCGAGCTCACCCGTCTGCCGGCGATTGAGGTGCACCTGTCGGACGTCGACGCGCGCGAGGCGTGGCGGCGCCATTCGGTGATCGCTGACCTCTGCCTCGCCCGCATCGCCGGAAAGGGCTCCGACGGTTACCGCGACGCGCTCGAGCGCCTGCAGGAAGAGCTGGACGGGTAGGCGCCCCGGCTCAGCGCCGGCGCGCCCGGAGCCGATATCTCGGAGCATGAACGAGCCTGCGGCCACGCCGTCGGCGGCAGGGCTGCTGCCGCGCCGCGGTCGGTCGATACGCCTCGCGCGATGGCGTTATGGGACGGGCTTGGCCGGCGGGCTCGCGCTGCGCGCGATCGTCGTCTCGAGGGTGATCGTGTGGGCGGCGGGGCTGCTCGCGATCGGTCACTGCGGGCTTCAGCTGGGCCAATTCGCGGCGATCGACCCGCAGCACCTGACCGAGCCGTTCCGCAGCGGGCTACTCAACGAGCTCGTGGCACCGACCGCTCGATGGGACGCCGTGTGGTACCTGCGGATCGCCGAGCACGGCTACTCCGCGCCGATGGCTGCGGCCTTCTACCCGCTGTATCCGCTGCTGATCCGCGCCGGCACGACCCTGTTCGGCGCCCCGCTCCTCGTCGGGGCTTCGATCTCGGTCGTGTCGGCCGCGGTCGCCCTTGTCCTGGTTCACCGCCTGAGCCGGCTCGACCTTGACGAGTCGCAGTCGCGGCTCACCGTGCTGCTGATCGCGTTCTTTCCGAGCGCGCTGTTCCTCTCGGCGGTCTACAGCGAATCACTGTTCCTGGCCCTGTCGGTGGGATCGATCTACGCCGCACGGCGGGAGCGCTGGGCAGCGGCGGGCCTACTCGGCGCCTTGGCGGCAGCGACGCGGCCGGAGGGCGTGCTCCTCGTGGTGCCGCTTGCGCTCCTGTGGCCGCGCGATCGGCTCAGGCCGGCGGCCGCGTGGGTCGCATTCGTCCCGGCGGGACTCATCGCCTACATGCTGTTCATGGCGGTGAGCGGTCACGGCCTCCTCGCGCCGTTCCACGCCGAGGCGGTCTGGGGGCGCCGGTTCGCCGGACCGTTGGCTGGGATCGTCGCCGCCGTGCAGGGGATCCGGGGCAACCTGCTCACGATCCAGCAGGGCATCCTCATGCAGCCCCACGACCTGATCGACGTGGGCTTCCTCCTGTTCGCCATCGTCGGGCTCGATTCGTGCCGCCGGCGACTGCCCTTCGCCTACTTCGCCTACGGCGTCGTGTCTCTCGCGGGGGCGGTGAGCTACCCCAGCACCGGGGGCGAGCCGCTGTTGTCGCTGTCACGGTTCGTGCTCGTGATCTTTCCCGTGTTCATGGGCTGGGGCGCCCGGCTCGGAGATCGCCGGCGGCTGAGCTGGGCGGTGTTGGGTGTAAGCGCGGCGTTGCTGGCGGTGTTCAGCGGGCTGTGGGCGACCTGGGCCTGGGTCGCGTAATGGGATGGTCGGCGGCGCCTTAGTCAAGTCCATCCCCCGACTACACTCGTCGCCGTGCGTAGGACCGAGCAGCGCCGCGCTGCGATCTGGGCGCTGTATCAGAGCGATCTGCTCGGTCGGCCGCTCGAGCAGACCTTTCCCAACGATGTGCACGCGTTTACGCGGGCGCTGGCCCAGCTCGTGCGCGACCACCAGGCCGAGCTCGACGAGCTGATCCGGGGTCATGCGAGCGGCTGGACGCTCGAGCGGATCGCCCCGCTCGAGCGTTCGATCCTTCGGGTCGGGCTGGCCGAACTGCTCTACGGCGAGGAGCTTCCCGGGGAACGGGCCATTCCACCCGAGGGAGCGATCGACGAAGCGGTCGAGACGGCCAAGCAATTCTGCGGCGCCGACGCCCCCGGTTTCGTGAACGGCATCCTCGGCGCCGTCCTGCGCGAGCTTCAGGCAGGTAAGACCTAGGTAGGAAGTTGTCGCGTCGAGCCGCTCGACGGACCACAATTCATATGTATGAGGCTTCTTGTAGTCGATGACGATCGCGCGCTGCGCGATGTTCTGCGCCGGGCGCTCGAGCTGGCCGGCTACGAGGTCCGCCTGACCGACAGCGGCGCGGGCGCGCTTTCGGAGGTGAACACCAGCCTGCCCGACGCCGTCGTGCTGGATGTCGGGCTGCCGGACATCGACGGGCTCGAGGTGTGCCGACTACTCCGCCGCGAAGGAAACCGCGTGCCGGTGCTGATGCTGACCGCGCGCGACACAGTGTCCGACCGGATCGACGGCCTCGACGCCGGCGCCGACGACTACCTGGTCAAGCCGTTCGACATCGATGAGCTGAAGGCGCGGCTGCGGGCGCTCCTGCGCCGCGCCGGGGGCGAGACGAGCGTCGACGGCGCGCTGAAGTTCGCCGACCTGACGCTCGACTCGGCGCGGCACGGCGTGATCGTGGGCAACAACTTCATCGAGCTGACGCGGACCGAGTACCAGCTGCTGGAGCTGTTGATGCTCAACCCGCGCCGGGTGCTCCCGCACACGCTGATCTACGACCGCGTCTGGGGCTACGACTTCGGTCCCACCTCGAACGCGCTGCGGGTGTACGTGGGCTACCTGCGGCGCAAGCTCGAGGAGGCCGGCGCGCAGGCGCAGATCCACACCGTCCGCGGCGTCGGCTACGCCCTCCGGGAGCCCGGGTAATGAGCCTGCGCACGAGGATGGTGCTGGTGGCCGGTGTCGCGGTGGCGATCGCGGTTGTGGCCGTCGCGGTGGCGTCCTACGCGGGCACCCGGTCCGATCTCCAGGGCCAGGTCGACCAGCAGTTACAGACCCTCACAAAGCAGCCGCTCGCCAATATCGGGATGGGACCGGGTGGGCCGGGATCGCCACTGCCGCAGTCCGGCCAGCACCAGCCCAGCCGGGTCAACAACGGGGACCCTGACGAGGGACTCGGGCTCGATCGCCTGCCTGCGCAGGCGTTCGGCGGGCCCTCCGGTGCGTACACATTTTTCAAGTCCGACGGTGGGACGTATTCAGTGGGCTACGAGATCCCCGCGACGTCCGCCATCGAAGCGGTGGCCACGAGCGGTCACGGCCAGTTCTACACCGACATGGTTGTCAAGGGGACCCACATCCGGGTGCTCGTCACGGGGATCGGCCCGAGGGGTGCACTCGCGGTGGCGCTCCCGCTAACCAGCGTCGACAACGCGCTCCGTAATCAGCTCGTCATGCTGCTGGTGATCGGTGGTGCCGGGGTCCTCCTCGCCGCGCTACTCGGGATCGCGGTGGCGAGAACCGCGCTCGCGCCGATCGGGCGCTTCACTCGCCAGACCGAGTCGATCGCGGCCAATCCCGAGCGGATCGAGCATGAGCGCCTCGACGTGATCGGGTCCGACGAGCTGGCCCGCCTGGCGCTCACCTTCAACCGTACGCTCGACGCGCTGGAGCGCTCGGTCCAGGCCCAGCGCAACCTGGTCGCCGATGCCTCGCACGAGCTGCGTACGCCGATCGCGACGATCCGCGCCAACCTCCAGCTGATGCGCGACGAGGCACTGCTGTCCCCCGAGGATCGAGCCGCCCTGCGCGCGGACGTGATCGAGGAGCTCGACGAGCTGACCGCGCTCGTGGGCGACGTGGTCGAGCTGGCCCGCGGCAGCAAGCCCAGCGGCGAGCCCGGCGACGTGCGTGTCGACGAGATCGTGCGCGACGCGATCGAGCGCGCGCGCCGGCGCGCGCCGGGCCTCAACTTCCAGCAGGTGATCGAGCCGACGCTCGTGCGCGGCGAGGCCGACCGGATCGCGCGCGCCGTGACCAACCTGCTCGACAACGCCGCCAAGTGGAGCCCGGAGGGCGGCGTCGTCGAGGTGACCCTGCACGACGGGACGCTGACCGTCCGCGACCACGGCCCGGGGTTCAAGGAGGACGACCTGCCGTACGTGTTCGACCGCTTCCATCGTGCCCGAGAGGCCCGCTCGAAGCCGGGGTCGGGCCTGGGGCTGGCGATCGTCCGCCAGGCGGCCGAGGCCCACGACGGATACGCCGAGGCGGCCAACGCTCCCGACGGGGGCGCCATCCTGCGTGTCGGCTTCGGGCCGAAGCTCGAGCTCGAGGATGTGGGGGACGAATCCCCGGTGGGCGCCTTCCCGCGTTGATTGAATTTGTCGGCCGCGCCTACGGCGGCGCCTCAGCTGAGGCTGCGCGTAAGTCCTCGTAGCTGGCCAGCCTCAGCCCGAGCGCCTCGATGCGCTTCCTCACCCCCGGATTGGTCAGGGTCGCGAGCTCGATCTCGCGCTCGCGGCCGTAGCTCGAGTGGAGCTCCGGCGTCACCCTCCCGGGATGACAGCCCAACTCGGTGAACTCACCCGTGGCCTCGGTCTCGAGCAGCCGGAGAAGGAACGGCGGGCGGATGCGCTCGTGGTCGACCTCCCCGGGCCGGGGGTGGCCGAAGAACGCGCCGAGGTACCGGACGCGCCCGTCGCCGCGTAGCGGCACTCCGAGCGGCGCGACGAGCGGGACAAACGTGGACATGCGCGTCACGTGCACGTGATGGTGGGAGTCCACGTGCGTGGGCTCTGATCCGGTCAGCGCGCGGAAGCGCTCGAGCTGACGGGCGAACTCGCGCTGGGCGTGGCCGGGCTCGTCGAGATCCGGTCCGTCGTCGACGAAGTGAAGGCCGACCGACAGCGCCGGATGCTCGTCCATGAGCTCCGTCGCGCGCTCGGCGGCGGCGGCGTCGACCATCAGGCTGGTGCTGGTGACGATGCCGCTGGCGTGGGCGTCGACGATCCCCTTGTTGACCCCGTCGGTGAGCCCGAAATCGTCGGCGTTGACGATCAGGCGTCGCATCCGATCATCCGCGCGCGAGCAGCGGCTCCAGCGACGGCGTACACGCGCACGCGGCACCGCGGAGTCGCTTCAGCCCCAGCAGGTCCTCGATCGTCTGGAGCACCGAGTAGTGGTCGGTTGGCGTGGCGAGGCGCGATCGTGGCCGCGCGCCCGGGCCGGCCACGATCGTGACGATGTGACCGCCCGAGGCCAGCCGGCAGCACCCGTCGTCGCTCAAGCCCTCATCCCAGGTGATGAACAGCAGGCCGCCGCGGCCGAGCGATCTGAGCAGCGGCGGGACGAGCCCGGCCAGGTAGCGGTCGCCGGTCGAGACTGAGCAGTCGTGCATGTCGTGGCACAGGTTGGGCGTGATCCAGATGAACCTGGGCAGGGTCCCGCGGCGCTCGTCGGCGCTCAGTCGGGTGATCGGAACGATGTTCGCGCACCGGCTCGGGTTGGAGACGATCCGGGTGTAGTACGCGAACGGGTCGTGTTTCTTGGCGTACTCGCCGGCGCTCGCGCCGGTGAAACAAACATGGGGGAGATCTTCCATGTAGGCGCGCCACGACAGGTGGGCGGCCTCGAGCTGATCGACAATGCTGGTCGCGCCGACCGAGCAGCCGGTGCAGTCGCTGTCGATCCCGAACGTCGAGCCGCCGGTCAGCGCGAGGTAGTTGGGCAGCGAGGGATGGGTGATCGCGTACATCCCGGTGGCCACCGCGTAACGGCGGGCCAGCGAGTTCAGAAAGGGCGCCGAGGGCGATCCGATGACATCGCCGTACTCTTCGTTCTCCATCACGATCACCGCGATGTGGGCCGGTGGTCCGGTGGCGGCGTGGGCGATCGGGGAGGGGTCGCGCTGGACGGGAGGGGTCGGCGGCGCCTTAGAAGGCGCCTGGCTCGAGCCGCACGCCGCGACCACGGCGAGCACGGCGACTGCCGCGATTGCGAGCAGCCCCGCTCTCGGACGCCTCGGGGGTGCCATGCGGAGATTCTCGCGTCTGGAGGCCGGTTAGGACTCATGCATGGCCGTGTGCTGCCCTCCCGGTCACGGCTGTAACGCCGCCGGTGGGGATGAGCCGTGCGCCCTCACCCCTGGCGCGGACGTGACCGAGGAGGCCAGCTCCAGCTCGTAGGTCTGGCCGACCAGGTCGACGCCGAAGCTGTGGTGCGGTTCCTCGGCCACGAGCTCGAAGCCTCGCTCCAGGTAGAGGTGCCGCGCGGCGAGGAGCGGGTGATTGGTCCACGGCCGCACCCGCTCGTAGTCGGTGGCGCGCGCGAACCGCAGGCAGGTGTCGATCAGCCGTCGTCCGAGATCGCGACCGCGCGCGTCGGGGTGGACGAGCAGGATCCGCAGCAGCGCGGTCCCATCGCTGCCGGGATCAGCCACGCAGAAGACGCAGCCGACGCGCCGGCCGGCGAGCTCGGCGATCCAGGCGCTCTCGCGGTCCGGGTCGTGGCCGCCGGCGTACCGGACGACGATGTCGGCCACCAGCGCTTCGAAACTCGAGTCCCAGCCGAACTCGCGCATACACCTCGCAACCTCATCGGCTCGGCGCGACGAGCTCCTAGAGCGGTCCTACCGCTACGCGCTCGAGCACGGGGTGGCGGACCTGTCGCTGCGCCCGCTCGCCGCGGCGGTCGGGTCGAGCCCGCGCGTGCTGCTGTTCCTGTTCGGGAGCAAGGCGGGCTTGGTGCAGGCGCTCCTGGCCCGCGCGCGGCAGGATGAGCTCGCGCTGCTCGATCGCGCCCGGATCGCCGGAGCCGAGAACCGGGATCCGTTGGCGGTCGTGTCGGACGTGTGGGCCTGGCTGGCGGCCGAGGAGCGCCGCGGGCTTCTGAAGCTGTGGGTGGAGGGCTATGCGCGATCGCTGATCGAGGTGGACGGGCCGTGGTCGGGATTCGCGGCGGCCACGGTTGCGGACTGGCTCGATGTCCTCGGCGAGATCGCACCGGACCCGGACGTGCGCACGCTGATCCTCGCCGTGCTGCGCGGCGCCATGCTCGACCTGCTCGCGACCGGGGATCTGGAACGGGTCGGTGCGGCCGTGAACCGGCAGCTCGAGCTCCTGCGCTCGGCCGGCGGATCCAGCCCGCTCGATGGCGGATCGGTTGGCCCCGCGCGCGCCGCAATATCATAATTTCAGGTCGGGTATCGTCTATATACGCGGTACCCGGAAAAGATTCAGGAGGCCAACATGGCATTGCAGCTGGGGGCTACCGCCCCGGACTTTGAAGCGGACACGACCGAGGGGAGGATCTCCTTCCACGACTGGATCGGCGATTCCTGGGCCGTGCTCTTCTCGCATCCCAAGGACTTCACGCCGGTCTGCACGACCGAGCTCGGGTACATGGCGAGCATCAAGCCGGAGTTCGACCGGCGCGGGGTGAAGATCATCGGACTCTCGGTCGATCCGGCCACGGATCACGAGCGCTGGGCGGAGGACATCGAGGAAACTCAGGGCACCGCCCCGAACTACCCGATCATCGGCGACAGCGACTTCAACGTCTCCAAGCTGTACGGGATGCTGCCGGAGGACGTGTCCGGCGATCCGAAGTCGCGGACCCCGGCCGATAACCAGACCGTGCGTAACGTGTTCGTGATCGGGCCGGACAAGAAGATCAAGCTGATCCTGGTCTATCCGATGACGACCGGGCGCAACTTCGACGAGGTGCTGCGGGTGATCGACTCGCTGCAGCTGACCGCCGACCACAAGGTGTCGACGCCGGCGCAGTGGCAGCCGGGCGAGGACGTGATCATCGCCGGGTCGGTGTCCGACGAGCAGGCTCGCGAACTGTTCGGCGAGTGGGAGTCACCGCGGCCTTACATCCGGATCGTGCCTCAGCCCGGCGTGCCTGAGAAGGTTTCCTCCTAACCGTCACGGGCCGATTAGTTTTCGCGCCGGGGGTGGTCTCATGGGGCATAAGGCGCCGCCGTCAGGCGCCGCCGACAAGTCCCAGTTCACCCAACCCCAGGAGGATGCAGGATGAGCGCCACTGCTACCGGAATCCGCCAGATCGGCCTGGTGTGCGTTCCGACGCCCGAGCAAGACCGCGCGATCGCGTTCTACGAGTCGCTGGGCTTCGAGAAGCGGACCGACGTGCCGTTCGGCGGCGGCTACCGATGGATCGAGGTGTACCCGCCCGAGGGGAGCGCCGGGATCGCCCTGGCGCCGCCGCGGCCCGGCACCGAGGTCACTGCCGTCGAGACCGGCATCGCTTTGTTCACCGATGACGTCGATGCGACCCACGCCGAGCTGAAGTCGCGCGGGTTGGACGTCGACGGCGAGGTGTCGCGGATGGGCGACCCGGTGCCACCGATGTTCTGGCTGCGTGATCCCACGGGCCACTCGCTGATGGTCGTCGAGCAGCGCTGAGGATGGCATCCGCGGATCGCGACTTCGCGGACCTCGTCGAGCAGCCACCGAGCCGAGCTCCATGCGCGCTGTTACCGGATGCTCGGCTCGGTTCACGACGCCGATGACGCGCTGCAGGACACGCTCCTGCGCGCATGGCGTGGCGCGGCTGGGTTGCGAGACGCCGGCGCCGCGCGGTCGTGGCTGTATTCGATCGCCACCAACGCTTGTCTGACCGAGCTCGAACGCCGGGCGCAGGCGAGTGCTCCCACGCGACTTCGGTCCGGCGGTTGACGGCCGAACCCCGCCCGGCGCGCCGGTCGTCGAATCGACCTGCAGGCCCGCGAGCAGGCCGAACCGGACTTTGCAAATAGATATTGGCAAAGCGATGCGCGGCGACGCACCGTAGGGACCGGCGCCTCAGGCCTTACCCGGCAGGGTCAGATGCGGTCCGCCGCGTCGCGACGAACGAATCGGCTTCTCGCTGACCTTCAGCCACTGCTCGGCGTTCGAACGAGCCTGCCGCGCGGCCTCGCGTGTCTGGTCGGCGACTCGGCGCTCCTCGGCGGCCTCGTCTCCTTGGGCCGCCGCCTCGCGCCTCTGAGCGTGCTTGTCCGCGAGGTGTGCAGCCTTCTCGAGCGCATCCGCGGTCCGAGTCATGATGGCGGAGAGTTCCTTGGCGCCCTGCTGGGCCCGTGTCGCGGCGACGTTCGCGGACCGGGCCTTGGTCTGGCGAGAATTCTCGTCCGTCAGATCGGCCCACCGACGCTCCAACGTGGCCCCACGACGTTCGTACTCGGCCATCTCCCGTTGCAGATCGGCCCGATCTCGATCGCCCTGACTGTCCCAGAACCTCGCTGCGCGATCATGGTTCTCTGCCGCCATTTCGTGACGAGCAGCCGCGTCCCGATGATCCTCGGACTTGTCGCGCACCGAGCAAGTATGAGGCCTGAAGAACGGGGCGCCTAGCCGGCTTGCGGGAGCACGTCACAGAAGAATCGATGAACTCCTCGGCGAGCAGCGCGGTGTCTCGATGCCACAAGGGGAAGACGGCTAGGGCGAGCTCCACCGGGGTCATCGGACCAGCGTACTTTTCCGCAGCGGGCCGTCGAGCGTCACTCGGTAGAGTGGCGCGCGAGTGTTAGGGGTGACCGGGGTTCATTGATGCGTCGGCGGACGACGATCCATAACGCGGGGGTTCTGGAGCCGCACGATCACGTCGGGTGGTTTGGCGATCGTGTCGTCGAGGATGGACCCGAGCGTTACCACCGCGCGTGTTACGACGACCACTGAGGCGTTGAGGCGATGGCTGAACTCGGTCGAGGCTTGGATCTGCGGGGGCTCCTTGAGGTCGCCAAGGGGGTAGTTGCCGACCTCGATCTCGATTCGGTCCTCGAACGGGTGGTTGAAGCTGCGAGGGAGGTGTCGGGTGCCCGGTATGTGGCGCTCGGGGTGCTGGATGAGTCTCGGAATCAGCTTGAGCGGTTCATCGCCGTCGGGATCGATGAGGACACACGCCGGAGGATCGGCGCGCTCCCGCGCGGCCGGGGAGTGCTGGGGGAACTGATTGAGCATCCGGTGACGTTGCGGCTCGCGGATGTCGGCACGCATCCCCGTTCGTACGGGTTTCCGCCGGAGCATCCGCCGATGAAGACGTTCCTGGGCGTTCCGGTGACGGTGGACGGGCAGCCGTTCGGAAATCTGTATCTGACCGAGAAGGCCGGCGGGGAGGAGTTCACCGCGGACGACGAGCAGGCGGTCGAGTTGCTGGCGGATTTCGCCGGGGTGGCGATCGACCACGCCCGCCGCTACTCGGGACTCGAGTCGCGTCACACCGATTTACGACGCACGGTGGGCGCACTCGAGGCGACGCTGCAGATCGCTCGGGCGCTGGGCGGTGAGACCGATCTCGAGAAGATCCTGGAGCTCGTGGCCAAGCGCGGGCGGGCACTGGTGTCCGCTCGGGCGCTGGTGATCGAGCATGAACAGGGCGGGGAGATGGTGATCGCCGCCGGCGCGGGAGAGCTGCCGGCCGGGTTGATCGGTCAGCGCGTCGACTTCGAGGACAGCGTGGCGTCCGCTGCGCTCCGGACCCGGAAGACGCTGCGCCTGGAGGACGAGCCCAATCGGGCGCGGTTTGAACGTCACGGTCTCGGCCGGCTCGGCGTTGGCGCGAGCGCCGGTCTGGTGGTGCCCCTCCTGTTCCGCGGGCAGGGGCACGGAGTGCTGATCGCCGTCGAGCGGCTGCGCGACGGACCCGCGTTCGGCGCTGAGGATCAGCGGCTGCTAGAGGCGTTTGCCGCCAGCGCGGCCACCGCGGTCGCGACCGCCGAGACCGTCGAGACCGAGCGACGACGGCATCGGCTGGCGGCGGCCGAGCAGGAACGGTCCCGCTGGGCTCGCGAACTGCACGACGAGACGCTTCAGAATCTCGCGGCGCTACGCCTGGGCCTCGCCGCCCACCTGCGGGACGCCGAGCCCGGCCCGCTTGCCGACATGGTCAACGAGGTTGTCGCGGACCTCGGGACCGAGATTGCCAACCTGCGCGCGCTCATCACCGAGCTGCGCCCGTCCGCGCTCGATGACGTGGGGGCCGCAGCCGCGATCGAGGACCTGGCCGAGCGAGCGCGAAGCCACGGGATGGATGTGGACCTACGCATCGACCTGAGCTACGAGCAAGGACGCATGCCCGAGCGGCTCACCACCGAACTCGAGACGGCGACCTACCGCATCGTCCAGGAGGCGCTCACCAACGCGATGCGGCACGGTGGCGCCGGCCATGTGGACGTTGAGATCATGGAGGACGAGAACATGGTGCGGGTCACCGTTCACGACGACGGCGCGGGCTTCGACACTGCGGCGAAGGCGACCGGGTACGGGCTCGTGGGAATGCAGGAGCGCGCCGAGCTACTGGACGGAGCGCTCGAGGTCGACTCCGCGCCGGGGCAGGGCACGACGGTCAGGGCAACTCTCCCGGCCCGTCACCGGAGCAGCGCGCAGGCAGCCTGAAGACAGCCGATCGTCACCCTCGAGGCGCCCGGCGGTTCGGCGACCGCTGGGCAACCTCGCGCCGGATCACCCTGGATCGCTCACGTGAGGTTCCCACCTTGCTGACCCGTCTGCGGAACCCCTCGATATCGCGCCGATGCTGCTCCTGGAGCCTGACGAACGTCTCTCGCAACGCGACGCGAGAAGCTGCATCCACCTCGGTATTGACCTCAGTGCTCGTCCAGCTCGAAGGTGCGTCGCCGAGCAACCTCGGCTCCTGGACGCTTGGCATCTCACCGATCGGCTCCGGCGGGCTCTCGAGCAGCAGCCAGGTGCCGTTCTGTCTGACGATCGCCCCGCGCTCAGTCAGCTCGTTGAGTGCAAGCGTCACCGTCGAGCGCCGCGCCCCGATCAGCTCACCGAGTGCGTCGTGCGTAAGACTCACGGGAACCAGGGTCCCCAGCGGAGTTACCCGCCCCCACGACTCCGCCAGCAGCCAAAGCAGCGCCAACAGCCGATCCTCAACGCGCGGAAGCTGGCAGATCACCAGCTGAATCGCCAGCCGCTCAGACTGGTCCCCGATCCGCGCATGCAGCCCGGCCATCAGTCGCGGCTACGTCCTCACTGCGTTGAGCACCTCGTCGCCCAGCAACGCCACCTGCGTCGGACGCCGACCCGCGTCGGGCGGGGCTGACCTGAGACGATCGAGCTGTTTGGGCGCGCGAGTCGGTGACCACGGCCGACGGGCCCGGGGGGACGCAACCCGGTCCGCGCCGTCGCAGGCGGATCGCTGCGACGCCCATCCTTCGTCCGGTTTGGGGGATGCGACGACGCCCGCCGGTCGCTGAACTTGGCCCATGGTCAAGGTCATAACGGCTCGCTCTGCGCGGTGGCGCCGTATTGCCGTCGCGCCCGGGGGAGGTGCTGAGGTGTGACCCGTCGGCGCTGGATGGCGCTGTGCTTTGCGCTGGGGTCGACGTGCTTTCTGATCGGCCCGTTTCCGGGCTACGCCAACCTGGTTGGCGACACCGCTGACGCCATCACGTTCTTCGTCGGCTCGATCCTATTCACCGCTGGTGGAGCGCTCCAGAGCTGGCTCGCCTGGCCGGCTCGCCGCTCCGCCGGCGGCGGACGGGCGGCGTGGTGGGCCGCGATCATCCAGTCCGCCGGCACGTTGTTCTTCAACGTCACCACCTACCAGGCGCTGCACACCGCTGTGACGAGCTCGGAGTACAACAAGCTCGTCTGGCGGCCCGACTGGCGCGGGTCGATCTGCTTTCTCGTCTCAGGCGCGATCGCCTACCGGGCCTCACCGCGCCACGCCTGGCACGCCTGGCTGCCGGTGCGCGGCGGCGCGGGATGGTGGCAGCCGGCGGTCAATCTGCTCGGATGCATCTTCTTCGGCGTCTCCGCCGTCGCGGGCTACGTAGTTCCTTCCACCGGCTCGATGCTCTCCCAGGCGGCGTGCAACTGGAACACATCGTTGGGCGCTGCGTGCTTCCTGGCCTGCGGGCTCGACACGTTGATCACGGACGAGGCCTCCAAGATGCCGGGAATCCGCCGGCTGCGCACGCTGGAGCAGGAACTCGACCGGGACATCCGTCGCGTTATATGACGCAGCGAATGTGAGCCGCAGGATTGTGGCCATGGGGATGGGCGCGCCGACATCCGTAGATAACCGCACTGGGCTTCGCGCCCTCACCGATGCCGAGCTCCCCGCCTTGGGGTTTGATGGCGTCAAAGGAGGTGCACGCATGCCTACCAACTCCACCCACACAGGTGCCCGTGCAGGTGACTCGATCGAGATCCGGGGCGTGCACGGCCAGGCGCCGCGCCGAGGAGAGATCATCGAGGTCCTCGGCCGCGAAGGACATGAGCACTACCGCGTGCGCTGGGATGAGCAGCACGAGTCGATCGTGTACCCCGCGGACGGCGTGATCGTTCATCCGGGTCCCGGCCGGCGCGGTGGGGGCACCGGCAAGCGTCGGGCGGGATGATCGTCACGGCGCTCCAGCTTCACGCGGTTCCGGGCCGGTAGCCATGTGACGGGCGCCGATCGTTTGCGGCCGCCCTGCGGGCTCCCTTCTTAACGTCACCTTGAAGGTTCCCTTGGTGCTGATCCGGTCCGAGCCAGGGCCGGAACGAGATCCCTTCGGTGGGACGTGGGACGTCCCTTGTAGGTGCCCGAATACGACGCGCCGCCGATCGCGCGGGACGCGAACGCCACCCCCGCGCTCGCGAACACGAGAGATGCCGCGATCAATCCGGCGCTCCAGAGTCGCGCCCCGCGCTTCGCAGGTCGCCGGCGTGATATGACGCCTGCAGCGGAGCCCTACGAGAGGACTGCGATGCCACCGACAGCTGTTCATTTCAACGGGTCGGTCAATCTGCCGGACACCGAGACCGTGATGCGGGAGATCAGCTCACGCATCCCGCATGGCGTCCGTCGGATGACCGACGGGGAGACCGGAGATCGCAACTACTGGATCAACTTCCAGATCCGGAAGTTCGAGCAGATGCCCGAGTTCGAGACCGTGTCGGTCGGGCAGGCCTACGAGACCGCTCCCGACGCCCCGCCGATGCCTCAGCTGCGCCTCACCGAAGGCGCGTCGGCCGAGATGATCGACTGGCCGAACCTCGGCTACGCCGATGAGTACACCAGGTCGTTTGCGATCTTCGAGCGGATGCAGAACGAGGGCACGATCCCGGCCGGCGTGCGCTTTCAGCTGCAGTACCCGACGCCTTTGGCGTCGATGGCGGGGCAGCCTGAATCCCTCCAGATGCAGGTCGACCTCGTCAACGCCGCGAGCTCCGCAGCGCCGCGCCCGCTCAATTTCGTGTCCTTCACCGTGCCCCAAGGCCGCAACGACATAGCCTATTTCGAACCCCTCGGCGGCCTGAGGACGGGGGCCGACACCGAGCTCTACTTCGCGCTTGTCCCGTACCACCCTGATGACCAGGCACCGGGTACGACCGCCGAACAAATCGAGAACATCGACGCCGCCCTGATCAACTCCCCCGCAGGGCCTCGCCACTGGGGTATCTGTACCGAATGCGGGATGGGCCGGGTCGCTGCCCGTGACGTCCCCCGACTGCTGGACCTCCACAGCCAGATTCTCGCCTCGTCCCGAGGCTGAACCCCGGCCGAGGCGACAGTTCCGTCATTGGCCGGGTCCGAGTCAGCCGATTCCCTCGACTGCGACCATATTGAGCCGCGCCGCGCCTTCGCGCAGGCGCTTCGCTTCCCGATATTCGGGCGAGTCGTAGAACCGCCTCGCCGCGTCGAGATCTGGGAACTCGAGGAGCACGAGGCGCCTGGGTTGCCACTCGCCCTCCAGCACCGCGAGCTCACCGCCGCGCGCGATGAAGCGACCTCCGGAGGCTGCCACCGCGGCGGGCGAGGCCTGCTTGTAGAGCTCGTACTGCTCAGGATCATGGATGTCGGTCTCGACGACGATGTACGCAGGCACAGAGGCTCCTCTCGTACTCAGGGTGAGCGAATCCTCTCACACGTGCGCGCGGCTTCCCGGATTGACGAGCCGACTATCAATGTGATATCATATTGGTAGGTGATCGGACGGCCGGCCCGCGGCCACAGGAGGCATCGCCATGAACGCACCCAACGACAACGGCGCTGCGAAACGTCTGCGCGAGTGGTGGCTATCTCCGCCGCGATCCGGCGCGCAACTCCTGATTGCGCCATACGAGTACCGCCACCTCCGCCTCTTTGGGGTCACGCGTGTTTTCGGTGGCAGTGTCGCGGCCGCTGCGGGCCTAGTGTGCCTCTCGTACAGCGTTTACGGATGGGCAGCATTCTTCCTGGTTATTGGGGCGCTGAATCTCGGAGGTGGCTGCTGGTATCTCACCATCGATCGATCCGCATCTGCCCGAAGCTGAGTCTGGCTCGAGACACCGCTCGGAGGCTGAGCAGTAGATCCGGCCGCGCGGCAGCGCGCGAGGTCCTAATCTGCACGCTGGATGCGCTCGTCGATCGTGCGACGAGCCTCACTCGACCGTAAGGAGGGCGGCGGCATCGCCGGCGAAGTGAACATGAGAGAGGCGCCCGGGCCGGATGAGCCCTTCGCCGGCGCGGTCTACTTCCGGCGGCGCGCGGTGGGGCTGCGCGGCGAGCTGGGCGTGCTGGAGATCATCCCGGAAGGCGGGGGACGGGTGACCCTCAGCGATCCCGCCGGTCGGGAACTGTTCAGTCATCCTCCTTCCCAGTTGCGCGTCGGGCGCGCATCGAAGACCACCTTCCATGTGCAGCACGGCGACGAGCGTTGGTGGTTGTCGGGAGTGAGCCTTCGGTCCGGCAAGGAATTCGAACGGGTGCGCCAACGCATCAAGCGCGACGACGTGATCCTCACCGTGCCAACGCTCCCGGAGACCGACGAGCGCGCCTACAACCCGCTGATGAGCAACCTGACGGCTCAACAGCACGCGTGGTGCGGCCTCTGGATCGGCGCGCTGCACCGGGCCGGGGCCCAGATGGAGTGAAGCTCCCCACGCCGGCTTCGCAGGCTCGGTGCCTCCCAGGCGGTGCGTGCGACGTCACCGGATCGGCGGCGCGATGCTTGTGTGATTGAGGATCGCATGGGTGATCCTTTCCGAATCGGCGGGATCGAGTCCGTGACCGGCCCCGTCGAGCGGCAGCAGGTGTGCCGCGTGGATTTCGTTCGCCAGCGAAGCGCCGTGCTCGACCGAGTTTGCGTCTGACCAATTGACCTGCACGGTGCTAAGGAACCGACGAAGCCTCTCCTCAGCGGGGTCGGCAGGCGTCCCGCGCCCCGGACCCAGCACGGGGCACTACAGGACCGCTTCGGAACCCGGCGCCGGACGCTGTGTGGGCCGCCGCAAGGTCCTCTGAGCCCCGGATCCGCGGGTCAGTCGTTGATGTCGAGGACCGGGGTGATGTCGGGAAGCTGGTGGCCTTCGGTCATGTGCTCGTTTGGGACGACCGCGGTTCCGACGGCGAAGAACTCAATCACGTGGCTGCCCCAGCCGTGGCTGTTCTCGTGAAGCTTGACCTCGACGATCCCGAGCACCCCGTCGCCGATGCCCTCGGCCTCTTTCTGCATCCGCTCCATCGCCAGCTCGCGCGCGTCATATAACGCCTGCGTGTACTGCTCGAGCTCGACGTTGCGACCGGTTTGCTTGATCGACTGCATCATCCCGCGGTGGGCCACGTGGTAGACGCAACTACCCATCACCATCCCGACAGGACGCTTGCCGGTTTGCATCAGCGTCCAGAAGGCCTGGCCGGAGAGATCGCTAGTGAATGGGCGGCCGTTGGGCGCCCGGTGCAGCTTTCCCTCCTTGTGACGGATCGCTGTTCCGATGGCAATGAACTCGGCCATGTCCGCGCCCCACTCGTAGCGGCCGATATCGAGGCGGACACCGACGACACCATCGGCGCCCAGTTGATCGGCCTCCTCCTCCATCCGCGTCATCGCGAGCTCGCGCGCCTCGTACATCGCCTGGCTCAGCACATCCAGCTCCTGGTTCTGCCGCAGGTTGCCGAACTGGTAGCCCACGTGGTAGATGCTCGAGCCGACAACCAGACCGACCGGGTCGAAGCCGGCCTTTTCGACGCACAGATACTCATTCACCGACAAATCCGAGGTGAACAGCCCGCGCGCGTTCATCTGCAGACGCTCGCTTGCGTGCTCGGCGAGGCCCTCGGTGCTCCTCGGATCGTAGTTCGCCATGGGCTGCACTCCTTATCTTCGGCTAGTCACCGAGGTTGATCGAGATCACCGGTCCCGACAGCGGAGCTGGGTGCGGTTCGCGCGCCCCCAGCCGAATCGCCGTACCGAGGACGTTCATCGTCACGTGGAAGAAGTGGTATCTGTAGCCGGCCTGTTCGTACTCGTAGTGCTCAATCGAGTGCCGCAGCGTCGAGATCACGATGCTGTTGGCCCGCACTGCGCTCGCCTGCCGGCGGACCTCGGCCATCGCCCGGTTACGCGCTTCGTAGACCCCCTCGGCGATCTCGGTGATCTCCGTATTCATCCGGCTACCCCCACCGAACATGCCGCTCGTGTTCATCACCCAACTCGAGTTCATGCCGAGCTGCACGGAGACGACCGTCGTGTGGCCGACCACGCCGCAAACCTCAGCGCCAATCCGCCGCAGCTTGTCGACGTCCTGACCGGAGAGTGTGCACATCCCCAGTCGGCCACTCGGATGAGGCGGCAGCGTGCTGTCGCGCACGGCGGTGCCGAATACGACAAGCTCGACGTTGCCGGCGTCGCCGAGTGAGCCCGCCGTCATCTCGATCCCGATCACACCGTCCGCATCAGCCAGTTCCGCCTCCTGGCGCAGCCGGTCGAACGCCCGGATGCGAGCCATGTTCCACGGCTCGGACAAGCCCCGGATCTCGCCAGTGACGTAGTACGCACCCTGCGCGCCTAACCAGCCATGCTGGACGACCGACGATCCCATTACCTGCGCCACCGGCTGCAGCCCTGATGCTTGGGCAAGCGCGTACTCCTTGGCGGTCAGATCGCTGGTGAAGAACGGAGTGCTGGCGGTCGCGACCCGCTTCAAGCGCTCTTCGGCACCGAGCGGGATTCCGCCCTGCCGAATCCGCTCGAGGTCGACCTCGGCCGCCCGCATCTCCTCGTCCGTAGGTTGCGGGGGTCTATGCCTGCCAAACGGAGACACGCTCAGAGATCCTCCCACAACCGAAGGGCCGGTCGCGCACCTATCTGTTGCCTCGCGGCCGACCTCCAGGAAGTGATGCGCTTAGGGCGGGGCAGCGTGACTTCAACCGAGCCGACCTTGCCGAGCTGTGGCCACCGGCGTCGATCCCGGTGTTGCGCGACGGCGACCAGGTGATCGGGGAGTCGTCGATCATCATCGAGCACGTCGCCGGCGCGCGATTGGTTCCCTCACTACAGGCTCGTCTGTGGGACCGTATCTGCGACCAGTACGTCTCCGATGCCGTTCCGGCGATCGTCTCCGACACGATCGAGGAGCGCTTCGACGACCGCGCCGTTCAGCGGGCGCGGGGACGGCTCGATATGGCGCACGGAATGCTCGAGACGCAGCTTGCCGCTCACGAGTTCCTCGCCGGCGACGCGTTCACGATCGCCGATTGCGCCGCCGCACCGGGACTGTTTTACGCGTTGGCGATTCATCCTTGGGACGAAGGCACTCATCCGCACCTGACCCGGTACTACCTCGCGCTTGCTCATCGGCCGTCCTTTGCCACGGTCATCGCGAGCGCCCGTCCGTACCGTCACCTATTCCCACTGCCCTGGCCGACCGATTTCGACCGCTACCACTGACACGACGGCATCCACGGCGGGGCCCTCATCCCCGCCGGGGGCCTTCATCCCCGCTGTTTGTGAGCTGGGAGTTCGGGCTCAGAGGGCGCGGCTCTTTTTCTGGGCGTGGGCGGCCCGCTGCTCGCCGGTGTCGGTTCGATCCCGAATAGACGCCGCAGCACGCGGGCGAAGAGGTCGTCGGGAACGCTGTCCGGGTCGATCCCCCGAAAGCGCGCCAGTCCCGGGAGGAGCACGAGCGCAACGGTCGTCATCTCCTCGGGGCTGATTCCGGGCGGCGTGCCTTCGCGCTGCATGGCCACCTCGATCGTGGGTTCGAGGCGGTCGTCGTGTTGTTCGCGTAGCCTGTCGGCGAAGATCGCCATCGCGTCGGGGTTGCGCACAGCGTAGAGCCAGAACTCGCCCTGTAGCGGCTCGCGCGTGTGGTCGGGCTCGGACCGTTCGACCACGGACCTCGACAGCGCCTCAAACGCCTCGGTGGTTCCAAGAACAGCTTTTCCTTGTTCGCAAAGTGGTGATAGAGCGCTCCGGTCGTGTACCCCGCGAGCTCGGCGATCTCCTCCAGCGACGCGCCGACATCGGTTAGCAAATGCACATTGACTCTCATAGGTTCATTTGATACCGCCTTTCCTCAGGCTCCTGGCCCGGCGGATCCGGGTTTGAATGGAACCTCGAGGGGGACGTCGAGTACCTCCGAGTCCTGATCATCGGGCTCCTCGCGCGCTACCCGGGGGCGGAGCGATGGGTTTGCATCGCGGGAATGTCCGGCGGCTCATCCTCGGACGGACCTCCAGAGAGATCGACGCCACAACCGAGATCTGGGAGGCAACCGGCGCATCGGCCTGACCGGGAGTCGACGCAGAAGCCTCAGGATGCACGGCGCGCGCAGTGGTGCCAAGCCAGGGCGGCGACGCGATCAGCCTTCACCGATCAATGACCGCGCCTCTGCGGGACCGACTACGAGATCGTGAAGGTCGCCGCCCACCTCAAGTCGACCCGACTGTTCGATCCCGCCGACTTTCAACGGCTCGAAGCCGGCTATTCGGATCAATCGCTCGACTTGCTCGCTAGCACGGGCGTCGTCGGTCGCGAAGAAGAGGACCGCCCGCTCCGGTGACCGGTTGCTAGAGGACGCGAAGAGATCGGCCGACATGCTTCCGAACGCCATGGCCAAGCGCGCTCCCTCCGGTAACCACTCGGCCACAACCTCGCCAGAGGATTGCCCTTTCGGCAGCAGATGCACGAGGTGACCTTGTGCGTCGACCCTTACCGGGTTGCTCGGAACGACCACGAGCTTGCCGGCTAGCGGGTCGGCGATCTCGTCTATGACGCCCTCCAGCGCGGGGAAGCGCAGCGCGAGTACGACTCCATCGACGCCCTGCAACGCGTCGCGGTTGTCGACGGCGACGACGGCAGCTTCACCGATCTCCGCCGCGAGCCTCCGCGCCGACTCCTCGTCGGCGCTCGAGAGCCGCAGGCTCTCGCCGCCTGAGGCGAGCTGGCGGGCGATGACCGATCCGAGCCCGCCAGTGCCGATGATCGCGGTGGTCATGACCCGGACCCGTCTCTCAAGTCGCTTGCTCTGATGGCCAGTGAGCGGGCGTCCAATCCCCCTGTGGGTCCGTGGTTTGCCCGACTTCGATGATGTGGCCGTCGGGATCGCGGATGTAGCAGCGGATCTCGTACTGGTGCTGTTTGGGCGGCGTCAGGAATTGAGCACCACGGGCGCTCCATTCGGCGTACACGGCCCCGATGTCCTTGACCCGGATATTGAGGAAGCTGCTGACCCGGTCGGGATCGCGTGGCGTCTCCAGCGTGACCGTTGGCTTGTCGTCGGTCGGGCCTCCCCCGACGTTGATGATGATCCAGCTGTTCGATAGCGCGACGTAGGTCAGCCCTCCGGGGCCGGAGAAGGCCACCCTGCCGCCGAGTACTTCGGTGTAGAAGCGCCTGGAGCGCTCGACATCGTCCGAGACGATGAAGTGGGCCAGCACAATTCCCTCCGGGGGCGGTGGGAGCTCCGCCATCTGACACCTCCACTGGTTGGGTCTCACACCCCGCTTACGACGGGGTCGTATGCGTCGTTGATGGGCACTCGCTTTCGCCTCGTAGCGATTGCTTAGGAGGGCTCGGGCGCGCGAATCGTGCGGCGGTCGAGGTCCTTGCCCAGCCTACCTCACCGAGCGCGCACGGCGCCAGCGTCCACCAACCGCATGGCGGCGATCGCCTGATCAGCCCGCGGCATGATGCATTCGTGGTAGGAATGCACGGATGCCGGGGTTGCGGCCGACGTGAATCCTCTGGCGGTCGGTGCGCTGGTGACGTGCGCGACTGCGGACGAAGGCACGAGCGTGCCGGGCGCCGGCGGACGCGGTGAAGCGGACTCAGTCGGCGGTTACGAAGCGGCATGATCCAGCACGAGGCATTCGTGGTTGAGCCGTGGGAGGTCCACGAGACTGCGCTTGACCTCGACCGCTTGGCGCAGACCGAGTCGGTGTTCGCGCTCGCCAATGGGCACGTCGGGATGCGCGCGAACCTCGACGAGGGCGAGCCGTTCGGACTTCCGGGCACCTATCTGGCGGACCAGACGCCCCGTCGGCGAGACCCACTCGGCCACACGGCGCAGCACCCCGGCCCGCCGGTCGAGCACGCGCCGTCACCAACGAGACGTTGCCGGTGACCGAGCGGGACCCCCGCGCCGCGGCGGCCCTCAGCTCGCCACTGGTGTCCGACATGTTCCAGGGACAGGACCTTGAGGCGATTCCGGTCCACACCACGAGGTCCAGCGGCCTGACCGTTAGCGCGGCGATGGACCATCGGATCGATGGACCCGCGGATACCGGGACCGCGATGACGAGCCGGGCCGATCTCGCTCGACTGACGATCACCGCGACTGCCGGGCCGCGCGCGCCGCTGCGCCGTGACGAAGTTCGTCGGGTACGGCTGGTCGAGCGCGCGGACCGTTCCGGCACTGCGCGACCAGGTCGCCGCAGCATTGGCGGGCGCCGTGCACACCGGGTGGGACGGACTGCTGCAGGAGCACGCGACTATCTCGATAGGTTCTGGGCGGTTGCCGACATCGAGATCGACGGCGACGCCGAACTTCAGCAGGCGGTGCGCTTCGCCCTGTTTCATACACTCCAAGCGGGAGCGCGGGGCGAGCGCCGGCCGATTCCGGCCAAGGGACTGACCGGTCCCGGCTACGACGGTCACACCTTCTGGGACACCGAGGCGTTCGTGCTGCCGCTGCTCAACTACCACCGCCCACGGTCTGTCTCGGATGCCCTGCGCTGGCGCCACCAGACGCTTGAGCTGGCCCGCGAGCGCGCGCAGTCGCTGGGGCTGCGAGGCGC
>Ga0187769_10000040_pt1 | contig 60414 bp, 52 predicted proteins | sample 0116_SJ02_MP02_1_FD_133140 | JGI IMG/M metagenome (GOLD analysis project Ga0187769, IMG submission 133140) | Tropical peat soil microbial communities from peatlands in Department of Meta, Colombia - 0116_SJ02_MP02_10_MG | ecosystem: Environmental > Terrestrial > Soil > Wetlands > Peat | place...
GCGTGGCGCATCGGCGGCTTCGGTGGCGCCCCGATGCCCGAGCCGACGATCGAGCGGCTCGCCCAGAAGCTTCCCGGCCTCAGGCTGATGAACACCTACGGCGCGACCGAGACCTCCTCACCCTCGACGACCATGCCGGCGGAGCACGCCGCGTTGCGGCTTGCGAGCGTCGGCCTGCCGGTGCCGAATTGCCAGATCATCATCGTCGACGATCAGGGCGTCGAGCTGCCGCGCGGCGAGACCGGCGAAATCTGGATCGGCGGCCCCTCGGTGGTGAAAGGCTATTGGAACAGGCCCGACGCCGACGCCGAATCTTTCACTGGCGGTTATTGGCACAGCGGCGACATCGGCCGGATGGACGAGCAAGGCTTCGTCTACGTGCTCGACCGCAAGAAGGACATGATCAATCGCGGCGGGCTGAAGATATTCTCCGCCGAGGTCGAGAACGTGCTGGCGAGCCATCCCAGGGTCGTCGAAAGCGCGATCGTGGCGCGGCCCTGTCCGGTGCTGGGCGAGCGCGTGCACGCTTTCGTCACCGTGCGCGAGCCGGCGCCGAGCGCGGCCGAACTGCAGCGCTTCGTCGGCGAGCGGCTCGCCGACTACAAAGTGCCGGAGACGCTGACACTGACGAGCGAGCCGCAGCCGCGCAATGCCAACGGCAAAATCCTCAAGCGTCAGCTGCGCGACGCGCTGCGGCCCGCGTGATGCCGGCGATGGACGTGAACGCGATCGAGGTCGCCGAGGCGCTCATGGATGAGCATCGCAGCGGCGCGACGTTTCGCTGTTTCGCGGCAAGCCGCGGCATCGCCAATCCGGCGCAGGCCTACGCGGTGCAGCGCGAACATGTCCGGCTGCAGATGGCAGCCCGCGGCGCCGGCGCCGCCGGCTACAAGGTCGGCCTGACTTCGAAGCGCATGCAGGCGATGTGCGGAATCGACAGCCCGGTTGCCGGCGTCGTGTTGCGCGATCGCGTGCATGCCTCAGGCGCGAGCGTGAGCGCATCCGCCTACGGACGAATTGGCCTCGAGTTCGAGATCGCGGTACGCCTCGGGCGCGATCTTCGCCCGCATGGCCGGCCGGTTACGCTTGAGGAGGTCGCGGGGGCCGCGGACGCGGTCTGCCCGGCGATCGAAATCGTCGATGATCGCCATGCCGACTACCGGACGCTCGAAGCCCTCTCGCTCATCGCCGACAATTCCTGGAATGCCGGCATCGTGCTCGGCGCTTTCGCGCGCAGCTGGCCCGACCTCGAAAGCATTGAGGGCGTCGTTGCCATGGATGGTGAGATCATCGACCGCGGCTTTGGCCGCGACGTGCTCGGTCACCCGTTCCATTCGGTGGCGTGGCTCGCGACACATCTCGCGGAGACGGGAGCTGCGCTGCGCGCGGGCGACATCGTCATGACCGGGAACCTGGTGACCACCAAATTTCCGGATCGCCCGTCGGTCTATCGCTTCGACGTTGACGGTCTCAGCGCGGTCGAGCTTTCGATCCGCGCCTGACGGCCGCGTGGCCTTACGCCGCTTGCTTGAGCTCGCGCCGCCGTGAGAACTCGAGCGCCTCGTCGTTGACCGGGCCGTAGCGCAGGCTGATCAGGTCGAGCACGTAGTTCTGATAGAGCCGCCACGGCTTCTTCGATCCCTGCCGCGGCAGCTCGCCGAGCGCGCGCACGATATAGCCGGAGGAGAAATCCAGGAACGGCTCCGGAACGGCCGAGGGATCGCGCCGGCGCGGCGTGCACTGATCGTAGCCATGCCGGTCCATGTAGTTGATCAGCCGCGCGACATAGGCGGAAACGAGATCCGACTTCAGCGTCCACGACGCATTGGTGTAGCCGAACACATTGGCGAAGTTCGGCACGTCGCTGAGCAGGGTGCCGCGGAAATTCATGGTTTCGCCGAACTTGACCGGCTTGCCGTCGACGGTGAGCGCAATGCCGCCGAGCATTTGCAGCTTGAGGCCGGTCGCGGTGACGATGATTTCGGCGGGAAGCTCCCGGCCTGATTTGAGGCGAATACCGGTCTCGGTGAAGGTCTCAATCTGGTCGGTCACGATCTCGGCCTTGCCGGCCTTGATGGCGCCGAAGAAATCGGCGTCGGGCGCAAGGCACAGGCGCTGGTCCCAGGGATTGTAGCGCGGCGAGAAATGGGTCTCGACGTCGTAGTCGGGCCCAAGCGCGAGCCGGACCTGCTCGACGATCCACCGCTTCACCGCCTCGGGCTTGCGCCGGCACAGATTGTAGAACCAGAGCCCGCGCAGCACGTTGCGCCAGCGCATCAGCGTGAAGGCGAATTTGACCGGCAGATAACGGCGCAGCTTATCGGCGAGCGCGTCTTCCGACGGCCGTGCGACGATATAGGTCGGCGAACGCTGCAGCATGGTCACATGCGCGGCGGTTTCGGCCATCACCGGGATGATGGTGACCGCAGTCGCGCCGCTGCCGATCACCACCACGCGCTTGCCGGCATAATCGAGATCGTCGGGCCATTTCTGCGGATGAATGATGCGGCCGTGAAATTTCTGCTCGCCGGGAAAGTCCGGCCGGTAGCCCTGCGCATAATCGTAGTAACCGGCGCAGCCGAACAGAAAGTTGCAGGTCAAGCGCACCGGCGCGCGCTCGGCCCCGCGTTCGACCTCGAGCGTCCATCGCGCCTCGTCCGACGACCAGGAGGCGCTCTTCACCCGGTGCCGGAAGCGGATGTTGCGGTCGATGCCGTAGGCTTCGGCGGTCTCGCGGATATAGCTGCGGATCGCCGCGCCGTGAGCGATCGCGGTGCTCGATTGCCAGGGGCGGAACGAATAGCCGAAGGTGTACATGTCCGAGTCGGAGCGGATGCCGGGATAGCGGAACAAATCCCAGGTACCGCCGATGGCGTCGCGGCCTTCCAGGATCACGTAGGATTTGCGCCGGCAGTAGGTCTGCACGTGGTAGGCGGCGTCGATCCCGGAAATGCCGGCGCCGACAATGATCACGTCGAAATGGTCCTGCGTCATCCCGTGCACTCTATATCACCTTATATATTGAATTAAGCGACTGGATCAGTGGCGTTGAATGAGCCCCGGCGGCTGGTCAAGCGAGGACCGCGATCTTCTGACCCTCCTCGACCGTCTGCTTTTCCTCGACCAGGATTGCCGCCACGGTGCCGGCGCGCGGTGCGGAGACCGGAATCTCCATCTTCATCGATTCGAGCACGATCAGCGTGTCGCCGGCCTCGACGCGGTCACCGAGGGCGACCTCGATCTTCAATACCACGGCATTGAGCTCGGAGCGCACCGGCATTTCGGCCATCGCAAAAACCTCTCAGGGACGAATCGGGAATGCCGAGTGGCCGGGCGCGACGAGCTTGTCGGAAAGCCGTGCGAACTCGCACACCAGCGGCCGGGTGTCGCGCGGATCGATGATCTCCTCGACCCAGAAGGTCTCGGCGGTGCGGAACGGCGAGCGCAGCTTATTGAGGCGATCTTCGATCTCGGCGAGCTTCGCCGCCGGATCCGGAGCGGCATCGATTTCGGCGCGGTACGCCGCCTCGATCCCGCCTTCGAGCGGCAGCGAGCCCCAATAGCCGGAGAGCCAGGCGTAGCGCAACGCCAGGCGGCCGGCGGGCTGGTGCGCGGCGCCGGCGACGCCGAAGCTGTTACGGATGATGATCGTGCACCACGGCACGCTGGTCTGGTTGATCGCCGCCATGGCGCGCACGCCGTGGCGGATGGTGGCGGCGCGTTCGGCCTCGAGCCCGATGAGAAAGCCGGGACAGTCCATGAAATAGACGACCGGAAGATGGAAGGTCTCGGCCAGATCGACGAAGCGCACGATCTTCTGGCACGCCGTCGCGGTCCAGGAGCCGCCGTAGAAATAAGGGTCGCTCGCCATCACCGCGGCCGGCCGGCCGTCGAGCCGGGCGAGCCCGGTGACGATCGAGCGGCCGAACATCGCACCCATCTCGAAGAAGCTGCCGCGATCGACCACCGCCTCGACGATCGGGCGGACTTTGTAGACCTTGCGCCGATCCTTCGGGATCGCCTGCATCAGGCTATCGTCGCGACGTTCCGGGTCGTCGTCGCTTTCAAGCCGTGGCGGGAGCTCGTAGACCGAGCTCGGCAGGTAGGACAGGAAGCGCCGCGCACAGGTGAAAGCTTCCTCCTCGGTCTCGACGGCATGGTCGACCGCGCCGCTCTTCGTTTGGATCTCCCAGCCGCCCAATTCCTGCTTGCTCAAATCCTCGCCGACGCGGGCGACGACGGGCGGTCCGGCCACAAACATGGCCGAGGATTTGGTCATCACCGAATAATGGCTGGCGGCAAGGCGCGCCGCGCCGAGCCCGGCGACCGAGCCGAGGCCGAGAGCGACGATCGGCACCACCGCCATGTTGGCGGTGGTGTAGTGAAAGCCGAGCGAGGTTCCGACGCCGCCAGGCAGATTGGCGCGGCCCTTGGTCTCGATCGTCTTCACCGATCCGCCACCGCCGGAGCCTTCGATGATGCGCACGATCGGTAGGCGGAATTCGGCGGCCATGCGCTCGGCCATCAGCGGCTTCTCGTGGATGGTGGCGTCGGCCGATCCGCCGCGCACAGTAAAGTCGTCGCCGACCACGACGACCGGCCTGCCGTCGATGCATGCGCGGCCGAATATGCTGTTCGAGGCGGTGAACGACGCGAGCTCGTTGTGTTCGTCGTAGGTCGCGCTGCCGGCGATCGTGCCGGTCTCGTGAAAGCTGCCGGCGTCGACCAGCCGGCCGATCCGCTCGCGCACGGTGAGCCGGCCGCCGTCATGCTGACGCTTGACCTTGTCCGGGCCGCCCATTTCGCGCGCGAGCCGCTCGCGCAGGCGAAGCTCGTCAAGTTCGGCGCGCCAGGTCATCGGCATTTCCCCTCAAATCCGCGCTGACGAAATGGCAAAATCACAGCCCCCGCGCAACCCGTTATGTTTCGATTCAAAATCGATGGCGATGCCGCCCGCCTGGCCATTGCAACCCGGCCTCGCAGCTCCGAATAATTTTGACATCTTCCTTTGCCATCCTCGGCCCCGTCGCAATGAAATCCCGCAGTGACGGCTTCTAAGCGAGGTGCAGTCATGGAGGTGCAGTCATGGGTCTGATCGACATTCTCAACGGGATGCAGCACGGGCCGCACGGTCCGCGAGGTCCCAGCACCGGCGGCGGTGGCGGCGGCATGTCGCCGATCACCATGGCCATACTCGGCCTCCTTGCCTACAAGGCCTTGAAGGGCCTGACCAGCCAGCCGGGCACGGCGCCGGCTGCTCCAGGCGTCGCGCCAGGACCGGGCGCAAACCCGGGCGGCGGTCTGGGCGACATCCTCAAAGGCGGATTGGGCGGTCTGCTTGCCGGCGGCGCCGCTGGAAGCGTGCTGAGTGGTGGGCTGAACGAATTGCTCAAGCAATTCCAGCAGGCCGGGCAGGGCGAGGCCGCCAAGTCCTGGGTCGCCAACGGACCGAACCGGCCGATCTCGCCCGACGATCTCGCCAACGCGCTCGGCGCCGACCAGATCAACACGCTGATGGCGCATTCCGGACTGTCGCGGGATGATCTCCTGGGCGCGCTGAGCCGATACTTGCCGGAGGCCGTCAATCAAATGACCCCGGATGGGCGGCTTCCGACCGAGCAGGAAGTATCGCGGTCGCTGTAGCGCACGCAGTGCGGCTGCCGTCGTGGATTCCGCGAATGGTAAACATACCGAGGAGATCGATAATGAGATTCATTATTGCCGCGGCACTCTTGACGCTCGCGGTTGGCGTGGCTCCCGCCTTGGCGCAAACTTCCTCGGCTCCGCCCAGCGCGGACGAAAAGAAGGCCATTTCCAAATCCTGCACCGAGCAAGCCAATGCCAAGGGGCTGCACGGCAAGGCGCGCAAGAAGTTCCGGTTCGAGTGCAAGCACGCCGGCGGCAAGCCGCAGTAGCGCGGGGACGGCGCCTTCTGCGATAAATGGGCGTGCAGCAGCGCGCCGGAGCCGCCATCCGAACTGGGCGAACCGTGAGCGCCGACGCGAACGGCGGATCGACCATGGCTGAGCCCTTCAGCAACGATCTCGGTGCGCTTTCACACCTCGATGCGCTGTTGGCGACGGTCGGGCCGGTTGCTGGCTTGCGCATCATTGATATCGGCTGCGGCGAGGGACAGCTCGCCCGCGCACTAGCCAAGCGCGGCGCGCACGTCACCGGTTACGATCCGTTCATCACCGAGACCGCGCTTACCGAAGACGGCGCCGGCAGCTATCGCCTAGTCAAGGCGGCGGCGGATGCCATTCCCGCGCCCGATCGCGAAGCCGATCTCGTCACATTCGTGTTTTCGCTCCACCACGTGGCGGCGGGGAAGCTCGAGGCGGCGCTTACCGAGGCGCGGCGGCTGTTGCGTCCCTCTGGCCGGCTCTACGTCGCCGAGCCTTTGGCGGAAGGGCCGCATCAATACGTGATCGAGCTGTTCCACGATGAAACGGCGGTGCGAAAGGCTGCAGCCGCAGCGCTTGCCCGCGTTGCCCGGCCGCTTTTCGGCGCAGCCAAGACCTCGACCTATTTCGACCGGCGCGAGATTCCTGATTTCGACTCTTTCGCTGAAAGGATGATCGCCAATATAAGGTTCAACGGCTACGCCCGTGAAGCCGTCCTGGCGCCGGCGGTGCGCCAGCGCTTTGCCGAGGCCCACGCCAAGAATGGCGGCAGGTTCGATCAGCCGGTGCGCATCGACTGCTTCGGTCCCGGGGGCTAGCCGATAAACCGGCTACGGCCTCACACCATGCTGAAGCCGCCGCTGATGCTCAGCACCTGTCCGGTGATCCAGCCGCTGTGCGGCGAGGCGAGCAACGTGACCATCGGCGCCACGTCACCCGGCAAGCCGAGCCGGCGCAGCGGATAGAGCTTGATCAGCTTGTCGCGGTTGGCGTCGACCCATTCCTTATCATGCGGCGTCTCGACCAGCCCGAGCGAGATGGTATTGGCGGTGGTGCCGGAGCGGCCGAACTCGCGCGCCAGCGATTTCATTAACGCCATGACCCCGGCGCGCGCGGCGGCGACGATCGCGAGCCCCGACTCGCCGACGCGGGAGGAATCGCCGATCACGCTGATGATGCGGCCGTCTTTGGCGGTCTCGAGATGCGGCGCGACGGCGTAGCAGCAATGGATCGCGCCATAGAGGCAAGCGTCGATCTGCCGGTGCCAGTCCTCGGGCTTGGTCTCGACAAAGCGCTGGCGCTGCGCCAGCCCGGCATTGTTGATCAGGATGTTGACGCTGCCGAAATCCCGCACGATGTCGGCGACCATCCCCTTCACCGCGGCAAACTCCGCGACATCGGCTCGATAGGCCTTGGCCTTTCCGCGTTGCGCCGCGATCTGGTCGACCAGCGTCTCGGCGTCGGCTGATGACGAGCGGTAGTTGACGGCAACGCTCGCGCCTTCGGCGGCGAGGCTCAGCGCAATCTCGCGGCCGACCCCGCTCGTCGCGCCGGTCACCAGCGCGACCTTTCCTTTCAAGCCCAGATCCATCGTTGCGCTTTCACGGTTTGGCCTTCGCCCGCGCCGCCTCGATCAGACGGAACAGTCGCTCCGGCGTGATCGGCAGCTCGTTGATCGCAATGCCCAGCGGAGAGAGCGCATCGGCAACCGCATTGGCGACCGCCGCCGGCGCGCCGATCGTGCCGCCTTCGCCCATGCCGCGAAAGCCGCCAAGCGTCGTCGGCGAGGCGCTCTCGACATGCGCGACCAGCATCGACGGAATCTCGCAGGCCGACGGGACGAGATAGTCGACGAGGCTTGCGGTATTGAGCTGGCCCTGCGCGTCATAGACGACTTCCTCGTAGAGCGCGGCGCCGATCCCCTGCGCGACGCCGCCGTGCACCTGGCCATCGACGATCAGCGGGTTGACGAGCTTGCCGCAATCCTCGGCGACGGCAAAGCGCTCGACGCGCACGTCATAGGTTTCAGGGTCGATCTCGACCGCGGCGATATGCGTCGCCGAGGTGGTGGTGCCGAACACCGGATCGTAGGTCTTGCTGGCGGCAAGCTCGTCGCGCGCGTCGGGCGGCAGGCGGCCCATCTCGGAATAGACCGCCCGCGCGATGTCGCGGAACGTGACCGAGCGATCGGTGCCGGCAACCGACACCTTGCCGTCTGCAGCGGTGAGGTCGGCGGCGGAGGCCTCCAACAGATGCGATGCCGCCTTGAGCACCTTCTCGCGCAGTGCCTGCGCGGCCAAGGTCGCCGCGCCGCCGGCGAGCACCAGGCTGCGGCTCGCATAGGTGCCGGTGCCGCCGGGGACGGCGGCGCTGTCGCCTTGCACGATGCGGATGTCAGCGAAGCGCGCGCCGAGATGCTCGGCGACGATTTGCGCCAGCGTCGTCTCCAGCCCCTGGCCGTGCGAGGCGATGCCGAACGCCGCGGTTACCGCGCCGGTCGAATCGATGCGGATGATCGCGGTCTCGGTGCCGGTGTTGATCGGCATGCCCGGAGCGACCGAGATGCGCGAGCCGAGACCGGTCAGCTCCGCGTAGGATGCGATGCCGATGCCGAACCAGCGCCCGGCGGCGCGCGCCGCCTTCTGCTGCGCGCGCAGCTCGTCGTAACCGATCGTGGCGCAAGCCCTATGCAGGCATTCCTGAAACGCCGATTTGTCCCAGACAATGCCGGAGGCGACTTTGTAGGGAAACTCGTCCCGGCCGATGAGATTGCGCAGCCGCAGTTCCTTGGAATCGATTCCGATTTTGACCGCCGCCATGTCGATCAATCGCTCCATGACGAAGGTCGAGATCGGCCGGCCGACGCCGCGATAGGCGCCGGTCGGCGCCTTGGAGGTCGCCGCCGCTCGCGCCCGCCCGCGATAGTGCTGGATGCGATAGGGCCCGGGCAGGAAGCTCACCACCTGCACCGGCTCGAGCCCCGCGGTCCATGGATAGATCGAACCGGCGCCGGCGTCGCCGATCGCGTCGGCGCGGAGCGCCAGAATCCGGCCGGCATCGTCCAGCGCCAATTCGGCATCGATGATCTCATCAAAAGCCTGCGTGCTGGCGGCAAGGTCCTCCATGCGGTCGCTGGTCCATTTGACCGGGCGCGCCAGCCGCCGCGCCGCGGCGCAGACGAAAATCTCCTCCGGATAAAGCGAAGCCTTGCCGCCAAAGCCGCCGCCCACATCCGGCGCGACGACGCGGACCCGGTTGCCGGGAAGGTCGAGCGCCGCCGCCAGCGCGTCGCGCACGATGCCGGGGACCTGCGTCGAGGAATGCAGCGTCAGCGCGTCGCGACCCGGCTCGTATTCGGCAAGACAGGCCCGCGCCTCGAGAAAGACCGGCGTCTTGCGATGCATGCGGAAGCGGCCGCGGACGCGCACCGGCGCGGACGCGAATGCCTCGTCCGGCTCGCCGCGCTTAAACTCGCGGCTGACCAGCACGTTGGTGCCGGCTTCCTCGTGAAGGAGCGGAGCACCGGGAAGCGTCGCGGCCTCGGGATCGACGACCGCCGGCAACGGCTCGTAGTCGATGACGAGGAACTCGGCGGCGTCCTCGGCAAGGTAGCGGTCTTCGGCGATGACACCGACGACTGGTTCACCGACATAACGCACTTTGTCGCGCGCGAGCGGCAGGATCGGCGTGGCGTGATAGTTGGCCATGCGCGAAGTGGCGATCAGCGGCTTGACCGAGTCGGCGAAATCCTCGGCGGTGAGAACCGCAACGACGCCCGGCGCCGCGCGCGCCGCGGCGGAATCGATCGCACGAATGCGCGCGTGCGGCTGATCGCTGCGACGAAAGGCGACGTGCAGTGCGCGCATCACCTGCCGGTCGTCGGTAAAGGCGCCGTTGCCGGTCAGGAGCCGCGGGTCCTCGGTGCGCTTGATGCGCGCGCCGACGAGCTTCGGCCGGGCGTGGATTTCCTCCGCGTCAGTCATAGGCATCGGCGCCTTTGCGCAAGCTCGCCCATTGCGCGTCGTCGTGGCCGCACAGCACGGTCGCGCCTTGCGCCTCGATACGACGGACCTCAGCCAGCGATTTCACCAGAGCCTCCGCGTTCCAGGTGTTGCGCGGAATAACGCCGGTATCGAGCGTCGAGCGCAGGCTGATGGTGTCGGAGGCCAACAGGAATGTCCCGGATTTCTCCAGCGCGACCAGCGCGCCGATCGTGCCCGGCGTGTGGCCGGGCAGATGGATCAGCACAATGCGCCCATCGCCGAACAGGTCGCGCTCGCCATCGATCGTTTCCGGGGAATCGGTCCGCTCCCATTCGGCGGCGATGTAGCCCATAGCGACGGCATCCGCCGCCCGCGCCGCGGCGAGCTCCTTGGCGTGCATGATGACGGTCGCGTGCTTGAAGAAGGTATTGCAGCCGCAATGATCGAAGTGCAGGTGCGAGCACAGCACAACGTCGATATCGTCGCAGGTGAGGCCGACCGCGGCAAGCGCGTTGATGACGTTGTCGCCTGGCCGCATGATCGGCGTGATCACCTTGACGATGCTGCCCCAGCGCGCCTCGCCATGCTCGGCCGCGTCGGGATGGCAGCCGGTATCGAACAGCACGTTGCCTTGGCGATGGCGTAGAAGAATCGAGGACACCGGCACGTCGATAGTTTCGCCGCGCGCCGCGTCGGGTTGGTAGATGCCCCGGCGTACGCGCAGGCGGCCACCGGAGAGGACGTGCATCTTCATTCGTGGTCTTCCCCTCGGCTGGCGACGACCGCGCGGATCGCCTTGACGATATGCTCGTAGCCGGTGCAGCGGCACAGATTCCCGGACAGGCCCACGCGGATCTCCTCATCGGTAGCGAGCGGATATTTGCGCAAGAGGTCGGTCGCCGTCATCAGCATTCCCGGGGTGCAGAAGCCGCACTGCAGCGCATGATGCGCGTGGAAGGAATCCTGCAACGCGTTCATTTGCCCGATGCGGCCCAGGCTCTCCACCGTCTCGACGCTGCGGCCGTCGGCCTGCACCGCGAACATCAGGCACGAGCGCGCGCTGTCGCCGTCGATGAGCACGGTGCATGCGCCGCAGACGCCGTGCTCGCAGCCGACATGCGTGCCGGTGAGGCCGACGCGGTGGCGCAGGAAGTCGGCAAGCAGAAGCCGCGGCTCGACGGCGGCGCGATGGACGCTGCCGTTCACGGTCACGGCGATCTCGCGGGTCTTGCTCATGCGGCGCCCGCATTGGTGCGCCGCCAGGCGGCGCAAACGGCGCGGCCGGCGAGTACGCCGGCGAGATGGCGCCGATAGTCCGACGAGGCATGCAGGTCGGTCTCCGGTTCGACGCTGCTGCGGACGGCGCCGATGACGCGAGAGGTCAGGCTCGTGCCGAGCGCCTCGCCGACCAGCAAAGCTTCGGCCGCGCTCGCGCGCACAGCGGTCGGGCCGACGCCGGTCAAGGCGATCCGCGCCTCTCTTATCGTGCCGTCAGACACCGTCACGGTCGCAGCCGCGGCCGCCAGCGCAAAATCGCCGTGCCGGCGCGCGATCTCCTCGAAACCCCAGCCGGTATGCTGCGGAAGTTTCGGCAGCCTGATTTCGGTGACGATTTCGTCGGCGGCAAGCGCGACCGTCATCGCACCGATGAAGAAGTCGCGCGCCACGATGGTCCGCGTACGCGATGCCGAAGCGACGCCAAGCTCGGCGTCGAGGAGCAGCGCCAGCATCGGCAGCTCGGCCGCCGGATCTGCATGCGAGAGGCTGCCGCCGATGGTGCCGCGGTTGCGGATCGCGAGGTGCGCCACGTGTGTCATCGCACGTGACAGCACCGGCAGGTGCCGCGCGACGAGCGGCGAGGTCTCAAGCTGAAAATGCCGGGTGAGCGCGCCGATGCGGATCGCCTGCCCGGCCTCCTCGATGAAGGCGAGACCGGCGATCCGGTTGATATCGATGAGGAGCGACGGACGCAGCAGGCGGAAATTGAGCATCGGCACGAGGCTCTGCCCGCCGGCGATGATCTTGGCCTCGGCGCCGGCTTGCGCCAACGCTGCGGCCGCCATGTCGAGATTTTCCGCGAGGATATAATCGAAGGCCGGCGGCTTCATCCGGGAGCGTTCCGCGCTGCCGCGATCATGTCCGCAGCCGCGGCGGGATCGACCGGGCGGTCTTCGCTGGAGAGGGCAGCCTGCATGAAAACACGGGTCCCGGTCGCCGATCGCCGTCGTGCGACCCCGACAAGCTTGGGACCCAACTTTAGGACCCACGCTCGCGGCGGACAATCGCGCTCGGCGTGTGGTCTCGCCCGCGGGCGCTATCGCGCCTGGATGCCTACGAGCCGGCCGCTCCCACGCTGCGGTGCTCGGCCGTCGCGTGGAGACCGCACTCCTTGTGCCCGTCCTGCTCCCACCACCAGCGTCCGGCGCGTTCCGGCTCGCCCGGAGCGATCGCCCGCGTGCACGGCGCGCAGCCGATCGAGACGAAGCCCTGCCCGTGCAGCGGATTGAGCGGGACCTGGTTGGCCGCGGCGAAGCGCGAAACGGCGTCGCGGCTCCAGTCGACGAGCGGGCTGAGCTTGACGAGCGCGCGCTCATCGACCGCGACGAGCCTGGTGCTCTCACGCTGACTGGATTGGTCCGCCCGCAGGCCGACGATCCAGGCCGCGGCGCCGGCAAGCGCGCGGTTGAGCGGCTCGACCTTGCGGGCATGGCAGCAGGCAAGCCGCGCTTGCCGCGAATCGTAGAAACCATTGATCCCGTATTTTGCCACCAAAGTTTCGAGATTTTCGTGCTGCGGATAGATCGCGCGAATGCGCCGGCCATAGCGGCGCTCGGTCTCGGCCCACAGCGCGTAGGTTTCGGCAAACAGCCGCCCGGTATCGAGGGTCGCAATCTCGATATCGATCGCGTGCGCGGCGATCATATGGAGTATGACTTGATCTTCGAGGCCGAAGCTCGTGGTGAACACGATCCTCCCGTCGATCTCGGCGCGGAACCGCATGAGCCGCTCGGCCGGCGACAAGCTGGCAAGAAGAGCCTCCAGTCGCGCCGCCTGCTGCGCCAATTTCTCGCCGCGAGAGCGAACCCCGTCGTCGAAGCGGGCGATGGCGGGAGGGGCACGCTGCGCCGGCGCGTGTTCGGGCTCCGTGCCGCGGCTCTCTTCGATCGAGAGAATGAGCCCGCCGCCGCTGATTCTGCCGGCCACATCGAGCACCAGGCGTCCGGTGCGCGGATTTCCGGTGTGAACATCGGCAGCGACCGGCTGCGACAGTTCGATGGCAATCTCGCCGACATGATTTTGGGCGATGATGTTGGCCTCGCTCGGCGAGAGCAGGCCGGGATCGACCGCGCCGGAGATCGCCACGACGCTGCCGCGGGTCTCGGCCATGCCGACGCGGACATTGACCGCGGCGCCGACGGCGAGCGGCGCGTCGCTGAGCCAGAACACCCGTGCCCGTAGCGCACGGGCGGCGCGCGCGGGCGCCTCCGCGGCGGCGATGAGATCGCCGCGTTCGACGAAGATCGTCCGGTCGAGGGTCAGGCCGATCGATTGACCGGCATGCGCCGCGCGCGGCGCGTGCAGTGCCTCGGGAGCCGGCCACGCCTCGATCGATTGCACGCGCGCCGTCGTCCCGCGCGGCAACACGGTAATCACGTCGCCTACTTCGAGGCGGCCGGTCTCGATGCGGCCGGCGATGATCCGCCGGTCATCGAACCTGTAAGCCGCCTGCACCGGCAGGCGCAGCGGCAGGTCGGCGAGCGGCTTTGCCGGCGAAAACCGATCGAGCGCCTCGAGCACGGTCGGGCCGCCGTACCAGGACATCGCCGCAGTGTGCTGCGCCACGCCGTCGCCGTGGCGCGCCGAAATCGGCACGACCTCGCTCGGCGTCAGGCCGAAGCCGGCAAGCTGCTTTACAATCGCGGTTTCGACCTCGCGAAAGCGGCTCTGTGCGAAGCCGACGCGGTCCATCTTGTTGATGACCACGGCGAGCTCGCGGATGCCGAGCAGATGCAGCAGATAGCCGTGCCTGCGGGTTTGCTCCTTGATGCCCTCGGTCACGTCGACGATCATCACGGCGGCGTCGGCCTGGGCGGCGCCGGTGACCATGTTGCGCAGAAATTCGGCGTGCCCTGGAGCGTCGATGAGAACGACATCGCGCGCGGCGGTGCGGAAGCGGATCTGGCTGGTGTCGAGCGTGATGCCCTGGTCGCGTTCGGTCTGCAGCGCGTCGAGCAGAAACGACCATTCGAAATCCCTGCCGCGCCGGCCGCTCACCGCCTTGAGCGCGTCGAGTTTGCCGGCCGGAAGGCTGTCGGTCTCGTGCAGCAGCCGCCCGATCAACGTCGACTTGCCGTGATCGACGTGGCCGACGATCACAATGCGGATGAGGGGGCGGCGCGAGACTTGATCGCGGGCGGAGTGTTCGTCGACGAGCATGTTCATGGCGGTCTGGTCTGTTGTTGCCGGGTTGCTGCGTTTAGAGGTAGCCGCTGCGGCGAAGCCGCTCGAAGGCGTCCTCGGCCTCATGGTCCATCGCGCGGCCGGCGCGCTCCGGAATCTTCGTGGCTTCGAGTTCGCTGATGATGGCGTCGATGGTCGCCGCCCGCGATGGCACTGGAAAGGTGATATCGGCGTCGCCGAGCGAGCGGTAACGCTTGCCGTCGCGCGCCAGATAGAGCGGGATGATCGGAATGGCCTCGCGCTTGGTGTAGGCCCAGATATCGGCCTCGGTCCAATGCAGGATCGGGTGAATACGCAGATGCGCGCCGATGGGCGGCGCGGCGTTGAAGTGGTCCCAAAACTCCGGCGGCTGGTCGGCGACGTCCCATTCGCCCTCGCGGCCGCGCGGCGAGAACACGCGTTCCTTGGCGCGGGTCGGCTCTTCATCGCGGCGGATGCCGGCGATCAGGCCGTCGAAGCCGTATTTGGCAAGCGCGAGCCGCAGTCCCTCGGTCTTGCGCGCCGCCGAGCGCGCCGCCGGCGGCAAGGTCGGATCGACCGCGTCAAGCGGCGGGCACGGCTCGACCTTGAGATCGAGCGACCACTCCGCCGCGTAGCGCTCGCGGAAGGCGTACATCTCCGGGAATTTCTTGCCGGTATCGACGTGCAGCACCGGGAAGGGAACGCGCCCGAAGAACGCCTTGCGCGCGAGGCAGATCATCACGTTGGAATCCTTGCCCAGCGACCACAGCAGCGCCAGCCGCTTGAGCCGGCCGAAGGCCTCGCGAAAGATAAAGACGCTTTGCGCCTCGAGATCGTCGAGCCGATCCACTTTCCTCACTCTGATTGCGCGAAACGCGTTGGATCGGCGACGACGACAAAGAGCGTCTCTGGCGCTGCCGCAGACCCCATCGTTTCTTCCAAGGCAGGTTACGTGGAAAGGAGAATATTTCTTCTGTTTAGCCCCAGCTATCTCTTTGTATATGGAAAAGAATTTCCGTCAATCAAGAATTTACCGGCGACGATTTCGAGCGCCGGGCGACCGCCTAGCCGCGCCAGTAGCGATCTTCCCAGCTTCGCGACAGCCGCATGGCGGACAAGATCAGCCCGGCCATCGAGTAGGTCTGCGGGAAATTGCCCCACAGTTCGCCGGTACGCGGATCGACGTCCTCGGACAGGAGGCCGTAGCGGTTGCGGTGCTCGAGCGCGTCGGTGAACAGGTCGCGCGCCGCCTCGCGCCGCCCGAGCGACCAAAGCGCGTCGATCAGCCAGAACCGGCAGATCAGGAACGCGGTCACCGGCAGGCCGAAATCGTCGGCGCTGGCGTAGCGCATCACGTGCTTTTCGCGCACCAGTTCGCGCTCCATGGCGGCGACGGTCGAGGCAAAACGCGGATCGTCGACCTCGACGACGCCGAGGTCGGCGAGCAGCAGCACGCTGGCGTCGAGATCGTCGGAGCCGAACGCCGCGGTAAAGGCGCCGCGCTTCTCGTTCCAGGCGCGGTCGAGCAGGACGTCGTGGATCGGCTCGGCGATCGAGTTCCAGTATTTGGCGCGGTCGTTGAGCCCGATGCGCGCCGCGATCGCAGCGAGCCGCTGGCAGCCGGCCCAGCACATCGCCGCCGAGTGGGTGTGGATGCGCTGGCGGCCGCGGTATTCCCAGATTCCGGCATCGGGCTCGAACGCCTTCTTGGCGGCACGGCTGCCGAGCGTTTCCAGGAGATGAAACAAGCCTTCGTCGCCGGGCCGCGGCAGGCGGCGGTCGAAGAACATCGGCATGGCGGCGAGGATGACGCTGCCATAGGCGTCGTGCTGCACCTGATCGACCGCGGCGTTGCCGATCCGCACCGGGCCATCGCCGCGATAGCCGGCAAGGTTCGGAGCGGTGCGCTCCTCAATCAGAGTCGAAGGCACGACGCTGTAGAGCGGGCGCAGCTCCTGATCGGGCTTCGACACGATCGACAGCGTGAACGAGATGAACTCCTCCATGGTGCGCGTGGCGCCGATGCGGTTGAGCGCCTGGACGACGAAATAGGCGTCGCGCAGCCAGCAATAGCGGTAGTCCCAGGTGCGGCCGGAGCTCGGCGCCTCCGGGATCGAGGTGGTGTGCGCGGCGATGACCGCGCCGGTCTCATCGAAATTGCTGAGCTTGAGGGTGATGGCGGCGCGGATGATGGCTTCCTGCCAGTCGACCGAGATCGACAGGCGGCGCACCCATTCCATCCAGTAGTCATAGGTGCGGTCGGCGAATTCGCGGCACGTCGCCGCCAGGTCGCCGGTAAACGGCTCGTCGGGACCGAACACGAGATGCAGCGGACGCGTGAGCACGAACGGCGATTCGCCTTCGATCAGCGACAGCGGCGCGTCGGTCGTCAGCCGGATGACGGTGCCGTCCTCGGAATAGCGGATATGGTTGCTGCCGAGCGAGCGATGCTGCAGCGGCTTGCCGTAGTCGGTGGTCGGCCGCATCCGAATGGTGATGCGCGGCAGCCCGGCAACCGGCTCGACGATGCGGAACAGCTGCGGCGGCCGGAACACGCGGCCGAATTGGCGAAAGCGCGGGACGAAATCGGTGATCCGCACCTTGGCGCCCTGACGATCGGTGAGCACCGTCGTCACGATCGCGCTGTTGCGGATATATTCGGATTGGAACTCCGCCATATCGTCGAGCACGATGTCGGAGAAGCCTTTCTCCTCCTGACCGGAGAGCAATCGGCAGAAGATCGGGTCGCCGTCGAAACGCGGATAGCACCACCACACCAGGCGCGAGCATGGATCGACTAACGCGGCGGTGCGCCCGTTGCCGATTACCGCCAGGTCCAGCCCGTGATCCTTCATCCCGTAACGCCCCCGCGGTGGGCGACGATCCGCGCGAGCCACGAGCGCACGTCCTCAGGCTTATCGAAATGGCCGTCAACGCCGGGAACGATCCGGCCGACGGAGAAGCCCATGCCGCCGAATTCCGGCATCAGGCCAAACACCGGTTCATCGGTCGCGTCGTCGCCGATGAAGATGGGGTGGCGATCATTGAATGGCGGACAATTCATCAGCTCGCGGACCGCGACGGCCTTATTGACCCCGACCGGCTTGACCTCGAACACCTGTTTGCCCGGCAGGATCTCGACGGCGTCGGGCGCGATCCGAGCGCAAATGGCGGCGACCGCCTCATGCAGGCGGGGTCCCTGATCCGGCGCCAGGCGATAGTGCAGTGCGAGCGAATAGCCCTTGTCCTCGACCAGAATGCCGGGCCCGAGCTCGCTCAGCGCGGCGAGCTTGCGCTTGAGCTCCGGCGGCAGCGCGTCGACGCGGCGGCGTGGCTCGGTGCCGGCGAACGGCCGCAATTCGGCGCCGTGGCCGCCGATCGCCGCGAGCTGCAGCGGGGCAAATAGCAAATCGATGTCGGCGAGCTTGCGTCCGCTCACTAGAGCCAGCGCACCGCCGGTCAGCTCCTGCAGCCGGCCCAGGGTCTGCCGCAGCGTCGGCGGCACCCAAACTTCCTGCGGCGCCGGCGCGATATCGAGGATGGTGCCGTCGATGTCGAGCAGGATCGCGCATTCCCGCAACTCGGAGAGGAGCGAGGTGGCCGCGATTTCCACGTTGAGCGTCGGAGTTTCTTCTTGCCTCTGCACGGTGTTAGCCCATCATGATTCGACGAAAGACAATGGCCGGCTCACCGTCTCGAGCGGCTTGCGTTCGGCGGCGACGCCCCACAGGGCTTCCATCGCGGCGGCGCCGATCATCAGCGCGGCGCCGATGAAATACCCGACGGCGACGCTGCCGCGCGAGCCGGTGCTGATGAGGGCGCCGAAGAGCAGCGGGCCGACGACTCCGCCGACCGCGGTGCCGATAGCATAGAAGAACGCAATGGCAAGCGCGCGGATTTCGAGCGGAAAGGTCTCGCTCACGGTCAGATAGGCGGAGCTTGCCGCCGCCGAAGCGAAGAAGAACACCGCCATCCAAGCCGCGGTCAATTGCGCAGCGCTGAGGAAGCCACGGCTGAATAGATATGCGGCGCCGGCGAGCAGCAGTCCCGATATGGCGTAGGTCGATGCGATCATCACCTTGCGGCCGATGGTATCGAACAGGCGGCCGAGGAGGATGGGCCCGAGCACGTTTCCCGCCGCGAACGGCAATATGTACCACCCGATTCGGTCGGCGGGCACCCGATAGAAGTCGGTGAGGACCAGCGCGTAGGTGAAGAAGATGGCGTTGTAAAAAAACGCCTGCGCGGCCATCAGGCTGAGCCCGACCAGCGTGCGCCGGCGGTAGGTCTTGAACAAAGCGCGTGCGACTTCGGCGAGCGGCGTATGATCGCGCATCCGCAACCGTATGGCTCGTGGCGGTGCGCCGGAGCTCTGGCGCGGCTCGAAACGCGCCTCGATGCCATGGACGACTGCGTCGGCTTCCCGTGGAAAGCCATGGGTCGCAAGCCAGCGAGGACTTTCAGGAATCCAGCGTCGCATCACGAGAATGATGAGTCCTATTGCGGCTCCGATCAGGAACGCCAACCGCCAGCCGAGCGCCGGATCGATAAAGCCGGGATTGAGCAAGACGATTGAGCCGCCCGCTCCCAGAGCGGCTCCGATCCAGAAGCTGCCGTTGATGAGGAGGTCCGTCCAGCCGCGCAGGCGGGCCGGGATAAGCTCCTGGATTGTCGAATTGATGGCAGTGTATTCGCCGCCGATTCCGGCGCCGGTCAGGAACCGGAAGACCACGAAACTTGACGCATCCCATGACAAGCCGGTGGCCGCCGTTGCCGCCAGATAGACTGTAAGAGTGATGAAAAACAGCTTCTTGCGCCCCAGCCGGTCGGTGAGCCAGCCGAAGAAAAACGCGCCGAGCACGGCGCCGCAGAGGTAACTGCTTCCCGCAAGGCCGACCTGTGAATTGCTCAAGCCTAATGCGGAACTTTGGGTGAGCTCGCCGGACAGCGCGCCGGCGAGGGTAACTTCGAGTCCATCGAGGATCCAGGTGATGCCGAGCGCGACAATCACCAGCACATGGAAACGTCCGAACGGGAGGGCGTCGAGGCGGGAAGGGGCATCGGTCGCGACGACGCCACCGGATCGCGACCGGATCGTCTCTGCGGCCTGGTGAGGGTCAGCGTCGCGAGCCCGGCGCGCACGGTCCGCCGAATCCCAATGCGGCGGATCATTGCCTGCAAATTGAACCATGTCCGATTGGCCCCGAACGCCAGCAAGCGCAGGCTCCCGTGAAATAACGCGCCGTCCGTTTCGGTGTTCCCCGCCAGTGCCGGGCTCGCGGGCTTAATTGGCCGGTGCCGGCTGCCCGGTATACGTAATGCGCCAGATGGTGCCGCTCGCGTCCTCGGAGACGAGCAAGGCGCCGTCCTTGGCAACGGCAACGCCGACTGGACGGCCCCACACCTGCGAATCGCTAACCACGAAGCCGGCAGCGAAATCGTCGTATTCGCCGGTCGGCACGCCGTCTTTCACGATCACGCGGATGACCTTGTATCCGGTGCGCTTCGAGCGATTCCAGGAGCCGTGTTCGGCGGCGAAAATGCTGCCGCGATATTCGCCCGGAAATTGGCTCGCGTCGTAGAACGTCATCCCGAGCGAGGCCGAATGCGCCTGGATGAGCACGTCGGGAATGGTGACTTTATCCTTGAGATCGGGTCGCTCGCCGCGGCGCCGCGGGTCCTCGTTGCCGCCGATATAGTACCAGGGCCAGCCATAGAACGCGCCTTCGCGCACGCGGGTAATATAGTCCGGCACCAGATCGTCGCCGAGGCCGTCGCGCTCGTTGGTCGAGCACCACAGCTCTCCGCTTTCCGGAGCGACCGCCATGCCGACGCAGTTGCGGATTCCGGTGGCGAAGATGCGTTGGTTCTGGCCCTTCGGATCGAAGGCCAAAACATCGGCACGGTCGGCTTCGCTGCCCCACGCTGCGCCAAGCGGATGGCTCGATCGCCAAGCCGCGAGTTCCGCGGCGCTCGGCGCCGTCATGCCCTCGCCGACGTTGGAAGCCGAGCCGACCGAGACATACATCGTGCGCCCGTCCGGGGAGAACACCACGTCGCGCGTGCGGTGCCCGCCGCTTGGCAGCCGCGGCACGATGGTTTCGGCCGGTCCGCGCGCCATCAGGTCACCATTGCGATAAGGGAAGCGAACAACCGAATCCGTTTCGCCGACATAGACCCATTCGGGATCGGGACCAGGCGGATAGAACGCGATGCCGAAAGGACCGAACAGCGCGACGGCGAATACCGAAGATTCCGGCGCCGTCTCCCCGCTCGGCCGGAGCACGACGATGCGCCCGGCGCCGCTCTCGGCGACGAAGATGTCGCCATTCGGCGCGACCCGGATGAGCCGCGGCCCGGCAAGGCCGGAAGCAAACAAGTTGACGGCAAAGCCTGCCGGCACGCTCGGCTTCTGGGCGTCGGTGCGACGTGCAATTGTCGCGAAATTCGCCGCCGCGGCCGCAGGATCGGGCGCAGGAACGTCCTGCGGCCTGATCAAGCGGCGGGTGCCCGGACTGTTGGTGCGCCAGTCGCCGAACGCGGCTTTGCCCTGAAGCAGTTCGCCGCTGGTCTGCGCGGTGACCGCAACGGCGGGAAGAATTCCCGCTACAAGGGCGGCGGCGGCAATCTTTCGGAAGGCATTGGGCATGGCGTGCTCTCAACGGTCTCTGCTCGCGAACGAGCCGCGGTCTGCGGGGTTCCCTATATCAGTTCTCTGAGGTATTCGGATTGACTGCCAAAATCACCAGCCATTTCGAGATCCCGCGGCGCCTGCGCGCGCTGGTGCGGGCGCGGGAATCGAGCCTGATTGTGCTCGCGGCGCTGGTCGGTGCGATCGCAGGCGTGGTCGTCGCCGTCATGGGCACCGCCGTCGACCTGCTGCATCGCCTGTTCTTCCAGCTCGAGCCGGGCGTGCGCCTGTCCGGCGTGTTGCGACTCGATCCAGCGATCGCGATCGCGGTGCCGCTCGCCGGCGGTCTTGCCTTCGGCATCGCCAGCGAGCTGATCGCGCGCTGGCGGCCGGAGCGGGAGGTCGATCCGATCGAAGCCAATGCGCTGCGCGGCGGCCGCATGTCGCTTCTCGGCAGCATCATCGTAGCGGCGCAAACGGTGTGGTCGAGCGGGGTCGGCGCCTCGGTCGGCCTCGAGGCCGGCTATACGCAATTGGCGAGCGGCATCGGCTCGCGCATCGGCACTGCCTTCCGGCTGCGACGCGCCGACCTGCGCGTCCTCGTCGGCTGCGGCGCCGCCGGCGGCATCGCCGGCGCATTCGGCGCGCCGCTCGCCGGCGCGTTCTACGCTTTCGAACTGATCATCGGCGGTTATTCGCCGAACAGCCTGGCGCCGGTCGCGATTGCGGCATTGATCGGCCATATCGTCGCCCAGGGGCTGGCACCGATCGAGATCGGCATCGTCGCGCCCGACAAGATAGTGGTCGCGACCCACGATCTCGTGATCGCGGCGACGATCGGTCTCCTGTGCGCCGCGCTCGGCATTGCGCTGATGCGCGGCGTCGCGCTGAGCGAAGCGTTGTTCGTCCGCCTGCGGCTGCGGCCGACCCTTCGCACCATGGTCGGCGGGCTCATCGTCGGGCTCCTGGCGATGGTCTCGCCGCAGGTGATGTCGTCGGGCCACGGCGCGCTGCACCTTTCCGGGATGCTCAAGCTTTCGCTCTCGGCGGTGGCGCTCGTCTTCCTGTTCAAGATCACGGCGTCGATCGTCTCGCTCGGCTCCGGGTTCCGCGGCGGCATGTTCTTTTCCTCGCTGCTGATCGGCGCGCTCGGCGGACATCTCCTCGCGGTGGCGCTGACGATGGTCTGGCCCAGCGCCACCTTCGACACCGACGCCTACGCGGTGATCGGCATGAGCGCATTGTCGGCGGCGGTCATTGGCGGACCGCTGACCATGACCTTCATTGCCCTGGAGACGACCGGCGATCTGTGGCTCACGACCGCGGTGTTGATCGCCGTGATTCTCGCCGCGCAGGTGACGCGGGAAGCGTTCGGTTATTCATTCGCCACCTGGCGCTTCCATCTGCGCGGCGAAACCATTCGCAGCGCCGCCGATGTCGGCTGGATGCGCGACCTCATCGTCGGCAAGATGATGCGCCAGGACCTGCGCACTGTGCCGGCGGTGACCTCGATTGCGGCGTTCCGCGAAGCTTTTCCGGTCGGCTCAACAGCCCATGTCGTCGCCATCGACGCTGAGCAGCGTTACGCCGGCGTCGTCCGCGTCGCCGACGCCTACGCGCCGGAGATCGCTGCGGACAAGTCGGTCAAGGAGCTGCTCAACAATGCCGACGACGTGCTTCTCCCGGCCATGACCATCAAGGAGGCGGTCCTGGCCTTTGATCGCGCCGAGGCGGAGGCTCTGGCGGTGGTCGATTCTCTTGCCGAGCGCCGCGTCATCGGACTTCTCACGGAAGCCTATGCGTTGCGCCGCTACGCCGCGGAGCTGGAGCGGCGGCGCCGGGAACTGATCGGCGGCGAATAGACTGGAATAGAAACGCGGTTTACTCGCCCTTGCCGCCGCCGATCTTCTTGAGCTTGGCGAACACGGCCTCGACGTTGAGTTCGTCGGATTTCTTCTCCGCCTCGGGCTCCGGCTCTTCCTTGGGCGCGGTGGTGACCGAAGCGGGCAGCAGCGTCGCGCCCTGTGCCTCGACCGGCGCCGGCTTCTCCTTGGCGGCGCGCTGGACCTCGAGATCGAGGTCGATCTGCGAGCACAGGCCGAGTGTGACCGGATCGAGCGGCGTCAGGTTCGACGAATTCCAGTGGGTGCGGTCGCGAATCGCCTGGATGGTCGATTTGGTGGTGCCGACCAGCCGCATGATCTGGCTGTCTTTCAGCTCGGGATGATTGCGCACCAGCCACAGAATTGCGTTCGGCCGGTCCTGCCGGCGCGACACCGGCGTATAGCGCGGTCCCTTTTTCTGTTTGGCCTCGGGCAGGCGTACCTTCGGATCGGCGATATGCAGCCGGTGGTTCGGGTCGGCTTCGGCCTCAGCGATCTCCTCGCGGGTCAATTGTCCCGTGAGGATCGGGTCGAGGCCCTTGATCCCCTGCGCGGCGTCGCCGTCGGCGATCGCCTTCACCTCGAGCGGGTGCAGATTGCAGAATTGGGCGATCTGGTCGAACGACAGTGCGGTGTTCTCGACCAGCCATACCGCCGTCGCTTTCGGCATCAGGGGTGCGATAGCCATGGGCAAATCTCCTTCGCGCTCCGCCCGCCCGACCGGGCGAAGCACCACGTCATCAACGATGAGTGGAAAACTGGCGCAAATATAGGCGGCCGCCCGGTCCGGCGCAACCGGCCGAAGCGGCTTGCGAAATCGCCCGGAATTGGCACAAAGGAGGCGGCGAACGCGGTTGCCGGGCCTCTTCGTCGCGCCAGTACGGAGCCTGACGTGGCCGAAACGGTCGCAGAGATCCTTGACGCCTATCGCGCCGGCACCCTCAGGCCCGAAGACATTATCGCCCGCAGCTTCGCGCGCATCCGCGCCCACGCCGATCCGGCGATCTTCATCGCTTTGCGCGAGGAGGCCGAGGTCCTCGCCGACGCAAGGCAACTCGCCGGCGCCGGCAGCACGGACCTTCCGCTTTACGGCATTCCAGTTGCGGTCAAGGACAATATCGACGTCAACGGCATGCCGACGACGGCGGCGTGTCCCGCCTACAGCTTTCGTCCGGCGCGGGACGCGACTGTCGTGGCGCGGCTGCGCGCCGCCGGCGCCATCATCCTCGGCAAGACTAATCTCGATCAGTTCGCGACCGGCCTCGTCGGCGTGCGCACGCCCTACGGCATTGCGCGCAATCTGTTCGATGCGGCGCTCATCCCCGGCGGATCGAGCTCCGGCTCCGCGCTCGCCGTCGGCGCCGGCATTGCGCCGCTCGCGCTCGGTACCGATACCGCCGGCTCGGGCCGCGTGCCCGCCGCTTTCAGCAACATCGTCGGGCTCAAGCCGAGCCGCGGCCTGGTTTCGAACGCCGGCGTCGTTCCGGCCTGCCGTACCCTCGACTGCGTCTCGGTGTTCGCGCTCACCGTCGACGATGCGACGGCGGCGCTTGCGGCGATCGCAGGCGCGGATGCCGCCGATGCGTATTCGCGTCCGCGGCGCCTCGAGGCGCCCGGCCCGTTGCCGGACGGCGTGAGGCTCGGCGTCCCGCTGCCCGGCCAGCGCCTGTTCTTCGGCGACCATGGCTCCGCCGCAGCCTACGAGGCCGCGCTTGCGCGCTTTACTGCGCTCGGCGCCAGGATCGTCGAGGCCGACATCGAGCCGTTCTATGCCGCGGCGCGGCTGCTTTACGAGGGACCGTGGGTCGCCGAGCGTTACCTCGCCGTGCGCGCGCTGATCGCTTCCGCGCCGGAAGCGCTGCATCCGGTCACGCGGCAGGTGATTCTCGCCGGAGCGCACGGCACCGCGGCCGACACGTTCGCGGCGCTTTATCAGCTTGAGGAGCTCAAGCGCGTCAGCGACCACACCTTCCGCGCGATCGATGCGCTGGTGCTGCCGACTGCGCCGACGATCTATACCATCGAGGCGGTGCTCGCCGACCCGATCAGGCTCAACAGCCGGCTCGGCACCTACACCAACTTCGTCAATCTGCTCGATCTTTGCGGCCTTGCCGTACCGGCCTCGATGCGGCCCGACGGCACGCCGTTCGGCGTGACGTTGCTGGCGCCGGCGGGCGAAGACGCTAGCCTCGCCGCGATCGGCCGGGAATTCCACCGCGCCACCGGCCTGCCGCTCGGCGCACTCGACCATCCGCAGCCGGCGCTGACTCGGCAATCGGCAGCGCCGGCGCCGGGCGAAATCCCGATCGCCGTCGTCGGCGCGCATCTTTCCGGCATGCCGCTCAACAGCGAGCTGCGCGGCGCCGGCGCGCGCCTCCTTGCGCGCGCAAAGACGGCTCAGCATTACCGGCTCTACGCGCTTGCCGGCACGCGGCCGCCGAAGCCGGGCCTGCTGCGCGTGAAAAACGGCGCCGGCGCCGCGATCGAGGTCGAAGTCTGGGCATTGTCGGAGGCCGCGTTCGGCGGTTTCGTCGCCGCGGTGCCGCCGCCCTTGTCGATCGGCACGCTCGAACTCGACGATGGCGGCGAGGTCAAAGGCTTTCTGGTCGAGGCGGAGGCTGTCGCCGGCGCGCGCGACATTTCGAGCTTCGGCGGCTGGCGCGCGTTCGTGGCGGAGGAAAAGGCGCTGGCTTAGCGAGCTCTTATTTAGATTTGAGGCTCGTCGATATAGCTCACATGCGCGGCGACGACGCGCCAGCCTTCGGCGAGCCGCACCCAGGTCTGCGTCTGCCGTCCGATCTTGCCGGGCACGCTGGCGCGATGAAACAGCGTCGAAGCCACCGCGTGGTCGTGACCATAGCTGCTGATCACGGTTCTCGACAGCGTCCGCGCGAGGCCGGCCGGCGAGCGCGCGGCGCGGAACGCGGCGATCTCGGCATAGCCGTAGAGATTCTCGGTGGCGCCATAGCGGATGGTGCGCGCGTCGTCGTGAAACATCGCATCGAGGCTGGCAACGTCGTTCGCGTTGAGCGCGGCCTCGTAGCGGTCGAATTCGGCGCGTACTTCGGCGACGATTTCGGGCCGGTCGATCTCCATCGCCTTCTCCTAATCGGGTGGGCGTTGCGCGGCGACGACGCCTCGGGCTTCGAGCGCGTGGGCGATGCGCAGCGCCACGTCCTCGCGCCACGGCGCGGCAATGATCTGCACGCCGATCGGCAAGGGCGAAAGCGGCACCGGCACGACGACCACCGGCAATCCGACGAAGGAGATCGGCTGCGTGTAGACGCCGAGGTGCGGGCGCACCGGTAATTCGGCGCCGTCGAAGCTGAATGTCTGCTGCCCGATCAGCGGCGCCGTGCACGGCGACGCCGGCGCCAATATGGCATCGACCTCGGCGAACAGCTTGAGGATCTCGCCCTGGTACCAGCGGCGGAATTTCTGCGCCTTCGCGATGAGCGAGGCCGGCAGCATGGCGCCGGCGATCAGGCGGTCGCGCACCGCCGGATCGAAATCGCGGGCGCGGGTCCGCAATCGCTCGAGGTGCAGGCTTGCGGCCTCGCTCGCGGTGATGATGTAGGCCGCGGCACGGGCGCGCTCGGCTTGCGGAATGGTGATGTCGCGATTGGCGCCGAGCGCGGCGGCGACGCGATCGACGGCGTAGACCGTTTCCGCGGTCTTGCATTTGAAGTAGCCGCCGGCGACGGCAATCCGCAGGCCGGCTGCGCCTTGCGCAAGGAGCGCAGCGACCGGTTCGGCGGCGCGCTCGACGCAGACCGGATCGTCCGGGTCGTAGCCCTGCATCGCGTCGTAAGCGAGCGCGAGGTCGCGGGCGCTGCGCGCCAGCGGGCCGACGTGATCGAGGCTCGCCGAGAACGGAAAGGTGCGCGCGCGGCTCAGCCGGCCATAGGTCGGCTTGAGGCCGAACACGCCGCACAGCGAAGCTGGCACGCGGATCGAGCCATTGGTGTCGGAGCCGAGCGCAAACGGCACCAGACCGCCGGCGACCGCGGCGGCCGAGCCGCTCGAGGAGCCGCCGGCGATGCGTTCGCGATCATGCGGGTTGTGTACCGGGCCGTCATGCGGGTTTTCGCCGGTGAAATCATAGGCGTATTCGCCCATGTTGAGCGCGCCGAGGAGGACGGCCCCGGCGGCTTCGAGTCGTTCGATCATTGTCGCATCGCGCCGCGCCGGCGCAGCGTCGCGATTGATCTTGGCGCCGGCAAGCGTCGGCATCCCGGCGATGTCGAAGAGGTTCTTCGCCGCGAACGGCACCCCGGCGAGCGTTGGCAGCCGTTCGCCGCGCTCGCGCGCTCGATCGAGTTCACGCGCGCGATCGAACGCTCGCGCGTCGGTGACGGCGGTGAAGGCATTGATCAGCGGATCGCGGGCGCGGATGCGGGCGAATGCCGCTTCGACAATCTTCAACGCGCTGGCACGGCCGGCGGCCACCGCGGCGGCGGTCTCGGCGGCCGTGCTCCAGCCGAAATCGGCCGCCGCGGTCTCAAGCACGGAACACCGGTGCGGGCTCGGTGTCGTCGGGCAGCAAAAACTCCTCGACGAGCGCGGCGTGCTTGAGCAGCAGTTGCAGATTGGCCCTGACCGCGGCCTGCCAGGCAGGATCGATCGGCAACCGCAGCGCCTGCGCGCTCGCGGCGATGAGCGTATCGATGGAATCGTGCTCGCCTACCTGCGCTGCTCGGCGCGCCGGCGATCGGGCCTTCGGCGTTGATTTTGCTTTCCCGGGCATTCGCGACGGCGTCAGAGACGAACTAAGCCGTTGATTCCGGTCAATTGTTGCACGCGTGCCGACTGCCGCCAAGTAGCGCACCCACACCGCGGCGCTGCCCCCTTTCCCGGTAGGCATGCTGGCCCTGTTCTTGCAGCGCCGGCGTGGCGATAATCATGGCGCGAATGGAGGGCGGAATGGCTAGCGTGACTTTCGAGGCCGAACCGGCACCGCTTTCCGTCGATCTCGACCGGGCCGCGCTGGTGATCATCGATATGCAGCGCGACTTCCTCGAACCCGGCGGCTTCGGCGCCGCGCTCGGCAATGACGTATCGCGTCTGCAGGCCGCGGTCGCGCCGTGCCGGGCCGTGCTCGCGGCGGCACGGGACCGCGGCATGCTGGTGATCCACACCCGCGAAGGCCATCGGCCCGACCTTTCCGACGCGCCGCCGCACAAGGTCGAGCGCGGCGATCCGGCAAACCGCATCGGCGCGCGTGGACCGATGGGCCGCATCCTGGTGCGCGGCGAGCCCGGCCACGACATCATCCCGGAGCTTTATCCGCTCAGGGACGAGCCGGTGATCGACAAGCCCGGCAAGGGCGCCTTCTATCAGACCGACCTCGAGCTGATGCTGCGCAATCGCGGCATCGATACCTTGTTCGTCTGCGGCGTGACCACCGAAGTCTGCGTCAATACCACCGTGCGCGAGGCCAATGATCGCGGTTTCCGCTGCATCGTCCTGTCGGACTGCTGCGCGTCCTATTTCCCGCAATTCCACGAGGCCGGACTCGCCATGATCAAGGCGCAGGGCGGGATTTTCGGTTCGGTCGCCGCCTCAAAGCCGCTGCTCAATTCGCTCGCGGCCTTGTCCTGAGCGGCATGGCGTGTCCGCCGATGCGCCGGTCGGAGACCGCCTCCGGCCGGCGAGCGGCGTGCCGTTTTAATGACGGGCGAGCGACTATTATTTGATCGGCGAACGCCGTTCGGCCGCCGCGCGCGAGCCCCGCGCAGCCGACACGACGCAACTCGGCGGCGCTGATCAATCTGATTCCATTGCGGTTTTATCTCCGCAATCGCCGGGGCATCTCAGCCAAGGCAAACGCCGATATTTGGCACGCCCCTTGCGAGCCTAAAGAAGCCACTGCCTGACCGTTGCGCAGATCTGTCGCCGTAGAACCAGGCGGCGACGGCTTCCGGGCTTCGTTGCCATTGCCAAACTTCGCCATCAACAGGAGCGCCCGATGACGACCACGACATCGACCACGGCGTATCGCCCGATCTTGTGGACGAGCGGCGACTGGAATGCCTTCTTCGGCTTCGGCACCAACATCCTCGTCAACATGCTGGTGCTCACCGGCCTGTTGCGCTTCGTGGTGAAAATGCCGGATTCGATCGTCTTCGGCCGCATCCTGCCGGCGCTCGGCCTGATGCTGTGCCTGTCGACGATGTACTACGCGTATCTCGCCTACCGGCTCGCACGCGCGACCGGGCGCAGCGACGTGTGCGCGCTGCCCTCGGGGGTCAGCGTGCCGCACATGTTCATCGTCACCTTCGTGATCATGTTGCCGATCGCGCTCAAGACCAACGACCCGATCAAGGGCTGGGAAGCCGGTCTCGTGTGGGTGTTCTTCCAAAGCTTCATCCTGATGATCGGCGGGTTCATCGCGCCGATCGTGCGCAAGATCACGCCGCGGGCCGCGCTCCTTGGAACGCTCGCCGGCGTGTCGATCACCTTCATCTCCATGCGTCCGGCGCTGCAGATGTACACGACCCCGGTGATCGGGCTCACCTGCTTTGCCGTGATCATGGTGAGCTGGTTCGGCGGCTTTCGATATCCGAAGGGGATTCCCGCCGGGCTGGTAGCGATCGCGGTCGGCGTCGCTATTGCCTGGGGCTCCAACGCCTTCGGGCTCGACTATGGCGGGCTGAGCGTGAAGGGGATCGGCGACGCCTTCACCAATTTCGGTTTCTCGGTGCCGCTGCCGGCGTTCGATCACGTCTTCTCCGGTTTTCAATATCTCGGCGTCATTCTCGTCACCGCCATCCCGTTCGGCATCTACGACCTCGTCGAGGCGATGGACAATGTCGAGAGCGCCGAAGCCGCCGGCGATCCCTATCCGACGACGCGCGTGCTGACCGCCGACGGCGTTGTCAGCCTGATCGGTTGCCTGATGGGCAACCCGTTCATCAACGCCGTCTATATCGGCCATCCCGGCTGGAAGGCGATGGGCGGCCGCATTGGGTATTCGGCGGCGACCGGCATCATGGTGATCGTGCTGGCCTGGTTCGGCGTCATCTCGTTGCTGCTGGCGGTCATACCGGTGGTGGCGATCTCGCCGATCCTGCTCTACATCGGCATGCTGATCGGCGCGCAGGCGTTCCAGAGCACGCCGAAGACTCACGCGCCCGCCATCGTGCTCGCGCTCACGCCGCATCTCGCCGCCTGGTGCAAGACCTTGATGGACGGCGCGCTCGGCGCCGCCGGCACCAGCGCCGCCGCGATCGGCATGGACAAGCTCGGCAATGTCGGCGTCCTCTACCAGGGTCTGCAGACCATGGGCGGCGGCGCGATCTTGACCGGGCTCGTCCTCGCCGCGATCGGCGCCTTCGTCATCGACAAGAGGTTCATCGCCGCGTCCGCCTTTGCCGGCGCCGGCGCCGTGCTCACCTTCTTCGGGTTTATGCACGGCGAGTCGGTCGGCATCGCGGTGACACCGACGGTCGCCGCCGCGTATCTCATTGTCGCGGTTTTCCTGTTCGGATTGAGCCGCTCGCCGGCGAGCGCGCTCGATCGCACCGCGCCGCACGAGGCAATACCGGAGGAGGCGGCGTTGGCGGCGACTCCGGCGGAGTAACGAGCCGAGTAAGACAAAGCGCCTCTCCCTGAGATTGGGAGGGGCACTTTCAATTACTCCGCGGCCGCTTTCGCCGTCGCGCGGCCGTTGATCGCGGCCCAGACGCGGTTCGGCGTCGCCGGCATATCGATGTGCTCGATGCCGAGCGGGCGCAGCGCGTCGAGGATGGCGCTGACCACCGCCGGCGGCGCGCCGGTCGCGCCGGCTTCGCCGGCGCCCTTGACGCCGAGCGGGTTGGTGCGTGCCGGGACTTCGGCGAATTCGGATACGAGCTCCGGAAAATCCGCGGCGCGCGGCATGGCGTAGTCCTGGAAGCTGCCGCTGACGAGCTGCCCGGCCGCGTCGAACACGATCGCCTCCATCAGCGCCTGGCCGACGCCCTGCGCAACGCCGCCATGGATCTGCCCTTCGCAGAGCAGGTGATTCATCACCTTGCCGACATCGTCGACCGCGACATAGCGCGAGAGCCTCACCACACCGGTGTCGGGGTCGATCTCGACCTCGCAGACGTGGCAGCCATTGGGATAGTTCGGCGGCTCGGCGGCGAAGGTACCCGAGGCTTCGAGCCCGACGTCGAACTGCGGCGGCAGCATCACCGGACGGTAGAACGCCTTGGCGACCTCGGTCAGCGGCAGCGCCCGGTCGGTGCCGACGATGCGGAAGCTGCCGTCCGTGAACTCGAGGTCGCCGGCCGCGGCCTCCAGCATCATCGCCGCCATCGGCTTTGCCTTCTCGACGATGGCGTCGGCGGCACGCCGCAGCGCGTTGCCGCCGACATGCATGCTGCGCGAGCCATAGGTGCCGCGGCCGAACGGCACTTCGTCGGTGTCGCCCTGAACGAACCGGATCGACTCGAACGGCACGCCGAGCCAGTCGCTCACCATCTGCGCGTAAACCGTGTGGTGGCCCTGGCCGTGGGAGTGGGTGCCGGCGATGATGGTCAGCGCGCCGCTTGGGTCGAAGCGCAGCACCATACGCTCGTTGAACGCCGCCGCCTCTTCGAGGAAGTAGGCGAGGCCGCGTCCGCGCAGCTTGCCGTTCTTCTTCGATTCCACTGCGCGCTTTGGAAAGCCGCTCCAGTCCGCGAGCTCGAGGCATTCATCCAGCACATGGGCGAAATCGCCGCTGTCGTAGATCGTGCCGGTCTGCGTTTTGTGCGGCATGGCGGCAGCGGCGATGAAATTGCGCCGCCTGATCTCGACCGGGTCGATGCCGATTATGGGTGCGGTATGGTCGAGCAGTCGCTCGATGAGATAGGTCGCTTCCGGCCGTCCGGCGCCGCGATAGGGATGCAGCGGCGCGGTGTTGGTGAGCACCGCCCTGGCGCGGCCGAAGAATGCCGGAACATCGTAGACGCCTGGGGCAAGCCGCACGGCGAAATACGGCACCACGAACGAGGAGCCAAATACGTGCGAGCCCATGGCATGTAGCGCATTGACCCGCAGGCCCAAAATCTTGCCGCGCTCGTCAATCGCGAGCTCTCCACTCACCAGTTGGTCGCGACCATGGGTATCGCCCAATAGCGCCTCGGAGCGCGTCGCCGCCCATTTGACCGGCCGGCCGCCGCAGCGACGCGAGGCCCACAGCACCAAGGCGTCCTCGGGGTAGCCGCCGGTCTTCATGCCGAAGCCACCGCCGACGTCGGGCGAGATGACGCGCAGCTTGGTTTCGGGAATTCGCAGCACCCTGCCGGCGAGCTGCGAGCGGGCGCCGTGCGGATTCTGCGTCGTGCTGTAGAGCGTATAGCTGTCGCCGTCGGGATGATATTGGCCGATCGCGGCACGCGGCTCGATCGAATTGGCGTTGATGCGATTGTTGCTCAATCTGAGCGAAACGACTCGCGCGGCCTTAGCGAATGCGGCGTCGGTCGCCTCCTTGTTGCCCATCCTCAGCGTGAACGCGACATTATCGGGCGCTTCGTCCCACACCGCCGGCGCGCCGGGTCTTAACGCGTCCTCGACGGTGATTACCGCCGGCAGCGGCTCGTAGTCGATCGCGATCAGCTCGGCGGCGTCGCGTGCCTGCTGCAGCGTCTCGGCGACGACAAAGGCGACACGGTCGCCGACGGCGCGAACCCGATCGCGGGCGAGCACCGGGCGTAACGTCCGAAAGCCCTTCGGGCCGCCCATGTCCTCGGGCATGGCCGGAACGAGGCTGCCGATCTTGTCGGCTTCAACGTCGGCGCCGGTCAGGACGGCGAGCACGCCGGGGGCCGATCGGGCCTTCGCGGTCTCGACCCCTTTGATGCGGGCGTGGGCGTGCGGCGACATGACAACGACGCCGTGACACTGGCGCGGCAGCGCGATGTCGTCGACGAAGCGGCCGCGGCCGGTGATGAAGCGGGGATCCTCCAGCCGCGGAACCGGCTGGCCGATGCCGAATTTATTCACGTAATTCTCCTGGACTGGCGCAAGAAAGAGCACGGCGGCCGATCGGCGAAAGCGCGTGCGATCATCGGTGGGAGCGATATATAGGAAGGCTCGTCGACAAGGAGAATGGCGGAGACCGCCCGTGACTGAACGCGCCCAATCCGCCGGTCCCGTTGTGCTGCCGGCAGGCACGGACCTGTTCGGCCATCCCAAGGGCCTCACCTTCCTGTTCACTACCGAGATGTGGGAGCGCTTCTCCTATTACGGGATGCGCGCGCTCCTCGTCCTCTACATGACCAAATATCTGCTCATCCCTGCGCATGCCGGCAATGTGCTCGGCCTCGCCGGCCTCAAGCACGGGCTGGAAGTGGTATTCGGGCCGCTCGAGGTGCAGCCGCTGTCGTCGCAGATCTACGGCCTCTACACCGCGCTCGTCTATCTGACGCCGATTTTCGGCGGGCTTCTCGCCGACCGCGTGCTTGGCCAACGCCGCACCGTCATCATCGGCGCGATCCTCATGGCGATCGGTCACTTCCTGATGGCGGTCGAGCAGCTGTTCCTGTTCGCGCTTGCGGCGCTGATCCTCGGCAACGGCGCGTTCAAGCCGAACATCTCGACCCAGGTCGGCGGCCTCTATGCGCCCGGCGATCGCCGCCGCGACCGCGCCTATTCGATCTTCTATGTCGGCATCAATGTCGGGGCGTTCCTGGCGCCGCTCGTGTGCGGCACGCTCGGCGAGGAGGCCGGCTGGCATTACGGCTTCGCCGCTGCCGGCGTCGGCATGCTGATCGGCCTTGCGGTTTATCTTTACGCCATGCCGCTGTTGCCGTCGGACGAGCTGCAGAAGGCGAAGGCGGCGCATCTCGAGAACCGGCCGCTCGACCGCGGCGAATGGCGCGCCGTCATGGCGCTCCTGGTCCTGTTCGTTCCCAACACGTTGTTTTGGGCAACATACGAGCAGCAGGGCAACACCATCATGCTGTGGGCGGACGCCTCGACCGACCGCGCGATCAATCTCGTGGTCGCGACCGGCGAAATTCCGACCACCTGGTTTCAGGCGTTCAACCCGTTCATGATCTTCGCCTTCACGCCGTTCGTGGTCGCGCTGTGGACGCGGCAGGCCGAACGCGGCACCGAGCCTTCGACCATCAGCAAAATGGCGCTCGGCTGCCTCGGCGTCGCGGCGGCAAATCTGATTATGGCGCTTGCCGCCTTTGCGGCGAACGGCGGCAAGGCGAGCTGGCTGTGGCTGTTCTGGTATTTCGTCGTGCTTACCGTCGGCGAGCTCTATCTTTCGCCGGTCGGCCTGTCGCTGGTGACCAAGGTGGCGCCGGCGCGCATCCTCTCGATGATGATGGGGGTGTGGCTCGCGACCAGCTTTGTCGGCAATTTCCTCGCCGGCATCATCGGCAGCTTCTGGAGCAGCATGGACAAGGCGGCGTTCTTTCTCCTCGTTGCCGCTATCGCCGCGCTCGCCGGCGCGGCGATCTTCGCCTGCCGCTGGCCGCTGCGCGGCGTGTTGCGGGAATGACTATCCTGATCACTCGTCCGTCATTGCGAGGAGCAAAGCGACGAAGCAATCCAAGGTTTGAGCACTGGATTGCTTCGCTGCGCTCGCAATGACGACTTAATGCGCTGCCGCTGCCGCGACCGCGGGACCAGCCGCGGGATGCTCCATGGCGGCGATGGTGTTCTTCACCGCTTTTTGCACCTTCTCGAAGGCACGGACCTCGATCTGCCGAACGCGCTCGCGCGACACGCCGAACTCCTCCGCGAGCTCTTCCAGCGTGATCGGCTCGTCGGCGAGCCGGCGCGCCTCGAAGATGCGGCGCTCGCGGTCGTTGAGCACGGTGAGCGCTTCACCGAGCGCCTTGTGGCGGTTCTCCGATTGCTCGCTCTCGGCAAGGCGGCTTTCCTGGCTGGCGCTGTCATCGACCAGCCAATCCTGCCATTCGCCGGAATCGCCGTCGTCCCGGATCGGCGCGTTGAGCGAGGCGTCGCCGCCGAGCCGGCGATTCATGTCGATCACGTCCTGCTCGGTAACGCCGAGGCGCTTGGCGATCAGCTTGACCTGATCCGGCCGCATGTCGCCTTCCTCGAGCGCGGAAATGCGGCTCTTGGCCTTGCGCAGGTTGAAGAACAGCTTCTTCTGGTTGGCGGTGGTGCCCATCTTCACCAGCGACCAGGAGCGCAGGATGTATTCCTGGATCGCGGCCTTGATCCACCACATGGCGTAGGTCGCGAGCCGGAAGCCCTTCTCGGGCTCGAAACGCTTGACCGCCTGCATCAGGCCGACATTGCCTTCGGAAATCACCTCCGAGATCGGCAGGCCATAGCCGCGATAGCCCATGGCGATCTTGGCCACGAGCCGCAAATGGCTGGTGACGAGCTTGTGCGCCGCCTCGCGGTCGCCGTGCTCGCGCCAGCTCTTGGCCAGCATGTATTCTTCCTGCGGCTCCAGCATCGGGAACCGCCTGATCTCTTCCAGGTATCGTGTTAGGCCGGTTTCACCCGAGAGAACCGGCAAGGCTGCAGTTTGGGCCATTTTAGCGCCCTCCATCGTTCACGCCCCCAAAAGCGGCGGGCGGATTGGGCCATCGCTCCCCGAGCCGATGGCTTTGGTTATTTCGCACTCGCAATATCAAACCTATACACGCTCGAATCAGCGAAGTGGAAGTGAACAGGCCGTAACATCGGCGCGACGCGCCTGTGAACCCGCCGCATCGATCCTGAATCATCAGTGATGGCAAGGCGTTATGTACCGCTACGCTCGGCCCGCATAGCGGCCAGTACATTATGCAAACGGAGAAGGTCGGCCGGCAGTTCCGACCGGAAACTAAGGATTTTGCCAGTCACGGGGTGTGATATTGTCAATATATGGGCATGCAGGGCCTGCCTGCCAAGAGCGCCGATGGCGGCTTGCGCCGCCGGCGCCAACAGGCCGGCTTTGGTGCGAAGCCCCGGTCCGTAGACGTCATCGCCGATCAGGGGATGGCCGATCGAGGCGAGATGGACGCGAATCTGGTGGGTGCGGCCGGTTTCGAGCCGACAGGCAAGAAGGCTCGCCACCGATTCGTTCCGGGGGCCGCGGCGCAGAGGCGCGGCATAACGCTCGCGCACCTCCCAATGGGTGACCGCCTCGCGGCCGCCCTCGCGGATCGCCATGCGGTCGCGGGCCCGCGGGTGACGCGCGATCGGCCGTTCGATCCGTCCGCGCGGGCGATTCGGCGCGCCCCAGACGAAGGCGAGATAGCCGCGCTCGAACGGCTCGCCGCCGCGGCCATGGCCGGCGAATTGCGCCGCGAGCGCTTGGTGGGCGCGATCGTTCTTTGCCACCACCATGAGGCCGGTCGTATCCTTGTCGAGCCGGTGCACGATGCCGGGCCGCTTTTCGCCGCCGATGCCGGACAGGCTGTCGCCGCAATGAGCGATCAGCGCGTTGACCAGCGTCCCGGTGCGGTGGCCGGCGGCCGGATGCACCACCAGGCCCTTGGGCTTGTCGATCACGATGATGTCGGCATCCTCGTAGACCACGGCGAGCGCGATGGGCTCGGGCGCGGGCTTGGCCGGCTCAGGCGGCGGAATGGCGACTGAGACCGCGGCGCCGGAATTGACGCGGTGCGCCGGATCGCGGATCGTCAAGCCGTCGACGGTTACCGATCCGGCTTCGATCAGCGCCTTGAGCCGCGTGCGCGAAAGCTCGGCGACGTGCGCGGCGAGTACCCGGTCGAGCCGTTCGCCGGCTTCGTCATCGGCAATGCGAATGGATTTCTGCGTGGACGTCATCGGCAGTTCTTTCGGCGGCAATTCTGTCAGCGGCAATTCTGCGGCACCGGCATGGCCAACCTAGCGGCCGTCGGACCGGCAAGCGACCGCAACGAAGCCGCTCACGGCGCTGCGGCTGAGCCGGCCGCGGCCGGCGTCGAGGCGGCCCGTGTCGTGGCGCGGGCGCGTTGGCTCCTGATCATCTCCGGCCTCACCACGATGATCGCGATCGCCGCGGTGGTCGCGGTCATCGGCTATCGCGTTTTCCACGGTAGCGGAAGCGGCGGCGCGGCGAGCGCCGACGCGGTCATTACGCTGCCCAAAGGCGCGCGCGTCCTCGCGACCGCCATTGCCGGCGACCGCATCATGGTCACCCTCGAGATCGCCGGCGCAACCGAAATCCGCAGCTTTGATTTAAAGACACTCAAGGAGATTGGACGAATCCGGTTCGCGACGGAGCCCTGACGCCGTGATCCGTCGGAGCTTCGCACCATCGCGGCAGCCACAGCGACCAGAGTTTCAGCCAAGCCGCATGCGGATGCGTCGCCGGATCGCACAGCGACCAGAGCTTTTCCCAGGTTCGGTGCAGCTCAGTCCGGTGCGCCTCGGTCGCGGGGTCGCACAACTGCCAGAGTTTCTCCCACGTCCGGTGCGGCTCGATTGCAGTGCCGCACAGCGCCCACATTTTCTCCCAGGTCGCGTGCGGTCCCATCGTGGTGTTGCACAGCGACCAGAGTTTCGCCCATGCCGCGTAGGGTGCGAACGCGATCTTCGCCGGCCAGTAATAGGCGTGGGGATGCTGGCGCGGACGCATGATCTCGATCGGCGTGCCGACACCGCTTTGCTGGCGAACACATTCGGCGGCGAGAAGCCCGCTGACCGCCGCGCCTTCGAGACAAACGACGTCGATGAAATTTTTGCAGAAATCGCCCGCCAGGAACAGGTTCTTCACCTTGGTGCGGGTCTCCGGTCGCCACTGCCAGCTGCCGACCTCGTTGATGAAGAGTTCCCGGCCCAGATTGCGGTCGATCTGCAACAGGTCGGCGTCGATCTCGTCGTTCTCGAACGGCACGTAGCGGCGGAATTCGTTCAATACGTGGTCCAATGTCGTTACCGGTTGATCGATCGACAATCCCGGCCCGCCAGGCCTCGACGTCCGATCCGCCGTAAACCTCGGCGGCGCCAGAAGGTGGTTCAGCGGCCGCGAATCCGAGGACACGATGTTCAAATAGGTCTCGGACATGCCGGACCACAGGCTCGAGTCGGCGACAAAACTCAGCTTGTAATTCGAGTTGACCAATATCACCGGCTCAGGCGGCAATTTTGTTCCCATGGCCTTCAGCCGGTTCGCGAACTTCTCCTTCAAATGCAGATGAACCGAAGCCATCGGCACGCTCTCGAGCTTGGCGGCCTCGCCCAACGGCGGATTGAGGTTCAAGATATCCGGGCTGAGCAGATGCTGCAGGCTGCGAGGCGGAACTGCGAGGATCAGCGGACCGTCGATGGCATAGTCTTCGGTCGTGGGCGCATCGGTCTGCCCAAACGCCGGCAGCCGATTTGCCTCCGCCCACGACATTTCGCTGTGGCTCGGGTTGAAATTCGGGTGGACGACCCAGAACGTTACATTGGTGATATAGCCGTCTTGACCAAGCGTCATGGCCCGCGCCTCGCGGCTGAAACGGAAGGTCACGCCACGCTCGACCAGCTTCGCTTGCAGCAGGCTCAAGAATTTGTTGTAGGAGTCGCCCTTCAGCGCCCAGTACAGCGGCTCGGGACGAAAGGCGCCGTACGCGACAAAGGTCTGGAAGCTCTTCACCGACGTCAGGTAGCTCGCGACCGCGAAGGTCTTGGCCAGGTACTCGTCGTACATGCCGACGCTGGTGTCGGTGGCGTAGAGTCTGGTCGCAGCGAAGCCGTTTACGGAAATGTCGTCGCTGCGATTGTGCTCCATCGGCCTGCTGAGCAGATCCAGCACCGAGTACATGTAAAGCAGCATGTCGGGGAACGGCAGAACGCCTGAAAACAAATTCTGCGGCACGCTGCGCAGTGATCCGAAATTCACCAGTTCGCGCATGTGCGGAAAATGGCCCGCATGCAGGAACTTGACGTTGTCCATGGGTTCGAAATTGTTTGCGGCGCCGATGTCGCGAGCGATCGCCTGGAAATTGTGGTACCAGTTCAGAAACATATGATAGCTGTGCTCGTGAAACGGCGGCTTCGTCACGGTCGCGCTCGGCCACTCGGTGGCGCGGAACTTGCCGCCGATGACGTTGTTGTCGCGCTCGAAGATAGTGACGTCGTAGCCGCGCTCCGCCAATCGCAGCGCCGCGGTAAGCCCGGCGATGCCGGCGCCTATGATGGTGACTTTTGGCATGTCGTTCCCCTTTGAATTCGTCCGCGGCGGCGGCCTTGACGGGGCAGCCGTCGCGACAGAGGCCCGGCGCCGCCCGCCGATCGTTCAGGTCGGGCGCGTGCTTGCCGAACCACGGACGCAAATCGCCTGCGCGCGCGTCAGGAGTTCGGCGACAAACTCGGAGTCGGCAAATTTTTGCAACAGCGGCTGCAGCAGCTGCAGCGATTCCGCGGCGTCGCCCTGATCGAGCAGGATTTGAGCCAAAGGCACGGCGGCCGCGAGCTCCCACGTCCTCGCCTGCTGTTTACGCGCGGTCAGCACGGCCTGGTTCAGGCAGTCTTGAGCATCGCTGGTTTTCTTCAGGTCGATCAGCAACTCGCCGCGCACGCGATAGAGGTCCGACAGCGCGAACCGCTCGCCCGAGCGCCGCACGTAGTCGAGGCCCTTATCGACGTAGTCCAGTCCGCGGCGATGCAGGCCGATCCTGCCGCACGGCTCGGCGATGATCGCGAACATCGACGAAATGCCCATTCGATTGCCGGCGGCCTGGTAGTCGGCGATGGCTTGGTCGAAATCGCGCAGCGCGGCCTCGGAGGGGTCCTGCAGAGCCGACGCGATGGTCAAGAAGTTCGTGGCATTCGCCTGCAGAAAGCTAAAGCCTTGATCCTGCGCGATCCGGATCGCTTCTTCGGCGAAGGCGCGCGTCTTCTGCGCGTCGCGCCGCATGCCGTGCAAGATGCAGCTGATGGTCAAGGCGTAAACATAGTCGAAGATGTGGCCGCTATTCTTCGGGCGCAAACGCTGCTCTTCGTCGAGCTCGATGGCCAATTGGTGGTCGCCCAGACACCAGTGCGCCAGCGCGGCGCCGCGAAGCGCCTGCAACAGCCGATCGGTTCCGTAGTTCTTCTGCAGCTCCTGACTGCCTTGCTCGCGATAAAAGCGCAGCGTCGCGTCCTTGTGCGCCAGGACGCCGGCGAAATTGCCGGCATAAAAATCATAGATCGTCATCGCCGAGTGGGCGACGTGAAGCAGGTCCTGATCGTCGGCCTGTTCGGCGAGCCCGACGACCCGCTGTCCGCCGGTCGCGGCCTTGCGGATCTCGCCGCGAAGCAGGTGCGACGTGGTCAGAGCCCATTCCAGCGGAAACTGTTCCTTCTTGTTGCCGACGCGCTTGGCGAGTTCGAGGGCCCGTCCGTACTCCTTCTTGACCGAGGGGTGGGCCCATCCGTTGGCGAAGATGCAGACGCGGCCGAAGATCGAGCGAAAATTCTGCTCGTGGCGATCGCGCGCCTCCGATGCCGGCAGGGTCTCCAGCAGCGCCAGTCCCTTCTGCAGATAGGCGGTCGCTTCCCGCAGCGCGGAGCGCTCGATGGCGAGCTGCCCGGCGGCGAGAATGTAAGGCACCGCCGCCGCCGCATTGTTGGCGATCTCATGATGCAGCCCGAGAACCGACGGCTCGTGCTCACAGACCGAGGGAAAGTGGGCCTCCAGGGCTGCCGCGCATCGTGCATGCAGTCGTTGCCGCTTTTCCCGCAGGATCAGCGAATAGGCGGCGTCTTGAACGAGCGCGTGCTTGAAACAGTATTCGACGTCCGGAGGCTCCCCGGTCGATTGCAGCAAGCCTTGCTGGATCAGCTCGGCGAGCGTTTCATCGAGTTCGCCGCCGCTGACCTCGGCGATCGCCGAAATTTGCGGATGCGAGAACCTGCGGCCGACGACGGCGCAGACCTGCATCAGCTCCCGCGCTCCCGGCGAGGTCCGATCGATACGGGCGAGCAAGGATTCGCGCAGCGTCGAGGGGATCTGAATTCGGCTACTGGCTGCGCGCTCGGCGCCGTCCGCGCCGCGGCCGCCGAGGACCGTCGCGGTCAATTCCTCGATGTAGAGCGGGTTACCGTCCGAGCGCTCCACGAGTTGCGCTACGAGATCGGGCGACAACGTCGCCGTATTACTGAACACGTCGATGAATTGCGTGGCCTGTCCGCGCGTCAGCCGGTCCAAAGTCAAGCGCGTGAACTGCGCCAGCTCTTGCCATGGCGGCGCAAATTGCGGCCTGGCGGTGAGCAGAAGCAGGATGGGGCCCGTCTGGATCCGGTCGATCAGCACGTCGAGAAACTCGGCGGTCGTCGGGTCCATCCAGTGGATGTCCTCAAAAACGATCAACACCGGATGCTGCCTAGCGCGCCCAAGGAAGTAGTCGGCCAGCAATTGATGCACCAGCGTGCGGCGCCGTTTCGGCGGTTTGGACGACAGGAGCCGTTGCGAACTCGGGCTTTCCGGTCGGTCGTGAGCTGGTATCGGCACGCCGAGATAGGTGGCAAGCAGCGCGATGCCCTCGAGGCGGTCATCGCCTGCGCCATCAAACAAGGCTGCGAGCTTCTGCCATTTCGCGTCAGGCGAACCAACGTTGGCGAGGCCGGCGATCTGCGCGATCGATCTGGTTACCGGATAGAGCGGGTGGTCGCTGTGAAGCGGTGAACACTGAAACGAGAAGCTGGCGACCGCTTGTTCGTCGAGCGAGCCGCGCCACTCGGCGCAGAGCCGCGACTTGCCGATGCCGGCTTCGCCGCTCAGCAACACGACCTGGCCGCGGCCGGCGCCAGCCTGCCGCCACCGATCGCTGAGCACGTCGAGTTCCGCGGTCCTGCCGATGAACGGCGTCAGGCCGCCGGCCCGGCGGGCATCGAAGTTCAACGACAAGGCGCGCGCGCCGATCACCTGATGGACCGGCGTCGATTCCGGGAAGCCTTTCAATTTCTTGCGGCCGGGATCGGCGCAGACGAACTGATTGTGGACCAGCTGATGCGTCGCCGCAGAAATGAGCACGCTGTCCGGAGGGCAGGCCGCCTGCAGGCGCATCGCCAGCGACGGCAATTCGCCGAATACCTCGTGACTTGGTCCGCTCGGCATGCGCGCGACGTCGCCGACCACGACCTCGCCCGTTGCGATGCCGACATGAAGCCGGATTCGATCGAGGCTGCCGGTGGGTACCGCCTTGACCGCTTCGATCGCCGCGAGACCGCACAGCACGGCGCGTTCCGCATCATGGTCACGCGATTCCGGCCAGCCGAAATAGGCGGCAACCCCGTCGCCCAAGTCCTTCGCCAGGCAGCCGCCGAACCGCTCGATGAGGCGGCTGCAGGTCCGATGGAAGGCATTGAGCAGGTCGGCGAGATCCTCGGGGTCCAGCCGCCGCGCAAACACCGTTGAATCGACGATATCGACGACCAGAATGGTGAGGACGCGGCGCTCGGCATCGCGTCGCCAGGCGTCGACCGCCGGTGGCCGCGCGGGCCGCGCCGGCTTTCTTTCGCCATGGCCGGACGCCGCCACATCGCGTTCGGCTTCTCGCGCGGCGCTACGAATGCGTTTGCGATGGGCCATGGGCAATCTCAGGTGTCCTGGAGCGCAGCGGTCAATGCGCCCACGTCCGCGGCACTGGCTGTCCGCCGGTCGATCTCGCCATCGTTCTACCGCGAATTATGCATGGCGAGAAACTCCATGATCGATCGACGGCGAAAGTCCGCGAACCGCCGCGCGTTCAACGCCGCGACAGGCTCCTGGTGTAGTCCACCAATGTGATGAGGCCACGCGCATCGGCCGCATTTTCGTTCGCTTCGCGGCGCGCTTGCGCGGCGATCTTATCGAGCATCCGTTCGGCTTCCGGCAACGCGGCCTGCAATGCCGCGGCGAGTTCGTCGCGCGTTCGTTCCGCCGAATCGCAAAATAGCGCGGCAACGCGCGGATTTCGGATCGCGATCGATGCCGGCAGCGTCAAAATTCCGTCGCGGATGTCGTCGGCGCCGCCGCCGCCCAATCCGGTGGCGCCCCGCACGTCGGCGACGTCGTCGCAACCGTGATAGAGCACGCCCAGAAGCTGGCCGAATTTTCGCAGCCGCTCGTCGCCGCTGCCGAGGCACGCGCAAACCTCGAACATCGACCCGGTGTCTTCGGTGGCGATCTGCCGCCAGTCTTCAATTCCCAGCGGCCGGCTGCGCAATCGCCACTGCAGGCATTCGGCGGCGCCGAGGCGGCCGATCAGCTCCGAGATCAGCTCGATCACCTCGGGGCGCGCTCGAACCTTTCTGTAGGCTTCGGACACGATGTATCCGGACGTCATCAACGCCGGCAGCATTCCGAAGCGGTAATGCAAAGTCAGCGCGTTGCGGCGATATTTCGACTGATCGAGGATGTCGTCGACGATCAGCGTCATGTTGTGGATCAACTCGACGACCAGTGCACGGGCGCGCTGTTCTTCCCCGATGTCGCCGTCATGGGTCGCGCGGAAGCAACTGAAAACCGTTACCGGTCTGAAATATTTGGCGGAGCCGTTGAATTGCCATTTGAGGCTGCCGCGCATCTCCTTGCTGCAGCCGTCGATCCATGCCGCGATGCTTTGCTGCAGCCGCTTGAGCTCCAGCTCCAATCCCAGCGCCGCCGCGAGGCTTTCTTGATTGCTTGGGAGATCTTCCTCGGCGCTCTGGACGACAGCAGACAAGCCCGCATTCTCCTATGGCTTTACCTTCCAGCGCCGCTGGTAGGCCGTCTCGGTATCCTCGCGCCCGGGAACGAGCTCTCGCGCAGAGTCCTGCAGCGCCGTCAGCTCGGAGCGCAGGCGTCCCAGTTCCTCGAATGCGGCATCGGCAACGTCGCGCAGGCAGAGTCTCGCGTCGTCGACGACGACCCGCAAGGCCTGATCGCGAAACTCCGGCAGGGCAGACGACCTCGCATATTCCAACAACTTTAGCTGTCCTTGCGCGAGTATCCTAGTCGTCGCCAGCCCCAATCGCAGGCCGCTGACCCCGCATTGCCAATATGCGCCGGCAAGCACCGAGGCGATCGCGAACATAGGTTCGGCTGCCGCAGCGTCCGCTTTTCCGTCATCGCGCAATTTGGCTAAATTTGGCTGCCCGGCAGCGTCGCGCGGACGAACGTCCTGGTTCGTTTTCACGTCCACGCCAGAAGGCATGTCTTCTCCCGCAACCGGTCCCGTGCCTTCCCAGCCGGGGTCAACGCAGCAATTACTTCAAGCACATACCACGACGCAAGAGGTGCTACACCGCAATGACGGGGCGGTGACAGCTTGCGCGCACGCGCCGTCGGGTTTATTTCGGGATCCGGCTCCCTTCGTCTAGCGGTCTAGGACGCGGCCCTCTCAAGGCTGAAACACGGGTTCGATTCCCGTAGGGAGCGCCAGCGGCGATCAGCGACAGATTTTATGAGTTTTATGAGCCGGCCGCTCAGGCCGGCAGCCCGGCCTTCTTGAGACCTTCGGCAATGCGCTCGACGTCCGCCGGGTTCTTGAAGGGCTGCCGGCTGAAATGGTCGCGGAACGAATATTTCGGATTGATCTTTTCCAGCTCGCCCCAGACCTGGCGCGCTTCATCGACCTCGCCGAGATGGCCGAGCGCGGAAGCAAGGATGGCGCGGGAAAAGTCGGTCTCCGGGTTCAGCATGACGCGCTGCTTGAGCAGCGCCACCGCCGTTTCATACTTGCCGGCCAGGAGGTTGGCCATGCCGAGGAAGTGGAGGAATTGCCCGCTGCCTGCAGGATCAAGCCGCATCGCCCGCTCGATCGCCGGGATCGCCTCGAGCGGCTGCCCGGAATAGATGCGCATGGTGCCGAACACGTTGTTGGCCATCGCCAGATTCGGATTGAGCGACAGCGCAATGTCGACCTCGGCCTTGGCGCGTTCGAGATCCCGGTCGAACCCCGCCGCCACCGCAGCGACGACATGCGGCAGCGCGTCCTTCGGGTTCTTGTCGATCGCCAATTGCGCGTAATGCTTGGCTTGCTCGAGCGAGCCGTCCGGATCGTCGCTCCAGCGATTCTGATAGTCGAACATGTAAGCGAAGCCGAGTCCGGCATGGGGTTGGGCAAAATTGGGATCGAGCTTGATCGCCTTCAGGAAGAAGGCCTTCGCCTCCTCGAACGTTTCGCGATTCTTGGCCTTTCCCAGCAGAATCTCGCGGCCGCGGAGCGCCGCGTCATAGGCCTCCATATTGGAGGTGCCAGTATCGGCAAGCTGCGCCTTCTCCGCCGGGCTCAGCGTCACCTTGAGCGCATCGACGATGCGGCGGGTGACATCGTCCTGCACCTCGAAGATGTCGGTCAGGTCGCGGTCGTAGCGGTCGGCCCACAGATGGCCGCCGCTGGCGGCGTCGATCAGCTGCGCGGTGATGCGCACGCGCTGCCCGGCACGGCGAATCGAGCCCTCGAGCACCGAGCGCACGCCAAGCTCGCGGCCGACCTCGCGAATGTCGGCGGTGCGGCCCTTGTAGGTGAAGCTCGAATTGCGCGCGATCACCGTCAGGCCGGCGATCTTGGAGAGGTCGGTGATGATGTCCTCGCTGATGCCGTCGGAGAAATATTCCTGCTCCGGATCGCCGGACATGTTGGTGAACGGCAACACCGCGATCGAGGCGGCGGCGCTCGGTTCGGGCTTGGCCGGAGCGAGCGGCGCCTCAGCTGCGGCAGGCGTCGCGCCGGGTTGCCATTTCCAGATTCGGATCGGCCGGTCGATGTTCTTGACGCTGATCTCGCCGGCGTCCTGGAAGCGAACGTCGACCCGGTTGCCGACGCTTTCGTTGACGATCGAGGATACGCAGATGCCGCCGGGCGGGGCGAGCGGCTCGAGCCGCGCGGCGATGTTGACGCCGTCGCCATAGATGTCGTCGCCTTCGATAATGACATCGCCGAGATTGATGCCAATGCGCAGCACGATCTGCGGCTGCGCCGCGTTCACGGAGGGCGGCGCGCCGTCGGCACGCTGCACCGAAAGCGCGCAATTGACGGCATCGACCACGCTCGGGAACTCGACAATGGTGCCATCGCCGATCAGCTTGACGATACGGCCATTATGGGCGGCAACGGCGGGATCGAAGAGACCCTCGCGGTGGCGCTTGAGGGCCGCCAGCGTGCCGGTCTCGTTGGCGCCCATCATTCGCGAATAGCCAACGACGTCGGCCGCGAGGATCGCCGCGAGCTTGCGATTGAGGCGGGGCTCGGTCATGGCCGCTCAATCATCGAGAAGCGCGACGCAGCGCGTCCAGCCGGCCGAGGCGGCTTCGATCTTGACCGGAAAGCAGCACACCTTGAAGCCGAACGCCGGCAGCCGGTCGAGATTGGTGAGTTTTTCCATGTGACAGTAACCGATGTCGCGGCCCGCCTTGTGGCCTTCCCAGATCAGGCTGGCGTCGCCGGTGTCGGCGAAGCGTTGACGCGTGAACGAAAACGGCGCGTCCCAGCTCCAACCGTCCGTACCGGTGACGCGCACACCCTGCTTGAGCATATATAGGGTGGCTTCCCGGCCCATGCCGCAACCCTTGTCGAGAAAATTTGGCGCGCCATAGGCGGCGGCCGCGGCGGTGTTCACAAGTACGATATCGAGCGGCTTGAGCGCATAGCCGATGCGGTCGAGTTCGCGTTTGACGTCGTCTTCCTTGCAGACATAGCCGTCCGGCTTGCCGCGGAAGTCGAGTTTGACGCCGGCGGAGAAGAACCAATTCAGCGGCACCTCATCGATCTTCAGCGCCGGCTTGCCGCCGTCCATGGTGCTGGCGAAGTGCCACGGCGCGTCGAGATGGGTGCCGTTGTGGGTCGAGATCGTAACGCGCTCGACCGCCGCGCCTTCGCCGTCGGGGAGCTGCTCGGCTTTAAGTCCCGGAAATATCGCCATGAACTGCCGGGCGCCCTCGCGGTGGTCGATGTACTCGATGCTCGGCAGCATGTAGGGCGGATCGGAGATAATCCCACCCTTGAGCGCAACCGAAAGGTCGACGATCCGCATGACTGGTCCCTCCCATATTGTCGAGCGAGCGCCGCATTGATCGACAGCGGCTTGATCGCTATGCCGGTGCAGCCGCGAGCGCATTGGTGATTGACCGCAGACGGTAACGTTCGGTTTACCGAAAACTCAGCCGACAAGATATCGCGTGCGGGGCGTTGGCCGCGGGCCCTGCCTGGTTTTCGTTCAAGGTGGCGCGGATATGAACGACAAAAACCCCGGCAATGCTGAATGCGGCGCGCTACCGCGCCGAATTTGCGAAGATTGGCGCGTTCGGCGAGGCCCACCTGGAAACCGCCCCCGCGCCCTTGCGGAGCCCGCGGCTTGCCGCTAAATAGGCGGCATCGAGTTTTCGGCCGAATGACTTGGCCTCGCAGCGACGACAAGCGCGCCTGACTGACCATCTTTCACCAAAATCTCGAGCGAACCCGGGCCGTGCACGTTGCGCGGCTCATATCTCGATTCTCTTGTTTCGGAAGAGGAGTGCCACGTGAGCAACGGAACCGTTAAGTGGTTCAACGCCCAGAAGGGCTATGGATTCATCCAGCCCGAAGGCGGCGGCAAGGATGTCTTCGTCCACATCAGCGCCGTCGAGCGCGCCGGCCTGCGCGAACTGAAAGAAGGTCAGCGCGTCGCGTTTGAGGTCGTGGTCGATCGCAAGACCGGCAAATCGGCCGCCGAGAATCTCAAGACCGTCTGACGTCGGCGACGAGGCCGCAACGGCGGCCTCGCTGAGTTTGCATCCGCGGCTTGGGGCAGCGCGGCGGTCAATTCATGGCCGGCGCGGGACTGTTGGCAGGACGCTTTCGGAACGATTCGACGCCGCCTCTCGGGCGGCGCTTTTTTGATGAGCTCGGCTGCCGTGGCTGAGAACACATCTCGGTCAAAGCGCACCCGATAGTCCGGGGACCGGAACACCGAAAATCTGCGCCACCAGCAGCGCATTGAGCGCCAGCACCACGGTTGCGCCGATCAAGGCGATGCCGGAGGTGAGCGGTCGGTTGGCATAGCCGCCCATGAGGCCGCGCCGGCTGGTGAAGATAATCAGCGCAATCATCGGCAACGGCAACGCGATGCTGAGCACGACCTGACTGAGCACCAACGCCGCCGTCGCGTTGACGCCGAGCGCGACGACGACAAAGGCCGGCAGCATCGTCACCAGCCGCCGCACCCAGACCGGAATGCGAAAGCCGACGAAGCCCTGCATGATCATCTGTCCGGCCATGGTCCCGACCGTCGAGGCCGACACGCCGGAGACGATGAGCGAGAGCAGGAAAATGCCGGCCGCGGCGCCGCCGAGGAGCGGCGTCAGGGTGTGATAGGCGGTCTCGATCTCGGCGACGTCGGGATGGCCGCTGTGAAAGGCGCCCGAGGCCATCATCACCATCGCCATGTTGACGAGACCGGCGAGCGCCAGCGCCGCCACGACTTCCGCGCTGGAGAAGCGCACAACCCGGCGCCGCTCGTCCTCGTCGCGCACCGGCATCCGCGCCTGCGTCAGGCCGGAATGCAGGTAGACCGCGTGCGGCATGACCGTCGCGCCGATGATGTCGACGGCAAGCAGCAGCGCCTGCGCGTCGGCGATCTGCGGCGTGAAGGTATGGAAGGCCGCGGCCGCCCAATCGACCGGCACGATGAACATCTGGACCAAGTAACAGAGCGCGATGACGCTCACCATGCCGCCGATGATGAGCTCGAGCGGGCGGAAGCCGCGACCGCCGACGATCAGGAGACCGTAGGTCGCGACTGCGGTAGCGACCATCCCGGCCAATAGCGGCAGGTGCAGCAGCAACGACAGCCCGATGGCGCCGCCGAGAAACTCGGCGAGGTCGGTCGCCATGGCGGCGATTTCGCTGATGATCCACATTGCCAACACCACCGGGCGCGGAAAATGATCGCGGCACAGCTCGGCGAGGTTGCGGCCGGTGACGATGCCGAGCTTGGCGGAAAGCGCCTGAAACAGCATCGCGATCAGGTTGGCGAGCAGAACCACCCAGAGCAGGCCGTAGCCATACTTGGCTCCGGCCTGGATATTGGTGGCGAAGTTTCCCGGATCGACATAGGCGATCGAGGCGATGACCGCGGGGCCGGCAAAGGCGAGGTAGGCGCGCCAGCCGCGCTGCCCCGCGAGCAGCTGCCGCCCGACGGCGACGGTGCGCTCCGACAACGATGGCCGTCGAACGGCAGTCGTATCGCTTAGGCCGGCGTGCATGCAGCATCCACCAGAAAGTGTAGCCTATGCTACATATATCGTCGGACGAATCGCGTCAATGGTTACATTATGTAGCTTATGCTAACTTTTGACACGGCGGGAAAAATGTGTTCTTGGCGTATGGCGCGGTAAAGCTGTAGCGGAAGGCTGCAGCCTTGGCTCGGCGTTGCCCCGAGCGCGGCGAAGGCGGGCAGGCAGGCAAGCAGGCGCCCCATGGCCAGGCTCCCAGCGGAAGGAACGCAGGCGCGCCGCTTCGGCAAGACGCGGTCGGCGCAGTCGACCGCGCTGCTCGAAGATTACGTCGAGCTGATCGCCGATCTCCTTGCCAGCGCCGGCGAAGCCCGCCCAACCGACATCGCCCGGCGGCTCGGCGTCTCGCACGCCACCGCGGTCAAGACCGTCTCGCGCCTGAAACGCGCCGGCCTGGCGACGGCGCGCCCGTATCGCGGCGTGTTCCTGACCGAAAAGGGCGAGGCACTCGCCGCCCGCGTGCGCGTGCGCCACCGGATCGTGGTTGACCTGCTTTGCGCCCTCGGCGTTCCGCGCGAAGCGGCGGAGGCCGACGCCGAAGGCATCGAGCACCACGTCTCGGAAACGACGCTCAAGGCGTTCGCGCAGTTTTTGAAGGGGAGGGTGTAATTCTTCGCCCCGGCAAAGCCGGGCGAAGTGATCAAGACCTACGCCGCGTGATCGGTGAGCACGTCAACGATACCGTCAACGATCTCCTCGACCAGGGCCTTGTCGTCGCCTTCGCCCATGACGCGGATCACCGGCTCGGTGCCCGACGGCCGGACCACCAGCCGGCCATGGCCGTTGAGGCGCTGCTCGGCGTCCTCGATCACCGAGCGTACCTTCGAATTCTCCAGCGGCGTGCCGCTGCGATAGCGCACGTTCTTGAGCACCTGCGGCAGGGCGCTAAAGCGGTGGCACACCTGTGAGACCGGCTTGTCTTGCTTCTTGACCACCGCCAGCACCTGCAGCGCGGCGACGAAGCCGTCGCCGGTCGTGGTGTAGTCGGAAAGGATGATGTGGCCCGACGGCTCACCGCCGAGATTGTAGCCATGCTCGCGCATGTGCTCGAGCACGTAGCGGTCGCCGACCGGCGTGCGGATCAGCGCCAGCTTCAGCGATTGCAGATGCCGCTCGAGGCCGAGATTCGACATCACGGTGGCGACGACGCCGGGTTTCGCCAGCCGGCCGTCCTCACTCCAGCTTTCGGCGATCACCGCCAGGAGCTGGTCGCCGTCGACCAGATGGCCCTGCTCGTCGGCGATGACGACGCGGTCAGCGTCGCCGTCGAGCGCAATGCCGATGTCGGCGCGCATCTCGCGCACCTTGCGGCAGAGCGCCTCGGGCGCAGTCGAGCCGCATTCGTGATTGATATTGAAGCCGTCGGGCTCCGCTCCGATCGAGACGACGTCGGCGCCGAGCTCCCAGAGCGCGCCGGGGGCGACGCGATAGGCGGCGCCGTTGGCACAGTCGAGCACGACGCGCAGGCCCTCGAGCGAGAGATTGCGCGGCAGCGTGCGCTTGGCGAATTCGATGTAACGGTCGTGCACGCCGTCGATGCGCTTGGCGCGGCCGAGGTCGTGGCTCTTCGCCAGGCGCTTGGCGATGTCGCCGTCGATCAGCAGTTCGATCTCGCGCTCGAGCTCATCGGAGAGCTTGTAGCCGTCGGGCCCGAACAGCTTGATCCCATTGTCGTCGAACGGATTGTGCGAGGCCGAGATCATGACGCCGAGATCGGCGCGCATCGAGCGGGTGAGCATGGCGACCGCCGGGGTCGGCATCGGCCCGAGCTGCAGCACGTCCATGCCGACGGAGGTGAAGCCGGCGATCAGCGCGGTTTCGATCATATAGCCGGAAAGCCGCGTATCCTTGCCGATGACCACGCGATGGCGGTGCTCGCCACGGCGGAAGACGAGGCCGGTGGCCTGACCAACCTTGAGCGCCAGCTCCGCCGTGATCACGCCGTTAGCGCGGCCGCGAATGCCGTCGGTGCCGAAATACTTGCGAACCATGGTCCCCCGCGTGCCTCTCCCAGGCTCTCGATATTAGCGCGTTCCGCGTCGCGTCTGCCTCAAAAAATATTTAGTAATCTTACTCCCGGCGCTAACGCTTTCTCCATCATAAGCTGCGGAAAGGCGTGGCCGATCAAGGGCCTCGATCAAGGCGGCAAGCCCCGAAGGGGCAGGCGTTGGCGCACACTAGGGCGTGCGCTTGTCGTGGGCGCTTGCCGCCGGTTGGGTGACCGCGACCGGGTCGGAGCCGGGAAAGGTATCCTCCAGCCCACGCTCGAGGCGGTCATCGAGCGCCTCCTTGCGCTTGCGCGCCCGCTCCCGACGCCTTCTTTCGCGCTCCGCGGCGTCGCGCGCCGGCCCGGCGTGGTCGACCGGCGCTGGTCGGTCTCTGCTCGATTGGTCCATGGTCCTGCCCAGGGGCGGCGTCGCCTTGCTTTCCGCCCTTGCAACTCAACGCCAGCCGGCGACCGATGTTCCGGTCGCAAGACGCGAGGCTGGCCTGGCTTTGTGCTATCGAGGAGGCGGTGCGAGAGCCGGGGACGCCAGCCATGAAAACGATGACCTGCATTGAGGACCTGCGACAGACCTCGCGTCGCAAGGTGCCGCGGGCGTTCTTCGAATATGCCGATGGCGGGTCCTATTCGGAGCAAACCCTCAACGCCAATCGCAGCGATCTCGAGCGCATCAAGCTGCGCCAAAGGATCCTCGTCGACGTCGCCAAGCGCAGCACCGGCACCACGATCCTCGGCGAGCCGGCGTCACTGCCGCTGGCGCTGGCGCCGATCGGGATGTGCGGCATGCAGCACGGCGACGGCGAGATTCTCGCTTGCCGCGCGGCGCAGCAAGCCGGTATTCCGTTTTGTCTTTCCACCATGTCGATCTGCTCGATCGAGGACGTCGCCGCCGCAGTCGACAAGCCGTTCTGGTTCCAGCTCTACGTCATGAAGGATCGCGGTTTTGTCCGCGCCTTGATCGAGCGGGCCGCCGCCGCCAAATGCAGCGCGCTGGTGCTCACCGTCGACCTGCAGGTGCTCGGCCAGCGCCACCGCGACATCAAGAACGGCATGACGGTTCCGCCGGAGCTGCACCGCCTGAGCAACCTCGTCGACATCGCCAGCAAGCCGGCTTGGGCACTGAGCATCCTGCGCGGCAAGCGCCGGACCTTCGGCAATCTCGTCGGCCATATCCGCGGCATGGAGGACGTCAACGCGCTGTCGCAGTGGACCTCCGGTCAGTTCGATGCGACGCTGAACTGGAAGGACGTCGAATGGATCGCCGAGCAGTGGGGCGGCAAGCTGATCCTCAAGGGCATCCTCGATGTCGAGGACGCGCTTATTGCGGCAAAGTCCGGTGCGGCGGCGCTGGTGGTGTCAAATCACGGCGGCCGCCAGCTCGACGGCGCGCCGTCCTCGATCGCGGCGCTGCCGCCGATCGTCGAGGCGGTCGGCTCCTCGATCGAGGTGCTGTTCGACGGCGGCGTCCGCTCGGGCCAGGACGTCATGCGCGCGCTCGCGCTTGGCGCGCGCGCCTGCCTGAGCGGCCGCGCCTATATCTACGGCCTCGGCGCCGGCGGGCAGGCCGGCGTCGCCCGGGCGATCGAGATCATCCGCAACGAGCTCGACGTCAGCATGGCGCTGACCGGCGTCAACAGCGTCGCCGAAATCGACCGCCATGTTATTGCGGCAATGTAGGCCTATGGGTTGCCCTCGGGGATCGATCCGCGTTTCGCCGCGGGTTTTAGGGGGACAGCCATGCGTAATTCCGTGCTGGGGATCGCCGTATTTGCCGCGGTCGTCGCCGCGCCGCCAAGCGCCCGCGCCGACATGGTCGGTGCCGCGGCCGGGGCCGGAACGGGTCTCGTCGTCGCCGGGCCGCCCGGCGCCCTGGTGGGCGGCGTCATCGGCGGCGTTTTCGGCCAGCCGTTCTGGGGTCCGTCGGTCAGCCGCGCCGAGTGCTGGACCGACGACCATTTTCACCGGCACTGCCGGCATCATTGGCGGTGAGCCGCCATTCTGCGGCTGCCACGCACCGGCAAGCCGGCGCGCTCACTCTTCCTTGTAGCCGTAGCCCGGCACGTTGCCGCTCGCGCCGTAATATTTGTACGGCAGGAATTTTCCGGACATCATGATCTTCACGCGATCGCCCTTGGGATCCGGTTGGCGCTCGATCTGCAGATCGAAGTCGATCGCCGACATGATGCCGTCGCCGAATTCCTCCTCGATCAGCGCCTTGAGCGCCGGGCCGTTGACCATCACCAATTCGTAGAACCGGTAGATCAGCGGATCGGTCGGCGGCATCGCGGTGCCGCGGTAGGGCACCTCGTTGAGCAGGGCCTGTTCGCTGGTGCTCAGGCCAAAGAGCTCGGCGGCCTTGGCTGCCTGCGGCTTGGTAAGCTTCATCTGACCGAGCAGGGCGCCGGTGATCAAGACCGGCGACATGCCGCCGATCTCGCCGCAGATGTATCGCCAGGTCCAGCCTTTCTCGCGCTTGATGTCGAGGAGCTTGTCGGTGAGTTCGGCGCGGGTCATGGACGGTCTCCTGTCGCTGCGGGCTCAAGTTCGCGAGCAACGATAGAGCAATTGCCGTGCCATGAACGGCCGTGCATGGGCAGATTCCGGCGCCGGCCGGGTCGGCGCGAACGCCGATCCGGCCGCTTGATGAAGCCCTACATCGGCGGATCGACGCCGTGGCTGCCAATGACGATGACACCGGCTTCGATGCCGCCGTCGTCGAGCTTCTTTGCTCGCGGCACAAAGAACTTCTGGCCGGGCTTGACGTCGGCGATTGTCGCGGGAGCAAACATCACGACTTCGATGTTCGCCGGCACCATGATTTTCTTCTCGCCATCCTTGTATTTCACCACCAGTTCCTGGCCGTCGCTGCTGACGACCTGGTTCTCGATGTTGGCGTTGGTCATGGTGCTGTTCGGCATCAAATCCCAGGGGTAGTGACCTTCGCCGGTGCCGCGCATCGGCTCCGGGAAGATGTGTATTTCGACGGCTTTCTGGCTGCCGTCCGGCTGCGGCATGGCCGTGATGCCGACGAACGTGCCCGGTTTCACGTCAGCCAAGGTCTTCTTGTCGAGGGTAAGGACGGGCGCGCCGTCCGCCACCTTGATCTTCATTGAGGCGCCGTCACGCGCCTTGACCGACAAATTCGCGCCGTCAACGCTCTCGATTGTGCCGCGTATGCGCAGCGGCGCCTGCGCCGACGCCAACGAGGCCGCAAAAAGCAACGCCACGGCGCTCGCGCCGGCGGTCTTGAGCATATTCATGGTGATGTCTCCTCCCGACCGATACTCGGTCGACGGCACAATGCTTAGCGGATGTGATTTGCCGGCCGCGACACACAAAGACGTTATCCGCGGGTCAAGGTTTGACCGGGGCAGAGGCGAGGTCGGCCGCGAGCAATGCGCGCAGCTCCGGCGAGACCTCCGGAGTCCTGCCGAACCACAGCGCAAAGCCCCGCACGGCCTGATGCAGCAGCATGCCGAGCCCATCGGCGGCGCGCAGGCCGCGCGCCTGCGCCGCGGCGATGAGCGGCGTTCGCGCCGGCGCGTAGACGAGATCGGCGACAACGGCGTGACGCGGCAATCGCTCGATCTCGACCAAAAGTTGCGGCTGACCGTGCATGCCGAGGGTGGTGGTGTTGACGAGGAGCGCGGCGTCGGTGAGCGCGGCGTTGCGCTCTTCCCAGCCCGCGACCTCGATCCGCTTGCCGAAGGCCTGCCGCAACAGCTCGGCCCGCGCGCGGGTGCGGTTGACGAGCACGAGGCGCTCGACGCCGCGGGTGACGAGGGCGTAGATCACCGCGCGCGCGGCACCGCCGGCGCCGAGCACGACCGCCTTCCCCAAGGCGTGATCCCAATCCGGCGCGCCGGCATCGAGATTGGCCAGGAAGCCCTCGACATCGGTATTGGTCGAACGCAAAGTCTCGCCGTCGAGCCAAAGCGTATTGGCGGCGCCGACCGCGCAGGCGCGCTCGTCCGGCTGCGACAAAGCGAGCGCCGCCTCCTTGTGCGGCACCGTCACATTGGCTCCGACATAGCCGCGCGAGGCGAGCGTGCCGACGAACGCCGGGAATTCATCGGGCGGCACCGCCTCGCGGCGATATTCGCCGGCAATGCCGTAATGCTTGAGCCAGTAGCTGTGGATGAGCGGCGAGCGCGAATGTTCGACCGGCCAACCGATCACGCAGGCCGCGCGGCCGGTCCTGGTCACGCCTGGGCCACCGCGGCGCGGCGCAGCGTGGCAAAGCGGTTAAGCCGCGCGCGCAACTCGGCAGGGCCCTTCTCGATAAAGCCCCTGCCGACGACCGTCCCGAAACCAGGCCGGCCGCGAAAATTCCAGCGTGCAAGCCGCATGTCCTCTCCCGCGTCGCCGCCGAATAACGTCCGATGTCAGCGCGAAGTGTTAGAAGTCGGGCTAAGACTCGTCAACGCGATCGGCTGACGGTCCGCAATCCGGTCTTTGCTCCGCCCGGCCTCTGCGCGCGATCGGCGCGTTGCCCGACAAATTATTTCGGTCAGGTCCGAAGTGTCGTAACTGGAAGCCGAGGCCCTTGCGGTCTATGTCTTGGGCACGAAGGGAGTCTTGGGCATGAACGGAACCCAGCCCGCCGTCGCCGAAGTCGCCGCGCTTGTCGGCAATCCGGCGCGCGCCAACATCCTGATCGCCTTGATGGACGGTCGCGCGCTGACGGCAACCGAGCTCGCCTATGTCGCCGGCGTCTCGCCGCAGACCGCGAGCGAGCATCTGGCGCGGTTGACGCAGGCCAGGCTGTTGTCGCTGACCAAGCAGGGCCGGCATTCTTACTTCCGGCTCGGCTCGGCGAACGTCGCGCGCATGATCGAGAGCATCATGGTGGTCGGCGCCGACGGGCCGCAACGCTACCGGCCGCGCTGGAACGGCGACGATCAGCTGCGCACCGCCCGCACCTGCTACGACCACATCGCCGGCCGCCTCGGCGTGGCGCTGACCGACGCGCTGACGCGTGGCAACCACGTCGTGCTCAGCGACGATGGCGGCGTGGTCACGCCGGCGGGCGAGAAGCTGCTCGGCGGCTTCGGCGTCGTGGTCGAAGAGATGAGACAAGGCCGGCGCACCTTCTGCCGACCCTGCCTCGACTGGAGCGAGCGGCGGCCGCACCTTGCCGGCGCGCTCGGCGCCGCGCTCGCCAACCGCTGTTTCGATCTCGGCTGGATCGCGCGCATGCACGATTCGCGCGCGCTCAAGATCTCGGCCAAGGGCGAGCGCGGCTTCGCGGAAGTTTTTGGCATCACCCTCGATGCCGCCGACACGCCGCTTCGCAAGGCAAGCTGACCATACCCTGGTTATGCCGGCCGGTCCCGGTGCGAGATCTCGATCACGCGGGCACGCGCGGCAAGCGCATCGAGGAGCGCGTCCGCCTTCGCCTTGTTGGCGGCGTCGAGATTGGCGTCCCACTCGTCGAGCAGATAGACCGGGGCGTGGGTCGCGTTGAGGATCTCCTCAAGCGATTTGAGCTGCCGTTCGCCCGAGGAAAAGCCGAGCTTCTTGTCCATTGATTCGCTGACCACGATCGCGCCATGCTCATCGTCGCCTCCGCCCTCGACCTCGACCGGTACGACGTCGCCGGCAAACTTGAAGGCGAGCCGGTCGGACGGCGGCCAGAAATAAGCGCGCTGCTTCATCTCGGTCTTGAGGCTTGCCAGCAGCGAGGATTTGCCGGTGCCGTTGGCGCCGCGGATGTTGACGCGGCCGGTCGGCTGCGCCAGCACGATGCGCAGTGCATCGTTGACCGAGGAGACGACGTTGGCGTGGCCGCCCTCGCGCAGCACCAGGCGGTCGAATTTGATGCGGTCGTCGAAAGCGGCCTCCGGCTGGGGCTGCATGTTGGCGGCCACGCCGCCGAGGCGCGTCCACACCGCGATGAAATCGTTCCAGCCGCTTGCCAAGAGATGCAGCTCGTAGGTCATCTCGATCTGCCGCGGCAGCGTCGTCGCCAGCGCGATCAGCAGCGCCATGTTGCCGGCATGGTGCACCGCGACCACGGTCATGGTGGCGAAGACGATGGCAAGGCTGACGATGCCGCTCATCGCGCTCATGCCCTCGCGCGCCACCACCGCGCGGACCTGCGCCGCGACCGCCGCGCGCATCCGGGTCTTGAAGCCGGCTAGCCAGAGCCGCAGATTGTAGCGGTTGCCGCTGAAGATGTTGTCCCAGGCGGTATAACCCTGCGCCGTGACCCGATTGTTCATGCGCTGGTTTTCCAGATAAGTACGCGCGATCGGATTCTGTAGCGCCCACTGCATCACTAACAACGCCGCGAACGCGCCGACGTAGGCGAATGGCATGCTGACGTCGATTTCGACGCCGAGCACGAGAGCGTTGAACGCCAGTCCGAGAAAGAGCTTGAGCGAAAACTCGACCTCGGAAATCAGATTGAAGTAGCACTGGAAGGTCTCGCCGGTCAGGAACGGCTCGACGCGCTCGCGCGCCGGCCGGTCGCCGAACAGCTTGACTTTGCCGCGATTCTCGCGCGCGAACCGCAGCATGAATCTGCCGAAGCCGCGATAGCCGGCGCGCTCGGCGTAGATCCAGCTGATCACGCCGGCGACATAGGACGCCGATTGCGCCGTGAGAATCCAGATCAGGTCGCTGAGCAGAAACTCGCCGGCCGCGACCTTGCGTCCGGCATTGATGACGAGCCAGGTGGTCGCGGCGGCGAGCATCGCCTCGGCCATCATCATGACGAGCATCACCGCGAGCGCGGGAGAGATCAGATAGCTCGCCAGCTCCACGCGTGAAATCTGCTTCTGCTTCATGGCGCTCCCGGAACGAAGGCGGCGCGTGGTGCCGATCAGGGGTCGAGTTTAGCTGCATTGGCTTGCGAAATTAAGCGCGGGCAGCAGCGCCGCCGGATCGTCGTTGCTTGATCGCTGGCTCCGGCGGCAATTTCAGCTGGCGAGCCGGGGGCCGAGGGCGTAGTTTTCCCGATCGGGGCGAGACCTATCGGGCCGCGAAGCGGTGGATCGCGAGGCACGCAGAGTGAAGAAAAATGCACGCGTCGTCCTTGCGCGTCTGACCGCGCCGTTCGGCTTTCTCGGCGCGTCATCGCTGCCGACGCATCTCGTTCTCGGCCTTGGCCTCGCCGCCATGACGGCGCTCACCGTTGCCGACTTGCGCGCTTCGATCGGCGTTTGGCTGACGTTGGCTTTGTGGTGCTGCCTCGCCTGGTTCGTCATCGAGAGCGCGGTGCGCGTGAGCAATGCCGTCGTCGCCGGCACGGTGCGTCGCTATCTGCTCTCACCGGCGTGTTGGGTCGACGTACTCTCGGTGTTTCCGGTCCCGATCGCGCTCACTTGCGGCCTGGTGCCGTCGACGGCCTGGTTGTTCGCGTCGTTGTGGGTGCTCAAACTGGCGCAGCACTCGTCGGGCTTCGCCCAGCTTGGCCGCGTGTTCGTGCTCGAGGCAAAGCCGCTCGCGAGCGTGCTGGTCCTGTTTCTGATCGCCTTGTTTCTCGCGGCCGCCGTCATGCACGTGATCGAGCGCGACGGGCAGCCGGCGGCGTTCGGCTCGCTGCCGGCGGCGCTGTGGTGGGCGGTGGTGACGTTGACGACGACCGGCTACGGCGACGAGGTGCCGCATACCCATCTCGGTCATCTGGTCGGCGCGCTGGTGATGATCTGCGGCATCGCCACCTTCGGATTGTGGACCGGCATTCTCGCCACCGGCTTTGCCGCCGAAAGCCGGCGGCGGCATTTCATTCAGACCTGGGACCTGGTCAGCAAGGTGCCGTTCTTCCAGACGCTTGACCCCGCGGCCTTTACCGAGATCACCCACATGCTGCGCCGCGTCGAGGTGCCGCCGCGCACCGCCATCGTTCGCCGCGGCCGGATCGGCGACTGCATGTATTTCATCGCCGAGGGCGAGGTCGAGGTCGACATCAGCCCGGCGCCGGTCCGGCTCGGCCCCGGCGCGTTCTTCGGCGAGCTCGCGCTTCTCGGCGATCTCGTTCGCACCGCCAACGTGTCGACCACCGAGGCATCGACCCTGCTCATTCTCGACCTCGCCGATTTCCGCACCTTGATGGCGCATCATCCCGAGCTGGCGCGGGCGATCGACGCCGAAGGCAAACGGCGGCTTGGCGAAAATCAGCGCCGGCGCGAGCTCTACGCGCGTAGCGGCGTATGACGTCGCTCAATGAGACCCACGATCCCGCCGCTCGCGCTCGGTGTGGCGTTTGCCGAGGCGCCCGGCTGAGCGGCGGCGTTCGCTACTCCACCGGCACCCATTTCTGCAGGCGTTTTCCGGTGTCGACCTCGCCGGTGTAGAAATTGCCGCGCGAATCGAACTGGCCGACATGGACGTAGTGGAATTCGCCGGCATTGCGGCCGGAGCGGCCGAAGGTGCCGACGACCGCGCCGTCCTTACGGCGCACCGTCTCGAATACTTCGTTGGTGCCATCGATCAGCACGAAATAGTTCTGCTTGCGGTCGAGCGGCGAGAAGGCAAGCCCCCAGGCCGAGCCCGGCCCCCGCGTCTTCGGATCGAACACGTATTGGCGAACGAAGCTGCCGTCCTTGTTGAACACCTGCACGCGGTTGTTGCTGCGGTCGCAGACATAGACGAGCCCATCCTTGGCCAGCGCGACGCAGTGCACCGGGTTGGCGAATTGCGGCGAGTCAGGATTGTATAGCGGCAGATCCTCGTCGGTCGGCGGCCTGCCATAGGCGCCCCAGACGCGTTTGATCGCGCCAGAAGTGGCGTCGAGCACGGCGACGCGGTGATTGCCGTAGCCGTCGGCGGCATATACCTCGTTCGCCTGCTTGTCGAAGGCGAACGCTGCGACCTGGCCGAACTGCGTCAGGTCCGTGCTGCTGGTCAGCGGGCCGCGCTTGCCGAATTGTTTGACGAACTTGCCCTCGACCGTGAACTTCAACACCATGCCGTCGCCCTTGCCGTTGCCGGACAGCCAGACGAAGCCGGTATTGTCGACCATGATGCCGTGCTCCTGCAGCGGCCAGTCGTAGGGCGGATTTTCGCCCTCGCCGGGCGGTCCGCCCCAGGAGCGCACCAGATCGCCGGCCTGATTGAACGCCAGCACCGATGGCGCCGGCACGCAGCACTTCGAGCGCGGCGGACTAAGCGTCGCGCCCTTCTCGTCATCGGTAAGCGAGCGCGGGCGCTGGAACACCCAAATATTGTCCTGCGCGTCGACCGCGATGCCTCCGACCTGGCCGAGGAGCCAATTGTTCGGCAGTGGCCTCGGCCAATACGGATCGACGCGGAACGCCGGGCCTTGCGCATGCGCCGGCGCGGTTGTGGCGGCCAAGAACGCAATGAGAATGGCGAGCAACAGCGTCGACCCGCGTGCGAATTTCATGTCGCCTCCTCCTCCTCCGGGCGTTACGGTAGCAAAGCCGCCGCGCGGCGCGTACTATGCGGGCAGTTCGCCGCCTTCTACCGCCAGCGATCGAGGATCGTCATGAACGAGCACGTGCAGACCGTCCAAGGCGCGCC
>Ga0187769_10000041_pt1 | contig 60218 bp, 55 predicted proteins | sample 0116_SJ02_MP02_1_FD_133140 | JGI IMG/M metagenome (GOLD analysis project Ga0187769, IMG submission 133140) | Tropical peat soil microbial communities from peatlands in Department of Meta, Colombia - 0116_SJ02_MP02_10_MG | ecosystem: Environmental > Terrestrial > Soil > Wetlands > Peat | place...
CTCGATCACGTCAGCGCGGGGCGGGCGGGTTGGAACATAGTCAAGACCGCGGGTCGAGACTCTGCGCTGAACTTCGGGCTGGCCGACCGCCCCAGCCACGGGGATCGATACGCCCGGGCGGCGGAGTTCGTCGATGTCTCGGTGAAGCTGTGGGATAGCTGGGGCGAGGACGCGGCGATCGCCGACAAGGCGACCGGGCGCTTCGCGCGGCCCGGAGCGATTGCGCCGATCGACCACGCCGCCGACTACTACAAGGTGCGCGGTCCACTGAACGTGCCGCGCCCGCCCCAGGGCCACCCGCTGCTCGTCCAGGCCGGCTCATCCGAAGACGGCAAGGAGTTCGCGGCGCGCTACGCGGACGCCGTGTTCACCGCCCAGCAAACGCTCGCCGATGCCAAGGCGTTCTACGCGGACCTGAAGGCGCGCGTCGGCCGCCACGGCCGCGGCCCGAGCGAGGTCAAGATCCTCCCGGGAATCGTCCCCGTCCTCGGCAGCACGGAAGCGGAGGCCCGCGAACTGGAACGGCTGCTCGACGAGCTGATCGTGCCCCAGTACGGACTGCAGGCGCTGTCCGAGGTGCTCGAGGTCCCGATCGAGCGGCTCGACCTCGACCAGCAGCTGCCCGACGAGATTTCCGCTGGCGATCGCCTGGAAGGGTCGCAGAGCCGCTCTCAGCTGATCGTCGCTCTCGCTCGCCGAGAGCGACTGACCGTCCGTCAGCTGCTCGGGCGGCTCGGGGGCGGTCGCGGGCATTGGACGTTCGTTGGCACCCCCGAGCAGATCGCGGACGCGCTAGTCGAGTGGTTCGAGCAGGGCGGAGCCGACGGCTTCAACGTGATGGGGCCCGTGCTGCCGGCATCGCTCGTGCAGTTTGTCGAGCACGTCGTGCCTCTCCTCCAGCGGCGCGGCCTGTTCCGAACCGAGTACGCGGGTCGCACCTTGCGGGAGCACTACGGGATCCCACGACCGGCGCGCACGGCGGGCGACAGCGGCACAGTGAGCCAAGCCGCTTAGGCCGTACCCGCTCGGGCCAGCCGCGATGCCGATCGACCACGCGAAGCTGCCCGTTAGCGACCTCGACTCGGCTCGCGACTTCTACACGCTCGCGCTCGGCGCGCTCGGCTGGCAGCTGGTGACCGACGAGGCCCCAGCGGTCCTCCACTTCGGGACCGGCGACGGTGGCGAAGATCACGAGCCGATCGCCTTCGAGTGCACCTCGGAGCCGATCGCCCGCTGCCACATCGCCTTCCTGGCGTCTACCCGCGAGCAGGTCCACGCGTTCCACGCCGCGGCGCTCGGAGCCGGTGGCGCCGACAACGGCTGCCCGGGAGAACGGCCATACGGGCAGCGGTATTACGCAGCGTTCGTGCTCGATCCGGACGGTCACAACCTCGAGGTCGTCTACAAGGGCGGCGACGTCCACATCGACCGGACGATCGAGTCAGTCGGCGGCGGCGCCTAGGAGACGTTCGACAAGAACGCAGTCCTTCCATTGCCCGTCGAGCTTGCCGTGCCTGCGTTGAATGCCGACCTCTTTGAAGGCGGCGGCGCGGTGCGCGGCTCGGCTGGGTCCGTTGTCGGTGAACACCCGGCTGGTGAGCTTGTAGAGCCCGCGACGTTCCGATTCGGCGCAGAGCTCTAGGCAATCCCGGCGTTGTAGATCTCAGCCTCTCGGTCGAGGTCGCGGGACTTGGCCGCGCGGATCGTGAGCTGGTCGCGCAAAGTGGTCATGGGGAGAGCTTGCGGGCGCGGATGATCGCTGAGCCGGCGTACTGGTGAACACGGTGGGTCTCGGTGATCTCGATTTCGCCAAAGCCGGCGCTTTCCAGGATGGAGCGAAACTCGGTCTCGGTCAGCGCGCCTGCGATGCAGCCCGTCCATGCAGCTATGTCAGCGCGGGTCCGCTCGTCCATGTCGGGATCGGCGATCACGTCCGAGACGGCAAACCGGCCGCCGGGCCGTAGCACGCGCGCCGCCTCCCGAATCACTTGCGGCTTGTCGCCGGACAGGTTGATCACGCAGTTGGAGATGACGACGTCGACCGTGTCGGGCTCGAGCGGTATGTCCTCCAAGTAGCCCTTCAGGAACTCGGCGTTGTCGATGCCGGCCTCACGGGCGTTGGCGCGGGCGAGCTCGAGCATCTCGTCGGTCATGTCCAGGCCGATCGCCCTGCCGGTGGGGCCGACCCGGCGCGCGGAGATCAGTACGTCGGCCCCGGCGCCCGAGCCGAGGTCCAGCACGGTCTCGCCGTGGTGCAGGTCCGCGACCGCCGTCGGTACCCCGCAACCGAGCGATCCGTTGATCGCCGCTGACGGGGCGTCGCTCTCACCGCTCTGGGTGTACAGCGAGCCGCCAAACACACCCGCATCATCTGCGGGGCTGCAGCACACCGCGCCGGACGCGGCTGACGTAGCCGCGGCGGCGTATTTCTGGCGGACGGTCTCGCGCACCTGTTCGACGGTCGCCGTCGCGGCGATCGTCGGGTCCTGAGCGGATCCGGCCGGGCACCCGCACCCATCAGTGTGCGACTCGCCGCAACAGGAGGCTTTCTCGGACGGCTCGCAGCAGCTCTCCTGCGCCGTCGGGGTGCAGCATGCGGTGTTCAGCTCAGCCATGCGGACAGCTCCTCCAGAGCGTCGGGGATCACGTAGTAGTAGGCCCACAGGCCGTTGCGCTCTGAGCCGACGATCCCGGCTTCGCGGAGCACCTTCAGGTGATGGGACACGGTCGGTTGCGAAAGGTCGAACAGCGGCACGAGCTCACACACGCACACCTTGCCGGCGTGCTTGCGTAGGACGTCGACGAGCTGGATGCGGACTGGGTCGCCGAGGGCCTTCGCGACCGCGGCCATCCGGACCGCTTCCTCTCGTTCGAGGTCCGGGTAGACGACCGGCTCGCAACAGCGCTCACCGGCGGGCCGCTTGATCTTCGGGGTCAGTTCCATATTGATCGCCATCTATCTACTTATATCGATTGAAGCGACAGCTGTCAATCTATACACTTGGGGAGCTGAGGCTCTGAGGACCGGCGTGTCTACCGATTTGACTCCCCTGCTGCGGTATTGCCTCGAGACGACGGCGGCGCAGCTCGCGGATGAGTTCCACGGGGTGTTCTCGCCCGAGACGGTCAGGCGCTACGTTGAGGCGTCCTACGAGCAGATCGGCGACCGGCCCACGGTGGGGCCCAACTTCCTGCCGGTCATCATCGAGCGGTTCGCGCGCGAGCAGCTATGGGCGATCGCCCAAGTAACGGGAGCGGTCGAAAAGCCGCTACCCGAGGTGCTGTTCGTGTGCGAACACAACGCGGGGCGCAGCCAGATGGCCGCCTGCCTCGCCCATCACCTGTCCGGGGGCCGGATCGCCGTGCGGTCGGCCGGCTCGCATCCCAATGAGCAGATTGACCCGGTCGTCGTCCAGGCGATGGCGGAGATTGAGCTCGACGTCAGCCACGAGTTCCCCAAGCCGCTGACCGACGCGGTCATCCGAGCCGCCGATGTTGTGGTCACGCTCGGCTGCGGGGACGTGTGCACGGTGTACCCGGGCAAGCGCTATGAGGACTGGCCCGTCGGCGATCCCGCGGGCCAGCCACTGGAGACCGTCAGACGGATCCGGTACGAGCTCTACCACCACGTGTGGGAATTGATCCAGTCGCTTGTGCCGTCCGTCGACCTGCTCGACCTACAACGACCAACAGGGGGCAAGAGTTGAAGCGTGTCGCCGTGATAACCGACATCCACGGGAACCTGCCGGCGCTCGAAGCGAGCCTTGAGGCGATCGATGCAATCGGCGTCGACGAGCTGTTCTGCGGCGGGGACCTCGTCGGCTACGGGCCGCACCCGAACGAGGTGTGTCGGCTAATCGAGGACCGTGGGATCCCGACGATCTACGGCAACTACGACTATGCAATCGCGCGCGAGCTCGACGAGTGCGGGTGCGCGTACGTCACCCAACACGACCGCGAGCTCGGCCAGCAGTCGGTCGCGTGGACGCGCGAGCACACCGACCGGCGCTCAAAGGACTTCATGCGCGGGCTGCCGTTCGATCTGCGGTTTGAGCTGGGCTCCCAGCGCGTGCATCTCGTCCACGGGTCGCCGCGGAAGGTCAACGAGTATCTGTTCGAGGACAAGCCCGCGAGCCTGTACGAGCGCCTTGCGGCGGCTGAGACAGCCGGCACGCTCGTGTTCGGACACACCCACAAGCCGTGGATCCACCCCTACGGCGGGGTGCTGTTCGTCAACTGCGGCTCGGTCGGGAAACCCAAAGACGGCGATCCCAGAGCCGGGTTCGCGATCCTCGAGCTCGACCACGCCGGCCATGTCACTGCCTCGATCGAGCGCGTCCCCTACGACGCGGAGGCGGTCGCCAGAGAGGTCGCGGCGGCGGGCCTCCCCGGCGAGTACGCCGAGAAGCTGGTCGCCGCCGCATAACGAAGGAGGTCCCAGATGAAGTACGTGCTGTTCGTGTGCACCCACAACGCGGGGCGCTCGCAGATGGCCCAGGCGTTCTTCGAGCGGACTGTACGACCGATTGCCGCGCCGAGTCCGCCGGCTCCCAGCCGGCGCTGCGGGTGTGGCCCGAAGTCGTCCAGGTCATGCGCGAGGTCGGGATCGACCTCTCCGGCAACAAGCCAAAGCGCCTGTCGGTCGAGATGCAGCTCCACGCCGACTGGGCGGTGACCATGGGCTGCGGCGACGTCTGCCCGTACGTCCCCACCCGGGTCGATGACTGGGACATCCCCGACCCCGCCGGCAAAACACTCGAGGAGGTCCGCGAGATCCGCGACCTCATAGCCGAGCGCATCAACGAGCTCCTGCACGAGCACATCGACGAGATCCAATCCGATCGCACCTCCCATCAATGGCGACTGGCCAAACTGCTCCCGCCACTGGTCGAGGAATTCGGAGACACCCGGAGCCCCGAGGTAATTCGTGGTTGCACGGACCGGATCCTCGACGAATACGACGACGTCCCGATCCGCAGCCACATCTTCTCGCTCGCGTACAAGCGGACCCGCGAATGCCTGCGCAAGGACACGTGCGAAGTCCTCGAAAACGTGAGCGGCTGAGTGACGTTGGCCTGCCGGATCGAGTCCGAAACCCACCGCGTTATCGTCGTCACTTCCGACGGGCGCGATCTCCGAGCCGAGGTCACCGGCTTAGCGCCGCATCCGCGCCACAACCGGACACGATCCAGATCGTCGTCACCGAGCAACGTAATTGCGCGGCGTCCAACGGACGATCCCGTGGGACCGGCTTTTGGACCGAATGGGACCGAAAGCGACGGTTGCGTGCGGTCCACCGACGCTCCCGGCATGGGGTGAGGCGTGCTCGGATTGGCAACGAGTCCCCCGTAGACACGGGGGACTCGGCGCATCGGACGGAGAGGGGGGGATTCGAACCCCCGATGGACTGATAGCCCATACCGGTTTTCGAGACCGGCGCATTCAACCGCTCTGCCACCTCTCCGGTGGGGCAGCGGTAACGGTAGTGGAAGCATCGCCGGGAGGGAGCGGGAGCGGTTCTGAGGGCCAGCCGGCTCGGGAAACGTCTCATACACGGCCGTTTCCCGAGCCGGCCCGCATTCGGGCTCGGCAGGACTAGGGCCGGCGGGGCGCGAAGAACGCCCGCAGCAGATCGGCGCACTCTTCGGCCAGTAGGCCGCTCTCGACTTGGGGCCGGTGGTTGAGGCGAGGCTCGTCGAGCACGTCCAGCACGCTCCCGGCGGCGCCGGCCTTGGGGTCGGTCGTCCCGTACACCAGGCGGGGCAGACGCGCCAGCACGATCGCGCCGGCGCACATCGCGCACGGCTCGAGCGTCACGTACATCACGGAGTCGAGCACGCGCCAGCTGCCGAGGGCGCGCGCGGCCTCGCGCAGAGCAATCATCTCGGCGTGTGCGGTCGGGTCGGCGCGCAGCTCGCGCTCGTTGTGGCCGGCGCCGATCACCTCGCCCCCGCGCACCACGACGGCCCCGATCGGCACGTCGTCGTGCTCGGGCGCGCGTGCCGCCTCGCGCAGCGCAAGGCGCATGAAGTATTCCTCGCGCGGGAAAAAGTGGGAACTCACGCCCAAGCGACGGTACCGTTCGCGAGGGCAACTTTGGCCCCCGCGAAGTTGTCTTAGTCCACGGGCCAGTTTTCTCTGTCCCGGGGGCCGACCTCACGTCTAGCAAGTCCAGCACCTTGTCCGCGGACAAACTCACACGTCGTCTTGCGCTCGCCGCGCTTCTCGCGGCGGCGGCGCTGCTTGCCGGCGCCTCCACCCGGACCGCGCCGGCGAGCGCCGTGGCGCGACGGCCTGACCACGCCCAGGCTCCAGACTACGTGCCGGGCGAGGTGGTGGTCGGCTACGCGACCGCGCCGGTGGCGGCGCAGATCGCCCACGCAGCGCGGGCGATGGGCGCCGAGACGGTGGCCAGCGCCGGGACGGCGATTGTCGGCGGCGAGGGCATGCAGATCGTCAAGGTCCCCCGCGGCCGCAACATCTGGCAGGCCATCGCCCAGCTTCGCCGGCGGCGCGGCGTCGTCTACGCCGTGCCCGACTACATCGCCCACCAGGCCGGCTGGATCCCCGACGACCGCGGCGACACGCACCACGCCAAGGGCTGGGAGTCGCTGCAGTGGAACTTCTTGTCCGGCGCCGGCGTCGACGCCCCCGACGCCTGGGCGCACATGTTCGGCGATCACCGCCCGGGCGGCCGCGGCGTCGTGATCGCCGTGCTCGACACCGGCGTCGCCTTTCGAAACTGGGGTCAGTTCCGCGAATCGCCCGACTTCGCGGGCACGCACTTCGTCGACCCGTACGACTTCGTCGCCAACAACCCCTATCCGCTCGACCGCGAGGGGCACGGCACGTTCGTGGCGGGCATGATCGCCGAGGCGACCAACAACAGAATCGGGCTGACCGGACTCGCCTACGGCGCGAAGATCATGCCGGTGCGGGTGCTGGACGCCGACGGCAACGGTGACTCGGCCACCATCGCGCGCGGCATCCGCTACGCGGTCATGCACGGCGCCCAGGTCATCAACCTGAGCCTCGAGTTCGACATCACGGTCACCGCGCCAGAAATCCCGGACATCATCAGCGCGATCCGCTTCGCCCACCAGCACGGGGTGGTCGTGGTGGCGGCCGCCGGCAATGACAGCGCGCTGCACCTCGCCTATCCCGCCGCCGCTCCGGCGGTCATCTCGGTCGGGGCGACCACCCTCGACCGCTGCGTCGCGGTGTACTCCAACAGCGGCGCCAAGCTCGATCTGGTGGCGCCCGGTGGGGGCGACGACGCGAGCCTGACGAGCGATCCTGACTGCCATCCGCTGCGCAACCTGCCGGCTGTGCACCAGATGACCTTCCGCGACTTCGACTCGATCAGCCCCGGCGCGAACCCCGACCAGTTCAGCCTGCCCGGGAGCTACGGGACCTCGATGGCCGCGCCCGAGGTGTCGGCCACCGCGGCGCTGGTGATCGCCAGCCGAGTGCTCGGGCGTCACCCCTCGCCGGACGCGATCCTCGCTCGGCTCGAGCAGACGGCGACTCCGCTGGGCGGGAGCCAGCCCAACCTTGACTACGGCTACGGGCTTCTGGACGCCGGCGCGGCGACCGCCCCGATTCCCAGTCCGGCCGCGTCGCACTGACCAGAAAACTCACGTAGTTCGGACTATCAGCACTGAGCAGGGCGCGTCGTGGGAGACCTTGTTCGGTACCGACCCGAGCAGGAAGCGCTTGGCGCCGGTCATCCCCTTGTTGCCGATCACGATCAGGTCACAGCGCTGCTCCTCGGCGACGTCGATGATCGCGTCGGCCGCGTCCCCCTGACGCGCGAACGTCTCGATCTCGGCCACGCCCCCCGCCGTGGCCTCGGCCCGCGCGTCCTCGAGCAGCGCCAGCACGTCGTCATGCGGGTTGATCGCCCACTGCACGTCCTTTGGCGCGAGCACCTGCTTCCCCCGCAGCCGCGGGTCCGACACCGGCTCGAAGGCGCTCACGATCCCGAGCCGGGCGCGCAGGCCGGCGGCCAGCTCGATCGCCCGTGCCAGCGCGGTGTGGGCGGTCTCCGAGCCGTCGGTGCCGACCAGGATCGAGGTGAACATCAGGCCAGCTTGGTGATCGCGATCACCATGCCCGCCAGGACGAACACCACGATCAACACCTGCATCCAGAACCAGTGTCGAGGCACGGACCTGAAAGCTAGCGGTCTATCGTGACCGCCAGTGGCCCAACGGCTTAATCCGACGCTCAAGGCGGTCAGCGACGCCGTCCTCGGCGTGGCCGCCAACCTGTCGGTGGACGAGGTGCTGCAGAAGCTCGTGGACGCCGCGCCCGAGCTGGTCGGCGCGCGCTATGCGGCGCTCGGCATCCCCGACGGAGGGGGCGGTTTCAGACGCTTCCTGGTGTCCGGCATGAGCGATGAGCTGATCGCCTCAATGGGGCCGCTCCCCCGGACGCACGGGATGCTCGGGGCGATGCTCGAGCAGCGCACCTCCTACCGGACCGACGACATCCACGACGACCCCCGCTTCCGGGGGTGGTGGCCACGGCAACACCCCGACATGCGCTCGTTCCTCGGCGTGCCGATCATCTCGCCCAAGGGAACGATCATCGGTGCCTTCTACCTCACCGAGAAGGTCGACGCCGAGGCCTTCGACGAGGAGGACCAGGAGCTGATCGAGCTGCTGGCCGCGCACGCGTCGATCGCGATCACCAATGCGAGCCTGTACGAGCGCAGCCGCGAGCTGTCGATCGTCTCGGAGCGAAACCGGCTGGCGCTCGAGCTGCACGACGTGGTCAGCCAGAAGCTGTTCAGCGTGACGCTGACCGCCGAGGCCGCAGCCACGCAGATGGATCGCGATCTCGTTGCGGCCCGCGCCCAGCTCGAGCGTCTTCGCGAGCTCACGCGAGAGGCGCTCGACGAGCTGCGCTCGCTGATCCTCGGTCTTCGTCCCCCCGAGCTCGACCGCGACGGGCTCGAGGGCACGCTGCGCAAGGAGGTCGAGATGCTCGCCCGCACCCACGGCACCGCCATCGAGCTGAAGGTCGAGCCGGGGTTCGCGGGCGGTGACGAGGACTACGATCTCGCCGTTCTGCGGATCGCCCACGAGGCGCTCAACAACGCGATCCGCCACGCCCGCGCCGAGCACGTCACGGTCCGCCTGGCCCGGAACGATGGATCGCTGGTGGTGGAGGTGTCCGACGACGGGATCGGGTTCGATCCCCACGCGCCCGACGTCCGCTCCCGGCATCTCGGCCTGACCTCGATGGAGGAACGCGCCCGCGAGTCGGGCGGGCGGCTGCGGATCAAGTCAAGCCCTGGCGCCGGCACGACGGTGCGGATCGAGCTCGCCGGGCGTGGCTGACCCGATCCGCATCCTCGTGGTCGACGACCACGCCGTGGTGCGGGAGGGCCTGCGCGCGTTTCTCGCCCTTCAGGAAGGTTTCGAGATCGTGGGGGAGGCGGCCGACGGAGAGGAGGCCCTCGAGCGCGCCGCCGAGCTCGACCCAGACGTGATCCTGATGGACCTGGTCATGCCGCGCCGCGACGGCGTGTCGGCAATGCGCGAGCTCCGCGCTCGGGGAGGCGGCGCATCGACAAGCCGACCGCGCGTAATCGTGCTCACGAGCTTCCTCGACGACGAGCGGCTGCTGCCGGCGCTCGAGGCCGGCGCCGCCGGCTACCTGCTCAAGAACTCCCAGCCCGCCGAGCTGGCCCGCGCCGTGCACGCGGCCCACGCCGGCGAGGCGATCATCGACCCGACCGTGGCGGCGCGCCTCGTGCGCGCCCTCTCGGACGCCGACCGCACGCGGCCCGGCGCGGCGCAAACCTTCGAGCAGCTGACGAACCGCGAACGTCAGATCCTCGCTCTGATCGCGGGCGGCCGCTCGAACAAGCGGATCGCCCTCGAGCTCGGCATCGCCGAGAAGACGGTCAAGACGCACGTCGGCCACGTGCTGGCCAAGCTCGGCGTGACCGACCGCACCCAGGCGGCCGTGCTCGCCGTCCAGGAGGGATTGGTCCACAGGTCCTAAGACCAATTGGCCCTGGTAACCGGGACCTCACCGGTCCTACCGTGGCGTTCATGCCACTAGCCATCATCACCGGAAGTTCGCGAGGCCTCGGCCTCGCCCTGGCCCGCGCCCTCGCGCAGCGCGACTGGGCGCTCGTGATCGACGCCCGTAACCCGCACGCGCTCGAGCGCGCCGCCCGCGAGCTCGGCCGGCTCACCGAGGTCGTCGCCCTCCCCGGCGACGTCGCCGACGACTGGCACCGCGGCGCGCTGCTCGACGCCGCCGGTGACCACGTCGACCTGCTGGTCAACAACGCCAGCCTGCTCGGCCCGAGCCCGCAGCCGCCGCTCGGCCGCTACCCACTCGAGACGCTCGAGCGCGTCTACCAGGTCAATGTGCTCGCGCCGCTCGCCCTCGCCCAGCTCGCGCTGCCGCGGATGCCCGACGGCGGCGTGATCGTCAACGTCAGCTCCGACGCGGCGCTCGAGCCCTACGCCGGTTGGGGCGGGTACGGATCCTCCAAGGCCGCGCTCGACCAGCTCAGCGCGATCCTCGCCGAGGAGCAGCCGACGCTCAGGGTGTACTCGGCCGACCCGGGGGACATGCGCACGCAGATGCACCAGGAGGCGTTCCCGGGCGAGGACATCTCGGACATCCCCTCGCCCGAGACGAGCGTGCCCGGCTTGCTCAGGCTGATCGAGGGCGACCTGCCAAGCGGCCGCTACCTCGCGCGCGAGCTCGCGGCGACGGCGACGGCGGCTCGATGAGTGCGCTGGCGTTCGAGCTCGAGCCGGACCTCGAGGCCCACGAGCCCCCAGAGGCGCGCGGGCTGCCGCGCGACGGCGTGCGCCTGCTCGCCGCCCGCCGCTCGAGCGGCGAGATCAGCCAGCACACCTTCAGCGACCTGCCCGAGCTGCTCGACCCCGGCGACGTGCTCGTGATCAACGTGTCGGCGACGATCCCGGCGGCGGTCCCGGCGCGGCGCCGGGGAGGGAGACACGCCGGCCGCGTCCGGGTCCATTTCGCGACCCGGGCACCACACCTCGAGGACGACTGGCGCGTCGTCGAGATCCGCAGCGCCGACGGCAGCCGGCCGACGCGCCTGGCGGTCGGTGAACGGCTCGAGCTGCGCGGCGGCGCCCAGCTCGAGCTCGTCGCGCCCTACGCCTCGGGGCAGCGGCTGATGCTGGCCAGGTCCTGCTGCGAGCTGCTCGTCGACGAGTACCTCGAGCGTCACGGCGAGCCGATCCGCTACGGCCACGTCACCCGGCCCTGGCCGCTCGACGCCTATCAGAACGTGTACGCGATCAGCCCGGGCAGCGCGGAGATGCCGAGCGCCGGGCGCCCGTTCACGCGCGAGCTGATCTCGCGCCTGATCGGCCACCAGGTAGTGATCGCCCCGATCACGTTGCACGCCGGCGTCTCCTCGCCCGAGAGTCATGAGCCGCCGTTCCCGGAGTGGTTCGAGGTGCCCGAGCGCACCGCGAAGTTGATCCGCGCGGCGCGCTGCGAGGGTCGGAAGGTGATCGCCGTCGGGACCACCGCGGTGCGCGCGCTCGAGTCGGCCGCCGCCGCCGACGATTGCGCGTGTGCTCGTTCGGGGTGGACCGGCCTCGTCGTCACGCCCGAGTGCGGCGTGCGCACCGTCGACGGGATGATCACCGGCTGGCACGAGCCCGAGGCGTCGCACCTGCAGATGCTCGAGGCGGTGGCGGGATCAGAACTGCTCGCGCGTTCGTACGACGCCGCGCTTCGGAACGGCTACCTCTGGCACGAGTTCGGAGACAGCCACCTGATCCTGCCGTGAGGGACCGGACGGGCTCGCCCGGCCCCATGGACGCCGCCGAAGGCGGCCCCTGAAATCCGGCTACGCGGCGTGCGCGAGGATGGCCGGAAACTCGATCGTCACGCCGTGCGGCACGACGAGCACCGGGCACCTGGCGCCCTCGATCTCGTTCTGAGCCTGGGCGCTGATCATCACCTGGCCGTACGGCGCCTCCATCCGCGAGCCGACCACGAGCAGGTCGACCTGGCGCTCGTCGCGCGTGAGCGTGGCACCGAAGCTGTCGGCCAGCGAGCGCGCGGTGGCGATGGTCGAGTCGTCTCCGGGCACGGCGAGCACGCCGATCCGGTGGATGCGCGATTCCAGATAGTCGGCCGGCGCGATCGCCACCGCCGCCGGGGCCGACTCGAGCAGGCGCTGGGCGGAGTGCTGCGGGGCGACGCGTCCGGGCGGGGTCCGGTAGTCGGAGCCGAACACGATGATGTCGGCATCCTCTTCCTGGGCCAGGTGGACGAGGCCCTCGGGCGTGGACGCGCTGACGACGATTCGCGCCTCGACGCCGTGGCGGTCAAGTCGCTGGATGCCGCGGTCGAGCAGCGCCTGCGCGTCGCGTTCCTCGAGCTGCTCGCGCGAGTGGTCACTCTGGGTGCTGTGACGCACGTACGCCAGCGTGAGCGACGCGCCGGCATCGGCCAGCGTGCGGCCGAGCATCAGTGCGTCGTGGTCGCCGGCGGTGTCGTCGTAAGAGATGATCGCCCTTGGGCTCATCGGGTGGCCCTCCAATCCTCGGGGTGTTCGTCCGCGCGGTGGTCGCGGTATTGCGTCCTGTTCCGCAGGAGGATTCCATTTACCTACTATCAGCACTAGTGAAGTTGGTCATGCTGTCGATAAGATTTCCTAATGCTGAACGTGGGTCGGGTCCGAGTGCTGTCAGAGGTGGTGCGCCGGGGTTCGTTCTCGGCCGCCGCGGAGGCGCTCTCCTACACGCAATCGGCGGTCTCGCAGGCGATCGCGCGGCTCGAGGCCGAGACCGGCGCAACGCTGATCGTGCGTGACCGCGCCGGGGTTCGCCCGACGGCGGCCGGGGCCAGCCTGGTCGAGCACGCGGACGGGATCTTCGCGCGAATCGACGCCGCCGAGGCCGAGCTCGCGGCGGTGCTCGGGGTCCGGTCGGGGCGGCTGCGGGCGGCGTCGTTTCCCTCCGCGGGCGCCACGCTGATGCCGCTGGCGATCGCACGGTTCCGCGAGCGCCACCCGGAAGTCGCGCTGACGCTCGCCGAGGGCGAGCCCGAGGAGATCGCGCCGCGGCTGCGCGCCGGCGAGTTCGACCTGGCGCTGCTGTTCGCGTTCCCAGATCCCGGCACGCGCGAGCGGCACGGGACGCGGCTGCGCACCCGGTTGCTGCTCGAGGACCCGATGCTGGTCGCGCTTCCGGCAGAGCACGCGCTGGCCGACAAGCCCGCGCTCACGCTCGAGGACCTGCGCGCGCAGGACTGGGTGCAGACCTCGGCCTCGAGCCCGTGCGCCCGCCACGTGGTGCGCCTATGCCTCGCGGCGGGGTTCGAGCCCAAGGTCACCTTCGAATCAGATGACTACGAGACCGTGCAGGGGCTGGTGGCCGCCGGCGTCGGGGTGGCGCTGATCCCGCGCCTGGCTCTCACGCACGTGCACCCGGGGATCGTGGTGCGCGGGCTCGCGCCGCGGAGCCCGATGCGGCGCGTGGTGGCAGCGACGCTCGGCGCGGCCGGCGTGTCGCCCGCCGCCGAGAGCATGATCGCGATCCTCGCCGACGTGGCCGGGCGCTATACGGAGAGGCCGCACAACGCGGCCGCGTAGCCCGCGCTCGCCGGCGGCGCGGCGCTAAGGCGCCGCCGACGGTCCCTAACTTCCCGGCCTTACCTCGCTCGTGAGCTTGGTGGCGCGCTTGGCCGCGTCGGTCAGGTGGACCGTGATCGTCACCCGCGTCGACTGGTGGCGCGCGAGCTGCGAGGCCAGGCTGCCGCCGGAGTTCAGGCGCGGATACGCGATCGTCACGCGGATCTGCTGGGCAGCCGTGGTCAGCTTGAGCACGAGCGCTCCGCGCTGGAGGCTCGCGGTGAAGCGCAGGTGCTTGACGCGGCGGCCGCTGACGGAGACGGTGGCGCGGGATTTGCTGAAGCTGAGGCCGTCGGGTAACGCCACCGTGAGCGTCTGCAGCTGGGGCGCGTCCCGCCCGGCCGTCACCATGAACGACAGCTTCGGCCGGCTCGCGCCGACACCGCTCAGCGACACGTCTGACAGCGTCGGGTTGCTCTGGACGGTCCACGCGAACGACGTTCGCGCGCTCGTGCCGAGCGCGTCCGAGGCGGTCACGGTCACCGTCGAGGTCCCGATCTGTTGCGGGCGGCCGGTGATCTTGCCGCTCGAGCCGTTTATCGACAGTCCGGACGGCAGACCGGTGGCGCTGTAGCTCACGCCTGAACCACGGGTGTCCGAGGAGCGGATCTGCAGGCTGGCCGAGGTGTTGACCACGGTGCGCTGCGCGCCCGGATCGGCGAGCGCGATGAAGTCGGTGCACAGCGAGCCGGCGAGGGCCGAGCCGTTCGGGGTGCCCAGGCCGCTTGCCATGTCGTACCCAGGCCCGGCCTGGAACTGTCGGTTGTTGGTCCCGGTCATGTCGTTGTTGCCCGACGTGACGTCGTTGAAGTCGCTGCCGTACGCGGTGCCCGCGGCGTAATAGAGGGCGGGATTGGCGAAGCCGACGGAGACGCCGTTGCACGCCGCCGAGGCGTTCGTCAGCGCGATCAGCGCCGCCCACAGCGGCGCGGCGCCGCTCGTGCCGCCCACCTCCTGCCACCCCGCGGGATTCGGGGGTGGCGCCGATGAGTTCCCGCCGTTCCAGTAGATGACGTAGCCGGTGCCGGGATCGGCATCGGCGGAAACATCGGGGACCTCGCGGCAATCGCCCGATGACGCGCCGCAGGTCGTTCCGGTGGACCCCGAGTTGATCACATGCAGCGAGGAGGGGGCCACCGACTGGTAAGCGGGCATCGTCCAGAAGCTCGAGACGCCGCCCCCGCCGGCGCCGACCGTGTCCCCCTCGTTCCAGACGCTCTCCGACGGGCGGGGGCCGAGCGAGGCGATGTGGGTGCCGCCCACGCCGGTGACGTAGGGCTGGCTCGCGGGATCGTCGACCGCGACCGCGGTCGACTCCGGGAAGCAGTCCTCGGCGCCGTCGTCGCCTGACGCGGACACGATCGACATCCCCTCGGCGGCCGCCTCCTGGAACAGGGTGTTCTCGGCCTGGGCCTGGCTAAAGCCGTTGAGCGGCTCACACTGGCCCCAGGACGCCGTCACCACCTGCGCCGCGTGCTGGCTGATGATCGCGCTGAACGTGTCGTACGGGCCCGAGCCCGAGTTCGGCCCCTCGTAGACGAGGACGTTCGCCTTGGGGGCGAGGCCGATCACGTTCTCGATGTCGAGCGCCGCCTCGCCGGACTGGCTGCCCGAGGCGCCGCCGTCGACGTTGACGGGGCCGACCTGCGCGTTGATCCCGTAGCAGGACTCGAACGCCGTGATGTCGCTGTCGGTGTAGGGCTCGAGTTCGAGCACCGCGACCGTCTCACCGGCGCCCTCGTCCGATTGCCCGCCCGCGCCACCCGAGGTGTACAGACCCGACAGCCCGTACGCCGACGCGATCTGGTCCGTGGTGTAGCCGCCCTGGCTCTGTGCCGCGGCGGTGGCAGCTGCGCACGGCTGCGGCCCCCCGGTGGCGACGTGCGGTCGTATACGCGGAGCCGTCGCGGCATGCGCGCGGACCAGCAGCGGCACCGCCTTCGACACCGTGTTCAGGCCCAGCACGGCCTGCACGGTGGGCGCCACCGCCGCGTCGACCGCGGGGGCCTGCTGGTTGATGATCCCGGAGTCGCCGTTACGCAGCTCCACGTGCGCGAACGAGACCGAAAAGGCGCGGGCGACGGCGCCGGCGCTGGCTCTCACCGGGATCGACAGGTGGTTGGCGTTCGGCGTCCCGGGCGTGAGGCCGTGGGCGCGCAGCGAGGCCTCGATCGCCTTGAGCTGCGCGGAGGTGGCGCCGAAGCGCTGGACGAACTGCGCCGGCGTGACGTAGTCGCGATACAGCGGCGAGCCGGGCGTCGAGACCGCGTTGGCCAGCGCCTGCAGGCCGGCCGGGTCGCGCGGCTTCAGGGCCACGGTGACGCGCATCGGCGTCGCCGCGGCCACGGAGGCCACGATCCGCGCGCCGGGCGGGAGGGTCGGGGCGGCCCCCAGCCGAACCCGACCGCCGCCGGCCCCGTCGGCCGCGGGGGCCGAGGAAGCGACGATCAGCACGCACGCGCAGGCCGCGACGCATGCCGCGACGAGCGTGGCCAATCTCGAGGACGGAGGCAGCACCCTCTTGCGAGCCTAGCGGCTACCGCGTCACGTGGACATAACGGGTCACCGGGCGGCCACCATCACGAACCAGTCGCTGGCGTGGAGCACGGTGGCGCCACCAAGCTCGGCCGCGAGCTCCTGCGCGTCGAAATAGCCCTTGTAGACCTGGAAGCGCGAGCCGTCGTTCAACACGCGTTCCTGCCATTCCTCATGCGCGTGATCCGGTCTGACCGCGGAGTCGACGACGACCAGCTCGCGTGCGACGCGATGCGCCTCGGCCAGAAAGGTCTCGCGCGCGGCGGGCTCGAGATGGCCGTAGAAGTGGCCGGTGAAGACGCGGTCGAAGGCGTCGTCGCCGAACGGGAGCCGAGTGGCGTCGCCCTGGACGAACGCAACGTCCGGGATGCGGCTCTGGGCGATGGCGAGCATCCGCTCGCTCTGGTCGAGGCCCGTGACCTCGCCGGCGAGACGACGGGTGAGGAAGCCGCGGGTGTCGGAGTACTCCTTCATGGCGTCCATCCTGCCAGGCCGCCGGGTTTGTTTGACTTCTTGAGCATGGACGAGCGGCGGCGACTCAGCTTCGGAGGGGTGGCCGAGCTGTACGACCGCAGCCGGCCCTCGTACCCGCCGGCACTGGTCGACGACGTGCTCGAGTTCGCGGGCGTCGGCCCCGGCGAGGCCGACCGGGCGCTCGAGGTCGGCGCCGGGACAGGCAAGGCAACGGTGCTGTTCGCGGACAGGGGCGTGAGCGTGGTGGCGCTTGAGCCGAGCGCGGAGATGGCCGCGGTGGCGCGCCGCAACTGTGCGGAGTACGAGAACGTGATGATCGAGCAGACGGAGTTCGAACGGTGGCGGCCGGACGGGCACGAGTTCCGTTTCATGTTCTCCGCTCAGGCGTGGCACTGGGTTTCGGCCGACGTGCGCTACGTCTGGGCCCGCGCGGCGCTCCAGGCCGGCGGCGCGCTGGCGCCGTACTGGAACATCCCCGATTGGGAGGCCTGCGAGCTGCGCGACGAGCTCCGGGAGGCGTACCGGCGCAGCGGCGAGGGCGACGGCACGGGGGACCCCTTTCACCCGAGCGCGCAACCGGGGCACGACGACTGGCCGGGCGAGATCGCCGCCGCCCCCGGGTTTGACGGAGCGCAGGTGCGTTACTACCGCTGGCGGTGGACCTACACCACCCAGTGCTACGTCGATCTGCTCGGTACGCAGTCGGCCAACCTGGTGACGGGGGACGCGCAGCGTGACCGCCTGTTCACCGACGTCGCCGGCGTGATCGACGCGCACGGCGGCGCCTTCGAGATGCCGTACGTGACGCAGCTCTGCCTGGCTAGGGCTTCATGAGCGACGGGATTGTCGTCGGCGACGACGGCGTGCCGCGTTGCTGGTGGAGCGGCTCGGCGGTCGAGTATCGCGCCTACCACGACACCGAATGGGGCTTCCCCGTCGCCGACGATGTCCGCCTGTTCGAGAAGCTGAGCCTGGAGGGGTTCCAGTCGGGCCTGTCGTGGCTGACCATCCTGCGCAAGCGCGAGGCGTTCCGGCGCGCGTTCGCCGGCTTCGACTTCTCCGCGGTCGCGGGCTTCGGCGAGGGCGACGTGGAGCGGCTGCTGGGCGACGCGTCGATCGTCCGCCACCGCGGCAAGATCGAGGCGGTGATCAACAACGCCGGGCGGGCGGTCGAGCTGGTTTCCGAAGCCGGCTCGCTTGCGGGCTTTGTCTGGCAGTTCGAGCCGGGGCCGCGGACGCTCGAGGGTCGTGGCTCGCTGGAGGCGCATACGGAGGAGTCGCGGGCGCTGGCCCGTGAGCTCAAGCGCCGCGGCTGGCGGTTCGTCGGACCCACCACCGTGTACGCGTTCATGCAGGCGATGGGCCTGGTCAACGACCATCTGGATGGCTGTGCCGCGCGAGCCGAGGTCGAGCGGGCGCGCGCGGCTTTCACGCGGCCGGGGGCTACTGGGAGGGTCGGCGGCGCCTGACGGCGGCGCCTTAGACCAGCCTGACGATCGCGACGATCCCGACGACGACGATCACCGCACGCAGCGCCGGCGGGGGCAGCCGGCGGCCGTAGCGCGCGCCGAGCACGCCGCCGATCGTCGACCCGACCGCGATCAGCAGCGCGGCCAGCCAGGCGACGTGCGCCGCGAAGATGAACACGATGCCCGCGATCAGGTTGACCAGGCCGGCGAGCACGACCTTCAGCGCGTTGACCCGCTGTAGGTTCTCGTCGGGGAGAGAAAGGCCGAGGATCGCGAGCAGCATGATCCCCTGGGCGGCGCCGAAATAGCCGCCGTACACCCCGGTCGCGAACACGGAGAGCATGGTGAGCGGCCCGTGCTCACGGGTCTCGCGCGCGTGGCGTGCCCGATGTGCCTCGATCACGCGGCCCAGGCGCGGCTGCAGCACGATGAGCACGAGCGCGATGACGATGAACGCCGGCACGATGTCCTTGAACGCGGACGCCGGCAGGCTGAGCAGGAGAATCGCTCCGACGATGCCTCCGGTCGCCGAGGCGATCGACAAGCGAAGCAAGCGGTTGCGCTGGCCGGCCAGCTCGCGGCGGTACCCGATCGCGCCCGACACCGACCCCGGGACCAGCCCAACCGTGTTGGACACGTTCGCGGTGACCGGCGCGTACCCGAACGCGAGGAGCACCGGGAAGGTGATCAGCGTGCCGCTCCCGACCACCGTGTTGATCGTGCCGGCCGCGATGCCTGCCCCGAAGATCCCAAGGGCATGCAGCAGGCTCATGTGCGCGGATGTGTCCGGGTTCTAGGTCCGGTACGCGCGGACCAGGTAGCCGCTGTGTCCGGGGCTGGTGGTCTCGAGGCGGTCGAACCCGCTCGCGCCGAACATCAGCTCGAGCTCGCGGCGGCTGTAGTTGAAGATCGGGCAGTTGCCGATCCACTCGTAGCGCACCTTGCGGACGGGTCCCTTTAGCCATGACCAGGTTGGGAACGACCCGACCACGCAGCCGCCGGGAGCGGTGAGGTCGAACATCCGGCGGCTGAACCGGTGCGGCTCGGGAAGGTAGTCGAACAGGCCGACCGCGAGGACGACTTCGAACGGACCATCGAGCGGCGCGGTCAGGAAGTCGTCGACGAGGAGCTCGACTCGGTCCGCGAAGCGGGGATACAGGCGCGCCCGAGCCAGCTCGATCATCGGTTCGGAGAAGTCGACGCCGACGTAGTGGGAGGCGCCGGCCTCGAGCACGAACTCGCCGATCCGCCCGGAGCCGCAACCGACATCGAGCACACGCGGGTCGGCGTACGCGGTGACCGTCTCGACCGCGAGCCGCCGCCGGCGGAACAGCCCGGGGCGGAGCGTGCGGACAAGCCAGCGCTCGTCCTCGTAGAGGTCGTCGAACTGCTGCGCGTGCTCTTCGAAGCGGTGCCGGACGCGCTCAGGCGCTGCTGTCGAGTCGTGCATGCGCCTCACCATAAGGGATCAGCTCGAAGTGACGCGCGATTGCGCGCAGGACATCGGGGGCGCGGCGGCGGGCGCCGTTGCGCTGGAGCTCGCGCAGCTTGGCGTGGGCCGTCTGTTTGGCGGTGGCGCCGGGCGGGAGCGTGGCTCTCAGCGGCTGTGGGTCGAGCTCGTTGGGGTGCAGGTACAGGCCCGCGAGCGAGCCGGCACGCTCGAGGCCCTTCAGAAGCACCGCCGTCGGCACGAGCTCCCAGTACGACGCGCCACCGACGGGGATTCTCGCCCCGGTGTGCCCGATTCGCCATACGGCGACTGGGAACTCCCACAGGCCGGAGCCGATTCGGTGGGGGCTCGTGTCCGTGGGGGCGACGCGGTGGCGCAGCGCCGGCGAGTCGTGCTGGCTCGCGTCGTAGGCGAAGCCCTCGCCGGCCAGGACTTCGAACGCCCAGGCCGAGCTCTGGGTGATCGAGAAGGCCGGCGCGCGGTAGCCGAGGGGTGTGCAGCCGCTGAGGTCCTCGATCGTGGCGCGGGCGGCGCGCAGGTCGGCGGCGAACTCGTCGGGCGTCTGGGCGTGGACGGGGAGATGAGCGTCGCCGTGGCAGGCGATCTCGTGACCGTGCTCGACGACGCGCTTGACCAGCTCGGGGTGCGCCCGGGCCGCCATACCCAGCACGAAGAACGTCGCCCGCGCGTTCAGCTCGTCGAACAGGTTCAGCAGGGCGTCGGTCTGGCGGGCGAGCGCGGGCCCGGGTTGATCCCAGCCCGCCACGCCCACGCGCCGGCGGACCAGCTGGTGCCAGTCCTCGAAGTCGACGCTGAGCAGGAGGGTGGGGCCGGGTGAGGTCATGGGCGCTTGGGAAGAAACTACGACTATTTCGAAGTTTCTTACCGAGCGACGGTGTGGGCGACGCCCGGGTGGGCTGTTTATCCCCCCGCCACAAGACGCCGGCCTACCACCCTCCGACCGACCCGGACCGGCGTCAGCAGCCCGAGCCGCGAGGCCATCTGGATCGAATCGGCCCACCGGGAGAGCCCCGAGCTGGGTGAGTCCTCGAACGTGCCGGCCTCGATCAGCTCGACGTACCAGTCGATCGTGTCCGCCAGCGTCTCGTCGAGGGGTCGCGTCTCGTAGCCCGGCTCATCGCGGGCCCTGCGCGAGATGAAGCGCCAGTCCTGTCCCATCAGCTCAAACGCCTCGGCGGAGATGGCACCGGGCAGGCCGAGCGCCTCGCGGACCTGGGCGCGCGCCGGATGAGCGCCGGGAGCACCATGATCGGGTGGCTGACCCCGACAGCTCGGCGACCCGGTCGATCAGCTCAGGCCAGCGAAGGTTCTCGCCCCCGAGCCTGTCTGGTGTGCCTCCAACTCAGAGGCTTTCCCGCCAGCGCCGTCCCCATGCGCCGGATTGAGGAGATTCACAAGATCTGTTGAATCAAATTTGTCGGCGGCGCCTGACGGCGGCGCCTTAGTCGATCGCCCGCCGGTAGAAGCCGCGCACGCCGATCGTCATCAGCGCGCTGACCGACCCTACGAGCACCACGATGCAGACCCACGGCGCGATGTGCGGGACGCTCGGCACGAGTGCGGCGCGCATCAACTCGCTCACGTAGGTCATGGGATTGCAGGCGGTCACCACCTGGAACCACGGAAGTCGCGACAGCGACGGCCACGGGTACTGGCTGCAACCGGTGAACAGGAGCGGCGTGAACACCAGCGAGAACACGATGTTTATGCGCTGGGGGACGACCAGCGTGCCCATCACCAGGCCGAGACCGGCCCCGAGCAGGCTGCCGAAGATGAGTGCCACCACGAGCAGCGGGACACCGCTCCACCGCCACGGGATCGAGCCCAACACCAGGATCCCGACCGGGATCATGATCGTGGTGGCGGTCATGGCGCGCAGCGCGGCGAACAGGACCTTCTCGGCCGCCACCAGCCCGGTCGACATCGGCGCGAGCAGCCGGTCCTCGATTTCCTTGGTCCAGCCGAATTCGACTACGAGCGGGAAAGCCAGCGTTTGCATCCCGGTGATCACGGCGGTGAGCGCCAAGAGGCCGGGGAACAGCAGGTCCGTGTAGCCGTGCTGCGTGTAGCCGAGCGAGCCCAGCACCTTGCCGAACACGAACAGCAGGAACAGCGGCTGGAGGATCACCTGCGCCAGGAAGACGGGCAGCTCTTTCCCCGTCACGTAGACGTCGCGGCGCAGCACCGCGGTGAACGCTCGCGCCTGACCGGCGTGCGAAGCCTGAGCCCGGGCCGGCGCCGGCGCCGGGGCGACGGTGGCGCTCATCGCAGGGTCCTCCCGGTCAGGGCGATGAATACATCCTCGAGCGTCGGTGCGCCGAGCTCGACCCCGCTCAGTTCGAAGCCTTGCTCGGTCAGCAGCGCCGCGGCCGGCCCCACGAGCTGCGACGCCTCGCCCGACACGTAGAGCCTGAGCAGCCAATGGTCGGCCTGGCCGTTGCCCTGGTCATCGTGCAGCGGCTCAACTCGCTCCACCCCGGGGAGGGTCCCGAGCGCGCCCGCCAGCGTCGCCGATCCGTCGCCGTCACCCGCGGCGTTCACGCTGAGCTCGAGCGTCGAGCTGCCCGCCAGCCCGCGCATGAGCGCCTCCGGCGTGTCGAGCGCGAGCAGCTTGCCGTGGTCCATGATTCCGACGCGATCGGCCAGCGTCGCCGCCTCGTGCATGTCGTGCGTGGTCAGCATCAGGGTGACGCCGTGGTTGCGGAGCTCGCGCAGCCGGTCCCACACGAACAGCCGTGCGGCCGGGTCGAGTCCGGTGCTCGGTTCGTCCAGGAACAGAACCATCGGCTCGTGCATCAGTGCCCGCGCGATCATCATCCGCTGCGACTGGCCGCCCGAGAACAGATCGGGCTTGACGTCGGCGCGATCGAGCAGCCCGAACTGCTCGAGCAGCTCGTCGGCCCGGCGCGTGGCCTCGGCCGCCGGCACACCGTGGTAGGCGGCGTGAAAGGTCAGGTTGCGCCGGACCGAGATCGAGCGGTCCAGATTGCTGCGCTGGGGCACGACCGCGAGCAGGCTGCGAACCCGGACAGGGTCGGCCGCGACATTCACGCCGCCGATCATCGCCGTGCCGCTGGTCGGCCGCACCCGCGTCGTCAGCATGCCGATTGTGGTCGTCTTGCCGGCGCCGTTCGGTCCCAGCAGCCCGAAGACCTCGCCCGGCGTCACCGCGAACGAGATCCCGTTGACCGCGTTGACGGGCGACTTCGGGTAGCGCTTGACGAGCTCGGAGACCTCGACCGTGGGTGTGGTGATCTGTCCGTTCCCCTGCGCTGCCGTACTGCGCACCGACCCGAGATTACATAGGGCGCTACCCTCGCCCGCGTGGTGTCGGAGGCGCAGCTGAAGTCGTCAGAAGGCGGACAAGAACCCGCCGGCGAAGGGTGGTTCGTGCTGGGCGCGCGCGATGCGAAGTGGCTCGATGGCCGGTTCGGCGCCTTCACGCGCTTCGAGGGGCGGCCCCAGGCGCGCTTTCAGCAGCTCGGCTTCAACATTGGGGTGCTGAAGCCTGGGCAGGCGTCCTGCTACTACCACGGCGAGGACGAGCAGGAGGACTTCCTCGTCCTCCAGGGCGAATGCCTGCTCCTGATCGAGGGGCAGGAGCGGCCGCTGCAGCAATGGGACTTCGTACACTGCCCGCCGTGGACCGAGCATGTGTTCGTCGGCGCCGGCGACGGGCCGTGCGCGCTGCTGGCCGTCGGCACCCGCGTCGGCAGCGACGAGGTCATGTACCCCCGCTCCGAGCTGGCCCTGCGGCACGATGCCGGCGTCGAGCAGGAGACGCGGGACCCGAAAGAGGCGTACGCCGGGATCCCGGACGACGAGCCGGTCGGCTATCAGCCCGGCTGGCTCCCTGGCGGCTGAGCGTCGAGCTCGAGCCGACAGGGGATATGAAATCGGCGGCGCCTGACGGCGGCGCCTCGTCCAGCAACGTCAGCGGCAGATGGTCGTTCCACTCCTCGGCGCCGGCGATCCACGCGCGCCGCTCATAGCAGCGCCTGGCCCGCGTGTGCCCGGCCGGTGTGTCCGGGGATCGCGCCCTCGACCAGCGCCAGCAGCGCCCAGGTGTCCGGATCGGCCGGCACGTCGGCGGTGAGATCCCGAGCGGCGTCCGGGTCGGGCGGCTCCCACCCTCCCGGCGCGAACGCGCGATAGGACTCGTTGGGCTGCGCGCGTGGGCCGGCTACGCGGTGTTCCCGGCGAGCTTCGCGGCCGGCTTCGCGTTCATCACCGCGCTCGTCGTGTTCCTGCTCAACGCGATCAGCCCGGATACGCTCGCCACCGCCTGGGCCCGCTTGCTCGACACGCTGATCGGCGGCTCGCTCGGCCTGATCGCCTACGCCGTGTGGCCGACCTGGTCGAACATTCCCGCGTGGCAGTCACTCGCCGACCTCGTCTCGGCGGACCGCTCTTACCTCGCCGCGATCCTAGACGCGCTCGTCCGGGGCCGCCGGGCCGACGAGACCGTGATGCCAGCGCTGAGCCGCCGAGCGCGCGTGGCGCGTGCCAATGCCCAGTCGACCGTCGCCCGTTCGCTGTCCGAGCCGAAGACGCGGAGGATCGACGCCGAACAGAGCCTGGGCGCGCTGGCCGCCCTGCGGCGGCTGATTCAGGCCGCTCACGTGCTCAGGCTCGACGTCCAGGAGGACCGCCCGCGCCCGCCGCTGCCCGGGCTTGCACCGCTGGCGCACGATCTCGACGCTGCCCTCTCGAGCGTCGAGGCGACGCTGCGGACACGCCCGGAGGCGCCCTCGCCGAGCAGCTTGAGATACCCTCCGGCGCTGGGGCGCAGGAGGAATTGAGGACCCCGGGGTGAAATTTTTCGGGCGGGGCGCCTGAGGAGAGCGTATTAGGGTACCCTAAGCGCCGGATGGCTCGAGGATCGCTCGACAGCCCGCCGGTTTCCCCCGCGCGACCCGCCGCTCGGCGCCGGCCCGGCGAACGCGCCGCCTTCTACGTGTGGACCGCCGTGGTCCTAGCGGTAGCGGTGGTTGCCGTCGTGTTGGGCTGGCATAGCCGCGGAGGCACCACCGATCCCACTGCCCTTCCTCCCGGCCACCGCCTGAGTCACACCACCGTCGTCATCAATAGCGCGATCCTCGTGTTCCGCGAGGGGCTCGAGACGATCCTGGTGCTCGCGGCGGTCACCGCCAGCTTCCTCGGAGGCAACCGCGTATACCGGCGGCCGGTCGCGGGCGGCGGCGCCGCGGCGCTCGGTGTCGGCGTCGCGACGTGGCTGTTCGTGGTCTGGCTGATCGGCCGCTTCCACGGCGGCGAGTTCGTCGTGCAGGCGGCCACCGGGATCCCGTCGCTGATCGTCCTGCTGATCGTGATGAACTGGTTCTTCCACAAGGTCTACTGGACCGGCTGGATCTCCCACCACCACAAGCGCCGGCGCGGTCTGCTGTCGGCCGACCCAGACACGAACCGTCGGCGCCTCCTCCTGGGGCTGGCGCTGCTGGGCTTCACCTCGGTCTACCGCGAGTGCTTCGAGGTCGTGATCTTCCTCCAGAACCTGCGTGAGCTGTACGGGTCGAGCGTCGTCCTCGAGGGCGTCGTGATCGGCCTTCTGTTCACGGGCGCGGTTGGGGTGCTCACCTTTGCCTTGCACCAGCGGTTGCCTTACCGCCGGCTGCTGATCATCACCGGCGTAATGCTCCTGTTCGTCCTGCTCGTGTCGGTCGGCGAGGAGGTCAACGAGATGCAGCTGGCCGGGTGGATCGGCACGACCAACATCTCCTGGCTGCACATCCCGGGCTGGATGGGCACCTGGTTCTCGCTGTTCGGCAACTGGCAGACGTTCGCCGGTCAGTTCGTCGCGCTCGGGCTCGTGGTCGGCTCCTACGTGGTCGCGCAGTACATGCGCGTGTGGCGCCCGCGCCGGCACGGCGAGCAACCCGCGAGGCTCGCCGACGCTCCGCCGGAGCGTCCCGTCGACCGCGACGTTCGCCCCGCTCCGGCCAACGCGCTCGCTTAATCAGGCCAGCGACCGAGCCGGCCGGCCGGCGCGGGCGAGCTTGCGCCGACTGGCGGCGTCGAGCACCGCCTTGCGCAGCCGCACGGCGTGCGGGGTGACCTCGACGCACTCGTCCGCCCGCAGGAACTCGAGCGCCTGATCGAGCGACAGCTCCCGCTTGGGGACGAGCCGCACGAGCTCGTCCGCGGTCGAGGAGCGCATGTTGGTCAGATGCTTCTCCTTAGTCGCGTTGACGTCGAGATCGTCGGCGCGCGAGTTCTCGCCCACGATCATCCCCTCGTAGATCTCCTCGCCGGGCGCGACGAACAGCGTCCCCCGCTCCTGCAGGTTGAACAGGGCGAATGCCGCCACGCGGCCGCGCCGATCGGCCACCAGCGACCCGGTGGGCCGGGTGCGGAGGTCGCCGTGCCAGGGTTCCCAGCGATCGAACACGTGGTGGACGATCCCGGTGCCCCGCGTCTCGGTCAGAAACTCGGTCCGGAATCCGATCAGGCCGCGCGCCGGCACCAGGTAGTCCATCCGCACCCAGCCGGTGCCATGGTTGACCATCTGCTCGAGGCGGCCCTTGCGCATGGCCAGCAGCTGCGTGATCACGCCAACGTACTCCTCAGGCGCGTCGATGCTCATCCGCTCGACCGGCTCGGACAGTTTGTCGTCGATCTCGCGCGTGACCACTTGAGGCTTGCCCACCGTGAGCTCGAAGCCTTCGCGCCGCATCAACTCGACCAGCACCGCCAGCGCCAGCTCGCCCCGGCCCTGCACCTCCCACACGTCCGGGCGCTCCGTGTCGAGCACGCGCAGAGACACGTTCCCAACTAGCTCGCGGTCCAGGCGCGCCTTGACCTGCGAAGCGGTCAGTTTGTCGCCGTCCTGTCCGGACAGCGGCGAGGTGTTGATGCCGATCGTGACCGACAGGGACGGCTCGTCGACGGTGATGACCGGTAGCGGGCGCGGGTCTTCGGACGCCGCCAGCGTCTCGCCGATCGTGATTTCGGGGATACCCGCCACGGAGATGATCTCGCCCGGCCCGGCCTCGTCGGCGGGGGCGCGCTCGAGCGCCTCGGTCACGTACAGCTCACTGATCCTGACCCGCTCGATCTGGCCGTCCGCCCGGCACCAGGCCACGGTCTCGCCGCGCCGGATCGTGCCGTGGCGCACCCGGCAGATGGCCAGCCGCCCCACGTAGGGGGAAGCGTCGAGGTTGGTGACGTGGGCCTGGAAGGGGTGGTCGGGGTCGTACTCCGGCGCTGGGATGTGCGTCACGAGCAGCTCGACCAGCGGACCCAGATCGGTGCCTTCGACCCCGGGCTCCAGCGATGCCCACCCCGCCTTGGCGTTCGTGTAGACGATCGGGAACTCGATCTGCGATTCGTCGGCGTCGAGGTCCAGGAACAGCTCGTACACCTCGTCCACAACCTCATCGATCCGCGCGTCCGGCCGGTCCACCTTGTTGACAACGAGGATCACGGGGAGGCGTCGCTCGAGCGCCTTGCGCAGCACGAATCGCGTCTGCGGCAGCGGGCCCTCGCTGGCGTCGACGAGGAGCAGCACGCCGTCGACCATCGTCAGCCCGCGCTCGACCTCGCCGCCGAAGTCGGCGTGGCCCGGCGTGTCGACGATGTTGAGCTTCATGTCGCCGTAGCGCACGGCCGTGTTCTTGGCCAGGATCGTGATGCCCTTCTCGCGCTCGAGGTCCATCGAGTCCATCACCCGGTCGGCCACCTCCTGGCCGGCGCGGAACGCTCCCGATTGCCACAGCAGCGCGTCAACCAGCGTGGTCTTGCCGTGGTCGACGTGCGCGACGATCGCGATGTTGCGGATGTCCTGACGTAACGCCATATCTCCCCCCGACGATAGAAGGCTCGGGACATGTCACAAACCGAGACTCAGAAACGTCATAAGCCGAGAGAACCGCTTTGCTAAACAGTTAAGGCCGGACCGGGTGACACCGCGGTGGGAGGGACGCGTCACCACCCCGAGGGCCACGACCACGGAGTCCCGAAAGTGCTGAAAGTCACACGCTGGTGCATCCACCACCGCCGTCAGGTGTTCCTCGCCTGGGTCGCCATCGCAGTCCTGACCACGATTTTCGCGAGCGCCGCCGGGCGCAACTACGCGACGAACTTCAGCCTTCCCGGAACCCAGTCCCAGCGTGCGCTCGACCTACTCAAGAAGGAATTCCCCGCCCAGAGCGGCGACGTCGACACGATCGTCTTCCACACGTCGAATTCCACCATCGATGACCCGGCGGTCCGCTCGGCCATCGAGCAATTGCTCGAGAAGGTGAAGAACGACCCGCACGTCGTCTCCGTGCTCAGCCCCTACAGCCCGACGGGCTCGGTCGAGGTCTCGCACGACCGCAGGACGGCGTTCGCGACGATCAACTACGACAAGCCTTCCAACCAGGTTCCGAACGACGCGGGCAAGCCCGTGCTCGACCAGATCGGGAACGTGCACGTCCCGGGCCTGACGATCGCCGCCGGCGGGCAGGTGATGGAAAACGCCGAGGGATTCACCGTCGGCCCCGCGACCCTCATCGGGTCGATCGCAGCGCTCGTGATCCTGCTGTTCACGTTCGGCTCGCTGGTCGCGGCCGGAATGCCGCTGATCACGGCTGGTCTCGGCCTGATCACGGGGGTGGCGCTGATCGGGCTCGCCACCCACGTCACGAGCATCCCGAACGTCTCGACCGACCTGGCCCTGATGATCGGCCTCGGCGTGGGGGTCGACTACGCGCTCTTCATCGTGACGCGGTTCCGCGAGAACTACCTGGGCACCGGGGATGTCGAGCAGTCGGTGGTCGACGCCATGGACACCTCCGGTCGCGCCATCCTGCTCGCCGGCACCACCGTGGTGATCGCGCTGCTCGGGATGTTCGCCACCGGCGTCAGCTTCCTCTACGGGCTGGCGATCGCCTCGGTGTTCGCCGTGCTGATGACGCTTTTCGCGTCGCTCACGGTCCTGCCGGCGATGCTGTCGCGCTTCGGCGACCGGATCGTCCGGCCGCGCGCAAAGCGCCGCCGCGTGTTCTCCCGCGGCACCGCCGTCGCTGCCAATTCGCCCGACGCCGTGATGAAGGAGCACTCGCGGTCGCGGTGGCGGCAGTGGAGCCGGTTGGTGCAGCAGCGGCCATGGCCGCTGGCGGCGCTCTCGCTCGGCGTGATGGTCGCCCTGCTGCTGCCCGTGTTCGCGTTGCGCCTCGAGTCGAGCGACGCCGGCAACGATCCCTCCGGCACCAAGACGCGGGAGGCGTTCGACCTGCTGGCGCAGGGCTTCGGGGCCGGGTTCAACGGACCGCTGCTGATCGTGACCGAGCTCCCCGACCACAGCAAGGCCGCCCTGCCGGCGGTCGAGGCCGCGGTCAAGCAGACGCCGAATGTCGTGGCGGTCACGCCGCCCCGGATTGCGCCGTCCGGCAACGTGGCCGTGTTCGAGGCCTATCCCGGCTCGGCACCGCAGGCGGTGGCCACCACCAACCTGGTCAACCACCTGCGCAACGACGTGCTGCCGCCCGTCGAGCACGGTACCGGCGCCACGATCCTGGTCGGCGGGTTCACCGCCGGCTCGATCGACTTCTCCCACGTCCTCTCGACCAAGCTGCCCCTGTTCATCGGCATCGTCGTGGTCCTGTCAGCGCTCTTGCTGTTCGTGATCTTCCGCTCCGTGGTGATCCCGATCCAGGCGGCGCTGATGAACCTGCTCAGCATCGGAGGCGCGCTCGGCGTGACCGTGCTCGTGTTCCAGGATGGCTGGTTCGCCAGCGTCATCGGCGTCGAGAAGGGGCCGGTCGAACCGTGGATACCCGTGCTCATGTTCGCCGTCGTGTTCGGCCTGTCGATGGACTACGAGGTGTTCCTCGTCTCACGCGTGCGCGAGCAGTGGATCCGCCGGCGCGACGCGTCCGAGGCGGTCGCCGACGGGATCGCGTTCACCGGCCGGGTGATCACCGCCGCCGCCGCGATCATGATCTGCGTGTTCCTGTCGTTCATGTTCGGCAACGAGCGCGTGCTCAAGGAGTTCGGCTTCGGTCTGGCCGCTGCCGTGCTCCTCGATGCGCTCGTGGTGCGCTGCGTGCTGCTGCCGGCGGTGCTCGAGCTGCTCGGGCCGCGGACCTGGTGGCTGCCGCGCTGGCTCGACGAGCGACTGCCGCACATCAACATCGAGGGCACGAGCGCGCGCGAGCAGCTGGCAGCTCGGCGGCCTCCGGAAGCCGAGGAGCCGGCCGAGCGCGAGCCGGCGCCGGTCTAGCGTTTTTTAGGGTCTCGCTTCGCTCGGCGTCCGTCGGATGTGGCGCGGCTCGGCCCTATGGGCGAGGCACGGATGCCGAGCGGGCCGAGGGCGCGACCGCCATCTGAACCCATCCGGACCCGTTCGGGCTGTCCTCACCCGCCCCCGCGCCACCGCGCGGATACGCCCGGAGCGTGCCGATCAGCTCGGGGTCCTCGCCGGCGAGCGCCATCCAGGCCGCGCGCAGGCCGTCGGCGGCGGCCGTCTGCAGCGCGAGCTGGCGGCTCTCCATCTGGCTGATGACGGCCGCGCCCGCCGCCGGCCGGATCACGCACACCGTAGGCGCGTGGTCGGGTTCGGCGGCCTGGGCCGCCAGCTCAGCGGTGAGCGCGTCGTAGCGCCCTGACCGGGTCTCGCGCAGGTGGACGAGGTCCGGGTTGATCGCGCGCAGGTAACGGTCGGTCAGCTTCGCCACCAGGGGCGACAGCGGCCTGTGCCCCACCCCGTGAGGGCGAGTCTGCAACACGAGCAGGTCGGTGGCGGTGGTCCGGGCGAGGTGCACCGGGATCGCCTCGGCCAGGGTGGCGTCGAGCAACCGCATCCCGCGGAAGTCGACCGGCCCGCCCGCCAGCCAGGGGAGGCGGCTCGAGGCCCGCAGGGCGCAGCAGATGTCGTGTTGGCTCCGCAGGTCGCCGAGGTCGACGATCGACGCCCGGTCGGCGTCGGTGGCGGTGCAATGGAGCTCGATCCCGCTCTGCGCGACGGCGTCGAAGCGCAGCGGCCGCTGCCGCGTCCAGACCTGGTTGATCACGTGGTCCATGTCGAACGCCGGACGGCCGCGCAGCGGGCGCAGTCTGCTCACAAAGCGCGGATCGCCGAAGCCATAGCCGTACAGCGTCGCCAGATAGGCGGCCTGGCCGGCGAGCAGGAAGGCGGCGTTGAAGCCGCCTGCGGAGGCGCCGTGCACCTCGTCGAAGGCGTCCCGCAGACCGAGCTGCTCGATCGCCGTGGCCATCCCGGCCGAGACCACCCCGCGCATTCCGCCGCCCTCGATCACCAGCGCCACCCGCCGCCCGTCGGCCCTGGCGCCGGGCCGCGAGCCCTCCTCGCGCCGGCGCAGGAGGGTGCGGACGACCGGGTGGTCGCGGAGGTCGTCGGTCACGACCGAGGCGGGTCGGAACGGGTCGGGTGAGAAGCGCCGGGGCCGCACGAGCCCGGCTAATCGTAGTTGCGGATCGCCGGCGCGCGCCTGTGAGCGCCAATAAGTCGAGCACTCACACTCGCCTCGACCGCCGAGAGGGGCGAAGTTCGCGCTATGCCCGCGTGAATCCGGATTCACCGGGCGGGCGGGGGCGAGCGTTGAGAAAGTCGGTGTCAGGTGGGCCAAGCACGGGCAAGACAGCCCTCAGAAGTACCGGTTGGCACTACTTCGCGACACCTGTAACGAAGATCACAGGAGGGGGTACCACCCCCGTAATGCAGTTCCGTCGTAAGCGCTCCCGCAGGCGCCGGGTTTTGGACGCTGCGCGCGCCGCGCCGGCACGCGGGCTGGACGTCGCGCGCGCCGCCCCCGAGCGCGGGCGTCAGCTGCGTGCCGCTGCCGCCCAGCTCGACATCCCCTGGGCGCGATCCTGGCTGGCCGGCCTGATCCGCGAGAACTTCATGCGCTTCGTGCTCAACCCCCTCATGGACTACTACGCCGCGCGCCGCGCGAGCGGTCGGGAGAAGCTCGAGGATGTCAAGGGTCCGATCATCCTCGTCGCCAACCACGCCAGCCATCTCGACACGCCCGTCATCCTGTCCGCGCTCCCCCGCCGGCTGCGTAAGCGGACGGTCGTGGCGGCCGCAGCCGACTACTTCTACCGCAACCGGCTGGTCGCCTCGGCGGTCTCGCTGATCTTCAACACGGTGCCGATCGAGCGCCGGCGCGGTGGGAGCATGTCGAAGAACGGCGGCCACCTCGACCGGTTGCTCGACCAGGGCTGGAGCCTGCTGCTCTACCCCGAGGGGACGCGCTCGCGCGACGGCATGCCCGGTCCCCTGCGCCGCGGCGCCGCGGTGCTGGCGGCCGCCCACCACCTGACCATCGTCCCCATCCGGGTCACGGGCACGGCCGAGGCGATGCCGCCGGGCCGCTTCTGGCCCAGCCGCCGGCGCGCGACGACGGTATCCCGCCGCCACCGGATCGAGGTCGCGTTCGGCGAGCCGATCACCGCGACCGCCGACGCCGATCAGGTGATGGAGGCGGTCCGCACCTTCTTCCAAAACGGCTCCGTCAGCCCCTACCGCTCGCCCTACCGCAAGCGCACGCCCGTCGGAACCCGTCACTAAGCGGCGAGTGGCAGCCACTGCCGGAACGGACCAGCGCGCCGCCTACCCGAACAGCGTTTGACATTGTCGCACGCACGCTGGTAATCTCGGTCCTACCGCGGATGCACGTGGGTCGCCGCGTCGCCCAACCCGGGCGGAGGATCTGAGGGTGGTTCCAGTGAACTCAGGCAGGACGAGAGTCGGGCCTCGGTGCACGACGCTGGAGGATGCTGCGCGGGACCGTCGCGCCGCGGCGCGCGCTCATGCACGGTCTCGCCCACGGGCAGGAGGCGCACCTCCCTCAGACGAACATCATCGGCGACTGCGCGAGAGCGGGAGCGCATTCCTGAACTCAACGTCTCAGAGGAGGAGGTTGTGTGAGCACCGTAGCTGAGTCAATGGCAGTCGGCCCGCTCCCGCTTCGCTGGCGGCAGGGCATCATCGGAGAGCTGTGGGCCGAGTTCTTCGGCTGCTTCATCCTGATCTGCTTTGGCGACGGGGTGGTGGCAATGCTCTGGGCGCTCCCCGGGTCTGGGCGCGGCGAATACGCGAACATCCTCAATTCTGGGGGGGACTGGCTGCTGATCACCTGGGGATGGGCCCTGGCCGTGTGCTTCGCCGTGTACACCGTGGGTGGCGTCACCGGCGCGCACATCAACCCCGCGATCACGCTCGGGGCCGCGATCCGTAAACAGTTGCCGTGGAACAAGGTGCCGGTTTACTGGGTCGCCCAGGTGTTCGGCTGCTTCGTCGGGGCGGCGCTCGTGTACCTCGTCTACGTCAACGCGATCGACGCGTTCAACACCGCCCATCACATCGTCCGGGGGACCTATGCGTCCAAGGGCACCTACAGCACGTTCGCGACGTTCCCGGCACCCTATTTCTCGTCGGTGTGGGGGCCGTTAGTCGACCAGATTGTGGGTACGTTCTTCCTGGCGTTGTTCGTGTGGGCTGTGACCGACGAGTACGGCCTCGCGGTGGGGTCCAACCTGACACCGTGGATCGTCGGCATGATCGTGATGGCGGTCGGCATCTCGTTCGGAGCCAACGCCGGCTACGCGATCAACCCCGCTCGCGACTTCGGTCCGCGCTTGTTCGCCTTCATCGCGGGCTGGGGCAAGCAGGCGTTGCCTGGCAACTACCTGGTCAACAGCGGCAGAATAACCGACTACTTCTGGGTGCCGATCGTCGGGCCTCTGATCGGGGCGGCTCTCGCCTCGTTCTTCTACGACGCGTTCATCCGGTCGATCCTGATCGCCCGGAAACCACCAGAACCGGGGATCATCGCCGAGGGCGAGACCGTCCAGGATCGGCCCGGTCCCGAGCGTATCCCCTGATTTAGAAGGGGCTGCGAACCACACGCGGGGCGACGGCACGGCGCGGTGCCGCCGCCCCGACGTGCGTTAAGCGCGGGGACTGCTCACTCGTCGTCGTCGACCCAGTCGACGGTCCGCGCCACCGCCTTCTTCCACTTCCGGTAGGCGCGCTCGCGCGCCACGCTGTCCATGCTTGGCAGCCACTCTGCGGCCTTGTGCCAGTTCTTGCTCAGGCTGTCGGTGTCCGGCCAGAAGCCCACCGCCAGCCCCGCCGTGTAGGCAGCGCCAAGTGACACCGTCTCGGCCACGATCGGTCGCATCACCGGAATGTCGAGGACGTCGGCCAGGAACTGCATCAGCAGGTTGTTCGGCGTCATCCCACCGTCGACGCGCAGTTCCGAGAGCGGCGCGCCGTAATCGGTGTTCATCGCCTCGACCACTTCGCGCGTCTGCCACGCGGTGGCCTCGAGCACGGCACGCGCCAGGTGACCCTTGTTGATGTAACTGGTCAGCCCCGTGATCACGCCGCGGGCGTCGCTGCGCCAGTGCGGCGCGAACAGGCCGGAGAAGGCGGGAACGAAGTAACACCCGCCGTTGTCCTCGACCGTCAACGCCAGCGTCTCGATCTCGGGTGCGCTCCCGATCAAACCCAGGTTGTCGCGGAACCACTGCACCAGTGCACCGGTGACCGCGATCGAGCCCTCCAGTGCATACATCGGCTCGGCCGACCCGAGCTTGTACGCCAGCGTCGTCAGCAGGCCGTTTTTCGAAGTGACGGGGCGCGCCCCGGTGTTGAGCACGAAGAAGCTGCCGGTCCCGAACGTGCACTTGGCGTCACCCGCCTTGAAACACGTCTGCCCGACGAGCGCGGCGTGCTGGTCGCCGAGCGCCGAGGCGACGGGGACTCCAGCCAGCGGCGCGCCGGCCTCGCCGTACACCTCAGACGACGGGCGGATCTCGGGGAGCATCGCGGCCGGAACGCCGAGCGCGTCGAGCAGCTCGGGGTCCCAATCGAGGGTGTGGAGGTTCATCAGCAGCGTGCGGCTCGCGTTGGTGACGTCGGTGACGTGACGGCCGCACAAGTTCCAGACCAGCCACGAGTCGATCGTCCCGAACAGCACCTCGCCCGCCTCGGCGCGCTCGCGCAGGCCCGGGATGTGGTCGAGCAGCCACCGGATCTTCGGTCCGGAGAAGTACGTCGTGACCGGAAGCCCGGTCTTCCCGCGGAATAGCTCCTGGCCGAGCTTGCGGGCGAACTCCCGGCAGAGGCGATCGGTCCGCGTGTCGGCCCAGTTGATCGCGTTGTGCACGGGCGCACCGGTGCGGACGTCCCACAGGACGGTGGTCTCGCGCTGGTTGGCGATCCCGAGCGCGCACAGGTCCTGGGGGGTCAGGTCCGCCTTGTCGAGGGCCACGCGCACCACCAGGAGCACGTTGCGCAGGATCTCCTCCGGATCGTGTTCGACCCAACCCGGCCGGGGAAAGTGCTGGCGGTGCTCCTGCTGCGAGACCGACACGATCCGGGCACGGTCGTCGAATACGAAGCACCTCGACGACGCCGTCCCTTGGTCGATCGAGGCTACGTAGCGCCCATTCATGGCCAAGCGGCAGTCTATGCGGGGCGGGCCGTTACCAGGGGATCGCGCCGAGCTCGCGCGAGACCGCGCGGGCGGCCTCCATCACGTAGTCGACGAACTCGGGACGCGGTTGCCGACCGTCGCACAGCCGCTCGATCGGTCCGGCGATCCCGATCGCGCCGACCGTCACCCGGCGGCGATCCTCGATCGGGGCGGCGATCGAGGCGGTGCCGTGGAACAACTCGCCCACGTCCGCGGCCCATCCTCGCTCGCCGATCGCCTCGAGCTCCTGGCGGAAGCGGTAGATGTCGGTCACCGTCGCGGGGGTGAAGCTAGACAGGGACCCGGGTGCGAACGCGGCCGCGATGTAGTTGTGGTTGGCGAGCAGCGCCTTGCCGAGCGCGGTGGCGTGGGCGGGCAGGAGGCTACCCACCTCGAGCGCCTGGCGGCTGTCGTCGGGCCGGAACACGTGGTGGACGATCAACACCTGGTTCTCGTGCAGGGTCCCGATCCGCACGCTCTCGCCGCTGCGAGTGGCCAACCCGTCGGCCCAGTTCAGCGCGCGGGTGCGGAGCTCGTTGCCGTCGAGATAGCTCGAGCCCATGTGCAGGAGCGCAGGGCCGAGCTGGTACTTGCCGGACTCCCGGTCCTGCTCGACGAAGCCGACGGCCTGGAGGGTCCTGAGGATGCCGTACACGGTCCCCTTCGGCAGCCTCAGCTCGCCGGCGAGCTCGGCCACCCCGAGCCGGCGCGAGCGTCCCGAAAGGAGCCGTAGGATGGCGGCCGCGCGCTCGATGGATTGGATGCGACCGGGTACTTGTGCAGCCCTCCCTCAGCCCTCCGATGCCCAAACGTGGCTTGGCGGCGCGCCCAAACCGCGGTCCGAACGGTGTTTGACATTGTCGCACCGTTTCCGTTATTGTCGCAAGCAAGGCTCGTGGGTGGAGAGCGTTTTGGTCCAGAAGGAGGGTGCTTGCTGGGCATTATCGGTGCTGACCTGACGGCAAAGCGCCGCCGTCGGCCCTGCGACGGCCGTGCTGGGTCGCATCCGCACACTCGACCGCCCGGTCCTGGTGAACGTGCATTCGCGCACGTACGGGGGTCACAACCGCACACTCGAGCGGCGCGCCGTGCCGACTGTGCGGTTGTAACCCAAAGTTCCGTTCACACTGACGGAAGGAAAGGGGCATGAAGAAGCTCATCAATGCGCCCGACGCGGTCCTGCGGGACGCGCTTCGTGGCGTCGAAGCCGCGCACGGTGATCGAGTGCGCGTGTCGTACGACCCTGCGTTCATCGTTCGCATCGACGCGCCGGTCCAGGGCAAGGTGGGACTCGTCTCGGGAGGCGGCTCGGGTCACGAGCCGATGCACGGCGGCTACGTCGGGCCGGGCATGCTCGACGCGGCCTGTCCAGGCGAGGTGTTCACCTCGCCCACGCCCGATCAGATGATCGAGGCGACCAAGGCGGTCAACGGCGGGGCCGGCGTGATCCACATCGTCAAGAACTACACCGGCGACGTGATGAACTTCGACATGGCCGCCGAGATGGGCCGGGGCGAGGAGATCGAGGTCGAGACCGTCCTGACCAACGACGATGTCGCCGTCGAGGACTCGCTCTACACCGCGGGGCGCCGCGGCGTGGGCGTGACGGTCCTGGTCGAGAAGATCTGCGGCGGCGCCGCCGAGGACCGCAAGTCGCTGCAGGAAGTGGCGGAGCTCGGGCGTCGCGTCAACGCGAACGGCCGGTCGATGGGCATGGCGCTGACGCCGTGCATCACGCCCGCGTCGGGCAAGCCGAGCTTCGAGCTCGGCGAGGACGAGGTCGAGATCGGCATCGGCATCCACGGCGAGCCGGGCCGCTTCCGCGAGAAGATCGGTCCCGCGTCGCAGATCGCCGAGCGGTTGATGACCCCGATCCTCGAGGACCTTCCGTTCTCCTCGGGGGATCGCGTGCTCGCGTTCATGAACGGCATGGGTGGGACTCCGCTGATCGAGCTGTACGTCATGTACGGCGAGGTGGCCAAGATCGCCCAGGAGCACGGCCTCACGATCGAGCGCAACCTGATCGGCAACTACATCACCTCGCTCGAGATGCAGGGGTGCTCGATCACCCTGCTCAAGCTCGACGACGAGATGGTCCGCTATTGGGACGCTCCGGTGAACACTCCGGGCTTGCGCTGGGGTGCGTGACAGTGGCGATCTCGGGCAGCTGACGGTGGCGATCACGCGCGACGCCACCCTCGACTGGATGAACCGGTTCGCCGGCGAGATGTCCGAGCACCGGGAAGAGCTGGTCGCGCTCGACACGGCGATCGGCGACGGCGATCACGGGACCAACATGAATCGAGGCATGGTCAAGGCCCTGGAGCGGCTCGGCGCGGCGGAGCAGGCAGATCCGGGTACCGTGCTCAAGACCGTCGCGATGGCGCTCGTGTCGACCGTCGGCGGGGCCGCCGGCCCGCTGTACGGGACGCTGTTCCTGCAGATGGGCAATGCCCTGGCGGGCCAGGAGGAGGTCGATCTGCCGGCGTACGCGACGGCCTGGCGCAAGGGCCTGGACGGAGTCCAGGCGAGGGGGAAAGCGGTTGCCGAAGACAAGACGATGGTGGACGCGTTGATCCCGGGCGTCGAGGCGCTCGAGTCTGCGTCCGACCTCGACAGCGGCCTGCGCGCGGCGGCGCAGGCCGCGCAGGACGGGATGAAGGCAACGACGCCGATGATCGCGCGCAAGGGGCGCGCCAGCTACCTGGGGGAGCGGAGCAAGGACCACCAAGACCCTGGGGCGACCTCCACTTACTACTTGTTCAAGAGCGCCGCCGAGGCGCTCGCGGGCTAAAGGAGAACAGGCATGGCGAAGTACTCAGTGGCACTCGATCAGGGGACGACCAGCTCGCGGGCGATGGTCTTCGACCACTCCGGCCGAGTTGCGGCGGTATCGCAGAAGGAACACGAGCAGATCTATCCCAGGCCGGGCTGGGTCGAGCACGATCCGAAGGAGATCTGGGCGCGCTGCCAGGAGGTGCTCGACGAGGCGATGGAGTCAGCCGGGGCCGCCCGGGACGACATCGCCGCGCTCGGCATCACCAACCAGCGCGAGACGACGGTCGTCTGGGACCGCAACACCGGCGAGCCGGTGATGAACGCGATCGTGTGGCAGGACACGCGGACCGACAAGCTGGTCGACGAGCTGTCCGCCGACGGCGGTCAGGATCGGTTCCGCAGCCACGTCGGCCTGCCGCTGGCGACGTACTTCTCGGGTCCGAAGGTCCGGTGGATCCTCGACAACGTCGACGGCGCCCGCGCCAGGGCCGAGGCCGGCGATCTGATGTTCGGGAACATCGACACCTGGTGCATCTGGAACCTGACCGGCGGCACCAACGGCGGTTTGCACATCACCGACGTGACGAACGCCAGCCGGACGATGCTGATGAATCTCGAGACGTTGTCCTGGGATGAGGGCATCGCCGCCACGATCGGGGTGCCGATGTCGATGCTGCCCGAGATCAGGGCCTCGAGCGAGGTCTATGGCGAGGTCAGGGCCGGCAGCCTGACCGGGATCAACATCGCCGGCGACCTCGGCGACCAGCAGGCGGCGACGTTCGGCCAGGCCTGCTTCGACACCGGCGACGCCAAGAACACGTACGGCACGGGCAACTTCATGCTGCTCAACACGAGCACCGAGGCCGTGCAATCCAAGTCCGGGCTGCTGACCACGGCCTGCTACAAGATCGGCGACCAGGCGTGCGTGTACGCGCTTGAGGGCTCGATCGCGATCACCGGCGCGCTCGTGCAGTGGCTGCGCGACAACCTGCACATGATCGAGGCCGCCCCGCAGGTCGAGGAGCTGGCCAAGTCGGTGGACGACAACGGCGGGCTGTACATCGTGCCCGCCTTCAGCGGCTTGTTCGCGCCGTACTGGAAGTCGAACGCCCGCGGCGTGTTCGCCGGCCTGACGCGGTACGTCAACGCCGGCCACGTCGCCCGCGCCGCGCTCGAGGCAACCGCGTTCCAGACGCGCGAGGTGATGGACGCGATGGAGGCCGACTCCGGCGTCACCCTGACCGAGCTCAAGGTCGACGGCGGCATGGTCGCCAACGACCTGCTGATGCAGTTCCAGGCCGACATCCTCGGGGTGCCGGTGGTCCGGCCCGTGGTGGCCGAGACGACCGCGCTGGGCGCGTCGTACGCGGCCGGGCTCGCCGTCGGCTTCTGGGACAGCGAGCAGGACGTCCGTGACAACTGGGCCGAGGACAAGCGGTGGGAGCCGAGCATGGACGCCGCCAAGCGCGACGAGTACTACAAGGAGTGGAAGAAGGCCATCACCCGGACGTTCGACTGGGTCGACTAAGGCGCCGCCGTCAGGCGCCGCCGACAATTCGATTGACCGACTGCTCTGAACCTCGACGCCGAAGGCGGTCCCACCGGCCGCCTTCGGCGGAGTAGGCTCACGTCTATGGCCACGCTTAGCACCGACGTCTTGGTTATCGGGGGTGGCGCCACGGGCGCGGGCGTGGCCTGGGACGCGTCGCTGCGCGGTTACGACGTGGTGCTGGTCGATCGCGCGGACCTGGCCGAGGGCACGAGCGGGCGCTTTCACGGCCTGCTGCACTCCGGTGGCCGCTACGCGGTCAAGGATCCGCACGCCGCGACGGAATGCGTCCAGGAGAACCGTATCGTCCGGAACATCGCGGCCGACTGCATCGAGGACGTCGGGGGGTTCTTCGTCACGACCCCGTATGACGATCCCGCCTACGCCGACAGGTTCGCCAAGGGATGCCGCGACACCGGCGTCGACTGCGAGGAGATCGATCCCGCGGTCGCGCTCCGAGAGGAGCCGCGCCTGAACCCGGGCATCTCGCGCGTCTTCCGCGTCCCCGACGGGAACATCGACGTGTGGAAGACCGTGTGGGCGATGGCCCGCGGCGCCCAGCAACGTGGCGCGCGGATCCTTCCCTACCACGAGGTCATTGCCATCCATCGAAACGGCGACGTGATCACCGGCGCTCGCGTGCGCGGTCACGCCACCGGCGAGGAGCTCGACATCGAGGCCCGTGTCACCGTCAACGCTTCGGGTGCGTGGGCCGGTCGGGTCGCCGACCTGGCGGGCATCGAGGGTGTCCGCATTCTGCCGGGCCGGGGGATCATGATCGCGATGAACCACCGCCTGGTGAACACGTGCATCAATCGCTGTCAGATGCCCAGCGACGGCGACATCATCGTCCCGATCCACACGGTTTGCATCATCGGCACCACGGACGAGCACACCGACGACCCCGACGACCACACGGTGCTCCAGGAGGAGGTCGACGCGATGCTCGACGACGGCGAGAAGCTCGTCCCCGGCTTCCGCCAGGCGAGAGCGCTGCGTGTGTGGACCGGCGTGCGGCCGCTGTTCGAGGACGCCAAGGCCCTCGACACCGACACGCGCGACGTCACACGCGCGCACGCGGTGCTCGACCATGCCGAGCGCGACGGCGTCACGGGGTTCGTAACGATCACCGGAGGGAAGCTGACGACCTTCCGGTTGATGGCCGAGGACACGATGGCCGCTGTCAGCCGGCACCTCGGCGACGAGCGCCCCTGCACGACCAAGACCGAGCCGCTCCCCGGCTCCGAGGGCCACGCGACCTACATGCTCGCAGAGCGACTCGAGCGCAAGGAGAAGAACCTCGTCGACGAGCAGATCATCTGTGACTGCGAGCTCGTCCCGCGGTGGAAGCTCGAGGAGTCGATTCGCCGCCGCGCCACCACCAACCTCGACGACATCCGCCGCCTGCTCCGGCTCGGGATGGGACCATGCCAGGGCGGGTTCTGCATCTACCGAGCCACCGGCATCCTGCACGGTCTCGACGGTCTGAGCGCCGAGCAGGCCGACAAATCGCTCCTCGAATTCCTCGAGGAGCGGTGGAGAGGGACGTGGCCGATCCTCTACGGGGATCAGCTGCGCCAGACCCGGTTCGACGAATGGATCTTCCAAGGCGTGCTCGACGTGGAGCATCTGCCGCTGCCGCAGCCGGAGGCCGTCGCGACGTGAGCGGACAGCTGCGTTATGACGCCGTCGTGATCGGCGGCGGCACCGCGGGCATGGTCGCCGGGGCGCGACTAGCCGAGGGTGGCGCGCGCGTGTGCGTGCTCGCCAAGGGCGTCGGATCGACGCACCTGGCCCCCGGCACGATCGACGTGCTCGGGTACGCGCCCGAGCGGGTCGCCGCGCCGCTGGCCGCCCTCGGAGACTTTGTCGCCGCGCGCCCCGATCACCCATATGCACTCCTGGGTGCGGACGCGGTGGCAGAGTCGGCTCACTGGTTCCAGTCGCGGGTTGAATCGGGACCGCTGCCCGGCTATCGCTACGTCGGCGACCTCGAGCGAAACCGCCTGTTCCCGACCGCGGTCGGCGCGCTGCGGCCGTCGGCGCTGGTCCCGGAAACGATGGCTCACGGTGACGGCGACTCGCTAGAGCGCGTGTGCGTGGTCGGTTCGCGGGCGCTTCGCGACTTCCACCCCGCGCTGTGCGCCGCGAACCTCGGCCGCGCCGGAATCGCGGCTCGTTGGGTGGAGGCCGAGATCGAGGTCATCAAGGCCGACCAGAACGCGCTGGGCCTGGCGCGGCGGTTCGACGACCCGGCCTGGCGAGCGGCGTTTGCGGGCCGGCTCGCGCTCAAGCTGCAGGCCGACGAGAGCATCGGGTTGCCGGCGATGCTCGGCATCCGCGACCCGCACAGCGCCTGGTCGGACCTCGAGCGTCGCCTCGGCCGCCCCGTGTTCGAGATCCCCACGCTGCCGCCGTCGGTTCCCGGCATGCGCCTGTACGAAATTCTGCGAGTGGCGCTGCGACGCGCGGGCGGCCGGCTCGTGCTCGGAGCCGAGGTGGTGAGCGCTGAGCGCGCCGGCTCGCGCGTGACCTCAGTGGCCACGCGAGCGGCCGGCCACGACGCGGTGTACGCCGCGCCCTGGTTCGTGTTCGCTGCGGGCGGGTTCAGCTCGGGCGCGATCGAGCTCGACTCCGATTGGGTCACGCGCGATCGCGTGCTGGGCCTGCCGTTGCGCGGCGTGCCCGGACCGGGCGAGCCCCGCTTCCTTCCCGAATACCTCGCCGAGCAACCGATGTCCCGCGTCGGCGTCGCCGTCGACGCCCAGCTCCGGGCCGAGGGTGCGGATAATGTCGTCGTGGCGGGCGCCGCGCTGCCCGGCGCGATCTCCTGGCGCGAGGGATCGGGCGAGGGCATCGCCCTGGCCAGCGGCTCGCGGGCCGCGCAGCTGGTCCTGTCCGCCGGCGGAGCCCGCGCGGAGGCAGCATGACGAACGGCATCCTCGAGGATCTGCTGCTTCGCGGGTCGATCGATCACTGCGTCAAGTGCACGATCTGCGAGACCCAGTGCCCGGTCTCGAACGTGACACCGCTGTTCGGGGGACCCAAGTACACAGGCCCGCAGGCCGAGCGCTACCGGGTCGCCGACGAGCCTTCGGTCGAGTCGTCCGTCGACTACTGCTCGGGGTGCGGGATCTGCTCGATGGTGTGCCCGCAGGGGGTAAAGATCGCGGAGGTCAACGCCCAGGCGCGCGACAAGCTCAAGCGGCAGAAGGGCATCCCGTTGCGGGACCGCATCATCACCCGGCCCACATGGCTGGGCCGTGCCGGCACCCCGACGGCCCGAATCGCCAATTTCACGCTGGCCTCCGGTCCGCTGCGCGTGCTCGCCGAGAAGACGCTCGGCGTGCATCGCGACGCGGCGGTGCCGGCGTTCGCCGGGCGCCGCTTCTCGCGCTGGGCTCACGGCCGAACCAGCCCTCAGACCGGACGCAAGATCCTCTACTTCCACGGCTGCGGCACCGAGTACTACGAGCCATGGGAAGGGGAGAAGGTGGTTCAGATCCTCGAGCACAACGGCTTCGAGGTGATCGTGCCCAAGCAGGATTGCTGCGGCCTGCCACTGCAGTCGAGCGGCTTGTTCGACGATGCCCGGAAGGTCGTACTGCGCCGCGGGCGCGACTTCGCCCCCTATCTGCGCGACGACCCGAACATGCTCGTCGTCGGCAACGCGACGAGCTGCACGCTGATGCTCAAGCGGGAGGCGCGCGAGATCCTGTCGCTCGAGGACGATCCCGACCTCAAGCTCCTGTCCGAGCGGACCTACGACATCTGCGAATTGCTCCTCGAGCTCCACGACCGCGGCGAGCTCAAGACCGACTTCAGGCCGGTCAACGAGCACATCTTCTACCACGCGCCCTGCCAGCAGCAGGGTCATTGGATCGGCAAGCCGGCGCTCGAGCTGTTCGCGCTGATCCCGGGTCTCGAGGTCACCGAGGGCAACGCCCGCTGCTGTGGGATCGCCGGCACTTACGGGCTCAAAGCGGAGAAGTACGACATCGCGATGGCGGTCGGGGCGGACCTGTTCGGCCAGGTGGAGGCGTCGGGCGCCGGCGAGGTCGCGTGCGACAGCGAGACCTGCCGGTGGCAGATCACGCACGCCACCGGTCAGAAGTCGGTGCACCCGATCGACTACCTGCACCGGGCCTACGGGCTCTGAGTCTCGACTCCGGGGCGCGTCCGACATGGTGGGCATCGTCGTCGTCTCTCACAGCGAGGCGCTCGCGGAAGGCGTGGTCGCGCTCGCGCGGGAAATGGGTTCGGCTGAACTCGCCCTCGAGGCGGCGGGCGGCACCGACGAGCCGGGCGTGCTGGGCACGAGCGCGGAAAAGGTCCAGGCCGCGGTCGAGCGGGTGATGTCCCCCGACGGAGTGCTCGTCCTGATGGACCTGGGGAGCGCGCTGATGAGCGCCGAGTTCGCGGTCGAGCTGCTCGGCGACACGCCGGGAAAGGTGGTGCTGAGCGAGGCACCGCTCGTCGAGGGGGCGGTGGCGGCCGCGGCCGCGGCCGGCGGTGGCGCGTCGCTCGAGGAGGTGGCGGCCGAGGCCCGCGGCGCGCTCGCGATGAAGAGCTCACAACTGGGGGTCCCGGGCGCGGCGGCACCCGCGCTGGAGGCCCCGGCGCCACCGGCGGACGCCGAGGCCTCCATCCCGGTCCGCAACGCGATCGGCCTGCATGCCCGCCCGGCGGCACGCTTCGTCGAAACCGCGCGGGGGTTCGACGCCGACGTGCGCGTGGCCAAAGCCGGCGGCGGCCCGCCCGTGGGGGCGAGGAGCCTGACCAACGTGGTCGCGCTCGGGGCGCGGTTCGGGGACACGCTGGTGGTGAGCGCGTCCGGGCCGCAGGCGAGCGAGGTGATCGCGGCCCTCGAGGAACTCGCCGACGAGGGCTTTGGGGACGGTGTGGCCGCGCAGCCACCGCCCCGTCCGGTAGCGCCGGTACGGTCACCACCGTCGGTGTCCGTGGGCGCGCCGCGGGAGCAGGACGATCGCGGCGGACCACCGGAGGCGGGTGCCGTCCTCACCGGCGTACCCGCGTCAGCCGGGGTCGTGGTCGGGCCGGCGCACCACCTGCACGGCGCCTTCGCGCCTCCGCCGGAGCGGGCCGCCGAAGATCCCGAGAGCGAGCAGGAGCGGCTGGGCGAGGCGATAGCGACGGCGAGGACCGCGATCGAGCGCGATCGCGACACGCTGGCCGCTCGCGCCGGCAAGGCGGAGGCGGCGATCTTCAACGCGCACCTGGTGCTGCTCGAAGACGAGGCGTTGCTCGAGCCGGCATACCGCGCGATCGAGGCCGGCGCCGGCGCGGAGCGCGCGTTCTACGACGCGGCGCAGGAGGTCGCGGCGCGCTACCGCGCGCTCGAGGAACCGCTGCTGCAGGAGCGCGCCGCCGACGTGCTTGATGTGGGGCGACGGGTGGTGAGTGCCCTGACCGGCGGTGACTCGGATTCGGCACGGTTGGCCGTCGAAGGGATCGTGATCGCCGGCGAGCTGACGCCGGCGGACGCGGCGGCCCTCGACCCGGCGAAGGTGATCGGGATCGCCACCGCCCACGGCACCGCCACCGCCCATGCGGCGATCCTCGCCCGGGCGCTCGCGCTCCCGGCGGTGCTGGGGATCGGTGAGGGCGTGCTCGCGATCGAGGACGGTATGACGGTCCTGCTCGACGGCGACCAGGGCACCGTCCAGGTCGATCCACCGGCGGACGTGCGGCGCGAGGCGAGCGAGCGCCGCGAGCGGGCGGAACGCCGGCGCATCCAGGCGCGCGAACGCGCCCACGAACTCGGAGCCACCCGCGACGGCACTCGGATCGAGGTGGTCGCCAACCTGGGCTCGGCCAAGGAGGCTGCGCGCGCCGTCGAGCTCGGTGCCGAGGGCGTCGGCCTGCTGCGCACCGAGTTTCTGTTCCTCGACCGCGCCGAGCTGCCCAGCGAGGACGAACAGGCGGCGACGCTGCGCGAGATCGCCACCGCCCTCGACGGTCGCCCGTTGGTCGTCCGCACCCTCGACGCCGGCGCCGACAAGCCGCTGCCGGCGCTCCCCATGCCGCCCGAGGCCAATCCGTTTCTCGGGGTGCGCGGGCTGCGGCTGACGCTCGAGCGCACCGACGTGCTCACCTCACAGCTGCGGGCGATTCTGCGGGTCGCGGCCGAGCACCCGATCAAGGTCATGCTGCCGATGGTCGCCACGCTCGACGAGATCCGCGCCGCCCGCGCCGTGCTCGAGCAGGCCCGCGCCGATACGGGGATCGACGCACCGCTCGAGTTCGGGATCATGGTCGAGGTCCCAGCCGCGGCGCTGACCGCGGCCCGCCTGGCCGCGCACGTCGACTTCTTCTCGCTCGGGACCAACGACCTCACGCAGTACACGATGGCCGCCGAGCGCGGCAACGAGCGACTGGCGGCGCTCCTGACCGGGCCGCAGCCGGCGGTGTTGCGCCTCGTCGCAGAGACGGTGGCCGGTGCGCGTGCCCACGGGCGCTGGGTCGGGGTGTGCGGCGAGCTCGCGGGGGACCCACCGAGCGCGGTGCTGTTCGCCGGGCTGGGGGTGACCGAGCTGAGCATGGCGCCGGCGCTCGTGCCGGAGGTCAAGGAGGCGCTGCGCGGCGTCGAGCTGGCGGATGCGCGGGCGGCGGCCTTGAAAGCCCTCGAGGCGGATACCGCGGTGGCCGCCCGCGCCCTAGGCGCTGCGTTGCTGTGAGGTAGCCTCATTCCCAACGTGGAAGCCGGTACGTTGAGCTCCTTGCGCTCATCCCGGATGCTTGCTGCCGGTACGGGCCTTCGTTTCGTGGCCTGCCCCGCGGTGATGGCGCTCGTGCTGGATGCCTCGTATACCGCGGCCGCGATCGTGTTCGCCGTCGCTGCCGCCACCGACTGGCTGGACGGCCGCCTGGCCCGCCGCTGGGGGGTCACCACGCGGCTCGGCGGGTTCCTCGACACCACCGCCGACAAGCTGCTGGTCACCACAGCCCTGATCGCGCTCGTGTCCATGCACCGCGCCTCGCCGTGGGTGGCGCTGGTGATCATCGGACGCGAGTTCACGATTCTCGGGCTGCGTGCCGCGGTCGAATCGGGCGGGCGTCACTTCGAGACCTCGATGCTAGGCAAGTGGAAGGCTACGGTTCAGTTCGTCGCGATCACGCTCGCGATCCTGCGCCCGGACGCGGTGATCGCCGGCGTCTACCTCGATCAGTGGGCACTGGTGATCGCGGCGGCCGTCACCGCCTGGTCCGGGATCGACTACATCGTCCAGTTCTCCGCCGCGCTCCGCTCCTGAATCGCGCGCGTGGCCCGCGTATTCGTCACCGGTGGGACGGGCGTGATCGGTACGGCGCTCGTGACGAGGTTGCTCGAACGCGGCGACGACGTGGTCGGGCTGGCACGCTCGGACATCGCCGCCTCCGCGCTGTCCGCCCGCGGCGTCACGGTGACGCGCGGCGATGGCTTCGATGAGGATGCCTTGGCCCAAGGGATGGCGGGATGCGAGTGCGCCTACAACGTCGCCGGCGTGAACTCGCTGTGCGTCGAGGACCCGCGCCCGATGCAGCGCATGAACGTCGACGGCGCGGTCGCCGCCGTCCGCGCCGCGGCCCGCGCGGGCATCCGCCGGCTCGTGCACACCTCCTCGGCGGCGACGATCGGCGAGGCGCCGGGGACGGTGGGCGACGAGCGCACGCCCCATCGCGGCTGGTACCTCTCGACCTACGAGCGGACCAAGACCGAAGGCGAGCGCGCCGCGCTCGCCGCCGCGCGCGAGGTCGGTCAGGACGTGGTGTGTGTCAATCCCTCCTCCGTGCAGGGGCCGGGGCGCGCCGGCGGCACCGGTCGCTTCCTGCTCGCGTTCCTCGACGGGCGGTTGAAGTTCTTCGTCCCGACCGTCGTCAGCCTCGTCGACATCGACGACTGTGTTGCCGGGCATCTGCTGGCCTGCGAGCGCGGCGCGGACGGTGAGCGGTATCTGCTGAACGGGATGACGCTGGCGATCGAGGACGCGCTGGCGCTGGCGGCCGATGTCGCCGGCGTGCAGGCCCGCCCTCGGCTCGTGCCGCGTCGGGCCGCGACCGTCGCGGCGGCCGCCGTCGAGCGTGGCTTCCGGCTGCTTGGGCGCCATCCGCCGGTGTGCCGCGAGATGGTCCGGACGCTGCTGCACGGCCACCGCTACGACGGCTCGCGCGCCGGACGCGAGCTGGGCGTGCGCTACACCGAGCCGCGCGAGACGATTCACAAGACCGTGGCGTGGGCGCGGGCCGAGGGCCTTATCCGCTGACGTCGGGCCCCGGACCTACGCGCGCGACACCGGCGCGGTGCTGACAACGATGTCGGTAGCGCTATACGTGAGGGGTCAGCGCTACGGGCGCGTCTGTCTGGGCTGGGATCCCGAGCAGATCCGCGGCTGAGGTCCGACCCCTGACTTAGACCCACGGCGACGCCCTGCCAGCGCTAGGATCCCTGGCCGGCTCTGCAGCAGCGAAGAGGAGTGGAGAACCTCACGTCCGTCCCCGGAGCGACAGTCCCGGCGGCGCCACCGCGCCCGCGCGTCAGCAAGTTCCTGATTCCCGAGGTGATCTTCGGAATCGGCACGCTTGGCGAGGTTGGTGGAGCGGTCCGGCGAGTCGGCGGGCGGCGCCCGATGCTGGTAAGCGATCCGGGGGTCCTGGCGGCCGGGTGGGTGGAACGCGCCATGCCGCATCTCGCCGACGTCAGCGTGTCGTACCGGCTTTGGCACGACCTGACGCCGAACCCGAAGGACTTCGAGGTGCAGGCCGCGTTCGAGAGCTATCTCGAGAGCGGGTGCGACGCGCTCCTGGCGATCGGCGGCGGGAGTTGCATCGACGTGGCCAAGGCGGTGGCGATCCTCAGCGGCAACGGCGGTCACATCCTCGATTACGAGGGCATCGACCGCGCCACCGCTCCGATCCCGCCGACGGTGATGGTGCCCACCACGGGAGGGTCGGGCTCCGACGTGTCGCAGTTTTGCGTGGTGACCGACACCGCGCGCCGGATCAAGGCGACGATCGGCGGCCGCGCGCTCGTTCCCGAGATCTCGATCACCGATCCCGAAGTGCTGACGACGATGCCGAGCGAGCTGACCGCGCACACCGGCCTGGACGCGCTCAGCCACGCGATCGAGTCGTGCGTGTCCGAGGCGTGCGACTTCCTGAGCAAAGGGCATGCGGTCGCGGCGATCGAGGGGATCGCCGAGCACCTTCCGGTTGCGGTGCAGGACCCGCACGATCTCGTTGCGCGCGAGGGGATGGCGCGGGCCAGCCTGCAGGCGGGGCTGGCGTTTACCAACGCGCTGCTCGGCGCCACGCACGCGATCGCCCACCAGATCGGCGGCGCGCTCGACCTCCCGCACGGTCTTCTGAACGCCATCCTGCTCCCGCACGTGATGCGTTTCAACGCCGAGACGCACGCGGAGCGGTACGTCGATGTCGCCCGCGCGCTCGGCGTGGCCACTGACCGGCTCGACCCGGGGATCGCCGCGGAAGGGGCCGTCGAGCGCGTCGAGGAGCTCTCGCGCTCGCTCGAGATCCCCGGCGGACTACACCAGCTGGGGGTCGATCCGGGGGAGTTCGACCAATTTGCGCTGGGTGCACTGCGCGACGCCTATATCGCCACCAACCCGAGACCGGTAAGTGAGGATGATGTCCGCCGGATCTGCATCGCCGCCTACTGAGCATGTCAGCGTCGACCCCCGCGCGCTCGAGCGTCTGATCGGCGTCCGCTCCTCGAAGCCGAGCTTCTACGCCGCTTGGCGCGACAAGTCGGATCGTCTCGACCACACGATCGAGACGCTCGAGCGGATCTCCTCGGCGCTGTGCGCGGCGCCGGCGGGACCGGTCGCCGTGTGCGACGCGGTGGTCGAGGCGGCCGCCCACCACTTCGACGCGCGCTGGGCCGCGATGGTGTTCTCCGGCGAGCGAGCCGGGGTCGGGATGGCTCGCGTGTTCGTCCACGCCAGTCACTGCGTCATCCAGCGCTGGGAGATGCCGCCGCACATGCTCGAGGTGCTCACCGACCGGACGCTCGCCGCCCAGCGGCCCGTGCTCGCCGAACACGACGAGGGGCTCGAGTTCGGCGGCGAGCCCTGCGTCATCGTCACAGCGCCGATGCCCGTGCACGGCGACCCGGCCGGGATCCTCGCGGTGGGTCTGCCCGACGGCGTCCAAGTTGCGCCGAGCGACGTGTCGATCCTGGTCACGCTCGCCAACCACGCCGGTGTCGCCCTGCACAACGCCTCCCTGTTCCAGGAGAACGAGCGCCGGTCCGCCGAGCTCGAGCGTCGCGGCTCAGAGCTCGAGGGGACGCTGCGGCGGCTGGAGCAGGCCGGGCGCCGCCAGCTCCTGAGCGAGGAGCGCAACCGGATCGCGCGCGAGCTCCACGACAGCGTCGCCCAGCACCTGCTGACGATCGGCATGAACCTCGAGTGGTGCCGCCGGCACGAGTCGACCTCGTCGGCCGTGCTCGAACGGGTGCTGGCGGCCCAGTCGCTGGCGCGCTCGGCGATGGACGAGATCCGCGAGGTGATCTTCGGGCTGGCCAGCGACGGTCAGACCGAGCTACCGCGGGCGCTGCGTGAGGTCATCGAGGACGTCGAGGCCGGCACCCGCCTCGAGGTCGGTCTGCGCGTCTACGGTGAGACTCAGCCGGTACCGGCTGTCACTCAGCATGCCCTGGTCCAGATCGCGCGCGAGGCGCTGTTCAACGTGGTCCGCCACGCCGAGGCGCATCACGCGTGGGTGACCCTGCGCTGGCGGCCGGAGGTGGTGTCGCTGGCCGTCGCCGACGACGGGACGGGCAACCACCGCAGGCTCCAGCACCAACTCTTCATTCCGCGGCCGGGTGGCGATCACCTCGGTCTGACGGGGATTGCGGAGCGCGTGCGCGAACTGGGCGGCGCCGCCTGGTTCGAGGGTCGCCGCGGCGGCGGCGTGAAGCTGAGAGTCGAGGTGGCTCTGGGAGGCGCGGTTGGCGTCGCGTGAGCCGGCTGCGGCGCCCGCCCGCGTGATGCTGGTCGACGACCACGCGATCGTGCGCCGGGGCCTGCGCTCGATCCTCGAGCTCGAACCGGACATCCAGGTGGTGGCCGAGGCCGGAGACCGGTCCGAGGCGCTGCGCGTGCTCGAGGAGGCCGGGCCGGACGTGATTCTGCTCGACCTCAAGCTGAGCGCCGACCACGACACCGAGGGGCTCGACCTGTGCAGCGAGATCGTGCGGCGTCGGCCGAAGTCCAACGTGGTGATCCTCTCGACGTTTCTCAACGAGAGCCTGCTCAACCAGTCGCTTCGTCGGGGCGCCAAGGCGTACGTCCTCAAAGAGGTCGATCTGGTCGAGCTGGTCCGGATCATCCGTCGCGTGTCCCGCGGGGAGTCCGGGTTCGACGGACGCAGCGCGGCCATGGTCGCGGCGCTCGTCGCGGGTGAGCACGCCGGCGACGAGGAGGATTTCACCGCGCGCGAGCGCCAGGTCACCGAGCTCGTGGCCAGCGGTCTGACCAACGCGGAGATCGGCCGCACGATGTTCGTCAGTGAGAGCACTGCGAAGTTCCACGTCCGCAACGTGATGCGCAAGCTCGGCGTCCACAGCCGGGCGGAGGTGGCGTACGCCGCCGGCAAGCGCGGTCTGCTCGACCGCGCCGGCCGTCAGTAACGGGCGGCTAGCAGTTGCCGTCGACGTCGCAGGCTTCGCCGCCGGCGATCACCGGCTCGGGCGTGCGGCGCGACCAGCCCTGGTTCAGGAGTTCGAGCAGCGCCTCGGGGGGATGGGCCCCGGACGCGCCGATCGCGCGGTCGATCACGAACGTCGGCACGGCGCTGATCCCGAACTGGGAGGCCGTCCGCTCGTCCTCGCGAACCTCGTTGGCGTAGCGGTCGCCGGTCAGGGTTTGGCGGGCCTCGTCCTGATCGAGTCCAACCTCGCCGGCCAGCCGGATGAGCGTCTCGTGATCGCTCATCAGCTCGCCCTCGCTGAAGTACGCACGGAGCAGGCGCTCCTTCATCGCGTCCTGCAGACCATGCTCGGCCGCCAGGTGGACGAGGCGGTGGCCGTCGAAGGTCGTGCCCGAGCGTTGGATGTCGAAGCGGAAGTCGAGCCCCTCGCCGGCGGCCGTCTCGGTCATCTGGCACTCCATCTCGCGGGCGCGCTCGACGCTGATCGCGTACTTCTCGGCCAGCCGGGCGGCGCGCTCGCCCTCGCGCTCGGCCGGCGCGGAGGGGTCGAGCTCAAAGCTCCGCCACGTGACGCGCACATCGTCGCGATGCTCGAACCGGGCAAGGGCGGCTTCGAACCGACGCTTGCCGACGTAGCACCAGGGGCACGCGATGTCAGACCAGATCTCGACGTCCATCAGTTCCAGGGTAGCTCGCTGCGCTCGTGCCAATAGCTCTCGGGATCCTCGACGAGCTCGTCGAGCGGCTCCGGCTCCACCTCGAGCGCCTCCAAGTTGCTCTGGAGCTGCTCGACGGTGGCGGCACCGCTCAGCACCACGTCGACCCAGGGCTCGGCCAGCACGCCCGCCAGCGCGAGGGCGTCCGAGGTCGTGTCTGCTTTGCGCGCGGCCGCCGTCAACTCGGGCACGTCGCCGCGGTCGGTAAGCCGCCCGTTGGCGAGCGCCTCCTTGATGATCACCCCGAGGCCGGCGTCGTGGGCGGCGGCGAGCGCCTGGCCAGCCGAGCGCTCGAGCAGGTTCCAGGTGGACTGCACCGAGTCGAACCCGCCGACCGCGAGTGCCCGGTTAATCGTCTGCGCCTGGTGGGGGCCGGTTGTCGTGAAGCCGATGAACACTCCGCTCCGTCTCAGGGCAGCGAGTTCCTCGCGCACCTCGGGGTCGTCGAGGACGCCGCTCTCGATCGTCGCGGAGTGGATCTGGTAGAGGCACAGGTGGTCGCCCAGCAGCTCGCGGGTCTCGGCCAGCTGGCGGCGCAGAGTCTTGGCACTCAGGTCCTTGACCTCGTTGACCTCGGCGTCGGTCTGCCAGTTCGCGGTGTACGTGTAGCCCCACTTCGAGCCGACCGTGACGTCGTCACGAGTTAGGCCGCGGGCGTGGAGCCAGGAAGCCAAGAACGCTTCGGCCTTCCCATACGAGCGGGCGGCGTCGAAGTAGCGCACGCCGCCGGCGTAGGCCGCGTCGAGCACGTCGTGCGCCGTGCGCTCCATCTCGGAGACGCCGGTGTGGCCCGCCAGGTCCGCCGCGTGGCCGAGGTTGATGTACCGGGGACGTCCCAGCGCGGCCAGCCCGAGCCCGATCCGGGTCACGCGCAGGCCGGTGTTGCCAAGCGTCGTGTTCAGAGCAGCTCGGGGAGCGATCGCATGTCGTCGAACACTACGGTGCGGGGACCCGCCAGGACGTCCGGCGGCGTCAGCCCGCCCGCGTACCCAAGAACGTCCATGCCGGCGGCGCGCGCCGCCTGCACGCCGTAGCGGCTGTCCTCGACGACCACGCAGCCGGTCGGATCGACGCCCATCCGCCGGGCTGCGTGCAGGAATAGGTCCGGAGCGGGCTTGCCGTTGGCGACCTTAGCGGCGCTGAAGATGCGCCCGGCGAAGCGGTCGTACAGACCCGTCAGCTCGAGCTTGAGGCGCAGGTTCTCCGGGGTGCTGCTCGAGGCGACGCAGACCGGTGGGGTGATTTGCTCGAGGGCCTCCACGATGCCGGGAACGGGGCTGAGCTCGGTCTTGAAGGCTCGGCGCAGTCGTCGCTCGCCGCGCTCGAACCAGCCGTCAGGCGGGGGATGGCCCAGCTCCTGCTCGACGGCCTCCACGATCACCTCGGGCGAGCGGCCCACGAAGCGCTCGATCACCTCTGCTTCGGTCATCGTGAGGCCAAGCTCGGCGAGCATTGCGATGTCGATCCGCACCGAGATCGGCTCCGAGTCGACGAGCACGCCGTCGCAGTCGAAGATGACGAGCTCGGTCAACCGACCAGCAGCTCCCCGCCCCGGTTCGGGACCAGCACGAGCATGCTGCGCCGGGCGCGTTCGGGCTCGTCGCGCGCCGGCTTCAGGTTCAGCGGCGCCGCGGCGCGCAGGACCTCCCGCATCTCCATCTCGGCGAACGGCGCGCCGGCGCAGCGGCGGACGCCGCCGCCGAAGGGGATCCAGGAGAACGGGCTGGGCGCCGTGTGAGTCCCGTCCTCGAGCCACCGCTCGGGACGGAATGCGCCGGCGTTCGGCCACAGATCCTCGCGGCGGCAGGCGAGCCACAGGCAGGCGGCCACCTGCACGCCGGCCGGGATGGTGCGACCGGCGATCTCGGCCGGCTCGAGCAGCAGCCGCGGTGCGATCGTCAGCGCCGGGCGTATGCGCAGCGACTCCTTGACCACGGCCTCGAGGTACTTCGGGTCCCCCTCGCGCAGGCGCGCCTGCACCTCGGGGTGGCGGGCGAGACGCTCGAATGCCCACGCCAGCGACGCGGACGAGCTGTCGTGGCCGCCGACCAGCAGCGCGACCAGCTGGTCGCGGAGGTGCTGGTCGCTCGGCGGATTGCCCTGCTCGTCGCGTTGCGAGAGCAGCACGCTCACCATTGAATCGTCCGTGTCGCCGTCGGCTTCCGCACGGGCTCGCAGGCGTGCGAGCAGCTCGAACAGCGTCGCGTCGAAGCGCTCGACCGCGATCCGGAAGCGGCCCCACGGGGTGCCTGGGCCGAGGTCCTTGCGGACCACCGCCATCGCCAGCACCCACGGCAGCGAGCGCACGGTGGCCAGCGTGTCGTCGATCCGCTCGCGTAGCTCCGCCACCTCGCCGGGATCGCGGGCGCCGAACACGACGCGCAGGATGATCTCGAGCGTGAGCTCCCGCATCCGCTCGAGCGCCACCACTCGTCCGCGCCAGGTGGCGAGTTCGGCGCGAGCCAGCTCGGCGATCATCGGTGCGAACGCGCGCATCCGCTCGCCGTGGAATGGCCCCTGCATCAACCGGCGCTCGCGCAGGTGCTCCTCGCCGTCGAGCAGCAGGATCGAGTGGGGGCCGGCGAACGGGCGCAGGAACTCCCAGCTTTGTCCGGCCGGCGCGATCGCCGGGTCGAGGCGGAACACCGCCCGCACGGAATCCGGGCTCGAGAACAGCACCATCGGCTGCTCGGTCCAATAGGTTCGGATCGTGGCCGGGTCGCCGAACCGCTCGTGCACGCTACGCAGGAACGCGCCCGGGCGCGTCATCCAGGCGATGGTCTGCCACACGGCGGGGGCGCCGGGTCCGGGCGGAAGGTCCATGGTTCGATCGTACGCGGGTAGCAGCACCCCGTGACTGCCGGAATCGCTGTGATCGGCGCCGGTCACCACGGCTTGGTGGCCGCGATCCGGCTGAGCGCTCGCGGGCGCGAGGTGGTGGTGCTCGAGACGGCCGAAGCACCTGGTGGCGCGGTGCGCTCGGACCAGCTGACGCTACCCGGGTTCGTCCACGACACGTGCTCGGGGTTCTTCCCGCTGACGGCGGCCTCGGCTGTGTTCCGTTTGCTCGACCTCGAGCTCGACTGGGTCGATCCGCCTGTTCCGATGGTGCACGTGGTCTCCGCGGACGGGGACGAGATTGCGCTGCACCGCGACGTCGCCGCCACCGTCGCCTCGCTCGACGCCTGCGCGCCGGGTTGCGGTGCGGCGTGGGGCGAACTGATGCGAACGCTGTGGCCGGTGCGCGACGCGTTGATTCGCGCCGGCCTCGCGCGGCTGCCCGCGCTGCGGCCGGGCGCCGCGTTGCTCGCCCGGCTGCGGGCTCGCGCGCTCGAGCTGGCCCCGCTCGCGCTCGCCTCGTCGGCCAGCCTCGGGCGATCCTTGTTCGGCGACGATCGCGCCGCCGCCTGGCTGGCCGGGTCGGGCGCGCACGCCGACCTCTCGCCCTATGCCGCGGGCAGCGGCGCCTTCTCGCTCGGACTGAACTTCCTCGGGCACGTGGTCGGGTGGCCGTCTCCGCGCGGCGGCGCCGGCCGGCTCACCGATGCGCTCGTGGCGCGCGTTCGCGAGCACGGCGGCGCGGTGCGATGCGGCGCCACCGTGACCGCGATCGAGGTTCGCCGTGGGCGCGCCACCGCGGTGAGGCTCGCCGGCGGCGAGCGGATCCCGGTCGACGCGGTCATCTGCACCGTGAGCCCGGGGCCGCTGAGCGACATGCTGCCAGCGGGAACGCTGCCGGGCGGGGTCGAGCGGCGCCTGCGAGGCTGGCGCTACAGCCTGGGTACGGTGAAGCTCGACTGCGCGCTGGCCGGTCCGGTGCCGTGGACGGCGCCTCACGCCCGCCAGGCGGCCGTGGTTCACGTCGGTGGGCAGCTCGGAGAGATCGCCGCCTCGCTCGAGCAGGCCTCCGCCGGCCGGTTCCCCGACCAGCCCGCGCTCGTCGTCGGCCAGCAGTCGCTTCACGACCGCTCGCGGGTCCCGGCCGGCGAAGGGCAGACGCTCTACGTCTACGCCCGCGTGCCCCAGCAACCCGGATTGACCGACGACGAGATGGCCGCACGGATCGAAGCGCGGATCGAGCGGTTCGCTCCGGGGTTTCGTGCGCTTGTGCTGGCGCGCGCCGTACGGTCTCCGGCGAAGATCGAGGCCGAGAACCGCAGCCTGCGCGGCGGCGACCTGGCGAGTGGCAGCTGCGAGCTCGACCAGCAGCTCCTGTTCCGGCCGGCGCCGGCGCTGTGCCGCGGTCGCACGCCGGTACGCGGCCTGTACGTGGCCGGCGCCTGGGTTCATCCCGGACCCGGAGTGCACGGCGTCTCCGGGTGGGCCGCGGCCGGCGCGCTGCTGGCTGACCGCGTAGCCCAGGGCCCGCCGGCGGGGCGAACCTGACGAGGCCCGGGCGCGCGCTCCACCCGGGCCTCGCAGTTTGTTGTCCGCGGCAACCCGCGGCCGGGCGGCTCAGCGCGACCGCTTCAGGCCGCCGCGGCGATGACCGGCTCCGGGCGCGGCTCGCGGTGACGCTCGAGACGCGGCAGCCACTGAAGCCACGCCGGCAGGTACCAGTTGCGGTCACCGAGCACCGTCATGACCGCCGGCAGCAGGACGCCGCGGACCACGGTGGCGTCGATCAGGACCGCCGCCGCGAGGCCGACGCCCATCTCCTTGAGGTCGACGATCGGGAGCGACGCGAACACCGAGAACGCGCCGACCATCACGAGCGCCGCGCTCGTCACGGTGCCGGCCGTGGTCTTGATCCCGTGCTCGACGGCCTGCTCGGTGCTCATGCCGCGGTCGTACGCCTCCCGGATACGACTCAGGATGAACACGTGGTAATCCATCGAGAGGCCGAACAGGAGCACGAACATGAACATCGGCAACCACGGGGTGATGCCGCCGTAGGACGTGAAACCAAGCAGGTGCTGGCCCCAGCCGTACTGGAACACCGCGACCACCACGCCGTAGGCGGCCGCGACCGACAGCAGGTTGAGCACGACCGCCTTGGCCGCGATCACGATCGAGCGGAACGACACCAGCAGGAGCAGGAACGCGAACGTGAGCACGAAGCCGAACACGATCGGGATCGCGCTCTTCATCATCTGGTTCCAGTCGTAGGACCCGGCGGTCGTGCCGGTCACGGCGAACCGGGCCCCCGGTACGTGCCCGATCGTGTCCGGCAGCAACCGGTCGCGGAGCGTCAGCAGCGCCTTCGTCGAGGCTGCGTCGGACCCGTTCCCCGGCAGCGCGATCGAGATCTGCGCCACCGTGTGCGAGGCGTTCGAGTCGACCTGCATCGCTCCGTAGCCCAGCCTCGTTGCGGTCGACTCGGTGCGCAACTGCTCGATCGCCCTGTGGAACGCCGGCGCGCCCGTGTCGGTCTCGACCGCCACCAGCGCCGGCATCGAGCGTCCCGGGAAGGCGGCCTGGATGCGATCGAGCGCCTCGACCGTCGGAGCGCTCCGCGGGAGCGACTCGATCGGCGACGGCGCCGTGTGCATCTGGAGCGTGGGGACGGCGAGCGCCACCAGCAGCGCGCCGGCGACCGCGGCTGACGCCGCCGGGCGGCGCAACGCCACGCTCAGGATCGCCGACCACATCCGAGCCTCGCCGGATCCCCGGCGCAGTCGACCGAGCAGCGGGATGCGACCCCGCTCGACCCGATCGCCGAGCTTGGACAGCACCGCCGGCAGCACCGTGAGCGACCCGATCATGGCCACCGCGACCACGATCATCGTGGCGATCGAGAACGACTCGAACGTCTGGTCGCCGGAGAACAGCATCCCTGCCATCGCGATCATCACCGTGGCGCCCGAGATCAGGACCGAGCGCCCCGAGGTCGCCGCCGCTGCCTCGAGCGCGGCACGCTCGCCGCGCCCGGCCGCGCGCTCCTCGCGCTCGCGGCGCAGATAGAACAGCGTGTAGTCGACGCCGACGGCCAGACCGACCAGGGTCACGACCGCGCCGGCGTTGGGGTCCATCGGCGTGAGGTGGCTGACGATGCTGACCAGCCCGATCGTCGCGATCACGGATTGCAGCGCGAGCATCAGCGGCACCCAGGCCGCCAGCAGCGACCCGAACACCAGGACCAGGATCAGCAACGTGAGCGGCACCGAGCGGATCCCGGCCTCTCCGACCTGCTGGTTGAACAGCGCGTTCAGCGCCTTGTCGGAGCTGACCGCGCCGGCCTCGCCGACGTAGAAGTTCGGATGCCTCCGCGCGACCGACGCCACCGCTCGCGTGAGCGGGTCGATCCGCGTCTCGGCCGCGTTGAGCGGGCCGGTCATGTCCCATTCGACGAGCGCGGTGTGCCCGTCGCGCGCGACCTGACCAAGGCTCGAGCGCGCCGTCGGATAGCGCAGGTCGTGCACGGTCCCGAACGGCGCCACCGTGTGCACGACATCACCGATCACGGCGCGAAACGCCGGCGCGCCGACCGTGACCCTGTGACTCTGGACGACTACGAATTCCGTCAGTGGACCGCCGGGGGTGAACCCCGCCTGCTTGAGGACCTGGTCGGCCCGCCCTGCCTGGCCGACGTCGTTGTCCTGGCTGTTGATGGTCTTCTGGCCGACGGCCGAGCCGATCACGATCGCCGTGAGTACGAACGCCAGCCAGCCGACGATCGCGAGCCGGCGGTGACTCGCGCTCCAGCGGCCCATGCGGGCCGCGACGCCGCGTGCGGGAGAGGAAACGGACATTGCGCGCCTTTCGGTTGCGGTCAAGACAGTCCGGAGCTTGCCCGCGTCCGTGTCGCGCGCCTATGGAGGAGCCTGGCGTCAGGGGGTGCAGCTATCCCTAATGTCGCGACACTAGTTTGGGGAGGACGCCACCGGGCTCCGGGTCTCCGCCACCGGAAACCGCGCCCCGCCCTCGATCCGGAGGCGCACCGTGTCACCAAGCCCAGGTGAGGGAAGCGGGACCACGGTGTATAGCTGTCCCTGCGCCACGGACAGTTCCACCCGGGCGCCATCCTCGACCGGGATCACGCGCGTCACGCGAGCCTCGAGCGGACCGGCTGGGTCGGGCACGACATGCGCCGGCCTGGTCAGCAATATCTCGGAGCCGTCGTCGAGCTGCCCGTCGAAGCCGAGGAAGCGGGCCACGTCGATGGTGGGTGGCTGCTCGAGGAGCTCCCGCGGCGGACCGGACGCCACCAGCCGACCGTTGATCAGGATCAGCAGGCGATCCGCGAGCGCCCACGCCTCCGCGCGATCGTGGACTACCACGAGCGTGGCCCGGCTATCCGACCGGAGCGCCGACAGCGCGTCCTCGAGCAGGTTCGCGCGGACCTCGGCATCGAGGCCGGCGAACGGCTCATCGAGCAGGAGGACGTCGGGTTGCACCGCGATCGCGCGGGCGAGATGAACTCGACGCCGCTCGCCGCCCGACAGCATCGCGGCCGGGCGCCCGGCCAGGTGCTCGGCCCCGATCGCGCGCAGCGCCTCGCGCGCCCGGCCGGCTCGTTCCGAGCGCGGCACGCCCCACCAGGCGAGCGCGAGCATCACGTTCGCGAGCACGGTGCGGCGCGCGAGGTCCGGGGACTGTAGGGCGATAGCCACGCGCCCGTGTCGCTCGACGCGACCTTGAGCGGCGGGCAGCGCGCCGGCGAGCGCGTCGAGCAGCGTGCTCTTGCCCGCGCCGTTGGGCCCCAGCAGCGCGACGATCTCGCCGGCCTGGAGCTCCACGCTCACCTCGCGCACCACGTCTCGTCGGGCCCGTCGGACGCTGAGCTGCTCGCAGGAGAGGAGCACGCGTCTCGCCTGCGCCTCGTCGGTCGTGGCGGTCACGTCGCCGACCGGAACCGCATCCGGATGCCGCCGCTCTGTTGCTGGAGCAGACCGAGTCCGCACATGAGGATCAGGATCATCACGATCAGCACGATCGCGATCGCCACGGCGTCGGCGTAGTGGGCGCCGTCGACCTCGAACAGCGTCGCGCTGGCCAGCGTCTGGTCGTAGCCGTAGATGTTGCCGCCGACGATCGTCACCGCCGCCACCTCCGACAGCGAGGTTCCGAGGGCCGCGATGACCGCGGCGATCACGCCGATCCTCGCCTCCCGCAACGCCAGCATGCTCAGCTGCCGTCTGCCGGCGCCGAGCAGCCGCGCCTGGGACAGGAGCCCTTCGGGCAGGGCCTGGATCGCGGCCACGGTAAGCGCCACGATGAAGGGCAAGGCGAGGATCGTCTGCGCGATGAACACCGCCTCCCGGGTCCAGATCAGACGCAGCGAACCGAGCGGCGCCTGCACCGTCATCAGCAGATACAGGATCGCTCCGACCAACACCGGGGGTAGAACGAGGCTCGCGTTGGCGAGCATGCGCAGGAACTGCCGGCCCGGGAACCGACCCAGGGCGAGCGCAAGCGCGATCGGCAATCCGATCGCGGTGGCCATCGCGGTGGCGACCGCCGCCACCTGGAGCGTGAACCAGATGATGCTGAGCAGGTAGGGGTTCCGGTGC
>Ga0187769_10000042_pt1 | contig 60026 bp, 57 predicted proteins | sample 0116_SJ02_MP02_1_FD_133140 | JGI IMG/M metagenome (GOLD analysis project Ga0187769, IMG submission 133140) | Tropical peat soil microbial communities from peatlands in Department of Meta, Colombia - 0116_SJ02_MP02_10_MG | ecosystem: Environmental > Terrestrial > Soil > Wetlands > Peat | place...
GCCGGCTCCTCAGCTACGGACGCTTCGGCCACCGGCTCGGGCACCGCCGGCTCCTCAGCTACGGACGCTTCGGCCACCGGCTCGGGCACCGCCGGCTCCTCAGCTACGGGCGCTTCGGCCACCGGCTCGGGCACCGCCGGCTCCTCAGGTGCGGGCTCCTCGGCCACCGGCTCATCGGCGACGGGCTCCTCGGCGACCGGCTCGGCCGGCGCCGGCTCCTCGGCCGGAAGGTCCTGCTCGTCCTCCTGCTGTTCGTCCTCGGGACGCTCGGTCACTGCTCGATCTCCATCGGTTGCGGCTTCTGGGCGGCGTGCGGGTGGTCGGGGCCGGCGTAGATCTTCAGCTTGGTCAGCTGCTTCCGGGCCAGGCGGTTGCGCGGCAGCATCCCCTTGACGGCCAGCCGGAGGACCTCCTCGGGCCGCCGCTCGAGCATGTCGTTCAGGCTGCGGGATTTGAGGCCGCCGGGATACCCCGAGTGCCGGTAGTAGCGCTTGTCCGAGCGCTTGTTGCCGGTGACCGAGACCTTCTCCGCGTTGACGACGATCACAAAGTCGCCTGTGTCGACGTGCGGGGTGTAGGTCGGCTTGCGCTTTCCGCGCAGCGTGTCGGCGATCTGGGTGGCGAGCCGCCCGAGCGTCTGCCCGGAGGCGTCGACCAGCAACCAGTTGCGTTCTCGGTCAGCTGGGGTGGCGACGTAGGTCTTCATGGCATCAACTGGACGTGGCGCGGTGCCCTCACGGCACATACAAGCCGCGCGACAATCGCGCGGCCGAGGCCATGATAGTCGAAGGAGGCGACGGCGCAGCCGCCGCACAATCCTCAGTCCTCCACGTACTCTGACCTGATGCGGCTCTCCTTGCATGCTCGCCGTGCCGCAATTCGGTGCGCCTACATCGGCCTCCGGGTGTACTGGTTCCTGGCCAGACCGCAGCTGTCCGGGGTCAAGTGCATCATCACCCACGCGGAAGACGTGCTGCTGGTGCGTCACACGTACGGGAGCCGCTCGTGGGATCTTCCGGGCGGCCAGATCCGGCGCCGTGAGGTGCCGCTCGAGACCGCCCGGCGCGAGATGAACGAGGAGCTCGGCCGCCGGATCGAGGACTGGGACGATCTCGGCGAGCTGTACGTGAGCGTCAACCACCATCGGGACAACCTGCACCTGTTCCATGGCCAGCTTGGCGATCGCCGGATCGAGCGCGACCTCGTCGAAATCGCCGAAGCCGAGTGGTTCCCCCGCGATGCGCTCCCGGACGATCTCGGTCGCTACGTGCGGCCGATTCTGGCCCGGCTCACGGGGCCCTGATCGCCGAGACGCGCTTCGTCGTGGTCGTGCGGATGGCGTGCGAGCTGGCGGTCAGCGTGAGCTTGAGGGAGACGTGCTGGTGGCGCTGGAGGGCGGCGCTGAGCGTCGGTAGGACCCCGCGCGCCGGCTTGATCACGAGCACCGTGGGACGGCCCGCGGTCACCAGCGACCGAACCGAGCCGAACGCAAGCTGAAACGCCCCGAAGCCGCCGTTGCCCGCCACGTGCGCTTGGGCCGCGATCTGCACGTTCGACCGGGCGTCGCAGGTCACAATCAGCGCGAACCCGCCGGCGCGGAGACGCCGGGACAGCGCCGATAGCGAACAGCGCTGCTTGTGAACGGCCACAGCGGTCGTGGCGCTGCTCGAGCCGTGGACGTCATCACCACCGTAGGTGGCGGTTATCCGCGCTTGCAGCGGTGGAAGCTGGCCGGGCTCGAACTGCACCTCGCACAGCGATGTTCCCGCCACGGCGGTCGGGCCGAGGAGGCAGCTGCCGTCGGCGGGGAACACCGCGCCGGCGGTCGGCGAGCTGAACGTGACCAACCCGGTTGGCGCACTCGGGGTACCGCCGGTGACGTCGGTGACGACCGCGGCGCAGACCGTCGAGGCCGAAACCGCGACCGACGAGGGCGAGCAGGTCACGCTGGTCGCGCTGGCCCGCGGCCCGACTTGGATCACCGTCTGCGATGACTGCTCGTCGCCGGTTGAGTCGCTTACGGTCACCGTCGCCGTGTAGCTGCCGGTCTCGGCGTAGGCATGGGTTCCGGTGACGTTGAACGCCCCACCCGACGCTGGGACGATCGTGCCCTCGGTGCGGGTGCCGTCGCCCCAATCGATCACGGCCGCGGCTTGTGCTTCCGTGTTCGTGAAGGTGTCGAGGACGGGCGAGATCGGCACGCCGGCGGTTGCGGCGACTGCCGGGCGAGCCGGCGCGGGCTCCGCCAGCACGACGTCGTCGCCGGCGACGAAATCGGTCGCCGAAGTGGTCGGGGTGACCGTGCTGCCGTCGAAGTCGAAGATCTGAGCCGACCCCAGCGTGATAACAACGCGCGTGACGACCGCGTCGGGAAACAGTAGACCCGCGAACGAGGTGGCCCCGGTCGGCGCGGTCGCCTCCCCCAGCAACGAGTCGTCGTTGAAGTACTGGATGGTCGTACCGGTGCTCGTGACGTTGAGGAACTCCACGCCGAGGCCACGTGTCTGCGCCGGCACGGGGGTACTCCCCTCCGCCGCCGGGGCGACGACCTGGAGTTCGGCGGTATTGGAGTTGAACGGCGCCCAGATGTTCGGCGGGCTGAACGGCGTGAAGAGGCCTGCGACGGCCGAGTTGGCCGATTGAAAGCCGTCGTTCGCGACCGCGATCTCAGGCCCGACCTCGAGCCCCCACGACTGCAGGGCGCTGGGTGTGACGGTGGCCACGTGGCCCGGCTCGATCACCGTCGACCCCGGATCGCTGCCGTCGACTGCGAGGGTGTCCCAGGTGATACGGCGAAAACCGCCGCCCTGCTCCCCCGCGGTGGTGCCATTGTCGGCCCCGCCCGCCGCCTGCTCGAGCGCGGCGAGGGTGGGGTACGTCGTGGGAGGCCCGCCGGTCGGTACCGACAGCGAGGCCTGCGCCACCGACGCGCTCGCGCCGAGCGCCATCACCACCGCTACCAGCCCCCAAATCGCCCTCCGAACGCCCACCAACAAGTGCGTCAGTCTACTCCCACTCGATCGTGCCCGGCGGCTTGCTCGTGATGTCGAGCACAACCCGTCCCACGGAGCGGATCTCGCCGATCATCCGCGCCGCGATCCTCTCGAGGAGGTCGTACGGCAGCCGCGCCCAGTCCGCTGTCATCGCGTCGTCGCTGGTCACCGCCCGGATCGCGATCACGTTGCCGTAGGTGCGCACGTCGCCCTGGACGCCGACCGTGCGGATGTCCGGGAGCACGCAGAACGACTGCCACAGCTCACGGTAGAGCCCCGCCTGGCGGATCTCGTCCTGAAGGATCGCGTCGGCCTCGCGGAGGATCTCCAGACGCTCGCGCGTGGCCTCACCGCCGACGATCCGGATGGCAAGGCCCGGTCCCGGGAACGGCTGGCGCCACACGAGCCGCTCGGGCAGCCCGAGCTCGGCCCCGACCGCGCGCACCTCGTCCTTGAACAGCGCTCGCAGCGGCTCGACCAGTTCGAAGTCGAGGTTGTCGGGCAGACCGCCCACGTTGTGGTGGGACTTGATCGTGGCCGCGCCGGTGCTGCCCCCCGACTCGATCACGTCGGAGTACAGCGTGCCCTGCACGAGGAAATGGACGTCGTCGAGATTGCGCGCCTCCTCCTCGAACACGCGAATGAACTCGGTGCCGATCCGCTTGCGCTTCTCCTCGGGGTCGGTGACGCCCTCCAGGCGCGCCAGGAACCGCTCGGAGGCATCGACCGCGACCAGCGGGACCTGGAAGTGGTCGCGAAACGCCCTGATCACCTGCGCGCCCTCGTTCTTGCGCATCAGGCCGTGGTCGACGAACACGCAGGTCAGCCGATCGCCGATCGCACGGTGGACGAGCAGCGCGGCGACGCTCGAGTCGACGCCACCCGACAGCCCGCAGATCGCTCGTCCGTCCCCGACCTGGGCACGGATCCGCTCGATCTGCTCCTCGATCACGGAGGCCGGGCTCCAGGTGCGCTCGCAGCCGCACACGTCCTCGAGGAAGTTCGTGAGGACCTGCTGCCCGTAGGGAGTGTGGACCACCTCGGGGTGGAACTGAATGCCGTAGATGCCGCGCTCGGTCGACTCGAACGCCGCCACCGGCGAGGCGCTCGAGGACGCCAGTGGGGTGAAACCGGGCGGCGGTGCGAACACCGTGTCGCGGTGAGACATCCAGCAGGTCTGCTCGGCCGGCGTGCCCGCCAGTAGCCGTCCGTTGTCCGCGATGGTCAATTGCGAGCGTCCGAACTCTCCGACCTCGGCCCGCTCGATCCGCCCGTCCAGCGCGAGCGCGAGCAGCTGCATCCCGTAGCAGATGCCGAGCACGGGCACGCCGAGCTCGAGCAGCTGCTTGTCGAGCGGCGGCGCGCCCTCCTCGTAGACGGAGGCCGGGCCGCCCGAGAGGATCACGCCCTTGGGGCGTCGGCGGCGCACCTCCTCGAGCCCCACGTGGTGGGGCAGCAACTCCGAGAAGACGCCGCACTCGCGCACCCGGCGCGCGATCAGCTGCGAGTACTGGCCTCCGAAGTCGAGGACGATGACCTCTTCTTGGATGGGCCGCTTCGCGGCATCCGTGGGGCCGTCCAACCCCGTCCGGACAGTAGTGGTGCTCACGCGACCGTCCCTGGCGAGCGAAAACCGAGCATGCGAAGGACGCAGTGAGCGTGGCGTGCGCCAGCACGCGAGCGAGCGAGGACGCCCGCAGGCGAAGGTTTGCAGCCGCCAGGGCGGCTACTCGACACTTACCGCGGCAGCCGCAGGCTTGGCGCCCATGCCCACACCCTGCTCTCGCTGCAGGTGCTTGCCTTCCGTCTGCAGCGCCGGCGCCACCGCGAGCTCGGCGCGGTTGAACTCGGCGATGTCGCGATAGCCGCACGTCGCCATCGAGGTGCGCAGCGCCCCCATCAGGTTGAAGGTCCCATCGTTCTCGCGCGCTGGCCCCTTGATGATCTCCGCGAGCGTGCCGTTGGGCGTGGTGGCGACGCGGGTGCCGCGCGGCAGCGTCGGGTGGAACGTCGCCATGCCCCAGTTGTAACCGCGGCCGGGGGCCTCGTAGGCGCGGGCCAGGGACGATCCGAGCATCACCGCGTCCGCCCCGCAGGCGATCGCCTTGGCGATGTCGCCGCCGTTGCGCATGCCGCCGTCGGCGATGACCTTGACGTACTCGCCGGTCTCGAGCATGTGCTGCGAGCGAGCCGCCGCCACATCCGCAATGGCCGTGGCCTGCGGAACGCCGATCCCGAGCACGCCGCGGGTGGTGCAGATGGCGCCCGGACCGACGCCGACCAGCACGCCGGCGGCGCCCGTGCGCATCAGGTGAAGTCCCGTGTGGTAGGACGCGCATCCGCCGACGATCACCGGCGTCGGCGCGAGCTCGCGGATGAATTCCTTCAGGTTCAGCGGCGGGCGGGTCTCGTCGCGCGACACGTGCTCGGCCGACACCACCGTGCCCTGGATGACCAGGATGTCGAGCCCCGCCTCGAGCGCCACGTCGTAGTACTTGCGGACCTTCTGGGGAGTCAGGGAGGCCGCCGCGACCACGCCGTGCGACTTGATCTCCTGGATCCGCTGGCTGATCAGCTCGGGCTTGATCGGCTCGCGGTAGATGTCCTGCATCTCGCGCGTGGCGATGTCCTTGGAGAAGGTCGAAATGCGCTCGAGCTGCGCGTCGGCGTCCTCGTAGCGACAGAAGATGCCCTCGAGGTTGAGCACGGCCAGGCCGCCGAGCTTCCCGATGATCCCGGCCGTCTCGGGCGACACCACCCCGTCGAGCGCGGCCCCGAGGAGCGGCAACTCGAACCGGTACGGACCGAGCGTCCAGGAGATGTCGACGTCGTCCGGATCGCGCGTGCGCCGCGAGGGCACGATCGCGATCTCGTCAAACCCGTACGCCCGCCGGGCCTTCTTGCCGCGTCCGATCTCTACTTCCATTGCGGCATCGTATTCGTGGGCGCGGACGACAGCGGGGCGATAACCATCGGACCATCGATCGTAGCAGTGGGTTCTGAGGCCTCAACGGGCACCAAATTCCCCAAACTGCGGGTATTGAAGATGGTCGGCGGCGCCTTATTGGAGCTGTCGGCGGCGCCCGACGGCGGCGCCTTGCGGCCTAGCCGATTTCGGCGCCGATCTGGAGGTGCTCGAGCTCGACCTCGCCGAGCAACCGGTCGACCGCGGCGGGATCGACCAGGCCCGCGCCGAAATGCTGGACCGACTCGGCGCCGCACGCGACGCCGTAGCGCAGGCACTCGATCGGGGGGCGGCCGAGATACCGCGCGGCGATGTAACCGGCCAGGAACACGTCGCCCGAGCCGATCGTCGAGCGCGCCTCTTGCTCCTCGATGCGCACGCGATAGAGCGCGTACCCGCCGCCCTCATGAACGTAGGCGTAGCAGCCGTCGGGGACCGTCATGATCGCCTCGGCCGGCCCCAGTCGGGTCATCTCGACGACGGCACGGCACCGGTCGTCGACGTCGTTGAACTCGTGGCCGACGAGCTCCTCGGCCTCGAGCTCGTTCGGCGACACGACGTCGGGCTCGGCGCGCACCGCCAGCCTGAGCGGCTCACCCTCGGTGTCGACGATGGTCGTCACGCCGAGCTTCTTGATCTCGCGAATGAGCCCGGCGTAGACGTCGGGCGCAACGCCGCGGGGCAGGCTGCCCGCGAACACGCACATGCTGGCGCCCTGGGCCAGGTACAGCAGCTTTTCGCGGAACAGCTCGAGGTCGTGGGCGGAGACGGTCGGGCCGCGCTCGTTGATCTCGGTGTGCACGCCGGTCGTGGGGTCGAGGACCGCGGTGTTCGTGCGCGACTCCTCGCGAATCCGTACGAAGCCGTTGAGGATCGCCTCGGCGCCGAGCGCGTCGACGATCATGTTGCCGGTGGCGCCACCGACGAGACCGGTCGCGATCACGGGCTGCCCCAGCCGCTTGAGCGCCCGCGCCACGTTGACGCCCTTGCCACCCGGCATCGTCGTCTGCTCGACCGAGCGGTGCCGGCGTCCGACGCGGAAGTTCGGCACCTCCAGCGTCTTGTCGAGGGCGGTGTTAAGAGTGACCGTGATGATCATGGCGGCTCAGTATTTCCGCCGCGCCTTATCCCCTCGACCATTCGCGCCAAAACATTCTCAGGCCGATTGCCGCACCCGCCGCCACCACTAGTCCCGACAGCGTAGCCGATAGCACCACCATGCTCTTGAGGACGGTCGAGTGCCGGATCTGCGGCAGCGCCACCGCCAGCTCGAGCGGAATCCGGGCCTGAACGTGACGCCCGTCCCGGACCGTCACCCAGCCGACCTCCTGGCCCGCCGGCAGCGGTCCGGTGAGCTGCGCCGGCGCGTGTACGCGCAGGCTGATCCGATCGGTCTTGGGAAACACGTGGGTGTCGGTCGAGGCGGCGATCAGTCGGACCGTTTGGTTCGGGTTGCCGCCGGTCACCGGGGCTCGGGCGATGAGTTGGCCCGCCCGGACGGGAGTCCGCAGCTGGAAGTTCGCGAACCCCCAGCTCAACAGCGCGAACGCGGCGTCGTCCCGGGCGGCCTCGCTCGGCGTTCCGAGCACCGCGTCGATCAGCGTCATGCCGTGCTGGGTTCCGGAGGCCACCAGCACGTAACCGGCACCGAGCGTGTGGCCGGTCTTGACGCCGTTGATCCACGAGTAGCGGTCCACCAGATCGTTCAGGTTGGTTACGAAGCGGACGTGGTTGCCGGTCGTCAGCACCGCGCTCTTCTTCGCCACCACGACCCGGAAGAACGGCTCGCTGCGCAGGTCGTAGCGCGCCAGCATCGTGAGGTCGTGCGCGCTCGAGTAGTTGCCGGGCGTGTCCAGCCCAATCGGGGTCGCGTAGTGGGTTTGGGCGAGCCCGAGCTCGCGCGCGCGGGTGTTCATCATCGCAACGAACCGCGCCACCGACCCATGCCCGACGTTGTAGGCCAGGTCCTCCGCGGCGTCGTCGGCGCTCGGGAGCATCATCGCGATGACCAGGTCGTGGACGCTCATCCGCTCGCCCGGCTCGAGGCCGATCTGCGAGTCTTCCGCCGCGGGGTAGTAATCGGGATCGGCGAACACTTGGCTGAGCCGAGCGTGACGCAGGGTGACCAGCGCGGTCATCAACTTCGTGGTACTGGCGATCGGGAGCTCGGCGTTCGCGTTCTCGCCGAACAGCTGCTGTCCGGTGCTCTCCTCGAGGAGAGCCGCGGCGCGCACGGGGAGCGGCGGCGGCGCCGGTGTGGACGCGCGGGCCGCGCTCGGGGTCGCGATCAGTGCCAGGCAAGCGACGAGCAGGGCGGCGCCCGGAATCGCGCACGCAACCTTCTTGGCCTTCGCGGCCATCCGCCGGGTCACCGGCAAGATCACGGCTGGAGTCGGAACCGCTGCGACGGATGAAGAGCGTCGGGGTTGACGGTCGGGTTCAGATGCTCGAGCTCGCTGACCGACACGCCAGTGTGGGAGGCGATCTTCGACGGCGTGTCGTTCGGCTGGACGACGTAGAACTTGCTCTTGGTCTTGATCGAGACCGCGTGGGTAGTGCCCGTGGACGAGCTCATCGTCATCGCGACGCCGACGGATGCCGACGCGTCGCTGTGCGTCACCGCCTTGTGCACGATCAGGTACGACGCCGTCGCCACCGCGGCGATCGCAAGCGGGGCCAAGTGACGCGCTGGATTCCTCCACCCCACCATCCCAGGCGCGATCATGCAATCGGCCGGGCGGACGAGTTGGTGTGTGGACGGATAGGCGGTCGCGTGGGCCGGTATGCGAATTCACGAGCCCCAATCGACTTGTGCTCACGCGCTTAAACGCCAGGCGAGCTCGCGCAGCCGGTTCGCCTCGCGCGCTGCCGCCGTCGCGGGGTCGTCCCCGGCATGCTCGTACGCGGCCACGATGCCGCGCGAGGCGGAGACCAGCCCGCCGGCGGGGCCGGGGGCGAAGGCCGGCGCGAGCTCCTCGACCCGCCCGCCCTGGGCGCCGACGCCCGGCAGCAGGAAGACGGCGCGCGGCATGCGCTCGCGCAGCGCGCCCAGCCGCCCCGGCGCGGTGGCGCCGACGACCGCGCCGATGTCCGAGAGGCCGGCCGTCCCTACCCCCGCGTTGCCGATCTCGTCGACGAGGTCGGCAAACCGATCGCTCACGGCGCCACCGTTCATGAGTTCCTGCTCCTGGATGTCCGCGGCACCGGGGTTCGATGTCCGCACGAGCACCAAGAGCCCGCGGCCGTGGGCGCGCGCGGTGCTCACGAACGGCTCGAGTGAGTCCCGGCCGAGCAGCGGGTTGACCGTCATCGCATCCACACCGAGACCGGGCACGGGGCCGTAGGGGGTCGGCGTCTCGCCCAGGAACGCCTGCGCGTACGACGCGGCCGTGACGTCGACGTCGCCGCGCTTGGCGTCTGCGATCACGAGCAGCCCGTGTTCGCGCGCCACCGCGACCGTCTCGGCAAGCGCGCTCCAGCCGGGCGCACCGAGCCGCTCAAAGCAGGCCACCTGCGGCTTGACCGCGACGCACTGCTCCGCCGTCGCCTCGATCACCAGCGCGCAATGCGCGGCGACGGCTCGCGCGGCGCGTGCCGCCGGCGAGGCGTCGCCGGCACGCGGGGCATCGTCAACCGCCGAGTCGACCCGGTCGAGCGCTTCCGGCCACAGGCGGGCGGGGTCGGGGTCGAGCCCGAGGACCACCTGGGACTCGCGCGAGGCCACCCGCTCGGCCAGCCGATCTCCGAAACTCACGGCCTCGGAAGCCTCGCCTTGACCAGCGGCGCCTTGGGTCGACGCCACGCTCACGTCATCCCGGTCAATGAAGCTACTGTGCGGTCGATCGACGCCACGGAGACCACACGTGAGGGACGCCACGGCCACGGAGACCCACGCACGGGCGTCGCCGGCCGTCCATGGACGCCACGGTCACGGCATCCGGACCGCGACCGCAGCATCCAGCCAGCCCCATCTGGCTACTTGACCGCCTTCTTCAGCCCCGCGCCGGCGGTGAAGCGCGGCACGCGTGCAGCAGCGATCTGGATCGTCTCGCCCGTCGCGGGATTGCGTCCCTCACGAGCGCTGCGCTGCGAAACGGTGAATTTGCCAAAGCCTGAGAACGACACCTCGCTGCCCCGTTTGAGCGCGTCCTCCACCGTATCCAGGAAAGCGTCGACCGCGTCTGCCGCGTCCTTCTTGCTCAATCCGGCCCGGTCCGCGACTTGATCGACAAATTCTTGTTTGGTCACTTGCTCCCTCCTTCGAGGTGGTAGGAATCCCCGACGCTAACACGAGCGGCGGACGATGCTTAACGCCCTACCCTCGGCCGGGGAGATTCACTGCCCTGAGTGCGAGCGCCGCATGATGGCATAGATCACTTTTTCGGAAATTGAGTACACAGCCACCCACCATCAGCGAAATCGACCGCTCCGACCCCGTCGCCCCGGAGCCTGACGTCGGACCCGAGGACGAAAATACGCTCGTGGACCTGGGACGATTGGCCTGGCTCGGGACCGTCTTCGCGTGCCTGATCGCCGTGCTGATCCTCGCGCTCCAGGGCTATTACGGGTATGCCGCGGTGACGTTCGCGGTCGCGCTGGCCGCCGCGATCAACCTCTTCTGACGTCTCCGGCCGGCAAGTTCTCCCGCCGGCGCCTGGACGGTGCCCCGCCGTCCCGCCCGTGTGTCCGTACGCAAATAATTTGCGTACGGACGCGGCGGATGACGGCGCACTCGACCCGGCCGCCAAGCCCAATGCGCCGCAAACCGCGCCCGAGACGGCCTTTGGCGCACTCGGCGCGGTCGCGGGGTCGAGTGAGCGCTTAACCGCGAAGCGGGCGAAGAAGCCCGCACACGGCTGCTCCCAGTCGCCGAGAGTGGCAACGGTGGCGCTATGGGAGCCCTCGCATAAAGTTGCTGACAAGGGCCGGCCTGGCCCAACCCCGCCCCGCCTACGGCGCCGAACCACCGAGGCTGGTCGGGATCTATAACCGACTGAGGGCTGCCCGCGGGATCGGACGATACGAGCGCTCAGAGCGGAATCGGGCGCCGGCCGAGCGCACTCGCCGCGACCGCCACCGTCAACCCGCCGTCGCGCGCCGCAGCTCCTCCCCCGGCCGCACCCGATCCTGCGGTTCCAGGTGGATCAGGACGTCCGCGCCACCGAGCCGGGCGCCGATCACGTCCTGAAGCTCGTGCGCGGTCCGGTGGGCGTCCTCGAGCGAGGTGCCGGTGCGGAACTGGACGTGCAGGTCGACGTAACGCTGCGAGCCGGCGCGGCGCGTGCGCAGCTCGTGATACCCGACCACCCCCCGCGAGCCGAATTCCTCCACGGCGGCACGGATCGCGGCGACCTCGTCGGCCGGGAGCGCCTCGTCGACCAGAACCCGAGAAGACCGGAACAGAAGACGCACACCCGTTACCACGATCGCGGCAGCCACCAGCAGTGCCACCACCGGGTCGATCCACTGCGCTCCGGTGATGGCAACCAGTGCGAGCCCGACCAGCACCGCCAGCGAGGTCAGTGCGTCGGTCCGTAGGTGGGCAGCATCACCCTCGAGCGCCGGCGAATCGGTGGCGCGGGCATTGTGCGCGATCACGGTGGAAACAACCACGTTCGCCACCAGCGAGAAGGCCACGACCGCGATCCCGATGCCCAACCGCGAAACGTGCTCCCCGCTGACCAGGTGCCGGATGGCCTGGAAGGCGATCGCGGCTGAGCCGACCAGGATCAGGATGCCCTCGATCGCCGCGGCCAGGTTCTCGACCTTCTCGTGGCCGTACCGATGGCTCTCGTCCGCCGGCTCGCCCGCCTTGCGCACCGAGAAGAAAGCGACCACCGAGGCGACCAGGTCGATGCTCGAGTGCACCGCCTCGGTGAGGATCGCTACCGACCCGGTAATCGAACCCGCGACGACCTTCAAAAGGATCAGCGCCGAGTTCGAGACGATCGACAGCGCAGCGGTTCTGGACTTGATCTGAGGGGCCCCGGATCCGCCGGCTGGGGTCAGCGACGGATCCACTTCAACAACGCCCGTACGGCGTGGCCGCGATGGCTGATCGCGTCCTTCTCGGCGTCCGTGAGCTCGGCCATGGTTCGATTGTCCCCGGTCGCGTCGGGAACGAACACCGGGTCGTAGCCGAACCCACCAGAACCCCGCCGCTCACGGGCCATCCGCCCCCTGCAGTCGCCGAAGAAGACGCGCTCCTCGCCCGTCTCGGGGTTGACGTAGGCGAGCGCGCACACGTACCGCAGCCGGCTGTCCGGCGGCGCCTCCGCCACGAGCTTCGAAAGGTTCTCCTCATCGGTGGCGTCAAAGCCGGCGTACCGAGCGGATCGAACCCCCGGACCGCCGTTCAATGCCGCCGCCTCGATTCCCGAGTCGTCGGCGATCGACGGCCGCCCGGTGGCCGCAGCGGCGGCCACGGCCTTGGGCAGCGCGTTGTCGGCGAACGTCAGCCCGTCTTCGCGCGGCAGTTCCACCTCGGGCGCGAGCGGCTCGACCGTGATCCCCGCCGGCTCGAACAGCCGGCGCATCTCCGCCACCTTGTGCGGGTTGCGCGTGGCCAGCACGACCGAGCGCCCGTCAGACATGGCGTCAGGCGTCATCGCTCTCAGATCGCGTCAGGCGTCATCAGTCTCAGCCCGCGGCGCCCGTGACCGCAGCCTCTTGGAGCGCTCGCAGCTCGCCGATGCCCTTCGCCGCCAACGCCAGCAGGTCGTCGAGATGGGCCCGGGAGAGCGGCGTGCGCTCGGCCGTCGCCTGCACCTCGACCAAGCCACCCTCGCCGGTCATGACCACGTTGGCGTCGACCTCGGCCGTCGAATCCTCGCGGTAGTCGAGGTCGAGTAGCGGGACACCGTCGACGATCCCGCACGAGACCGCGGCAACCGTGCCCGTCAATGGCGAGCGCTCCAACTCGTTCTCTGAGATCAACCGCACACACGCCAGCTCGAGGGCCACCAGCCCACCGGTGATCGACGCGCAGCGGGTACCGCCGTCCGCCTGCAAAACGTCGCAGTCGACGTACACCGTGCGCTCGCCCAACAACGAGAAATCGACGACGCCACGCAGGGAGCGGCCGATCAGCCGCTGGATCTCGACCGTGCGCCCGTCAGGTCTGCCCCGGTTCACGTCGCGCTGCTTTCGCTCGCCGGTGGAGGCGGGCAGCATCCCGTACTCGGCGGTGACCCACCCCCGCCCGGATCCCATCAGCCAGCGTGGCACGCTGTCCTGCACGGAGGCGGTGCAGATCACGCGGGTCTCCCCCATCGAGATGAGAGCGGAGCCGGTGGCGGTGCGGACGAAGCCGGGCTCGATCGACATCGGCCGCAGCCCGTCGGGCGCTCGGCCGTAGCTCCGCTCGGGAACACCGCCACCCGACAGTCCCGCCTCGGGCACGCCCGCAGTCACGCCGCCGCCCTGGGGTGGGCGGGTTCCAACTCCACGTGCATGACCTCGCCCAGCGGCATCTGCAAGAAACGCGTCCCGAGTGCGCGGAACGACTCGACGTCGGCCGTGCATATGAACCGGTACGTTCCCTCCCCCGCCTGCTCGTTCAACAAGTCCCGCGAGGCCAGCGCCCGCTCGACGCTGCGCGCGACTCCCATGCCGGCGGACACGAGCGTGACGCCGCGGCCCAGCATCCGCTGCAGGATCGGCGCGCACAGCGGGTAGTGCGTCGAGCCGAGGATCACGGTGTCGACGCCGGCATCGCGCAAAGGAACGCAGTACCCGCGAACGATCGCCACCACCCGCTCGTCGAACGGGAACCCGCCCTGGATGATCGGCGCGAGATCCTGGCAGGCCACGCTCTCCAGGTGGACGTGGGGGTCCAGGGCGGCCACAGCCCGTCCGTAGGCGCCGGAAGCGACTGTCGCCGGAGTCGCGAGCAACCCAATCCGGCCGGTGTGGCTGGCCACCACCGCGACCTGGGCGGCCGGGCGCAGCACGCCGATCACGTCGATCTCGCGGCCACGCGCCGCCAGATGCCGTTCGACGACGTCCACCGCGGCGGCGCTCGCCGAGTTGCAGGCGATCACCAGCAACTTCGCTCCGGCGGCCACCAAGTGATCGGCGATCTCGACCGAGAACGCCTGAAGCTCGGCAGACGTCCGATCGCCGTACGGGAAGCGCGCCGTGTCGCCGAGGTACAGGTAGTCCTCACTCGGGAGCGAGACGAGTAGCTCGTGCAGGACGGTCAACCCGCCGACGCCGGAATCGAACACGCCGATCGGCTGCGCCGCGACTGGGGCCATGCCGCGGCATGGTGCCAGAGGCGGGTCGATGTACGCTCGCCCCCCGTCAATGCGCGCGCTGGTCGTCACCAACATGTATCCGACGCCGGCACGCCCGGCGCTCGGCAGTTTCGTCCGCGACCAGGTCGACGCTCTGCGCCGTATTGACGGGATCGAAGTAGCGGTGTTCGCCTTCGCGCCAGGAGCACCGGGCGCCTACCTGAAAGCGGCACGCGACCTGCGCAGAGCCCACCACGACAACCACTTCGACGTGGTCCACGCCCACTTTGGGCTCACCGCCTGGCCGGCCTTCGCCGCACGCGGTGACGCGCACGCCGTCACCCTCCACGGCACCGACCTCGTCCACCCCCGCTCGCGCGCAATCACGCTCGCTGCACTTCCGCTGATGGACCTGGTGGCCACGGTGTCCGAGCTACTGGCAACGCAGATCCCAAGCTGGGCGACACGAAAACAACGAGCGGTCTTGCCCGCCGGCGTCGACGTCCACCGCTTCAAACCAATTCCCCGTGCGCAGGCACGAGCCGCGCTTGGCCTCGATCCAACAGGCCCCTACCTGCTGTTCCCCGCCGATCCCGAAAGACCCGAGAAGCGCTACGACCGCGCCACCGCGCTCGCCGGCGACACCACCTTGTTGGCGCTCGGGAGCATCGATCCACTCGAGGTCCCGCTATGGGTCAACGCCGCCAACGCGGTGCTCGTCCCGTCCGAGCGCGAGAGCTACGGCCTCGCCGTGCTCGAGGCGCTGGCCTGTGACGTGCCGGTGCTCGCCACGCCGGTGGGCATCGCGTCCGAGGCACTCCAAGCGATACCAGGCACCCACTGCGGGCCCTTCGACGAGCACGCGTGGCGCGAAGCCCTCGAGCCGCACCTGCAAGCGGCAGACCCGCGCATCGACGGCCACGCGAGAGCGGAGCGCTACTCGACCGACCGCATGGCCGCCAAGGTCGTGGCCGCCTGGCAATCGCTGAGATAACCCGCGACTTCTCATTCGGATTTGTCGGCGGCGCCTGACGGTGGCGCCTGACGGTGGCGCCTGACGGCGGCGCCTTAGGCCAGCGCCGGCCACCACTGCGCGAGCCGCTCGCGAGCCTGTGCCACGACCGGTGAGACGTCGCCGTCGATGTCCGGTACCGCCACCGGCTCCTGCAGCGCCGCGAGCGTGGCAACGACCGAGCGGGCGAGCGCGTTGAGGTCATAGCCGCCCTCGAGCACACAGCCGACCGGCGCGCCGAGCGTGTCGCCGACCCAGCGCATCGACCGCGCCATCGCCGCGTACCCCTCCTCGGTCATGACGCACTCGCCGAGGGGATCGTCGCGGTGCGCGTCGTACCCGGCCGAGATCAGGATGAGCTGAGGAGCGAACTCACGGGCCAGCGGCACCGCGACATGGTCCACCAGCGAACCGAAGACCTCGTTCCCCGATCCGGGCCGGACCGGGAGGTTGACCGTGAAGCCGAGGGCGGACCCGGATCCAGCGTCGCTGGCTGGACCCGTGCCCGGATACAGCGGCGACTGATGGATCGAGACGAACAGGACCTGATCCGACTCGTGGAAGATGTCGTTGGTCCCGTTGCCGTGATGCACGTCCCAGTCCAGGATCATCACGCGCTCGAGGCCACGGCCGTCGAGCGCATGCCGCGCGGCGACCGCGATGTTGTTGAACAGACAGAACCCCATGGCGCGTGCCCGCGTGGCGTGGTGACCCGGAGGACGGTGGGCGCTGAACGCGCACGACGTCGCGCGGTCGAGCAGCAGGTCGACCATCTGGACCGCGCCACCCGCGGCGTGCAGCGCGGCCTCGAACGAGTCGGCGCTGACCACGGTGTCGAGGTCGAGGTAGCCGCCACCGCTCGCGCAGATCCGTTCGATCGACTCGATGTACGCCGCTGGGTGCACGGCCTCGAGCGCGGCGCGATCGACCGCCTGAGACGTCACGCGTTCGAAGCCGAGCCAGTCGCGCGCCGACAGCTCCCGCTCGATCGCGCTCAGCCGCGCCGCACGCTCCGGGTGACCACCGGTCTCGTGGCGCAGCGAAGACGGATGCTCGAGCCAGACGGGCGCTGAGGCCATCGGGGTACGGTATCGGGACACATGGAGGATTCGGACCCACCTATGCAACCCACCAGCCAGGTCACGGTGGTGGGCGCCGGCGCAGCCGGGCTGTACACGGCCTTGCGCGCCGCCCGCGAAGGCGCCCGCGTGACGCTCGTCTCAGCCACACCACTTGCCGAGTCCTCGAGCTGGTTCGCGCAGGGTGGACTGGCCGCCGCTCTGTCCGCGCAGGACAGCCCCGAGCTTCACCTCCGCGACACGATCGTCGCCGGCCGCGGCGCGGTGCGCGAGTCGGCAGCGCGCGTCCTCTGCGACGAGGCACCCGACGCGGTCCGCGACCTGACGCGTCTCGGCGTGCGATTCGACGCCGATCACGACGGACGCTTGGCGCTCGGCCTCGAGGGCGGCCATTCGACCCGCCGCATCGTCCACGCCGGCGGCGCCGCCACCGGGCGGCGCCTCGTCCGCCAGCTGAGCGCGATCGTCGCCGAGCATCCGTCGATCGACGTCCTCGAGGGGCGTCGCGTCGTTGGGCTTCTGTCCGACGGCGAGCGATGCGTGGGCGTCCGGCTCGCCGACGGCCGCCTGATCGCGAGCGGCGCGGTCGTCCTGGCGACGGGCGGGGCCGCCGCGCTGTGGGCGCGCACGACCAATCCCGCGGTCGCCGTCGGCGGCGGGCTGCTGCTGGCGTACGTCGCCGGCGCCGCGCTGGCCGACCTCGAGTTCCTGCAGTTCCACCCCACCGCGGTCGTCGGCAACAACGGCGCCGACGGGTTCCTCGTCACCGAGGCGGTGCGCGGCGAGGGAGCGCACCTGCTCGACTCGCGCGGCGAGCGGTTCGTCGACGAGCTAGCGCCACGCGACGAGGTGGCCCGTGCGGTCCAGCGCCAGATGGTCCTGACCGGCGCGCGATCGGTCGACCTCGACATGCGCACCGTCGATCCCGCCCTGTTCCCAAACGTCGTCTCCGCGCTCAGGCAGGCCGGGATCGATCCCGAGCGCGAGCTCGTGCCGGTGGCGCCGGCGGCGCACTACATGATGGGTGGAATCGCCACCGACCTCGAGGCGCGCTCCACGCTCGCCGGCCTCCACGCCGTCGGCGAGTGCTCGTGCACCGGCCTGCACGGAGCCAATCGCCTCGCCTCGAACTCGCTGACCGAGTGCTTCGTGTTCGGCGCGCGAGCGGCGCGCTCGGCGGTGGCACAGCCCGAGCCCGACCCCACCGCCGTGGCCGAACTCGGCAGAGCGCCCGCCCCGGAGCGTCCGCCGGCCGTCTCCCAGGCCAGCCGCGACGCGCTGTGGCGAGACGCCGGGCTCGAGCGCGACGCCGACGGCCTCGAGCAGCTCGCCGGCGACGAGTATCCGCTCGCCCGCCTAATCGCGCGGAGCGCGCTGACGCGAACCGAGAGCCGCGGCGCCCACCAGCGCACCGATTTTCCCGACCAAGACCCGGGCTTCGACGGCCGCCACGTGACGATGCGCGCCGGCGCCGAGCCTGAGATCGAGCTGTGGCGTTAACTTCCGCGCGATGCTGATCGGCGTCGATGTGGGCGGGACCTTCACCGACGCCGTGCTCGCGTTCGACGGCCGCGTGATCACGGCCAAGGCGCCCACCACCCCCGAGGACCAATCCGAGGGGGTGCTGGCGGCGATCGAGGCGGCACTCGAGCGGGCCGGGGCGTCGGCCGGCGACGTCCGCGAGTTCTCCCACGGGATGACGGTGGCCACCAACGCCCTGCTCGAGGGCAAGGGGGCGCGCACCGCGTTCGTGGCCACCGAGGGCTTCACCGACCTGATCGCGCTGGGCCGGCAGGACCGCCCGCAGCTCTACCGGCTGTGTGCCGCGCGGCCGGCGCCGCTCGCGCCCGCGGAGCTGCGCTTCGCTGCGCCCGAGCGGATGACCCCGGACGGACCGCTCAAGGAGCTGACCGACGACGCTGCGTCGGAGCTGGCGGACCGCGTGGCCGAGGCCGAGCCCGAGGCGGTCGCGGTCGCGCTGCTGCACTCCTACCGCCACCCCGAGCACGAGCGGGCACTCGCGCGAGCACTCACCGACGCGCTCGGAGACGACGTGCACGTGTCGCTCTCGCACGACGTCGTCGGCACGTTCCGCGAGTTCGAGCGCGCCGCCACCACCGAGATCGACGCCGCGCTGTCGCCACTGCTCGCGACCTATCTGCGCCGGCTGGCCGACCGCTCCGGGCAGGCCGAGCTCCCCGGGCCCGCGATCATGCAGTCGAACGGCGGCCTGATCGACCTCGAGGCGGCCGCCGGCCACGCGTCGTGGACGATCCTCTCGGGACCGGCGGGCGGCGCCGCCGGCGCCGCCTTCGTCGCGCGGAAGGCCGGCGTCGAGGATGCCCTCTGCCTCGACATGGGCGGGACTTCGTGTGACGTGTGCGTGGTCGACGGCGGCGCCGTGCAGGAGCGATCGAGCGGCGAGATCGCCGGGCGGCCGATCGCCCTCCCGATGCTCGCGGTCCACACGGTTGGCGCCGGCGGCGGCTCGATCGCGTGGCGCGACGCCGGCGGCGCTCTGCGCGTCGGGCCGCGCTCGGCCGGCGCCGACCCGGGTCCGGCGTGTTACGGGCGCGGCGGCACCGAGCCGACCGTCACCGACGCCAACCTCGTGCTCGGCTACTTGTCGGCCGACGCGCCGCTCGGCGGCGGCGTGAAGCTCGACCCCGACGCGGCGAGCAAGGCGGTCGGCGGCCTCGCCGAGCAACTCGATCTCGACCTCGAAGCCTGCGCCGAGGGGATCCGCCGCGTCGCCGGCGCGGAGATGATCCGGGCGCTGCGCGTCGTCACCGTGCAGCGCGGCATCGACCCGCGCCGGTACGCGTTGATGGCGTTCGGCGGCGCCGGCGGTTTGCACGCCGCGCAGATCGCCGATGAACTGGAGATCGACACGGTGCTGTGTCCGCGCGCCTCCGGCGTCCTGGCCGCGCTCGGCCTGGTCGTCTCGCCCCGCCGGCGCGACGTGCAGCGGAGCGTCCTGTTGAGCGGCGACGAGCTGACTGCCGAGGCCATCGCAGGCGAAGTCGAGGAACTGGGCGAGCGAGCGCGAGCGGCCATGCATGCGCCGGACGCGCAGCTCCGGGTCGTCTACGAGCTCCGCTACCGCGGCCAGTCGTTCGAGCTCCCGATCGCGGCGGCCGCGGACGCAGCACCCGAGCAGCTGCGCGCGGCGTTCGAGGGCGAGCACGAAGAGCGCTACGGCTACTACGACGAGGAGCAGCAGCTCGAGCTGGTCACGATCCGCGTGACCGCCACCGCGGCGGGGGCCGACGTCGAGCTCGCCGGCGCGGCCGAGCACACCGAGCCCGAGCAGTCCAGGCGGGAGGCCATCCTCGACGGCGAGCGAACCGAGCTCGAGGTCCTGCGCGGGGTGCCGGCGCCGGGCGTGCGGGTCGAGGGCCCAGCGGTCCTCGAGCTGCCCGAATCAACCGTCCTGATACCTCGCGACTGGACGAGCGAGGTCGACGACACCGGCACGCTCAGGATGACGCGCGCACGATGAGCATCGACCCGGTCGAGCTCCAGGTCCTGACCGGCGCGCTGCGCGCCGTGTGCGAGGAGATGGGCGCGGTGCTGATCCGCTCCGCGCACTCGGCCAACATCAAGGAGCGCCGCGACGCGTCAACCGCGCTGTTCGACGCAAACGGCGAGATGGTGATGCAGGCCGAACACATCCCGGTGCATCTCGGCGCGATGCCCGCGGCCGTGGCGGCCGTGCTCGACGAGGACCACGCCCCCGACCGTTCCTGGATCCTCAACGACCCCTACGCCGGCGGCACGCACCTGCCGGACATAACCGTGATCACGCCGCTGTTCGCCGACGAGGAGCTGATCGCGTTCGCCGCCAGCCGGGCCCATCATGCAGACGTGGGTGGGCGGGTACCCGGTTCCATGCCGGCCGACAGCCGCACGCTCGAGGACGAGGGCGTCGTGATCTCGCCCCGCATCCTCGACGACGACGCGATCGCCGAGCTCAGCGCGGAGATGCGCCAGCCGGATCAGAGGCGCGCCGACCTGCGGGCACAACTCGCGGCCGGCCGGGTCGGCGGGCGCCGGCTGCTCGAGCTCCGCGAGCGCTACGGCACCGCGAAGCTACGGGAGGCGTTCAAGGAGGTGCTCGACTACGCCGAACGGCGCACCCGCGCCTGCATCGAGGAGCTCGACGACGGCACCTACAAAGCCCGGGACGTGCTCGAGGCACGCGAGGGCGACCTGGAGATCGTGCTCGCGGCGACCGTCCGTTCGGATCGCCTCACGCTCGACTTCACCGGCACCGCCGAACAGCACGAGGGCAACCTCAACTGCCCGCTCGCGGTGACGCGGTCGGCCTGCTACTTCGCCATCCGCGTGCTCACCGATCCCGACATCCCGCCGAGCGCCGGGGCCTACCGCCCGCTCGAGGTGATCGCCCCCGAGGGCTGCCTGCTCAACGCGCGCTCGCCCGCGGCGGTGGTCGGCGGCAACGTCGAGACCTCCTCGCGGGTGGCCGACGTCGTTCTGCGCGCGTTCGGGCGCGCGGCCGGCCAGGGGACGATGAACAATGTGACGCTCGGCACAGAGGACGTCGTGTACTACGAGACGATCGGGGGCGGACAGGGAGCATGCCCCGACGCCGACGGCCCGAGCGGCGTCCACGTGGCGATGAGCAACACGCTCAACACGCCAATCGAGGCGCTCGAGCTCGAGTTTCCCTTGCGCATGACGCGCTACGAGCTACGTCGCGGATCGGGTGGAGCTGGAGCCTTCCACGGCGGCGACGGCGTGATCCGAGAGCTCGAGGCGCTCGCGCCGCTCAGCTACTCGCTGATCACCGAGCGCCGCCGCCATGCCCCGCCCGGCGCCGACGGCGGCGAGGCCGGCGCGCCGGGCCGCAACCTGCTCGACGGCGAGGAACTCCCGTCCAAGGCGACCGGCCGGCTCGAGCCCGGCCGGCGCCTACGCATCGAGACACCCGGCGGCGGCGGCCTCGGGACCCCAAAAAGCTGAGCCGTTTTTGTTCGCAATCAGGACGTTTGTTCGAGATACGGTTTCACGCGGTCCAGAAGCGGATATGGTCCGAGGGTGCCCGTGCGCGGATTCCTCAACGAATCGTGCGGTTTGCCACGACGCTCGGCAAACCCGCAGAATTGCCGTGATGTTTGGCGATTCGCGATCTCTCGCGTACAATCGTCGACTCCTGTGCTGCAGTTGCACTGCGTGGCCCGCGCGGGACCCCTGTTTCGTTCAATCCCCCGTTTCCTCTTACTACTACATGCCGATTGCTTTTAAAGAATGGGCCGTGACCGTGCGGGCCCTTGCCGAGGGTGAGCAGCTTCTGACTCTCCGCAAGGGCGGCATCCGCGAGCCCGACAAGCACTTCAAGCTGGACTACGACCGGTTCTTCCTGTACCCGACGTTCGACCACCAGTGCGCGGACCTGGTCCGCGAGTCGCACCAGCCTGAGCTCTCGCGTGCCCTCGAGGAGGGCGTGTGGAGCGACGGCGAGCCGCCGCCGCACGCGCTGCGGCGCGGCGGCGAGATCCCCCAGCCGGATCGCGTACGCATCCGGGCCTGGGCGGAGGTGGCTGCTCACTTCACGATCACCGACCGCCGCACGGTGGACGCGCTCTCGCCGTTCTACGTGTGGACGACCGACTATGCGGAGAAACGGCTGGCGTGGAAGCGCCGCCATCCGCTGCACGTGATCCTGCTGCGGACCTATCGGATTCCGCGGCCGGTGACGGTCAAGGTGCGCGACGAGTACGGTGGCTGCCGGTCGTGGCTTGAACTCACCCGCGATCTCCCCTTCGAGGGCACGCCCGTGCTCTCCGACGAGGAGTTCGAGCGGGCGTCCGAGGAGATCGCGTCGATCGCCTCGGATCGGGTGCCGGTTCTGGCCTGAGGTCAGACCGACCGCGCGTCAGTGGCATGGGTCGAGTCGGCGTCGTCGTCCTTCCGGGCGCGGCATGCCTCGACCCATGCCGATGACGCCGACCGAGTGCTGCATTCCCTCGAGCGCACCCGCGAGTACCTGGCGCAGTACTTCCCGCGCACCGTCGACGGGATCTCGGTCGTGTTTCACCCGAGCGTCTTGTCGCTGTCGATGGCGCGGCCGCTGATGCCGCTGGCCTGGCTCGCAGCCGCACCCGCGACGCGCCGGTACGTGGCCGGCTGGTGCGGGCCGCACGAACTACACGTGCTGCTCCCCGACGCTCTCGAGGCGCGCGCCTCGACCGTGCCCGGATCGCGCGAGATGCTGGCCCGTGCCGTGCCCGCGCTCTACGCGCGACGCGTGATCCTCGAGAACAACCCGGACGTCCCGCGCCGCCTCAGCCCTCGGCGGGTGAGCGTGGAGTTGCGCTGGGCGTGGCTGCTCGAGGGCGCGGCACGCTGGTTCGGCGGTCAGACCGCGCACGCCCGGCCGGCCATTGCGCGCCGGCTGCGCGAGGGAGGGCGGCCGGCCTTCCCGCCCGCCGTGCGCGATGCGGCGCTGCTCGGCGGCACGGTGATCGACCTGCTCGTGGCGGAGCGAGGTGAAGAGGCGGCGGCACGTCTGGCCTGCCGACTGCATCCGCACGGGCCGCGCGGCGCCCTTCGCGAGGCGTTCCCCAAGCGCTCAGCGGCGCGCACCGAGGAGGAGTGGCGCGCGCACCTGGCACGGATGGCTTCGGCCGTCTAACCGCCGCGGTCACGCCTGGCTGAGCAACCAGACGAGCAGCGCGCCGATCACCAGCGCGATCAGCAACCAGAGCAGCAGGCGCCCGGGCGCCACGACGCGTGCGGCCGGCTCGTCGGAGATCACCTCGCCCTGAAGCAGCACCTCGCGCGCTGCCTCCCGCGCGGCTTGGGGCACCATCACGTCGCGCGGGCCGGCGGCCAGGAAGTCGGGGACGTCGAAGCCGGCGGTGCGCCGCAGCATGCTCGGGATCCCCTCCTCGAGCAGCAGACCCTGAATGAACTCCGCCTCGGCCTGATTGCGGGCGCCGGCGACGCGCACGAGCGGTCCCTCGGTGAACTGCGGCTTGACCTTGCGCGCGCGCTCGTGGCGCTCGCTCACCTCCCCGAGCTCGCCGCCGTCCCCCTGCACGAGCGGCAGCTTGCACTCGGGGCAGAACCGTTCGTCCTCCGCGTACGTGTTGCCGCACGCGGGGCAGTGGAGCTGGTTTTCATTGATGGCCCGCCCACCACCCCCACCACCCGCCCCGGTCATCGTCACTCCACTGTCAGCTCGGCGTCCGACACGCGGCCGTCGTCGATCCGCCAGGTCCGCACGTCGGGCTCATCGCCGACGAGCCCAACGATGATCCAGAGCACCCCCGGCCACAGCTTCGCGAAGTTGATGTCGGTCTGCGACGGCCGTGGCTCGGTCCGGGTGTGCGAGTGATAGATCGCCCCGAGCTCGAGCCCCGCATCCTCGATCCGGTTGTGCAGCTCGAGCTGCTCGTCGGGATCGATCCGGAAGCGCAGCGGGCTGGCCTCGGCGTTGACCGCGCGATACACCGCGAGCGCCCGGCCGTCGTTCGAGCCGACCATCCCGCAGCACTCATTGGGAGCCTCCTCGCGGGCGTGGGCGATCATCTCCTCGTACAGCTCTCGCGCGATCTTCATGACATTGATTGTGGATTTTCGGCGGTTGCCGCCTTAGTCGAGGCTACCAACGGCGATGAGCACATTTGTCGGCGGCGCCCGACGGCGGCGCCTTAGCTGTTCCCGGTCACGAACGGCCACGGGACCGACTTCACGTAGATGCCGGGGTTGCGCAGCCCGCTGATCACCGTCCAGTGCTGAGCCTCGCAGCCCATCGTCTGGGCGCACAGCGTCACCAGGTCGGCGTGGCCGAGCGTCTTCAGCGCGGTGAAGTACGCGCCTTCGGCGACCGACTCGAGGTTGACCAGGAGCCGCAGGCAGTCGGCGCGCGCGTGCAGGTCGGTCAGGCTCCCGGGCACCTGATATTTGCCGAGCAGCGCGGCTCCCGTCTTCACGTCGAGCGGCGCTGTGTCGGACATCGTCCCCAGCGCTGTCAGCTGCGCCGCCACCGTCGAGACGTGCTCGAGCTCATGGGCCAGGAACGGCTCGAGGACCGCGGCGTCGCCCGGGTCGAGGGCGCCCGAGGCGAGCACCTGCCGATAGCCGAGCACGACCAGCCGCTCGACCTCGAGCACCTTGGTGAGCGTGTCGGTGTCGCTCGGAACGGCCGTGGCGGCGAGCGCCGAGCCGGGCGCCACCGCGAGCCCACCGGCGGACGCCGACAGCGCTCCCGCGACGAACTGACGTCGAGTCGGCACGCGGTCGCCCTCAGTCCCGGCCGGTGACGAAAGCCGACGGAACCGCCGGCTCGTGCAGCGCGGCGCGCACCACGGCCAGGTGCTGCGCGTCGTTGGCGAAGATCGAAGCGACCTGCTGCTTGACCGTTCCGGGCCGCAGGCGCGGGATGGCGTCGAGGTAGGCGGTGATCAGCGCCTGCTCGACCGTGTGCAGCACGCCCAGCACTTCGTCTGAGCCGCGCGGATGGCCGAGCGGATAGCTCGGCCGCGGTTTGATCGGCTTGCCGCCCGCCGCCCTGACCAGGCCGGCCAGGTCCCCGGCGTGCGAGAGCTCGTCGTTCAAGAACAGCTGTCCGGCCTTAACCGTGGCCGGGGGAAGCAGCGGCGTTGCTGCCGTGTACGCAGCGATCGCCCAGTGTTCGAGGTCGAGCAGGTGGTTGAGCAGGTCGGCGTCTGAATGCAGGACGGGCTTGGCGTTGTCCACCTGCGCCTTCAGCGACGAGCCACCGCAGCCGGCGACGATCACGCTGGCCAGGCCGGCGCCGGCCGCACGCAACAGACCCCTCCGAGAGGAGGAGCCGCCCTCAGGGTCCTCGCTCACCACCAGACGGTGGAGTCCAGGTTCTCGATCTCCTCGAGCGGGCGCGTGTAGATGCCCGAGGAGAGGTACTTCCAGCCGTCGTCGGCGACCAGGAACACCACGTTGCCCTCGTCGAGCTCGCCGGCGATCCGCACCGCCACGCGCGCGATCGCTCCCGACGAGACGCCCACGAACAGTCCCTCCTCGTCGAGCAGCCGGCGGGTGAACACGATCGCGTCGCTGTTGGTCACGAAGATTTTGCGGTCGAGCAACGACAGATCGATGATCGGCGGGATGAAGCCGTCCTCGAGCGAGCGCAGACCCTGCACGGGCTCGCCCTGCATCGGCTCGGCGGCGACGATCTTGACCTCGTCCCCGAGCTCCTCCTTGAGCCGGCGCCCGTTGCCCATCAGCGTCCCACCCGTCCCCAGGCCGGCCACGAAGGCGGAGATCTCGTCGAGCTCCTCGAGGATCTCGAGCGCGGTCCCGTTGTAGTGGGCGAGCGGATTGGCCTGGTTGCCGTACTGGTAGGGCATGTAGTAGGAGGCGTCCTTCTCGGCCATGTCGAGGGCGAGCTCGACCGCTCCGTTGGAACCCTTGGCGCCCTCGGAGTAGACGATCTCGGCGCCGTACATCCGCAGCAGCTCGGTCCGCTCCCGGGTGACGTTCTCCGGCATCACGACCTTCAGCGGATAACCCTTGCGGCTGCAGATCATCGCCAGCGAGATCCCGGTGTTCCCGGAGGTCGGCTCGAGGATCGTCTGGCCCGGACGGATCAGCCCCTTCTCCTCGGCGTCCTCGAGCATTGCCCGCGCGACCCGGTCCTTGACCGACCCGGTCGGGTTGCGAGACTCGAGCTTGGCCCACAACCGGACACCCGGCTTCGGGCTGAGGCGCTTGAGCTCGACCAGCGGGGTGTGGCCGATTGCCTGGACGATGTCGCCGTACCGGCCCCCGCAGGGCTTGTTCTCGAGACGCTCGGCGGCCATTGCTTTACGAAGTATAGGAGGGTGGCCGCACCGCGACCGGCGGGCCGCCTCGACACGCGACGGCGGCCCGCCTCAACAGTTCTAACCCCAGGTGGAGGTCGGCGTGGTCGGCGTGGTCGGCGTGGTCGACATCGGCGCCGTCGCCGCCGCCGGGTCGGCCTTCACGACGTGCCAGATCGAGCCGAACGTCTTCAGCTCATCACCCTGTGCCTGGTGCTTGTTGCCCGACATGATGTCCGGCGTGAAGTAGTACAGGGGCTGGCCGTTCAGGGTCAGCTGGAGCGTCCCGTGGTTGCGGAACGTGCCGAGCGTTCCGCTGATCCCCGACTGCTTGCTGACCTTGGTCGAAGACGGTGAGACCGGCGGCCAGAAGGCCCAGCAGTTGGTGGTCGCGTTGCTGGTCTTCTTGCAGATCAGGTGATGGGTCGTCTCGCCCTGGAACGTGTAGACGGCGTAGCCGGATGGCCCCACCGCTACCGCCTCGTGCGTGTTGACGGGCTTCACCGCGAACTTCCCGTTCGCCGCGTTGGTGACATGTACGTTGCTCGCCACCGTCAACGTGAACGACTTGGCGATGGCCATGCTCGCCGCGACCAGCACCGCCAGGGCGGCGACGGCGGCGAGCGGGATCGCGGCAGATCGGCGCGGGTGACGCGCGCCGGCACGGGCAAGACGACTGGGCATCTCTCCTGGCTCCCTTCGAATCGGGTGGGTCCTAGCTCCTAGGACGCACGGCCGCGCCCAACCTTCCCGGCCCTCGATACACCGAAAACCAGGCCGACTATCTCGGCACTCGCCCCCACGCCGGCACGGTGAATTCGGATTCACCCGGCCCTGACACGAGTTTCTCCCCGCTCGCCGCTCCAGAGACGGCGAGTGTCGAGTTATTCGGCCTGGGCGGCGACTAGCGCGCGCCGCCGGCCATGGCCGGCAGGATCACCAGCGTGTCGCCCTCGCCGACGCTCGTATCGAGCCCATCGAGCACGCGGACGTCCTCGTCGTTGAGGTAGACGTTGACGTATCGGTTGAGCCCACCGTCCGCCGCGAACAGCTGCGACTCGGTGTCGGGGTGAGCCTCGGCCACCGAACGCAGGATCTCTCCCACCGACGCGCCGGAGGCGCTGAGCTCCTTCTCGCCGCCGACCGAGGGCCGCAGCACGGGTGGGATTCGGACGGTCGCCATCGTCGCGGACAAACCCTAGTGGGCGCCGGCGCAGAACGCCTCGTAGTCGGGGAACACGCCCAGTTCGTCGTCGGCGATCGAGTCCGGGTCGCGCGAGCAGATCGGGCAGTCCGGGTCGCGGCGAACCTTGACCTCGGCGGTCGTTGCCGCGAGCGCGTCGTACATGAGGAGGCGGCCGATCAGCGGCTCGCCCTCGCCGAGGATGAGCTTGACCACTTCGGTCGCCTGGAGCAGGCCCATCGTGCCCGGCAGCACGCCGAGGACGCCGTTGGCGCCGCAGGAGGGAGCTAGCTCGGCCGGCGGCGGCACCGGGAACAGGCAGCGGTAGCACGGCCCCTCGTGGGGCTTGAACACGGATAGCTGCCCCTCGAACCCGAGGATCGCGGCCGACACGACCGGAATCCCGAGCCGCACCGAAGCGTCGTTCAGGAGATAGCGGGTCGGGAAGTTGTCGAGGCCGTCGACGACGATGTCGTGGCCCGAGATGATCTCGACGATGTTGTCCGCGCCCAGGCGCACCGGGTACTTCTGCACCTTCACGTCGGGGTTCAGGGCATTGATGGTCTGCTCGGCCGAGTCGACCTTGGGTACGCCGATCCGCTCACTCGAGTGGATCACCTGGCGCTGGAGGTTCGATAGATCGACCTCGTCGTTGTCGACGATCCCCAGCGTCCCGACGCCGGCCGCGGCCAGATACAGCGCGGCGGGCGACCCGAGGCCGCCGGCGCCCAGCAGCAGTACCTTGGCGTCGAGCAGCTTCTGCTGACCGTCCATACCCACCTCCGGCAGCAGCAGGTGGCGCGAATAGCGCTCGCGCTGCTCGGCGGTCAGGGTGCGAGGCATGTCGACCTCGTACCCGCGATCCTTCCAGAGCGTGAAGCCACCGGTCATCGACTCGACGTGCTGGTAGCCCAGGTCCTCGATCAACGTGCGGGCGGCCCAGGCCGAGCGGTTACCCGAGGCGCAGTAGAGGACGACGTGCTGCCCGTGATCGGGGACGGCGCCCTCGATCCTGGACTCGAGATAGCTCTTGGGGACATGCACGGCGCCGGGGATATGCCCGGCCGACCATTCCTCGGGTTCGCGGACGTCGACGACCACCGCGCCGTTGGAGAGCTGCTCGCGCACTGCAGCGGGATCGACCTCGTCGATCCTGCTCTTGATTTGGCGGAGAACTTCGGCTCCGGACGGCATCAGCGAAAACTCCTCAAATGCAGTAGAGATTCAATACTTCAGAGAGTATAGCGGCGGAGAGCCATGACCGAGGCGCTTTTTCCACGCCTGCTGGACCCCAATGATGACGAGGCTATCCGGATCGGCAAGGAGTCTCTGAGCTACCGGGAACTGGCCGCCGCGGCGGCCGCCGTGTCCCGAGAGCTCGAGGGCGCGCGACGGGTCGCGGTATGGGCACAGCCGGCGCTCGAGTCGTGCGCGTCGATCGTCGGCGCGCTGGCCGCCGGCGTGTCGGTCGTCCCGCTCAATCCGGGTCTGGGCTCGCGCGAGCTCGAGCACATCGTCACCGACAGCCGGCCCGAGCGGCTGCTCGCCTGGCGCGGCGTCGATCCTCCCGAGCAGCTGTCCGGGATGCCCCGGCTCGACGTCGACCTCGCCGCCCGTCGCGACCGCGACGGTCGACTCGGCGATGAGCTGGGCGAGGAGGACGTCGCGTTCCTGATGTACACGTCGGGGACCACGGGTCCCCCCAAAGGCGTGCAGATCCCGCGGCGGGCGATCACATCCAATCTCGACGCGCTGGCCGAGATCTGGCGGTGGACCGCCGAGGACCGGGTCACTCACGCCCTGCCGGTGTTCCATGTGCACGGGCTGGTGATCGGTGTGCTCGGCCCGCTCCGGCGGGGCGGGCGGCTCGAGCACGTTGGCCGCTTCTCGCCGCAGGCGCTCGCCGGGGCGTTCCGGCGTGGCGCCACCGTGATGTTCGGCGTCCCGACCATGTACACGCGGATCGCCCGCGAGGCCGCCGAGGACCGCGACCTGGCCGAGGCCTTCGGAGGCGCCCGGCTGCTCGTGTCCGGCTCGGCGGCGCTTCCGACCACCGTCCACGAGCGGATCCGCGAGCTCACCGGACAGGCGATCCTCGAGCGCTACGGGATGACCGAGACGCTGATGAACGCCGGCGCGCGCCTCGGCGACGAGGTGATCGCCGGGCGGGTCGGACCGCCCCTGCCCGGCGTGGACCTGAAGCTCGTGGCCGAGGACGGCTCGATCATCGACGCCCACGACGACGAGACGATCGGCGAGATCGCCGTGCGCGGACCCAATCTGTTCGAGGGCTACCTCAACCGCCCCGACGCCACCGAGGAGTCGATGCGCGACGGGTGGTTCATGACCGGCGACCTGGCCACCCGGAACGAGACGGGGTCGTTGAAGCTCGTCGGCCGCAAGAGCACCGACCTGATCAAGTCCGGCGGCTATCGGATCGGCGCCGGCGAGATCGAGGGCGCGCTGCTCGAGCACCCGGCCGTGGCCGAGGTCGCCGTGACGTCCGCGCCCGACGAGGACCTGGGCGAGCGGATCGTCGCCTGGGTGGTGGTCGAGTCGGGTCGCAGGACCACGGAGGACGAACTGTCCGAGCACGTGGCGAACCTCCTCACCCGGCACAAGCGCCCTCGGGAGGTCCACTTCCTCGACGAGCTCCCCCGAAACGACATGGGGAAGGTCATGAAACGCGCCCTCACCCAGCCTGGTCGGGAAGAAACTCCCGCATAGTCGTAGTTTCTTCCCAAACGCCGGCGGGGCGCCCCCGAAACCCGAAAGGGACGCCCCGCAAACCAAATCAGACCCAATCGCCTTCCACGCCCGACGCCACGCCGGTCCCGGCGAACGCTTGTGGAGAGCTTGCAGTAGCGGTTATCGGCCTGGCCGGATGCGGTCGATATCGGGCGAAGACCCCATCTTGCTCTCGCTGCCCATGAGCCGATACGGACAAGCGGGAGCCGACCATGACCCATGAAATCGCGCTCGCTGCTCTTCCAAGTCCTGTCGGTCAACCTGCTCCTGGTGGCGGGGACCACGGTCGTGGCCGCGATCGCGCTCGATCACCGCGCCGCGAGCGACGTACGCGGCCGCGAGATGATCGTGCTCGGGCTCGCGTTGGTCGCGACCCTGCTCGGCAACTGGCTGCTGCTGCGCCGGCGCTTCACCCCGCTCGACCGGCTGATCACAGCGATGGAGCAGATCGACCTGGCCACGCCCGACCGCCAGCTGCTGACGAGCAACTGGATCGACAGCGCCGACACCAAGCGCCTGGCCGCGGCCATCAACCGCATGCTGGCGCGGCTCGAGGCGGCCCGGCGAGAGGCTGGGCGCGCGGCGATCCAGGCCCAGGAGCGCGAACGGCGGCGAATCGCCCAGGACCTCCACGACGAGGTCAACCAGGCGCTGACCGCGGTCTCGCTGCGGCTCCAGGCCTCGATCGAGCACGCGCCTGGGCCGTTGCGCCGCGAGCTGAACGAGACCAAGCGACTGGCCGGCCAGGCGATGGAGGAACTGCTGGCGCTGGCCCGTCAGCTGCGGCCCGCCGTGCTCGACGACCACGGGCTGCTGCCGGCGCTGCACAGCCAGGTGCGCGACTTCTCCGACCAGACCGGCATCCGCGCGTCGTTCGACGTGCGCGGCCCGGTGGCGCGGCTGACGCCCGAGCAGCAACTCGTGGTCTACCGGGTGACCCAGGAAAGCCTGTCAAACGTGGCCCAGCACTCGGGCGCGCACAAGGTGGTCGTGGAGCTTTCGTTCATCGGTCGCACCGTGCTGCGGATCAACGACGACGGGCGGGGGTTTGTCTCGCGGCGCGACGGCGGGCTCGGCCTGTCGGGCATGCGCGAGCGCGCGCTGCTGGTCGGGGGACACCTTTCGATCTGGTCGGCTCAGGGACAGGGAACGCGAGTGGAGCTGACGCTCGCCTAAGGCGCCGCCTTCAGGCGCCGCCGACGATCATCATGAGACACGGAGGTACGCACAGATGAGAATCCTGGTGGCGGACGACCACGGCATCGTTCGATCTGGCATCAAGCTGCTGCTCGAGCGGCAGCCCGGGCTGGAGGTGGTGGCGGAGGCCGCCGATGGGGTTGAAGCGGTCGAGCAGGCGCTCACCAGCCACCCCGATCTATGCATCCTCGACGTGGGCATGCCGCGGATGACCGGCCTCCAGGCCGCCCGGGAAATCCGCTCACACCTGAAGGACGTGCGCGTGCTGATGCTCTCGATGCACGACGACGAGCACTATCTGTTCGAGGCGCTGAAGGCCGGCGCCTCGGGCTACGTGCTCAAGCGCGAGGCCGATCAGGATCTCGTCGGCGCAGTGCATGCGGTCAGTCGCGGCGACGCGTTCCTGACCAACGCCGCCGAGCGCTCGATAATCCGCCGCTGGATGTCCGGCGAGGACGAGGGGCCGGTCATCTCGCTCACCCCCCGTGAGGAGGAGGTCGTCAAGCTGATCGCCGAGGCGTACACGAACGCCCAGATCGCCGGGGTTCTCCACCTGGCGGAGAAAACCGTTGAGTCGCACCGCGCCAACGTGCTGCGCAAGCTCGGCATGCGCGACCGGGTGGAGCTGGTGCGGTACGCGATCCGGCGCGGGTTAGTGGAGGCCTAGCCGCCACTACGATCGGGGCGGCAGTGCGCGCACCCGTCGACCACATCGCGGCCCCCCGCTTCCCGCCTCGCCTCCAGTGGGTCAACGGCGATGACCGGGGCCCGCGCACCCATCCGATGCTCGTCGAGTTCTGGGACTTTTGCCGTCCGCAGTCGATCAGGACACTTCCCTACGTCAAGGCGTGGCACGAGCGCTACCCGGAGCTGAACGTGATCGGCGTGCACACCGCCGGGTTCCCGCCTTCGGCCGACCCCGAGGCGGTGCGGGCCGCCGTCGGGCGGCTCGAGATCGCCTATCCGGTGGCGATCGACAGCGAGTACGAGGTGTGGGACCTGTACGGGAACCTGGGCTGGCCGGCGCGCTACCTGTTCGATCAGCGCGGCATGCTGGTGCACTACCACTACGGCGAGGGGGGCTACGAAGAGACCGAGCGCGCGATCCAGGAGCTGCTCGGGATCGAGCAGCCCGTGGTAGGGCCGTTCCGGGTCGAGGAGGCGCCGGACGCGGTGCTCGAGCCCCAGACCGATGACGTCGAGGGCGCCTACTCCGGACCCTACCGGGCCGGTGGTGTGTGGGCGGTGCTAGACGGACGCGGCGCGGTGACGGTGAACGGGCGCGTGGTCCACGTCGACCATCCGGGCTGCTACGAGCTGATCGCGCACGAGCGGAGCACCGAGGGAGAGCTCAGGCTCGAGGTCGCCGACGGCGTCCGCTGTCACGCCGTCTGCTTCACGCCGGGCGTGGCCGACGGGTCCCCACGATCCTGACGCCCACCGCCGGCAGCCGGCCCGCCGCGATGTCCTCCTCCTCGGTCAGGCGGAGCCCCGGTGGCAACTCCCAGCGGTACAGGTAAGGACCGCGGAGCGGCGGCCCAAGCTCGAACCACTCCCCGAGGGTGTCCTCGAGCGTGGCCAAGTCGTGGATGTGGTGGCGCAGGAAGTCCACAATCTCCTCGGGCGTGCCGGGTTCGTGCCCCGCCTGCTCGTGTCCGCCGTGTTCGTGCCCGCCGTGTTCGTGCTCGTCGGCGTCGCGATGCTCAAGCCACCAACGGGCGGCGCGTTCGTCGAACCGCGCGCAATCGATCTCGTCGAGGACGAGCGTGCCGCCGGGGCGGACGACCTGGGCGAGCCGCCGGCACGACTCGCGGAGCGGCTCGACGTGATGGAGCGAGACCACGGCGACCGCCGCGTCGAAGCTCTCGGGCCGCTCGGGGAGATCGTGCAACGGGATCGGCCGTACGGGATCACCGGTCGAGGCGGGATCGATGGGGACGACCTCGTAGCCGGCCGATACCAGCGCCGCGGCGAGCTCGCCGCTGCCCGCCCCGACCTCAAGCACGCGAAGCGGCGCCGGCAAGAGCGATTCGCGCACGAAGTCAAGGACGCCGGGGTCAAGCATCGCCGTCGAGCAGGTTGATCAGCTCCGGAGGTCTGTCGTCCCGAACGATCGCGGCGAACCCGGGCCGGTAGGGACTCTCGCTAGGGGAGTCGCCCAGCCAGGCCGGTTCGTACACCCAGCTGCCCGTGTTGAGCAGCCGGCCCCATTCGCTGCGCTCGTCGCCCGGCAGCGGACCGGCGCGGTGGGTGTGCCCGAAGATCACGTGCTCCGACGGTACCTTCAGGCGGTCCAGTACCTGCTCCGACGCGCGCAGCGCCGCCTGCCGAAGCCCGACCGCCGAGACGTCGGCGTGCAAGGGCCCGAGCCCCGCCCGGTTGAGTCCGGCTACCAGAACTGGGAACCCGGTCGCCAGCACACGCCCCCGCAGCCCACCGGCGCCGCTCAACGCCCGCCACGCCCGGATCTGGAAGCTGCCGTCGCCGCCGCCGCCCCGCAGCCCGCCGCTCTGGGCCACCGTGTCGATCCAGGCGTACATCGGCGCCAGCGCCGCCTCGTAGTCCTCGGCGCGCGACGGGCCGCCAGCGGGCTCGCCGGCGAGCCGGATGGTCAATCCCGCCCCCAGCCGCTCGATGATCGGCACCGTGTTGTGGCGGTCGCCGTAGTGGCCGTGGATCGCGTAGGTGTCCTCGCGCAGCCACGCGCCCGGGTACGCCACCCGCACCCGTGCCGGAGCGAGCGCCTCCACCACGGCGCCGAGGGGCTCCCGGGGATCCCACGTCACCGCCGACTCGAGACCGAGCGGGGCCGGATCCCGCCGCTCGAGCCAGCCTCGCAGGAGCGCGTGGTCGTGGTTGCCGGGCACGACGACGACCTCGCCGACCGCCGAGCCGAGCTCGCGCAGCACCGGAACGGCCTCACTCAGCGCGCCGCGGAGCGGCCCGTGGCGCAGCTCCAGCGTGTCCCCGAGGAGCACCAACCGATCGAACCCCTCCAGCGCCCCCAGCAGCGCCGCGCGCTCGCGCTCGCGCCGTAGGACGTCCGGGCGCCCGCGGGCGCCCAGATGCAGGTCGGAGACGACCAGCGTGCGCAGCGGCCTAGGCCGCCATACCCTGGCGGATCACCTTGGGGAGCATGAAGCGAACGTCCTCCTGGACGACCTCGAGCTCCCGCACGTCGCTGCACCCGCGCGAGCGGAAGAAGTCGACGAGCCGCTGCACGAGTTGCTCCGGCGCGCTCGCCCCGGAGGTGATGCCGACCACGCGCTTGCCGGACAGCCACTCCTCGCGAACCTCGCCCTCGGAGTCGATCAGGTGCGAATCGGCGCCGTGCTCCCGCGCGACCTCGACCAAGCGGTTGGAGTTGGACGAGTTGCGCGAGCCGATCACCAGCACCAGGTCGCACTGCTTGGCCAGCTGCTTGACCGCGGCCTGCCGGTTGGTGGTGGCGTAGCAGATGTCGTCGGTGCGGGGGCCGATGATGGCCGGGAAGCGCCGGCGCAGGCGTTCGATGATCGCGCGCGTCTCGTCGACCGACAGGGTGGTCTGGGAGATGTAGGCCACCCGACCCGGGTCGGGCACCTCGAGCCGATCGACGTCATCCTCGGTCTGGACCAGCACGATGTCCTCGGGCGCCTCACCCATCGTGCCCTCCACCTCCTCGTGGCCGGCGTGGCCGATCAGCACGATCGTGTAGCCGTCGGCCGCGAACCGCTTGGCCTCGACATGGACCTTGGTGACCAGCGGGCAGGTGGCGTCGATCGTCTTGAGCGTGCGCTCCCGCGCGTTGGCATGCACACTCGGAGCGACGCCGTGGGCGGAGAACACCACGGTGGCGCCCTCCGGCACGTCCTCCTCGGATTCCACGAACACGGCGCCACGCCCGCGGAGCTCCTCGACCACGGTCTTGTTGTGGACGATCTCCTTACGCACGTACACCGGCGCTCCGTACAGCTCGAGCGCCCGCTCGACGGTCTGTACGGCACGGTCGACCCCTGCGCAGTAGCCGCGCGGCGCCGCAAGCAGAAGCTTCTCTGGCGTTGACCCCACGAGAAGCCAGTGTAGGGCGGGCACGAGAGAAGCTAGGCTTGAGCGACCTCGTCCCGTCAGAGCCAGACTCGCATGCCGCAAAGACACCTGGATCGCCTCAGCTCGATCGACGCGTCGTTCCTCCACCAGGAGGGGCCGACCTCGCACATGCACATCGGCGGTGTGCTGGTGTTCGAAGGCCCGCCGCCGGAGTTCACCGACTACCTCGACCACGTCCGCGGTCGCCTGCACCTGGTGCCGCGCTACCGGCAGAAGCTGTCGACGCCGCCGCTCGAGACCGGCCGCCCGCTCTGGGTCGACGATCCGGACTTCAACCTCGAGTACCACGTGCGCCACACGGCGCTGCCCTCCCCGGGCACCGAAGAGCAGCTGTTCCTCCTCGCGGGGCGCATTGCCTCTCAGCAGCTCGATCGCGCCAAGCCGCTGTGGGAAAGCTGGCTGGTCGAGGGGCTCGAGGGCGACCGCTTCGCTCTCATCTTCAAGACCCACCACGCCCTCGTCGACGGCGTCTCGGGAGTGGACCTGGCCACCGTACTCCTCGACCTAGGCCCGTCGGCGCAGCGACCGCCTGAGAATCTCGAGCCGTGGCGGCCCAGGTCGCAGCCCTCGCCGGCCGAGCTTGTGGCGGCGGGTGTCCGCGGGATGGTGGGCGTCGCCACCGGACTGGCGACGCGCGCGGCCGCGGCGACCACCCATCCGGGGAACACGCTGGGCGGGCTGCGCGACGCCGCCGAGGGGATCGGCGAGATCGTATGGGCGGGGCTCAATCCCGCGCCGCACACCCCGCTCAACGTCGAGATCGGCCCGCACCGGCGCTACGCGGTCGTCCGCCACCAGCTGGCCGATTACAAGATCGTCAAGAACACGTTCGGCGGCACCGTCAACGACGTCGTCCTGACCGTCGTCTCGGGTGCGCTCGCGGAGTGGCTTAAGTCGCGGGGAATTCGAACCGAGGGCCTTGAGATGCGGGCGCTGGTGCCCGTGTCGGTGCGCAGCGAAGCCCACCGCGGCACGCTCGGCAACCAGCTCACGGCGATGCGCGGACCCCTGCCCGTGTACATCCACGACCCGGTTGCGCGCCTTCAGTTCGTGCGCCGCGCGATGGACGGGCTGAAGGAGTCAAAGCAGGCCGTCGGTGCCGCGACGCTAACCGCGGTCAACAACCTGGCGCCGCCCACGATCCTCGCGCAGGCCTCTCGCCTGAACTTCTCCACCCGGCTGTTCAACCTCCTCGTGACCAACATCCCCGGGCCACAATTCCCGCTCTACGTCCTGGGCCGCGAGCTTCAGGACCTCTTTCCGCTCGCGTTCCTGCCCAAGAACCACGCCCTCGCGGTGGCGATCATGTCCTACAACGGCGGCCTCGACTACGGGCTGCTCGGCGATTACGACGCGCTCCCGGACATCGAAGTGATTAAGGACGGAATCGACGACTCGCTGAACGAGTTGCTCGAGGCGGCGAGGCGTCGTGGCTCCGCGCCCAAGCCCTCCCCTTCGGCAACGCCCGGCGCCGCGCCACCAGCGGCGGTCGGCAACGGCACAGCCCGCAACGGAACGCCGCCCCCGATCCTGCCGTCGGGGAGCGCCCGCCCGAAGCAGGGACCCGCCGCGGACATGCGAGCGAAGCGAACCGCTCGCTCGGCCGGGACGAGCAAGCGGCGCCAGGGCTAGCCAAGCCCCGCTCCGACGGTTGCCGCTTGCCGTTTCTCCTGCGTGCGGATACCGTTCCCAAGGCGCTGCCGACAAGTTCTTATCCCCTTGGACGATTTGATACAGCCCGACGAGATCGCCTTCCGGTTGGAGCTCACCGCGGCGCAACTGAAGATCGTCCACACGGCGCTCAAATCGCTGTTCGACGACCTCGGCCACGAAGAGCGCGACGTCAAGCGGGTAGTCCAGGCGGTCCTGGCCAAGCTCCCGGGAGAGCACGAGATCCGCGCAATCGACCTCGCGCGCGAGCTCCGGCGGACCGCGGCCGCCTGACGCGGCCTCTCAGCCTCCCGGGATCCCGACCGTCTCAGAAGCCGAGTGCGAACTTGGCGTCTTCGCTCATCCGCTCGGGCGTCCACGGCGGCGAGAACGTCATCGTCGGTTGGACCTCCTCGACGCCCTCCAGCTCCCCGACGAACTCCTCGATCTGCTCGGAAACCTGCGGGCCGATCGGGCAGCCGGGACTCGTCAGCGTGTAGGTGATCCTGACCGTCGGTCCCTCGACCTGGATGTCGTAGATCAGGCCCAGCTCGACGAAATCGAGCCCCAGCTCGGGGTCGATCACGTCGCGCAGGGCGTCGGTCACGTCTTCAACACTTGCCATTTCAGGAACAGTTTAAGCGCCACCCGCGCACCGGTCCGGTCCCGACTTGCGGCCAGCGCACCAATTTGTGTAAGTTTCGCCGATCGTCGACTTCGATCAAACCTCCGCCACTCTGCGCTGCAGCGGAGATGAGGACCGGTCAACGCAGGGGAGTCGCCGCCAGGCGATGGTCCGCGCGTTGCGCGCCCAGAACAACGTCACCGTCGATCTGAGCGAGCTGGTCTTCGCGGACTCATCGCTGATGCTCGACCTGGCTGTCCTGGCGCGCCGCCTGCGGGCGGGCGGGCGGGCGATCCTCGTACGCGGCGCACAGCCGCAGGTGATGGCCCTGATCAAGCAGGTGGGGCTCCACCGGCTGCCGGCGGTCAGGCTCGAAGGCCCCGCGCCGGTCTTTGCCTAAGGCGCCGCTGAAAGGCGCCAGCCGACCATTATTTGACTAGTCGACCGGCGCGGCCCCCTAGCCGGGGACTGCCTCGGCGCTGCCGTTCGCCTTCTCGGGAGCCGCGGCCTGGCCGGGCAACCCCGCGCCGGCGCCGACCGGCTCGCCCGGCTCGCGCAGCAACTCGGCCACCTCGGATCCCTCCTCGCCGAAGCGCGGGAACCGCTTGCCCTCGGCCTCGCCGATCGCGACGAGCTGCTCGCCGACCGCCCGCATGTCCTCGAGCAGCCGGCGGCGCTCGTGCCAGATCGTCTCCGCGCTCCGCGCCAGCTCTCGCGCCCGGGTCTCGGCCGTCTCGACCGTCTCCTCGGCCTCGCGGCGCGCGGTCTCGCGCATCTCCTCGGTCTCGCGCTGGGTCGTCGACCGCAGTCGCTGGGTCTCGCGCTGGGCCGTCTCGCGCAGCTCGGTCACCTCTTGCTGGGCGGTTGCGCGCAGCTCCGCGACTTCGCGCGCCGCGGTGTCGCGCATCGCGGTCACGTCGCGGTCGGCCGCCTCGCGGAGCTCCGACACCTCGAGCCGCGCCGTTTCGCGCATCTCCCCCACCTCACGCTCGGTGCTCGCGCGCAGCTCGCCGGTCTCGTGCGCGACCTCCTCGCGCAGCTCACTTGTCTCACGCGCTGCCTCTTCACGAAGCTCGCCCGTCTCACGCGCTGCCTCCTCACGCAGCCGGCTCGCCTCCTGCTGCGCCGCGTCGCGAGTCGCCGCCGCCTCGCGTTCGGCCTCGCCGCGCAGCTCCTGGCCCTCGCGCTCGGCCGTCTGGAGGCGGTGATCGGCCTTGTTGCGCGACCGGGCGGTGATCTCCTCGGCGGTCTCGTGTGCGCGCTGCAGGATCTCGCGGGTCTCCTCGCTCACCTCGTCGAGCGCGTGCCGGACCGCGGCCTCGGGCGAGGAGGACATTTCGAGCTCGGTGATCAGCCGGCTCATGCGCTCGACGTAGCGGTCGACCGCCGTGCGGTCGTAGCCGCGCAGCGCCACCGGGAACTCGACCTCGCGCGCGTCCTTGAGGATGCGGTCGCGATCGGCCGCGGTCAGAACGCGGCTGGCACCGAATCGGCGCCCGGGCCGCTCTTCCTCCTTGGCCGCTACCGCACCGACCAGCTCCGCCGCCTGGCTCTCCACCTCGGGCGAGACTCCGGCGTCTTTGTCGGTCCCGTTTCCTCGCATCTCCGAACGCGCCATGGCAAAAAGTTCCCTTCCTCGCTTGTCGCTCGAGGCAACCCGTGGCTACGCGCACGAGCCTCCAAAGCATCAAGCTACCTCCTCGGTCAAGCGTACCGGAGGGTTGGCAAGGATTGGCGCGTACTAGCCTGTTTGGTGTGCTGATCGTCCTGCTCTTCATCCTCTGGCCCCTCGCCGAGCTGTACGTCCTGATCAAGGTCGCGGAGGCGATCGGCGTGCTCTACGCCGTCCTGCTTCTACTGGTGAGCTGGCCGGTGGGCACCTGGGCGCTGCGCTCGCAGGGACGCGCGGCATGGCAGCGACTGTCGGCCGCCGTCGCGGCCGGCCGTTCGCCGGGTCGCGAGGTCCTCGATGGCGCTCTGGTCGTGGTCGGCGGCTTCCTACTGATCGTCCCCGGGTTCATCTCCGACTTGGTCGGCCTGCTGGCGCTCTTCCCGCCGACGCGTGCACTGCTGCGCCGCCAGCTCGCTCGTCACCTGCAGAGCCGGCTCGTGGTCGGAGCGACGCGCTTCACCCGCGGTGGGATGCCGTACGACGTGGACTCGACCGCCACCGACCTCGATCAGCCGCAGCTGCACGGATGACCGCCGCACCACCCGCGCTGCGCACGGTCGCTTTCGGCGATCTCGACGGGACCGTCTGGGGGGCCGGTTGGTTCTCGGATCCCGCCGGCGTGGCGCTCGCCGCGCTGGGCGGTGGCGCGAAGGCGACGGTCCGTCCCGGCCTCCGCCTCTCCGCCGGCGCGGATGGTGACGAATGGCGCCTCGAGGACGATGGCGCGGCACTGGTCGTCTCGCCGGCAGGCGACGCCGTCTCGGCGCGCTCCGTCGATGGGGAGATCGAGGGGTTCGACCAGCTGTGTCGCATCGCCGGTCGGTTTGAGCTAGAGGGCTCCGAGCACCCGGTCGACTGCCTTGGCCTGCGGACCTGGTGGTCCGCGCCGGTCGACCTCGAGCGGTTCGAGTCGGTCCGGGCCGTGGCCGCGTGGTTCGAGCCCGAAGAGGCCCTCGCCCTGGCAGCGTTCCGCCCCCGCAAGGCCAAGGATCACGGCGGCGACGTGGTAGCGGGTGCGGTGATCACTGCGGAGAGCTCGCCCGTCGTCGAGGACTCGCGGCTTTCGACCACCTACGAGGCCGATGGGTGGCCGGTACGGGCTGGGCTCGAGCTGTGGCTAGCTATGCCGGAGGACTCCGAGCAACAGTTTCCCCGCCGCGCTTCGGGCGAGGCGACAGGTCCCCGTGTACAGGGCGTAGTCAACGGCGGCCTCGCGCTTCGCGCCGAGCCGTTTCGCTGGCACAGCCGCGGCCGCGACGGCGCCGGGATGTACATCCTGGCCCGCCCGCGATGAGCCGGGTCGAAGCGGTTATCACTGACTTCGGTGGCGTGCTCACCTCGCCGCTGCTCGACTCGTTCGTGGGCGCGGTGGAGTCCTCGGGGATCTCGCTCGAGGAGCTGGGCAAGGCGATGGCCGCGGTCACCGAGCGCGACGGGACCAACCCGCTGTTCGAGCTCGAGACGGGGCGGATGACCGAGGCCGTCTTCCTCGATCGGCTGGCGGCGCAGCTATCGGACCAGCGAGGCAGCCGCGTCGAGCTCGACGGGTTCGGCGAGCTCTACTTCCGCTACCTGCACCCCAACGAGCGGGTGATCGCCTACATGCGAGAGCTGCGAGACCGTGGCTACAAGCTCGCCGTCTGCACCAACAACGTACGCGAGTGGGAGCCGCGATGGCGGGCCATGCTCCCCGTCGAGGAGATCTTCGACGTGATCGTCGACTCGGCGTTCGTGGGGACCCGCAAGCCCGAGCCGCGCATCTACGAGATCACCCTCGAGCGGCTGGGCACCGCGCCCGACGCGACGGCGTTCGTCGATGACGTAGATGTCAACTGCGATGGTGCGCGCCAGGTCGGCATGACCGCGATCCGGTTCCGCTCGACCGACCAGGCGATCGAGGACCTCGAGGCCGTGCTCGGGGGCGAAAGCCACTAGAACGCGGGAGTACCCTGCCGTGCGTGAAACCCGAGTCGGTCCAGACGATCCTGGCGATCGCCGATAACGCGTTCGTCACCCTGAACTGCGACGGGCGGGTCCTCGAGTGGAACCGACGCGCCGAGGAGCTCTTCGGCTACTCGCGCGCCGAGGCGCTCGGGGCCATCCTGGCCGACCTCATTGTCCCGGCCCGCTACCGCGAGGAGCATCTGGCTGGGCTGGCGCGCGTCCGCGAGAGCAGCGAGGCCGGCGTGGTTCGCCGTCAGCTGGCCGTCGAGGCCTTGCGCCGCGACGGCACCGAGCTTCCGGTGGAGGTCTCGGTGACCGCGGTTCACGAGGATGGACAGCCGGTCATGCACGCCTGGATCCGCGACGTGTCCGAGCGGACCCAGCTGCTGGGCGAGCTCGAGGCGCAGCTCCGCGGCGCCCGGCCCGGCTTCGCCGAGATCCTCGACGTGCTGGCGGAGGCGGTGACGATCCGCGACCCCCACAACCACATCCTCTACGCCAATCGGGCCGCGCTCCGGCAGATGGGCTTCGCCTCGCTCGAGGACATGCAGCGCCAGCCTCCCCAGGCGATCTTCGCCGACTATCTCGTGCACGGCGAAGACGGTCGCGAGGTGACGATGGAACAGATCCCCTCCGTGCGCCTGCTGGCAGGTCAGGATGCAGATCCGCTCGTGATCCGCACCATCCACCGGACCACAGGAGAGCTCCGCTGGGAGCTGCTCAAGGCTGCGCCGATCCACGACGAGGAGGACCGGACGATGGCCTCGGTGATGATCATCGAGGACATCACGCGGGAACGGAACACCGAGCTGCGCGATCGGTTCATGGCGCGCGCGTCGGAGACGCTGATGTCCTCGATCGACCACGAGGAGACGCTGCGTAACGTAGCCTGGCTCGCGGTTCCCGAGATCGCCGACTGGTGCACGGTCGAGCTGGTCGACGAGCGGGGCAGCCGCCAGCAGCTGGTGGTCGCCCATCGCGACCCCGCCAAGCGCGAGCTGGCCGAGCGGTTGCGCCAGTTCCAGCCCGAGCGGCTCGATCCCGAGCGCGGGGTCGGCAAGGTCCTGCGGACCGGTACGTCGGTGCTCTACCAGCAGATACCGGACGAGGCGCTGGTCCAGGCTGCCGTGAACGAGGAGCACCTGGCCCTGCTGCGCGCGGTGGGGTTCAGGTCGGTCCTGCTCGCGCCGCTTAAGGCTCGCGGCCGGGCGTTCGGCGTCATGACACTCGTCAACGCCGAGTCGATGCGCCGCTTTGACGAGGACGACCGGGAGTTCGCCGAGCAGGTCGCGGCGCGCGCCGCGGTCGCGGTCGACAACGCCCGCCTGGCCACGGGCCGCCGGCAGACCGCGAGCACGCTCCAGCAGAGTCTGCTGCCCGACGTGGTCCCACCGATCGACGGTTGGCGCGTCGCCACGCTTTACCGCTCTGCGCGCGTGGCCGACGAGGTCGAGGTCGGAGGCGACTTTTACGACTTCTACGTGAGCGGGGACGACTGGATCGTGCTGCTGGGCGACGTCACCGGTAAGGGAGTGGAGGCGGCCACCCTCACCTCGCTGGTGCGCCACGGCGCCCGTTTCCTCAGCCGCTACGAGCGCAGCCCGAGTCGCATCCTGGCAGGTCTCAACGACGCCCTGCGCGAGCAGTCGGGGTTGTGGCTGTGCACCGCGCTCTGCGTGCGGCTGGAGAGAGAGCAGGCGGTGATCGCTTCCGCCGGGCATCCGGCGCCGCTTGTCGTGCGGAGCGACGGGCGCGTGCGCGAGATCGGCGCCGCGGGACCGATCCTCGGCGCGTGGACGGCCCCCGGGTCGGTCGACCGGGCCGTGCCCATCGCTCCCGACGAGACCTTGTTCCTGTACACGGACGGCGTGATCGATGCGCGCGGCGAGCACGAGCGGTTCGGCGTGCGGCGGCTCAAGCGCGTCCTATGCGAGCGCGCCGCCCGGCCCCCCGAGCAGCTCCTGGCATCTCTGGAGGAGGAACTCGACGGCTTCCAGGTCGGCCCCCCGGCGGATGACACGGCGGCGCTGGCACTCCGTCCAGCTCCCCGCGAGAGCGCCGTCGGCGCCGGCCCGGAGCATCCGGCCCGGCAAGTCCGTACCCTTCGGATGTCCTGAGCGAAGGGGGTACGTGGCCGCGGCGTCCAGCTTCCGGATTGAGACGTTTCAGAACGAGTCCGGAACCACGATCAAACTGACCGGCGAGCTCGACAGCGCAACCTGCGCGGCGCTGATCGAGCGCTTCGAGAAGACCGCCCGCCCGCCGGGCACCCGCCAAGTTGTCCTCGACCTCGCCGGGGTGTCCTTCATCGACTCCGCCGGCATGCGCGCGATCATCGTGATCGAGCGGCTCGCCGGCCAACATGACCTGTCGTTGACAGTCTCGCCCCCGCCGAGCGCTGTGACCGAGCTCCTCCAGGTCACGGGCATCGCCGACCATGTGAGGCTGACCCCGCGGGACGACCAGCCGGCGCTGAGTGCGCCGCTGATCGAGCGGATCGAGCTCAAGCTCCCGCGCGACCCGCACGCCCCCGGCCGGGCCCGTGCCGAGCTGCGTACAGTGCTGCCGGGTCGCATCTCCGACGCCGACCGTGCCACGCTGATCCTGCTCACCTCCGAGCTCGTGACCAACGCGGTGATCCACCCCGCGCGCGGCGTGGAAGGCGCGGTCGAGCTGCGGATCAGCGCCCACGCGGACCGCGTGCGCGTCGAGGTCGGCGACGCCGGCTCCGGATTCGACCTCCAGACCCTGCCACCTCGCCCGCGCGAGTCCGGCGGTCACGGCTTGATCGTGGTCGAGGGGCTGTCCAACCGGTGGGGGACCCGCCGCCGCACGGCCGAGGAAGGCGATGGTTTCTGCGTGTGGTTCGAGCTGGACGTCGACTACGCGCCGGAGGCGACGGGCTCCCCAGAGGCCACCGAGCGGCCCGTCGCGGCAGCCGAAGGCTAGCCTCCACCGGCGACCGGGAGTCAAAAGGTTGTCGGCGGCGCCTGACGGCGGCGCCTTACGCGACCGGTCGCTAAAGCCTCAGTTATCGGCGCCCAGCCGGTCCCAGCAATACAGCTCCAGGCACTCCTTGGCGAGCTCGATGCAGCGGGCTTCCGATAGCCACGGCAGCACCGTGTCGAACGCCTGGTCCTCTCCCACGCCTGCCTCGAACGCCTCCTCGCCCCGGAAGCCGGCGGCGATCTTGAGCGCCTCGCGCCGGTGGACACCCAGCGACGGGAACACGTTGACCAGGAACTCGCGATTGGGCAGCGGATGCCCGACCTCGAGGGACGCGTGCCATGCCGCCAGGAGCGACAGGTCATGCTCGTCAAGATCGGCCAGCGCTTTGGCGTAGTGCGACTCGAGCTCGGACTCGGGGATCTCGTCCACCCACGCCCGAACCACCTCTCCGAGGATCTGGCGGCGCGCCTCGCGCCCCACCGACTCGGCGATCACGCGAATAGCGTCCTGAGGTTCGATGAAGCAGAGTGACATTGCGGCTCCGGTCCGGGAGATTGGATGCTGCCTATCGAGGCTGACGCCTCGATAGGGCTCGGAAACGCCGCAGACGGTAGGCGGTGGACCGGACGTAAAGGCCTCCGAGGGACGCAAAGGGCGGTCGCCCGCGGCTGAACGGGGTCTAGGGCTTGACGGTCAGCGTGACCGTCGGCGAGCTCGACGCCACGTTGCGGCTGTCCAGCCCCAGGACCGCCCTGAGCTCGGCCTTCCCGGACGTGGCGAATCGGTGCGAGAACGAGTAGCTCGAGCCCTTGGAGAGGCGCGGACGGGCCATCACGTGCCACGTGCCGCCGTGGCGCTGTTCGATCAGCACTACTTCACCGGCATGGCTCGGAGTCACATGCCCAGTGAATACGACAGACTGGCCCGCCATAAGCGATCGCGTCGACGGGACCAGTCCCACCAGCGCCCGCACCTGCTCATCGATCGTCGCGCTGCGCAGCGCGCCGGAGGTGACGTACCACGCCTGGTCGGCCATCACCGTCCCGGGCTTGAGGGTGAAGGTGTACCGGCCGGAGCTGTCCGTCGTGGTCTGTGCGAGCTGGTGGAAGCTCGATTGCCCGGCCTTCTCGCGCCACAGGACGACCTGCGCGCCGGACGCGGGACTTGCGGTCAAGACGCCGGAGATCACCACCTTCCGGCCCGCGGTGGACGGATTCGGCGAGGAGGCGATCGTCAGGCCGCCCGACGGACACGGCACGGTCGTGCAGCAGGTCCCCGGGGAGCAGCACGTCGCGGACGTGCAGCACGTGGTGCCGGTACAACAGGATCCGGTCGGCGCACAGCAGGGGATCGTTGCGCCCGCGGTGTCGGGCGGGCCGTTGGGCGGGACCGGGCAGCACAGCTCGATCTGCGGGCAGACGAGCCGCGGCGAGAGCCGGGCGGCGCCCGCCGGGGCTGCTACCGCCAGGACCGGGATCGTGGCGGCGGCCAGGAAAAGCGAGATCAGGACGATCGAGCGGCGCATCGGGGAGATTCGGACGGATCCCGAGACGCCCCAAGCCTAGCTCCTCTTCACAAATCGAGCGCCGCTTGGATCGACGCGAGCGCCTCGAGCTCGGGGTCGGGCTCCGCGGCGAGTCCCAGCGTGGCCCGCTCTCCCCGCTGCCAGTTGTGCAGGCCGAGGTCGAGCGCCGCGAGCGGGAGCCCGCACGCCTGCGCGAGCTCTCCCGCCCGCCGCTCCAGCAGCAGCGGATCGCCGATCCCGAAGGCCCGCTTGGCCCCGACCGTGGCGTCGTTCTCGCCACCGAGCGCCAGCGCGCCGGCCTGCAGGTCGTAGACCCCCAGCCGCCCCAGGGTGACGAGCAGATCGAAGCGGGCGTCGCGGGTGAGGCCGGGCAGCGAAAGCCGCTCGTAGGCCCGGGCGAAGCGACGCTCGGGAGGCCAGGCCTCGTCGCCGCTGAACGCCGCCGCCTGCGACCCAGCCCGTGCCGCCCAGGCCCGGTAGGCCTCGAGCGTGCGTGCGCCGCGCGCCGGGTCGTGCGCGCTGCGCGGGCCGGTTTGGACACCCTCGAGATCCGGTGGCTCGCCCGAGGCCCAGGTGGTCCTGACCCGCTCGATCTCGCTGAACGGGTCCTCCGTCTCGAGCGGGCACAGGTAGGCGATCAGCAAGGCCAGCCAGCTGCGCTCCTCCACGCCGGCGCCTGCATCCGCCACCTCGGCGTAGAGACCGGGCGGGTCGCGCTCCAGTCGCCTGAGCCGGTACTCGGCGAAGGCCAACTCCTCCGCCAGCCGTGCGGCGTCGGCGCTCGACTTCAGGCCGATCAGCAGCGGGCTGCGATAGCCGTCGTCCGCGCCCCGCGCGACCCGCCGCACGACAACTCCGCCGCCACCGGCCGACCGCGAGGCCGACCCGCCGGACCGCGCCCGGGCGGGGCGCGGCGTGGTCGGGCGGGGCTGGGTCGTACGCGGCGCGCTCGAGGTGACGATTGGACGCAGCTCGATCGCCTGCTCACGGGAGCAGATCGGGCAGTTCTGGATCAGTCGGTTGTGTCGGCAGAAGGTGGGCACTGGGTCAGCCTACCTGGCTCGCGCCCACTACCCTCTCGCAGCTTGACCGCCGATCCGCCGACCTTCGACCTTCAAAGCCACTCGCTGCACTCTGACGGCTCGCTCGAGCCCCGTGAGGTCGTCGCGGCGGCCGTGCAGGCCGGGGTCGAGCTGCTCGCGCTGAGCGACCACGACACGGTCGACGGCGTGCAGAGCGCCGGCGAAGCCGCCGCCGAGCTGGGCCTGCGGCTGGTCCCAGCCGTCGAGATCTCATCGGTCGACCTCTCTCAGCAGGACCTGCACATGCTCGGCTACGTGATCGACCACCACGACCCAGCGCTGCGCGACCTCCTGCGGCGCTGGCGCGAGGACCGGGAGCACCGCGCCGAGGCCATGGCCGACGCCTTACGCGAGCTTGGCTACGAGCTCGACGAATCAGATCTCGAGCGCCGCAAGGCACAGGGAAAGCCGATCGGCCGCCCGCACCTGGCCGACGCCGTGGTCGGCCACCCCGCCAACGCCGAGCGCCTTCGAGCGGAGGGGCTCGACGAGCGATCGGCCTTCCTCGAGGCCTACCTGATCAACGGCGCCCCCGCTTTCCGCCCCCGCACCCAACCGACCGTGAGCGAGTCGATCGAGGCGATCCACGCCGCGGGCGGGGTGGCCGTCTGGGCGCATCCGTTCTGGGACGTCGCCGATCCCGGCGAGGTGCTCACGACGATCGACCGCTTCCGCGACTGGGGCCTCGACGGCGTCGAGTGCTTCTACCCCACCCACACTCGCGAGCAGACCGAGCTGATCGCCGACCGCTGCGACGCGCTCGGGCTGCTGAGCACCGGCTCCTCGGACTTCCACGGCCCCACTCACCGCCTGTTCTCGCGCTTCCGCGCGTTCAGCACCTACGACCGCACGCCGGTGCTCGGACCGATCTCCGGCTGACTACGCGGTCGACCCGAGGATGCCCCGGGCGCGCAGCTCCGCCACCAGCCGATCGACCAGCACCTCCACCGGTTCGTCGCATGGGCGCAGTTCGAGATCGGGCTCGCGTGGCGCCTCGTAGGGCGCGTCGACCCCCGTGAAGCCGCGTACCTTCCCCTCCCTCGCCCGGGCGTACAGCCCCTTCGGATCCCGCCGCTCGCACTCCTCGAGCGGCGTGTCGACGAACACCTCGAGGAACTCCAGGCCGTGACCGGCGTGGACGCCGCGCGCCATCTGCCGGTCGATCGCGTAGGGGCTGATCACGCTGACGATGGCAATCGTCCCTGAGTCGGCGAACAGGCTGGCCACGTGCGCGACGCGGCGTATGTTCTCGGCCCGATCGACGGGATCGAACCCCAGATCCCTGTTCAGCCCGTGGCGTAGGTTGTCCCCATCGAGCCGGTAGGCGCGCAAGCCGTCGCGGGCCAGCCGCTCCTCGAGCGCCGCGGCGATCGTCGATTTGCCGGCGGCGGGAAGGCCGGTCAGCCACACTGTGGCGCCGCGCTGGCCGAGCAGCGCCCAGCGCACCCTGCGCTCCAGCCGGCTGCGATCCCAGGTGACATCGGCGCGCTCCGCGTCCGGACGGTCGATGTGGGCCTCGAGGATCATCCCGGCGCCGACCGTGCCGTTGGTCGCCTCGTCGATCAGGATGAAGCTGCCGGTAGTCCGGTTGCGCCGGTACTCGTCGAAGATCAACGGGGCCGTGGTGCGCAGGCGGACTCGGCCGATGTCGTTGAGCGCGAGCTGACGCGCGTTCTCGTCGCGGTGCAGCGTGTTGACGTCGATCCGGTAGCGAACCTCCTCGACGACCGCCCGCGCCGCGCGCGTGGTGTGCTTGATGGCATAGACCCCGCCGGCGACGATGGGGTCGTCGGCCATCCAGCAGACGATCGCTTCGATGTTGCGGTCGACCGTCGGCCGGTTGTGCGGGCGGCAGATCATGTCCCCGCGCGAGATGTCGAGATCGTCCTCGAGCCGCAGCGCGATCGACATCGGCGCGCACGCCTCCTCAAGCGACCCGTCGTAGGTTTCGAGTGAGAGGACTCGGCTCTCCTCCCCTGACGGGAGCACGACGACCGGGTCCCCGGCGCGGAACACGCCCGCCGCGATCTGGCCGGCGTAGGCGCGGTAATCGGGACGGCCGGACTCTGCCCCCGGACCCGGCCTGACCACCCACTGCACGGGAAAACGGCAGTCGATCAGGTTACGATCAGACGCGATGTGAACGTGCTCGAGGTGGTATAGGAGCGCCGGGCCCTGGTACCAGCCCATGTGGGTGGAACGTTCGACGACGTTCTCGCCGTGCACGGCCGAAATCGGAATGAAGGTCACATCGGTCGTCTCGAGCCGGGCGCAGAACTCGCGAAAGTCCTGTTCGACGTGCTCGAAGGCCGCCTGCTCGTATCCGACCAGATCCATCTTGTTGACGCACACCGCCAAGTGACGGATCCCCAGCAGCGAGGCGAGGAAGGCATGCCGGCGGGTCTGCTCGACGACGCCCTTACGCGCGTCGATCAGGATCACCGCGAGGTCCGCAGTGGAGGCGCCCGTGACCATGTTGCGCGTGTAACGCTCGTGCCCCGGGGTGTCGGCGATGATGAACTTGCGCTGCGCCGTCTGGAAGTAGCGATACGCAACGTCAATCGTGATCCCCTGCTCGCGCTCGGCCCGCAGCCCGTCGGTCAACAGGGACAGGTCGAGGGCGTGCTCGCCGTTGCGCCGCTCGGAGGCAGCGCGGAGCGCCTCGAGCTGATCGGTCAGGATCTGCTTGGAGTCAAAGAGCAACCGGCCGATCAGCGTGCTCTTGCCGTCGTCGACCGAGCCGGTGATGACCAGGCGCAGCATGGCCGAGGCCTGCGGCTCGTCCAGGGCCGCCGCCACCGTTTGCCCCACGCCGCTGGACGTCATCCCGCCGGTCACGGTAGCGCAGCACGCGGGTAGCCGCCGGCGCGACTGCCGCGCGAGCAATCGCAATTCATCAGGCACTCTCCGGATCAACCGGGACGGCCGCCCGCGCCGGCACGGGTCGCGCGAATCCGGCCGCCTGCGCTCTGCGCGCGCCGGCTTTCATCTCCCGCCGAAGCCGGTATAGGTAATCCTCGAAGTCGACTTCCATGGTGTGGCGCTTGGAGGCGACGTAGCGCCGGCGCATCCGCTCGTGCTCGCGCCGCATGTCGGCCTCCATGACCGCGGGCGCGGGCAACCGGTACTCGCCGCGCAGGTACGCCGCGATCCAGCGCCCCTGCGCCTCGGCAAGCGGCATCATCGCACCGACCGGCTGGAGCAGCGCCACGAAGAACAGGTTGTCCATACCTGGCTTGAACACGCGGCGGTACAGCAACAGCTCGTTGTCGGGCGCCGAGATGAATTCGGGGTCGAAGAACGGGAACGTCACCCTGTATCCGGTGCACCACACGATCACATCGATGGGCTCGGTGCTCCCGTCGACAAACCTCACCTCATCCGCGGCCAGCGAGGCGATCCCGGGCTTCCAGGTCACCTCGCCCTGCGCGAGTCGCCCCAGGAAGTCCGCGGAGATCGTCGGGTGTGACTCGAGCAGCCGGTGGTCGGGTGTGGGCATTCCGTAGTCCTCGACCCGACCGACCGCCACTCGGTAGAGCGCGCTCACGAACGCGCGTCGCACCGGGAACGGCAAGAGCGGGGTCACCGCGCTGACCTCGAGCTGATCGATGGGGCGCCCGAACGCGTACTTGGGCAGCACGTGCGCCCCCCGCCGCGCGGACAAAAACGTCCGCCGCGCGACGTAGCTCGACTCGACCGCGATGTCCATGGCGCTGTTGCCGATCCCCACCACGAGCACGTTCTTGTCGCGCCAGTCGCTCGCGTCGATGAAGTGGTGTGAGTGGAGCTCGAGCCCGTCGAACCGTCCCGCATACGGCGGCTCGGACCAGCGCGGGTCCCAGTGGTGCCCGCTGGCCACGAGCAGCGCGTCGTAACGCCGCGTCTCGCCGTTCGAGAGCTCCACCGTCCACACGCCGTCTGAACCCCTGGCCGCTCGCTCGACGCCGGTTTCGAACGTGATCCTCTCCATCAACCCGAAGTGGCGGGCGTAGTCCTCGAAGTACTGCGCCAGCAGCATGTGGTGAGGGAAGTCCGGATACGACCGGGGCATTGGAAAATCCGAGTACTGCATGCGGTCCCGGGAGGTGTTCGCGTGCAGCGAGCGGTAGGCGGACGACATGCCGTTCTTGTTGGCGAACACCCAGTTGCCCCCGACGCGGTCAGACCTTTCGAAGCAGTCCACCGGGATACCCGCTCCGTGAAGCGCCTTGAGCGCCGCGATCCCCGACGAGCCGGCGCCGATCACGCACGCGCTCGGTAGGTCAGCCACCGGACGACGGTAACAATCGCCGCTCGGGGCCGTCAAGCTCGCACCACCACGTCCTCGGGGCGCTCCGGCGCACTGTCCGCGCGCCGGTCCGCCTTGCCGCGCTCGATCACCTCGCGGAAGCTGCGGAAGCGGAAGATCAGCACCAGCGCGGCGAACCCGCAGGCGGTGGTCAGCACCGCGGTGGCGATCTGCTGACCGACCGAAAACGACGCCACGTAGGGGTTGTGCGCGAAGATGGTCAGGAGCAGCGCCTGCTGGACGCCGGCGCCGCCGGGCGTGAACGGGAACACCGATGCCACCACCTGCACGGCGAGCACGAGCAGGACATTCCGCACCGACCCACCGATGTGGAACGCTTCGAGCATCGCCCAGTAGGAGGCGAACCGCGCGACCCAGCTCGCGAACTGCCAGCGGGCCATGTCCCGGCGATAGCGCCGGCGGTCACGCAGGATCGCGAGCCCCTGGCGCACCCTCTCCCAGAACGCCTTGACCTTGGCCGAGAGCAGCGCGAACCCCACCAGGAACACCACTCCGAGGACCGTCAGCAGGAACAGGGTGAAGCGCATGTTGGACGCGAAGAAGCTGATGTCGAATGCCGGCAGCTTCGAGAAGTCGGGCGGCTTGGGGAACACCCCCTGGGTGAACGCGAAGCACATCACCAAAAGGCCCATGAACCAGTCGAAGATCACGCCGGTCGACAGCGCCGTGGCGACGGTCGGGTAGCTCGAGGCGGGGATCGCCGCCCGGGTCAGGAACAGCTGCGCCACGTTTCCGCCGCCGAGCGGGAACACGTTGTTGATCGCGTAGCCGACCATGTACGCACCCCAGACGTCCCGCCACCGGATCCGCTCCCCCGGGTAGGCGGCATGCAGTGCACCCCACAGCGCTCGTGAGCGCAGCAGCAGGTACACCGCGTACAGCGCCAGCCCGAGCAGGAGCGCCCCCCAGCGCAGGTTCTCGAGCTGCGAGAAGAACGTGCCGATCGAATCGATCAGGCTCGTGACGGTCGAACCGATCGATGAGCCGTGGTGGGCGCTCGCCGCCGAGACCGCCGCTGCCGCGAGCGCGGGCATACACCTATTAAACGACCCGCGGCCCTACACCCTCGGAGTTCAAGACGGTCCTGCGGTCAGGGCCATCAAAAGCCCGGGGGACCCAGATCCATCTGGGCCCCCCGGAGAGTCAGGGAAGTGGGGGCGCAGTTCCCTGACCGACAGGGGCGAGTTTCCCCGTCCCAAGCTTTCTCTAAACCTAAATTCGCTCCACGGGCCGCTCCACCACGAGAGTCGCGGTGCTAACCCTACCATTCCCCGCTGTGAGCAGGGCAAAACCCAATCCTCGCACTGCCGCTGATTTACAACCACACAGGGTTTCGCCAGCCGCGGTGAGATCCCTGCCGAAACCTCACCGTCCGCGAGCACCCGGCCCACTGAAGAATTCCTCGCCCGCCCGTACGGTCCCGGCCGCTTCCGCCTCGTGGCGAAGCGTACGATCGGCCTCGCCGCTCCACGCGCCGATCGACAGCATCTCCCGGTCGGCATCCATCGGGCTCCCGCCCAGATCGTGGTTCACCACACGAGCGCACTTGCGTCCCTCGGCGATCGCCGTGACGACCAGTGACTGCCCGATCCGTGCGTCACCGCATGCATACACGCCGGGCACCGAGCTGCGATAGGTCTGCTCGGTACGGATGTTGCCGCGCTTGTCGATCTCGAGCGCGAACTCCTCGAGCATCCCCGCCCGCTGCGGGCCGGAGAACCCGATTGCGATCAGGACGAGGTCGGCCTCGAGGACGAACTCGCTCCCCGGCACGGGTGTCAGGTCGCGCGAGGACGTGCCGGTTACCTGCCGCGCGTACACGTGGCTGACGTGACCGTCGGTGCCGCCGAACCCTGTCACCTCGGTCCCCCACCGCCGCTTGCCACCTTCCTCCAGGGCATACGTCGAGAGCGTGCGCTTGGGCGGCAGCGGCCAGGGATGTCGCGGGTCGCGCCCGCTCTCGGGCAGCGCGGCGTACACGTCGAGCATGACCACGGTGCGCGCCCCCTCGCGGTGGGAGTTCGAGATGCAGTCCATGCCGGTGTCGCCGCCGCCGACCACGATCACCCGCTTGCCCGCGGCCGTGATCTCCGTCCCCGGCTCGGGCTCCCGGTAGCGCCGGCCCTCCTCGCGAGCCACCCAGCGGTTGCGCTGGTAGAGGTAGTCCATGGCGAAGTGGATCCCGCGCAGCGCGCGGCCGGGCGCGTCGAGGTCGCGGTGCACGCGCGAGCCGGTCGCGATCACCAGCGCGTCGTGCCGGTCTTTGAGCTCCTGCGCGCTTACGGCTCGGCCCACGTCGGTGTCGTAGACGAAGTCGATCCCTGAGGCGGCGAGTAGGTCCACGCGCCGGTCGATGATCCGCTTCTCGAGCTTTGCGTCGGGCACCCCGAAGCGCATCATTCCGCCGGGCCCCTCATCTCGCTCGTACACCGTGACCGAGTGGCCGCAGCGGTTGAGCTCCTCGGCCACGGCCAGCCCGGCCGGCCCGGAGCCCACCACCGCCACCTTCTTCCCGGTCCGGCGGTCGGGCGGCTCGGGCACCACCCAGCCTTCCTCGAACGCCCGCTCGGCGATCGCCATCTCGATCTGCTCGATCGTCACGGGATCGTCGTTGATGGCCAGTACGCAGGCCGACTCGCACGGAGCCGGACAGATGCGGCCCGTGAACTCGGGGAAGTTGTTGGTGGCGTGTAGCTGGTCGATCGCCTCGCGCCACTTGCCGCGGTAGACGAGGTCGTTCCAGTCCGGGATCAGGTTGCCGAGCGGGCAGCCCTCGTGGCAGAACGGGATGCCGCAGTCCATGCACCGTGCACCCTGCCGTTGGAGCTCGTCCTCAGGCTGGAGCGCGAAGTACTGCCTGTAGTCGCGCACGCGCTGCTCGGGGTTGCGCTTGTCGAAGCCAACCCGGTGAATCTTGAGGAACGCGCCGAGCTCACCCATGAGCAGGACGGGGGAACGTAGGGACGAACCAACCGTGCACGATTCGGTGATCGGCGAGGCACCTGCCACCGAGCGGATCACGGACTGAGTCCAGGCCCATCACGCCTCGACGGCCTCGCTGCGCTCGCGTTCAGCCGCCTCGGCCAGCGCGCGCTTGTAGTCGCGCGGCATCACCTTGACGAACCGCCCGCGTGCGCGGTCCCAGGAGGCCAGGACGTTGCGGGCCACGAGCGACCCCGTGCGCGCCGCGTGCTCGGAGATCAGCTCGCGCACCTGGGTGTCGTCCTCGGAGGCGAGATCATCGAGGTCGACCAGCTCGAGGTTGCACCGGCCCTCGAACCGCCGGTCGACGTCGTACACGTACGCGATCCCGCCGCTCATGCCGGCGGCGAAGTTGCGCCCGGTGCGACCAAGCACGACCACCCGGCCGCCGGTCATGTACTCGCAGCCGTGGTCGCCCACGCCCTCGACGACCGCGAGCGCGCCCGAGTTGCGGACCGCGAACCGCTCGCCCGCCAGGCCGCGGAAGAACGCCCGGCCGGCGGTCGCGCCATACAGGACGGTGTTGCCGACGATCATGTTCTCTTCGGCCCGGAAGCGGTGACGCTCGGGGGGACGCACGGACACGACGCCGCCCGACAGGCCCTTGCCGGCGTAGTCGTTGGTCTCGCCCCGCAGCGAGAACGTCACGCCCGGAGCCAGCCAGGCGGCGAAGCTCTGTCCGGCCGACCCGGTGAAGGCAATCTCGATCGTGCCCTCGGCCAGGCCCGCTGCGCCGTGGCGGCGCGCAATCTCGCCCGACAGGATCCCGCCGACGGTGCGGTTCACGTTGCGGACGGGGATCGGGCCGAGCTTGACCGGCTCGCGGCGCTCGAGCGCCGGCGTGCAGCGCCTCACGAGCTCCCAGTCGAGCGCGTCGTCGAGCACCGGCTGCTGCGCGCGCGTGCGGCACCGCGGCGTGCCAGGAGGCAGGTCGGGAGCCTCCAGCACCATCGACAGATCGACACGGCTGGCCTTCCAGTGCTCGATCGCCCCGTCCATGTCGAGTAGCTCGATCCGCCCGATCATGTCCTGGAAGCGGCGCACGCCGAGCGAGGCCATGATCGACCGCACCTCCTCGGCGACCAGCATCAGGTAGTTGACGACCTGCTCGGGCGTGCCGCGGAAGCGCTTGCGCAGCTCCGGGTCCTGGGTGGCGATCCCCACCGGGCAGGTGTTCAGGTGGCAGACGCGCATGATGATGCAGCCCATCGCGATCAGGGGGGCGGTCGAGAAGCCGAACTCGTCGGCGCCCAACAGCGCCGCCACCACCACGTCGCGCCCGGTCCGCATCCCACCGTCGACCTCGACCACGATCCGCGAGCGCAGATCGTTCAGCAGCAGCGTCTGCTGGGTCTCGGCCAGTCCGATCTCCCACGGAACGCCGGCTCCCTGGACCGAGGACTGCGGCGAGGCGCCGGTCCCGCCGTCGTGTCCGGCGATCGTGACGTGGTCGGCGTTGGCCTTGGCCACGCCGGCCGCGACCGTCCCGACCCCGACTTCGCTCACCAGTTTCACCGACACCGATCCCGTCGGGTTGGCGCAGCGGAGGTCGTAGATCAGCTGCTTGAGGTCCTCGATCGAGTAGATGTCGTGGTGCGGGGGCGGCGAGATGAGGCCGACGCCGGGCGTCGAGTTACGAAGCCAGGCGATGTACTGGTCGACCTTGTGGCCGGGCAGTTGGCCGCCCTCGCCAGGCTTGGCGCCCTGGGCCATCTTGATCTGGAGCTGGTCGGCGTTGACCAGGTAGTGCACGGTCACCCCGAAGCGTCCCGAGGCGACCTGCTTGATCGCCGAGCGCCGCAGGTCTCCGTTCGGGTCGGGCGTGTAGCGACTCGGATCCTCGCCGCCTTCACCCGTGTTGGAACGAGCCCCGAGACGGTTCATGGCGATGGCCAGCGTCTCGTGCGCCTCGCGTCCGAGCGCGCCGAGACTCATCGCGCCCGTGGTGAAGCGCTTGACGATCGACGTGGCCGGCTCGACCTCCTCCAGCGGGAGTGGCTCGCCGGTCGGCTTGAACTCCATGAGGCCGCGGAGCAGCCCGTGGCGGACCGCCTCCTCGTTGGTCTGGCGTGCGAATTGCGCGTAGGTCTCGCGGGGGTCCCCGTTGCGGCCCTCGACGGCGTGCTGGAGCGTGGCGATCGTGTCCGGGTTCCACACGTGCAGCTCGCCGTTCCGGCGCCACTGGAGCACGCCGCCGACCGGCAGCACCTCGCGGTCGGTGCGCGGATAGGCACGGAAGTGGCGCTCGATCGCCTCCTTGGCCAGCTCCTGCAACCCGACCCCGCCGATCCGCGAAGCGGTCCCGGTGAAGTGCTTGTCGATCAGCTCGCGCTCGAGGCCCACCGCCTCGAAGATCTGCGCGCCGCAGTAGGACTGGATGGTCGAGATCCCCATCTTCGAGATCGTCTTCATCAAGCCCTTGCCGATCGCCTTGACGATCCGCTTCTCGGCCTCGTCGCGTTCGAGATCCACGGGGAGTAGCGAGCGGTCGGCGAGCTCGTCAAGCGACTCGAACATCACGTAGGGGTTGATCGCCGCCGCCCCGTAGCCGATCAGCGTGGCCATGTGGTGGATATCACGTGGCTCGCCCGACTCGATCACGAGCCCCGTCCGCAGCCGCGTCCCCCGCCGTACCAGGTGGTGATGGACGGCCGCCACCGCCAGCAGCGACGGCATCGCCACCCGCTCCGCCCCTAGGTTGCGGTCCGACAGGATCAGGATGTTGGCGCCGTTGTCGACGTAGCGCGCCGCCTCCTCGCACAGCGCCTCGAGGCGCAACTCCATCCCGTCGTGCCCCTGCTCGATCGGCCACGTGATGTCGAGCGTGGCCGCGTCGAAGATCTCGTGCGAGACCTGACGGAGCTTCTCGAGCTCGTGGTTGCGCAGGATCGGCTGGTCCATGACCAACTGGTGCGCCTGCTCCGGGGATTCGGTCAGCAGGTTGAGCTCGCCGCCCACGCCGGCCTGCAGCGACATCACCACGTTCTCGCGGATCGGGTCGATCGGCGGATTGGTGACCTGGGCGAACAGCTGCTTGAAGTAGGCGAACAGCGGCGGCTGGCGGTCGGACATCACGGCCAGCGCGGCGTCGTTGCCCATGCTCGCCACCGGCTCCTCGGCCTTGGTGGCCATCGGCGCGATGATCAGACGCAGGTCCTCCTGCGAATAGCCGAAGGCCAGCTGCTTGGAGCGCAGCGGCTCGATCCGCGGCGTGCGCGGTTCACGGTCGGGCAGGTCGTCGATGTGCACGACCGAGCGCTCGTACCACTCGGCGTAGGGCTGGCGGCGGGCGACGCGGCGCTTGACGTCCTCGTCCTCGACGATCTTGCCCTCCTCGAGGTCGACCAGGAACAGCTTGCCTGGGGCCAGGCGGCCCTTGCGCTGGATGTGCTCCGGCGCCACCGTCATCACGCCGGTCTCGGAGGCGAGCACCACGTAGCCCTCGGTGTCCTGGATCCAGCGGCCCGGACGCAGGCCGTTGCGGTCGAGCACGGCGCCGGCCACCCGGCCGTCGGTGAACACCACCGCCGCCGGACCGTCCCACGGCTCGATCAGGCAGGAGTGGAAGTCGTAGAAGCCCTTGACGTCCGGGTCGAGATCCCTACGCGTCCGGTACGCCTCGGGGACCATCATCATCACCGCGTGCTGAACCGAGCGGCCGCTCAGCACGAGCAGCTCGAGCACGTTGTCGAAGATCGCGGAGTCCGACCCGCCCTCGCGGACCACCGGGATCACCTTGCGCAGGTCCTCGCCGAACAACTCGGAGGCGAGCTGCGATTCGCGCGCCCGCATCCAGTTGACGTTCCCGCGCAGCGTGTTGACCTCGCCGTTGTGGGCGATCATCCGATAGGGATGGGCGAGCTCCCAGCTCGGGAAGGTGTTGGTCGAGAAGCGCGAGTGGACCAGCGCCAGCCGGCTCGCCACGCGCGGGTCCCTGAGATCGGTGAAGTACCGCGGGAGCTGTGGCGCGGTCAGCATCCCCTTGTAGATCATCGTTCGGCTGCTGAAGCTCGGTAGCGCGAGGTCCCGGCCCGCCGCGCGCTCGACCACCCGCCGGATCACGTACAGCTTGCGCTCGAACACGTCCTGATCCTTGATCTCGTCCGAGGCCGCGATCAGCACCTGCCGGATCACCGGCGCCGACAGCCGGGCGGTCTCGCCAACGTGGCGCTCGTCGACGGGCACGTCGCGCCACCACAGCGCGCGCTGTCCCTCGGCCTCGATCGTCTCCTCGATCAACTGCTCGAGCACGGCCCGGCGCTCCGGATCGGTCGGCAGGTAGCACACCCCAACGCCGTAGCGGCCGGGCGCCGGCAGGTCGACCCCGGCGACGGCCGCCCTCAGGAACCCGTCGGGGATCTGAAGCAGGATGCCGGCGCCGTCACCGGTGTTCGGATCCGCGCCCTCGGCTCCGCGATGCTCCAGGTTCTCGAGCGCGTCGAGCGCCTTCTCGACCACCGCGTGGCTGGCCTCTCCCCACAGCTTCGCCACGAGCGCGATGCCACAGCCATCGTGCTCGTTGGCGGGGTCGTAGAGGCCAGTGGCCCCTGGCGGAGCGGAACGTCGATACATAGCAGAGGGATGGGATCGGGACAGGCGCGGCGCGGCTCTCGTCGAGCGCCCGCGAAGAGTACCAGCGGGGGTTAAAGGCTCGTTAGGGTCACGTAATCAACGGCTCGATGGGGCCTCGCTTCGCTCAGCGTCCGTGGGACCGTGTACCCCGTCCGGACAGGGATCGCGCTAACTCTTCGCCTTGGCGCGGCGCCGCGGGGCAGGAGCGCCGCCTCCGTCGGTGCTCTTGGCCGCCGCTCGGCGGGGCTTCGGGACGGGCTCGTCCTCGTCGCCGCCGCGCACCGCGGCCAGGCTGGCCTCGAGCGCCGCCATCAGGTCCGGCGCGGCTGCGGGCTCCTCGGCCTGCGGCTGGACCGCGATCTCCTCGCCGGCGGCCTTGCGGTCGATCAGCGCCAGCACCTGCTCGCGGTACTCGTCGTGGAACTTCTCGGGCTCGAACTGGGCTGACAGCGAGGCGATCAGCTGCTCGGCCATCTTGAGCTCGCGGTCGGTCGTCTGGGCCTCCCCGATCTCGCCGATCTCGTCCAGGCGATCGGGCGAGAGGACCTCGTCGCCCCACAGCATCGTCGTCAGTGTCAGCACTTCGCCCGTCGGGCGCAGCGCGCACAGCTGTTGCTTTGAGCGGAGCACCACCTTGCCGATCCCGACCTTGCCCGACTCGCGCATAGCATCGACCAGCAGCCGGTAAGCCTTGGCCCCGCCGGCGGTGGGCGCGAGGTAGTAGTTGTGGTCGTAGTAGATCGGGTCGATCTCGGCCAGGTCGACGAACTCCTCGATGTCGATCGTCTTCGTCGCCTTGGGATCGAGCGCGTCGAGTTCGTCGTTCGTGATCACGACGAAGCGGTCGGGCGTGATCTCGTACCCCTTGACGATGTCCTCGTAGGGGACCTCCTCGTCGGTGGTCGGGTCAACCCGCTTCTGCCGGATGCGGGCGCCGGTCTTGCTGGACAGCTGATTAAACCGCACCGTCTTGGGTGACGTGGCGGTGTACAGCTTGACGGGCACGTTGACCAGCCCAAAGCTGATCGCGCCTGACCAGATTGCTCGAGCCATAGGTGTCCTTGTATAGCGAACGGGGTTTGATGGCAAGGGATGAGCGGCGTCTTGCCGGCGCCTGCCATGTATAAGACGCCAAACCACCCCCGGACTCATCGCCCTTGGCGACATAAGCATTGACCGAATGCTTATGTCGCCAAGCTCGGCGCCGGGGCGGGGACTTTGGTGGGTTTCGCATGGCCGCGCCGAGCGCCAAGGCCACCGCGCGCGCCACCGCCACCGCGCCCCAACGCCACCGCCACCGCGCGCGCCACCGCCACCGCGCCCCAACGCCACCGCCACCGCCACCGCGCGCGCCACCGCCACCGCGCCCCAACGCCACCGCCACCGCGCGCCAACGCCACC